>Ga0116152_10000388_pt1 | contig 35427 bp, 29 predicted proteins | sample AD_UKC119_MetaG_FD_89894 | JGI IMG/M metagenome (GOLD analysis project Ga0116152, IMG submission 89894) | Active sludge microbial communities of municipal wastewater-treating anaerobic digesters from Hong Kong - AD_UKC119_MetaG | ecosystem: Engineered > Bioreactor > Anaerobic > Digestate... | reverse complement strand
CCCGGCGCCTGAATCAGGCCCGGAACACGCTGTTTCGAACCATTAACAAATCCCGTAAACCGGCTGCTTGAGAGGGCTCAACTACCCCTCTCCTTCAGGCTCATTTCTGGATTGGAAAATACTCCCCCAAGCGCTACTGCCCCCGCACAGAAAGCCCCGCCCCCTGTGCCGCACGCTGGCGAATGGTATCAAAACCCTCATCCACCCGCAGTTCACCATTGCGATACACCGGACGCAGCAGATTCACCCGCCCCTGCAATGCCTCTTCACGCAGGGTTTCAATACCGGCAGCGCCCTGCACCACGGCCAGCCGCCCGCGTTTGGAAGTCTTGCCGGGGTCGGTCAGCGGCTGTTTATGGACATCACGCCATTGCCCGTCAATGCGGATGGCTGACGCCTTCATGGCGAAACTGAGGGTATCGCGGTCGACTTTCTGCAGCAGCCCGGCCCCCATGCCGAAGGTGACATTTTCGGTGGAAAAACCGGCCTGGCGGATACTTTCCAGAATGCCCGGCAGGGTGTGTATATCCACGCCATCCCCCTGAATCACGCGCACACAATCACTGAGTACCCGATAACCCTTTGCATTCACACGCCCGCCGAATGCGGCATACAGACGCTCCAGCACGTCGGGCACAATCTGCGCCGGGGCACCGGAATCCGGACGTACCACCAGGGTGGCACCACTTTCCTGCACCTGCCGGCGCAACTGCTGCCCCCAGATCTGGCTGACGGCGTTATGAATATCATAGGAATCCGATACAACCGCCAGCAGCGCTCCCGGCCGGGCAAACTGCCTGAGCATATTGGCATAGGCATCCACCTCACCGCTGCGCCCCCAGCTGGTAATGGTGGCGTGCTCCGCTGCCGGAATCGAGAATCCGGCCATGTCTGCACCGTAATACTGCCTGGCTGCCAGCAGCGCTGCCACGGTATCCGTACCCCTGAAACTGAGCAGATGCGCCATGCCGCCCAGAGCGGCACTTTCCTGTGAAGAGGCGCCACGGGAACCAAAATCATGCAGTCCGAATGCCAGCGACTCATCCGGCTGTTCGCTGGTGGTCTGCAGATAACGGTGCAACAGCCGCTTCACCTGCCAGGAAACCGTGGCCACGGTGGTCGGATACCACACTGCCCGCAGCAGGGCAGTTTCCAGATAACCGGTGAGCCAGAACAGACGTGGGTCGGTGTTTTGCACCTGCACCATCGCGGTACCGACAGGCACCACCATCCCCTCGGGCAAGGCGCTGATTTCCAGCGGCAGGCAGCCACCGTATTCATTGAGGATCAGCTCCCAGCCGCTTTGGTTGAACGGTTCGCCATGGGCCGGAAACAGCTCGGCAGCCGCATCAATGTCAGTGCGGGTAATCGGGCGCGTCAGGGTAGCTTTCAGGAATGCCTGCAGGCCAAAAAACAGCACCTCCCGGAACTGCCCGCCCCGCGCTTCAATATAGGATGAAACGATCTCGGTACCCGGCGGGTATTGCAGGTAGTGGCTGGCCTTGTAGCTGTCGGTATTGAGAATGAGATTGCTGAACATGGAAATCCTCCTGTTCCTGTCGGTTGAAGGTGGCGGTCTTTCCGCCACCGGGGGTTTAAGCAGGTACTACCCTGTCAGGGTCCTGATAATATGAAAGTGATCCTCAAACAGTTTCTCCGGGTTGAGTTCCGCCAGCGGCAGCCAGAAGGCACTGGCGGCATCATCCCCGCCCCGGACCCTGGGCAGACCGTTGGCATCCGGCTTCAGCCCGATCAGCCAGGCATGGGTGATGGTGCGTCCGCGTTCGGAGCGTTGCGGGTGATCAAACACCTGTGAACGCACGATTGAACCTCGCAGTACCGGCTCCGGCACCTTGAGCCGGGTTTCCTCACGCAACTCGCGCAGCATGGCCGCCAGCAGGCTTTCCTGCGCCCCGACAAAACCACCCGGCAATGCCCACAGGCCCTTGCCCGGACGCGCCCGGCGCTCCACCAGCAGGATATGTCCGGACTGGATCACTACGGCATCCACGGTGACAAAGACCGGCGGATAGGGTGCATTGGCCCAGGACTGGCGGTAGGTCTGGAGAAAACGCCATTCTGCTGCCAGCTCACGCCAGGCTTCACCGGCCTGAAAGTGCTGCAAGGCCTGTTGCACCCCGACAGGCAGTTCATCACTGAGCCTGCCCTGCAGAAAATACTGCTCACGCACTGCGGTCGCCGATACCGACTGGTAGGCCGGGACATCCAGCGCGCCCCACTGCGGGAACAGGGACAGGTAGTAGGAGCTGTGATCCTTGCCATGACCGACCAGCCCGATGGCCGGGCCGGCCACGCCCACCCTGGGCGGGTACTGGTGCACCACACCGGCCACGGTTTCCTGCACGCGCCTGATCCAGTTCTGGTCGTTGTATAAAGCATCCAGCAGGGGCAGGATAATCACCCGCTCCCGTGCTTCCGGCGGGCAGGCGGCACGAATAAACTGCTCCCGCTCGGTGTAGCGCCACGGATTGCGGATACTGCGCGGCTGGTGGCTGGACCCCACCAGCACAATGACACGCTCCGCCTGTTCCAGTGCACGCAGCAATACCTGCTGATGGCCCTTGTGAAACGGCTGGAAGCGCCCGATAAATACCAGAAAATCAAAGCGCTCCGGCGCGCTGTCTGTTTGCTGCATGTCAGTAAACTCCTTACTGAACCGATAAAAGCCCGGCCCGGTCTGTCCGGCCCGAGACCCGGTCACGCCGACGGTGTTTCCGGATGAAAATAGCGGGGTGCCACCTCAGCGGTCAGCCAGACCCCATTTTCAGATTGGTAGAAAAGACAGCCATCCCGCTGCATGGCCGCTGCATCAATCACCAGTACCACCGGTGTGCCATGACGCCGACCGACCTGCAACGCAGTCTCTCGCGCTGCAGATAAGTGAACATGATGCCGCTGGCGCTTCTGCAGCCCCTGGGTACTAATGGCGGCCAGAAAGCGCGTCGCGGTACCGTGATACAGCACGGGTGGTGCCGTTCGCGGCTCCAGCTGCAGGTCCAGGTTCAGGTTCAGGGAGTGGCCCTGACGGGCACGGATACGAGTCCGGTCAGCATTGAAGACATAGCGCTGCTTGTCGTTGGTCAGCACGATTTCTACCAGCTCATCGAAACTGAGCGCCCGGCGCTTGCGGGCCAGCCCTGCCAGCAAGGCATCCACCGATGCCCAGCCGGCGCTATCCAGCTCCAGTCCGATCTGCTCCGGCTCATGACGCAGAATCAGGCTGATAAATCGGCCCAGTTGTGTTTTGCGTTTTGGGTCCATATTGCATCCATCCTGTTGGTCCGGTCTGTTCCGCCGGTCTGATGGGTAATTATTCATGAGCCAAGTGCTCCCGAACGGCCATCAGGGCAAAACCCAGCAAGTTACTACCACGCCACCTTGCGGGATTGGCAGCATCCGGGTGACTGGCTGTCATGCCGATGCCCCAGATACGGTCGTGCGGACTGGCTTCCACCAGTACCCGGCCAGCAGTTCCGAGCAAAAAGGCTTTCAATTCGGGGTTCTGCCCGAACTTGCCAAGATTGCCGGCCACGACGTAATCAAAGCGGTGACGGTTCCAGTATGCCTCGTCGAACCCTTTTACCCTGCGTCCCAGCTTTTTGGCAGCTCCCGGGTGCTCACAGGCCAGAATGGCTGCATGCATGTCAGCATCACCGAACAGGCACGCTTTCCCGGCCATCATGTAGTGTTCCGCTGTCAGGTAGACAACACCATCGATTGCAAAGCGTGCCGGAAACCATTGACTCAAGCAACTTTGATCCACACCGTTCCCCTTGGGTACATGGCCCCAGAAGTGCAGGTATTTCACGTCATTGCCCTGTGCCAGATGCTCAAGCAGGGCCACTTTACCGGTAATCATTGCATTCACCCTGTCAATCGGCTTTCAGCCGAACTGTTGCTGAAAGGCATTAATCGACAGCGTGCTGTCGGCATTGCGTACCCGACTGGCAATATGCTGTTGTTTCTGTATGTGCATGACATCCTCTTTTTGTCGTTATGCCACTATTTGACATATAGTGCCCTATAGACACTTAAAGGGTCAAGGAAAAAGTGTCGATAAGATACGAATGCGCTAGAATCGGTGCTTAACGGACCTGCCAGACACGGAATATGAACCAACCCGCCACAGACCATCAGAGTGAAGCCGAATTTCTTGTCCGCTACGACAAGCACGCCTTCGATGCACCCATCATCACCGTAGATCCGGTGTTGTTTACTTATCATGAGGCGGCATTGCAGGTACTGCTGGTACAGCGTTCCAACCACCCGGATCGGGGATTGTGGGGGCTACCGGGCGGATTTGTGGATTTAGCGCATGACCTGACGCTGGAAGCCACTGCCCTGCGCAAACTGCGTGAAAAAACCGGGATCACACCGCCCTATCTGGAGCAACTGCACACCTTCGGCAATGCCAGCCGTGACAAACGCAGCTGGTCGGTCACGGTATGCTACACCGCACTGATTGCCCATCAGGTCTGCGAGGCGCATATTGCCACGGTGGCGGATGCCCGCTGGATGGGGCTGGATGCACTGGACAGCCTGCCGCTGGCGTTTGACCACCGCACCATTATTACCCATGCGCGTGAACGCCTGCGGCAGAAAGCCCTGTATTCCATCGTGCCTGCCTATGCCCTGCCGGAGCAGTTCACCCTGCCGGAACTGCAACACCTGCATGAAGTGCTGATCGGCAAACCGCTGCAGAAAAAATCTTTCCGCCGCCGCATTGAGCAGGCGGAACTGCTGCTGGCGACCGGGGCAAAGCGTTCGGATGGCAGCGGTCGCCCGGCAGCGCTGTATCGCATGAAGCAGACTGCCGGCAGCCATACTTTTGTGCGCAATCTGGAAGATTGAGGCGAAGGTCAAACGGTTGTTGACTGAGCCGGTGTTTCAGGTTCAACCAGCCATATCATGTGTATCGTGATCACTGCCGTGCACCGCCGCTCCAGCCCGCCCGGCTTTTTCTAACCCAGCTGGTTGTGGAAGCCCACAATGCCCGCGCCCCGGTCCGGTGCCAGATTTTCGGCCTGAATGCCGCGCAGGTGACGACTGTCGGTGATCAGCCGGTTGATCAGTGGCATAAGGATCACCTCAATGGCGGACACCATCTGCGCCCCCGGCACCATCAGGGTATCGCGCCGGGTCATCTGCGCCCCCGGAATACGGCGCACCAGTCCGGGAAAATCGGTCTGCCCGGCGATTTTCTGGAAGTGAATCACCAGCACGCATTCATCCGCCGTCGGCAGGCTGTCGAAGTTGAACGGGTCGGATGTATCCACCAGTGGCACGGTCTGGAAGTTGATATGGGTACGGGTGTACTGGGGCGCAATGTAACTGGCGAAGTCCCACATGCGATCCAGCGTAATCCCGCGCACTTCCTCTTTCGAGAACCCGCGGCGCAGGTCACGGTCAATCCGGCGCATCCATTCCAGATTCACTGACGGTGCCGCCCCGATCAGCAGGTCCGGATACCGGGCCAGATCAATGTCACCGTGTATCATGGCCCCGTGCAGCCCCCGATACAGCAGCAGATCATTATTCGGGTCCATATCCTGCCAGCGTGTGAAGGTGCCCGGCTCCTGCCCGACCTCATCGGCAAACGCCTGGCTGTGCAGGTAATGACGGTATTTGCCGGTTCCGGTGGCCGCGTACTGAAAAAACATGCTTTCCAGTTTGTCCAGATGGTTGCCTTCCGGTCCGAAATGGGTCAGCCGGCGTCCTTCCGCCCGGGCCTTGCGCACCTCCTCACTCATGCGCCTGCGCTCGTAGCGGTGAAAACCACCACCGGAAATATAGACGGCCTTGATGCGTTCGCGGTAGAAAATGTGCTGCAGGGCCTGGGTAATGACGGTATTACTCCCCCCGGAGGCACCGGTAATGGCAACGATCGGATACTCTGCGGACATGGCCTGCTCCTCGGCTTCAGGCCGCTCAGGTTAGCATATTCCCTCCGGGCGTCCATCTCCATAAAGGGTGGGAGCCGGGGCTAATCCCAGATATTCACATCCTCACCCCGTGCCCGCAGGCGCTCCACCCGTGCCTCCAGATAGCGCTGGAAATTCGGCTCATCCCGGAACCCGCCTTCCTGCACGTAACGCAGGATGCTCTCAAAATGAAAAGCCTTGAAAAAAGCATCCTTGCGGATGATTTCAGTCCCGTCATGATCAAAAAACACCACTGCCGGCAGGTCAGTCAGCCCAAGTCCGGCATACCAGTCACGGGCACTGCGGGACTGGCCGTCAGGAGTCACAACGGCGGTATCGGAACGTGCATCCAGCTGAATCACCTGCATCCGTTCCAGCAATGCACGAATACCCTGCTCCTGCAGCAGGGTCTGATGGAAGCTGTCACAACTTTCACAGTCAGGCGCTTCAAAAAATACCGCCAGATAGCGTGTTGCCGGCTGTTGTGCCGAGCGGGTCAGCTTAAAGGGGGGAGCGGCAAAAAATGCTTCGGGATTCAGGGCAGCAGCAGCGGCACTGTCTTTATCAGCAGATGCGGAGTCAGCCGTCCGGGCCGCTTCGGCAGCCAACAGCCGTTCCACATAAGCCGGGAAGGACTGGTCACGGTAATGCTTCCCGCTCACATAACGGAGCTGGGCATACAGTTTGGGAATGGAGGGGTAGCCGTTGACGCGCAGTACCACCTCGCCGGCAGGGTTCAGAAACAGCAGTGTCGGTGTAAACTGCACCTTCATGGCAGCGGCATAGGTTTTTTCGGTATGGGCCCTGCCCTCGGGATCGGTCAGCGCCCGGTCGCCCCAGATATTGATGTCAATGGCATCAAACCCGGCCTTCAGCAATTCGACCAGCGAGTCGTTGTGGAAGTTTTCCCGCACCAGCCTGGCACAATACGGGCAGCCATCCTGATGAAAGTACAGCATGACATGCCGGTCTGCGGCCCCGGCCTCCTCAAGGTCGTCAGCCAGCTCCAGAAACGAGCTTTTGAACCAGTCCGGCAGGGACTCCACCGTCTCGGCCCCCAGAAAACGGCCCGGTGGTGCCTGCTGTGCCATGGCAGGCACAGACAGCAACAGGGCCAGTGTCAGTACCAGAACGCGCATACCGGCTCTCCTCCCGGAAATCAGTCATGTAATCAACATGTAACAGTCCGCGAAAAGATGCAAGTACCCCTGATGGTATCCGGCAGCCTGCCTCAGCCTTCGCCCTGCAGGGCCACGGGTGACACAATCACCCCATCCTCATCCGAGTACAGGTAATGGCCGGGCGTAAAAGTGACATCATGAAAGTGCACGGTCTCATCCCGCAGCCCGACACCGCGCTTGACGCTCTTGAGCGGGAAAGTACCGAGTGCCTTGACACCGATGGCCATGCTGCTGATGTCGACCGAATCACGAATCATGCCATAAACCAGAATCCCGGCCCAACCGTTTCTGGCCGCCTTTTCCGCCAGCAGGTCACCCAGCAGGGCGCAGCGTGTGGAACCGCCACCATCCACCACCAGCACCTTGCCACGGCCATCCTCGGCGACCAGCTCACGTACCAGGGAGTTGTCTTCATAAATCTTGAGGGTCACAATCCGGCCGGAAAAGCGGCTCTGCCCGCCAAAATTGTGAAACCCCGGCTGCAGCACCTGCAGCGCCCTGTCCTCATGCTCATCCAGCAGATCAGCCGTTTTGAAAGTCATGAAAATTTCCTTATTGACACCCTGCCCCACCCTTCCCCCGTGAAGGAGGAAGGGAGCCGGACCGGCAGAAACCTGCCGGTTCAGGACCGGGGGCAGCTTAAAGACTTAATGGTGCTCAGCCTCAGTGGAACTGCTCTTCTTCGGTAGAGCCGGTCAGCGCAGTTACGGAAGAAGTACCGCCCTGAATCACGGTGGTCACATCGTCGAAGTAACCGGCACCCACTTCCTGCTGGTGTGAAACGAAGGTGTAACCCTGCTCACGCGCCGCAAACTCAGGCTCCTGCACCATGTTCACATAATGCTTCATGCCTTCGCCACGGGCGTAGTTGTGGGCAAACTGGAAGGTGTTGTACCAGTTGATATGGATACCGGCCAGGGTGATGAACTGGTACTTGTAGCCCAGCGCGGCCAGCTCGTCCTGGAATTTGGCAATGCTCTTATCATCCAGGTTTTTCTTCCAGTTGAAAGACGGTGAGCAGTTGTAAGCCAGCAACTGACCCGGATTGGCCGCCTGTACCGCCTGGGCAAATTCACGGGCAAAGCCCAGGTCCGGCTTGCCGGTTTCACACCAGACCAGATCGGCATACGGCGCATAAGCCACGCCACGGCTGATGGACTGTTCCAGACCGTTTTTGACGCGGTAGAACCCTTCGGAAGTCCGCTCCCCGGTCAGGAACGGCTTGTCATTGGCATCATGGTCGGATGTCAGCAGATTGGCTGCTTCGGCATCGGTACGCGCCAGCACAATGGTGGGTACGCCCATGACATCGGCGGCAAAACGGGCCGCAATCAGCTTTTCCACCGCCTCGCTGCTTGGCACCAGTACCTTGCCCCCCATGTGGCCACATTTTTTCACTGCCGCCAGCTGGTCTTCAAAGTGCACCCCGGCCGCGCCGGCCGCGATCATGTTCTTCATCAGTTCAAAGGCATTCAGCACCCCGCCGAAACCGGCTTCGGCATCCGCCACCACCGGCAGGAAATAATCCACGAACTCCCTGTCACCGGGGTTGACGCCTTTGGACCACTGGATTTCATCGGCCCGCTTGAAAGTGTTGTTGATGCGGCGCACCATGGTCGGCACCGAATCATAGGCATACAGGGACTGGTCCGGGTACATGGTCTCGGAGGTGTTGCCATCGGCGGCCACCTGCCAGCCGGACAGATACACTGCTTCCAGACCGGCTTTGGCCTGCTGCATGGCCTGCCCGGCAGTAATGGCACCAAACGCATTCACATAGCCTTTTTTGGCACTGCCATTGACCCGTTCCCACAGCTTCTCGGCCCCGCGCCGGGCCAGGGTGTATTCCGGCTGCAGCGAGCCGCGCAGACGCACCACGTCAGCTGCCTTGTAACCACGCTTGACGTTTTTCCAGCGCGGATTTTCAGCCCAGTCTTTTTCCAGTGCGGCGATCTGTTCTTCACGGGTCATGTCAGTTTCCTTTGTCGAGTGAGTTGGATTGGGAAGTCGAGCCAGATTGTCGACATGCGGCCTATCTTACGCCGGATACAAATTGTCGACAATCAATAAAATTCAATACTCAACATTGATTAAGACAATAATCAAGCATGCCAGACAGATGGTGCAAGAAGTCAAGCTATTTAGCTGATTTTAAGATATTTTTTATGGAGTTTTTTTAAATTAAAATGAGCTAGCAGCAAAATAAAATTTCAGGCCAGCTTTTTATGTAGGACAATGAGTATATTTTAATCAGAAAATCTGCTTTCAGGCCTCCACCAGATCCACTGCCGGGGCAGGTATTGTGTGGCTTTTTTCATGGTGATCAAGCTTCAATGTCGACATCACTGCCTGACGCACCTGCTGCAGCAAGGCCGGATCCTCTGTCAGCGAATGGCCCCAAGACGGAATCATCTGCTGGATTGACTGCTGCCATGCCGGACTTTGCATCTGCTCCGGGAAACAGCGCTCCAGTACTTCCATCATGGCCTTGACCGAGACGGATGCCCCGGGGGAGGCCCCCAGCAGTGCTGCCAGGGAACCGTCACTGCTGGTCACCGCTTCGGTGCCGAATTCCAGCCTGCCGCCCTTGCCGGGTTCTGTCTTGATGATCTGGACCCGCTGGCCGGCAACAGCCAGTTCCCAGTCGTCCGGGTTGACCCCGGGAAAATAGTCCCGCAGGGAATCAATGCGGTCGTCAAAGCTCTGCGTGACTTCGGAAATCAGGTATTTGAGCAGGCTGAAATTGCTCAGCCCGACCTGCATCATGGAAAACAGGTTGTCAAATCGCACCGATCTCAGCAGGTCGAGCCAGGAACCCTGCTTGAGGAAGCTGGTGGTGAAACCGGCAAAAGGGCCGAACAGCAGGGCGTGCTCGCCATCGATAATCCGGGTATCAAGGTGTGGCACCGACATCGGCGGTGCACCGATCGAAGCCTTGCCATACACCTTGGCCAGATGACGCCGGACAATCTCGGGCTTGCGACACACCAGCCACTGGCCGCTGACCGGGAAACCGCCGTATCCCGCCGCCTCGGGGATACCGGATTTCTGCAGCAGCGGCAGCGCACCGCCACCGGCTCCCAGAAACACGAAACGGGCGGCAAACTCCCTGACACCAAAGCCTCTGGTGGAACGCAGCAGCACGCGCCAGCGTCCGTCCGGCATACGGTACAGTCCCTCGACCGTCTGGCCAAGCTGCAGGTCGAAATTCGGCCCGGACTGCAGATAACCCACCAGACTGCGGGCCAGGGAGCCGAAGTTGACATCCGTCCCGCGCATCACCCGGGTCGCTGCCACCTTCTCCCCCGGATTGCGCCCTTCCATGATCAGGGGAATCCACTGCTTCAGCACCTCGGGGTCATCACTGAACTCCATCCCGGCAAACTGGGGATGTTGGCTCAGCCGGGCAAAACGGTCACGCAGGAAGGTGATATTGGCATCGCCCCAGACAAAACTCAGGTGTGGTACCGGGTTGATGAAACTTTCCGGGGCCGGCAGTGCGCCGCTCCTGACCAGATGGGACCAGAACTGCAGGGAAACCTCGAAGGAAGCATTGATATTGTAGGCCTTGGTACAGTCAATGTCGCCGTTGAGCCTGCGCGGGGTGTAGTTGAGCTCGCAGTAGGCAGCATGCCCGGTACCGGCATTGTTCCAGCCACTGGTACTTTCCAGTGCCACATCATCCAGACGCTCGACCATGGCAATACGCATGTCGGGTTCCAGTTCACGCAGCAACGCGCCCAGCGTGGCACTCATGGCTCCAGCGCCGACCAGCAGCACATCAACTTCGTTCATGCTCATGACTGTCTTTCCTGCAGTTCAAGATGTCAGCATGATAAAGTGAGAATCGCCGCAATTCTACAGAAAATTGTCGTGAGTTCCGGCAAATTGTCGACAATCAGCCCCTGTTACCCCCTGAAACCCAAGCAGAATGCGGCATTGCAGCAATTGAAGATTTTTTAACCATATCCGCGATTGACAGTCAACAGGCACCAATGCTGCTGCGGGTAATTCCCTGATACCCGCCAATCATCAGCGTCAGCTGCCATTCGTCTGATCGTCCCGGGTGCGGACCTCAATTGTCGACACCCGCCCGTTATCAGGCAGCCCGAACCATGCCGGCATCAGACCTCCCCCGGTACCTTCGGAGAAGGCTCACCCCCAAGCCCGAACAGACGCAGCAATCCGCTCCAGAGTCCGCCCGGTATGCGCCGGATATCCTCCAGAATCAGGTACAGGCTCGGAATCAGCAGCAAGGTCAGGAAAGTGGCATACAGAATGCCGAAACCCAGTGATACTGCCATTGGAATCAGAAACTGGGCCTGGGTACTTTTTTCCAGAATCAGCGGGGTCAGGCCGGCAAAGGTGGTCAGCGAGGTGAGCAGAATGGGACGGAAACGTGCCCCGCCGGCGTGGCGCACCGCTTTGACCAGCGCCATGCCCTGTTCCTGGTTGCGGTTGATGAAATCCACCAGCACCAGGGAATCGTTCACCACCACCCCGGTCAGGGCCAGCATGCCCATCATGCTGCTGATACTGAGGTCCAGCCCCATGATCATGTGGCCACCGAAAGCCCCCACGATACTGAACGGAATCACGCTCATGACCATCAGCGGCTGCAGATAGGATTTCAGCGGAATCGCCAGCAGCACATAAATCATCAGCAGCGCACTGCCGAACCCCAGAATCAGGCTGTTGGTGAACTCCTGCTGCTCCTTCTGCTCCCCCTCGGGGTCAAAATGAATACCGGGGTATTCGGTCCTCAGCAGCTCCGTCACCCAGGGATTCATGGTGGCCATGATGGCGGTGGCATCCGCCTTTTCCTTGTCCATATCCGAGGTGATATTGATGATACGCTGGCGGTCCACCCGTGCAATTTTCGAGGCCCCCTGCCCGATGCTGACTTCGGCCACATCGGGCAGGGGAATCATGGCCCCGGACGGGGTACGAATATTGAGACCGGTCAGGTCAGCCAGCGAATAGCGTTCCTCCTGCGGGTAGCGCACCATGACCTTGACCTCGGACTGATCACGCTGGATACGCTGGGCTTCGGCCCCGAAAATGGCCTGGCGCACCTGGGTACCAAGCATCTGCATGGTCACACCCAACTGCTCGGCTTCCGGACGCAGGCGCAGCTGCACCTCGGTCTTGCCCTCCTGAAAACTGTTCTTGATGTCAAACAGGCCGCTGAATTCGGCCAGCTTGAGACGGATGCGCTCCCCGGCCTCGTTGAGCTTGTCAAAATCGGCCCCGGTCAGTTGAAAGTTGATGGGTTCGCCGGCCCGCCCGATCTCGGCCCGGAAGCTGAGCTGATCCACGCCGGGCACCTCGCCGATCATGTTCTGCCATTCACGCACCATCCCCCGGGTACTGACCGGATTCTGGCGCTCTTCCGGGGCCACCATCTCGAACGACACACTGGCCAGATGCGAAGAGCCGGTGGCATTTTCACGCGGGCGCGAACCGGTACTGCCCACGGTCAGCAGCACATGACGGATCACGCTGCTGCCATCCGGTTCCAGGTATTTTTTCTGCAATTCCAGCGCGGTATCCTGCATGCGCTGTGCATAACGTGCGGTCAGTGCCAGCGGGGTTCCCTCCGGCATCTGCAGGGTGGCAGAGGCAAACTCGCTCTCGATGCGCGGAAAAAACACATACTTGTAGCGTCCGCTGGCCATCATGGCCAAAGACAGCATCAACAGCACCAGAAATACCGCCACGGTCGCATAACGCCAGTGCAGGGTGATTTCCAGCAACGGACGGTATATTTTGTCTACATAGACTTCCAGACCGTGTGATACCCATTGCTGCGCCCGGCTCAGGAAGCCCATCTTGCCGGGATCACGCCGTTTCATGGTGCGCAGGTGGGCAGGCAGGACAAACTTGGATTCCAGCAGGGAGAACATCAGCACCGGAATTACAATCAGCGGAATCTGGGCAAAGATCGGTGCCCGGTTGCCCTCCAGCAGCAGCAGGGGCATGAAGGCCGCTACCGTGGTCAGCACCCCGAAGGTCACGGGTACGGCCACCTCCTGCGCCCCTTCGATGGCCGCCCGCACCGGATCATTGTGGCGGCGCATGTGGGTATAGATGTTCTCACCGGTGACAATGGCATCATCCACCACGATTCCCAGTACCAGAATGAAGGCGAACATGCTCATGATATTAAGCGTTACCCCCAGCTCCGGCATCAACCACAGTGCCCCCAGAAAACTGATCGGTATACTGAGTCCCACCCAGACGGCAATGCTGGGACGCAGAAACAGCGCCAGCAGACAGAAAACCAGCACTCCACCCTGCACCGCACTGTTGAGCAGGGTGTTGAGACGCGCCACCACCGTTTTGGAGCTGTCACGCCAGTAGCTGAGCTCGATCCCGGCGGGCAGTGTGTCGGTACGCTCGATAATGTACTGCTTCACGGTATCGGCAAGCTCGATCGCGTTCTGGTCGCCCACCCGCGAGACATTGATGAAAGCTGCCGCACGGTTGTCAAAACGGCTGTACAGCGGGTCTTCACTGAAGCCGTCCGAAACGCGGGCAATATCCCCCAGACGGATGCGGGTGCCATTGGCCTGACTCAGGACGGTAATATTGGCAAACTCGTCCTTGCGGTAGGCCTGCCCCAGTGCACGCACCAGAATCTCGCCGGAGCCGGTCTTGATACTGCCACCCGGAATGTCGCGCGAGGAAGCACGGATGGCCGCCGCAATCGAATCCAGCGTCAGGCCGTACTGCTCCAGCACGGTGCGGGGAATGATGATATTCATCTCCCAGGGCCTGACACCACCCATGGCAACCTGGGTGATGCCGGGCAGATTGCGCAGCTCGTCCCGGATCATTTCAGCCGTCTGGCGCAGCAGGGCTTCATCATTACCATCCATGGCCACCACCACCGTGATCACGTCACGGATGCGCACCAGCTGCTCCACCACCGCACGTTCGGCATCATCGGGCAGGCCGTTGACGCCATCGACCCGCGTCTTGATTTCATTCAGCACCTTGGTGACATCAAAGCCGTCACGCACCTCCACCCGGAGTGCAGCCCCGCCTTCGGAGGCATCGGCATAAATGCGGTCGATACCGGGCAGGTCATTAATGGCATCCTCAATGCGCAGGATGATGCCCTGCTCCACCTCGGCGGGCGTGGCCCCCGGATAAGGCACGGAAATATTGACTACATTGCGCTCAAATTCAGGAAAGACCTCCAGCGGAATCTTGTTCCACAACGTATAGATTCCGAACAGGGCAATGGTCAGCATCAGGATATTGGCAGCTACGGGGTTGCGGACAAACCAGGCAATAGCACCGTGCATGGATCAATTCTCCCTGGACGCCGCAGCGTCCGGCTGGCCGGTCCGGGCGCGTACAGCGGCATCCGGCCCGGCAGGGTTGGTATCAGTGCCGGTATCGACCCCGGCCTCGTCCGTGCTTTCCGGGGTCACATCACGCAGGCTGGCCTGTTCGGCATCCGGGACCGGACCCGCCGGCTGCCGGCCGGTCTCGCGTGGTCCCGAGGCACCGGCACCCGGCCTTCCGCCCTGACCGCCATCCGGTTTCTGCCCCGGCAGGCTCACACGCATGCCCTCGGTCGCCTGGCCCAGCGCGGTGACAATGACCGGTGCATCCAGAGGCTGTTCGGTTCTGGAGACCATTTCCGTCTCCGTACCCCAAACCACCTCCAGCGGCACAATCGCCACCCGGCCATCCCGCATCAGCAGGGTCTCGCGGTTCTGGCGTACCGCGATCGGCGGCAGGACATACACCTCACTGAAAGTCCGTCCCTCAATCCGGGCATTCAAGTATTGACCGATTTTCAGGGCGGTGTCCGGTCCTGATTCCGTACGCTCATAGGGGTTGTCAATACGTGCCACCACATTGATCTGGCGTGACTGCTCGTTCAGGGAGGCACGCGTGCCGGTAATGCGCCCGCTCCAGGTCGGCCCCTTGCCAAACGGCAGGCGGAACTCCACTTTCGGAAACTGCGACAGATCCGGCGTATCGCCCCGGAAAGCCTCCGGAATGTCCAGCAGGGCATACTGCTCCAGCGTCAGCGGCAGATCCACCTCGACATAATCAATCGCATACAGCACCCCCAGATTTGCATTCGGGGACAGGTACTGGCCGACATCCACATGCTGCTCCAGCACCCGACCGGCATAGGGGGCGCGGATTTCGGTACGCTCCAGATTGCGCTGCTGCTGCAGCAGCTGGGTCCGGGTCAGGTCATTACTGGCCTGCAGGGACTTGCGGCGGCTGGCGAAGGTGGCCAGCTGACCCCTGAGGCTGGTGACATTCTGCTGCTGCTGGTTCACGGCCTGCTCCTGCTGCAGGATGCTCTGTTGCTGGCTCAGTACCGACTGATCCTGGCTGGCTTCGGAGGTATCCTGCTGCGCCAGCTGCTGCTCCTGCTGCACCAGGGCCTGCTGCTGCTGTACCAGCGACTGTTCCAGCTGCAGAATCTGCTGCTGCTTCTGGGACACGGACTGCTGCTTCTGGGAAATGGCGAGCTGCTTCTGGGACACGGACTGCTGCTGCTGCAGGACCACCTGCTCCTGGGCATCCACCTGATTGAGCGGAATCAGGCGGCGCTGGCCCAGCTCACGGATGCGGTTCATCTCCTTTTGGGCCAGCCCCAGATTCCGCCGGGCCAGCTCCAGATCGGAACGGGCCAACCGCATGTCTTCCTGACTGAGCGAGCCCAGATCGCGCTTGGCCAGCTCCAGATTCTTGCGGGTAATGTCCATATTCTGGCGCACCAGATTGAGGTTGCGCCGGATCAGGTCAGCATTCTTCTGGATTGGTGCCTGCTTGCGGCGTACATTGTTCATGTTGGCCTGCGCCACCTGCAGGTTTTTCTGCACCGTCTCCAGACTGGTCCGGGCCAGCTGCATGTTGGCGTAGACATTGCGCTCTTCCTGATCCAGCTGCTCCAGAGCCGCCTCATTGGCAAGAATATTGGCCTTGGCAATACGAATGGCATCCTGATAGTTGGTATCGTCCAGCCTGACCAGCACTTCACTGTCCGAAACATAACCACCGGGACGGAAATTGGGTGATATTTCCAGTACCCGTCCGGCCACTTCAGTCACCAGACTGGTCTGGGTCCGGGCCTTGACCACGCCGGAGGCATCAATTACGGCGGTGTAATCCTGCAGGTCAACCTGCTGCACTTCAACGACAGGCGTGCGATCAACCGGTGGACGCCTTTCCGGTTCCGGCCCCGTCGCCATCAGGTACTGATAGCCCAGATAGCCCCCCGCCAGAATGACCAGTGGTACGATGGTCTTGAACAGAAAAGACAGCAATTTCAACATGAACGGCATTCCGGTTTTTGTTATGGATACGGAAAGGTATCCGGTAGAGGGGATACAAGTTTAGCCATGAATTGTGCAAACAAAATGAAGCCCCCGAATCACCCTACTCGGTATCTTCCTAATCTTCTTGTTATTCCAGTCGTTCCACGAACAGGATACCTTCGAGGTGGTCATGTTCATGCTGGACAATGCGTGCCGCAAAGCCGCTGTATGCCGTTTCATGCGCCACCCCGCCCGGATCCCGGTACCATACCCGCAGCCGACTCGCCCGCCGGACCATACCGCGCTGCTCCGGCACGCTCAGGCAGCCTTCTTCGGCAAGGTCACACTGCCCGGAACGCCAGCGTATTTCCGGATTGATCATTACTACCGGCTCCATCAGGGGGGCATCCGGATAGCGTGGATTGGGACGTGAGGCCACGATCATGATGCGCAGCGGGACAAAGACCTGCGGTGCGGCAATACCGACACCATTGGCCGCCAGCATGGTCAGGCGCATGGATTCAGTCAGGTTCAGCAGTGCCGGTGTATTGAAGCCGGCTTCCGGCACCGGGGTGGCACGCCGGGCCAGAATGGCCTCACCCTGGCGGGCGACGGGAAGCGGTGCTGGCGTAATATTGCTTATTTCGGGTATCGACCATTCCATCATGCAGCAAACCCAGGGTCAGCAATGAGATCGGGGCCGACCCGGCAGAATGGCCGGCCATCCGGTTTAATGGTGCAGGTGATTCAGCCCAGATCGGCCACCAGTGCCTGGCACTGCGCCGCGCTCAGGTTCAGGCTGTAACGGTATTCCGGGTGATCAATCCCCATCAGAATTGCAGCCCCGTCACGTGCGGCAGTCACCATATCCGCTGTCAGCTCGAAACGCATGAAATGCACCGCTGCGGTCTTGTCTTCGGTTTCACGCTCCAGGTCCTCGTTGGTAATCGGGCTGACACGCCCGAAATCCCCGACCTGAACCCAGACCTTGCGGTCGACACCCCGCAGACGGGTCAGCCAGTCCTTGCGCTCCTCCGGATCGGGAAACTCGATCATGAAGGTCGCCTTCCAGTTGGACCCCTCCGGAATCAGCGGGTTATAGGCTTCCAGTTCTTCCTCGATACCCGCCACCTCAAAAATCCGCTCAATGCGCAGCATTTCCTGAATCTGGTACTGGACCGTGAGGCGATCCTCAAAATACAGCGTGGCATTAGGCCCCAGCGGGATCTGGCGGTTTTTCTTGTGGGCGATTACCTCGGCACGGAATGCAGCACGCTTTTCTGCATACTGCTCCAGACTCATGAGGTCGGTCCGGGTTAATTTTTTCACGGCAATATCTCCTTTTACAAACCGTAGGCCATACGCAACAGGGTCATGGGATGGTGCGGTGCCCCGGCCCCCTCATCCAGCCCGTTTTCAATCTGATGCCCGGCCATGGGGCAGTCGCTGCCATAGTAATCCGCTTTGGCCTGCTTCACCTTGTTAATCACCGGTTTGCAGATTTTCATGGAAATGGCATGGAATTCGGTCTTGACCGCATAAGTGCCGTCATGCCCGGAGCAGCGCTCGATCAGGTCCAGCCGGGTATCCGGAATCATTTCCAGCAGCTCGCGGGTTTTATACCCCATGTTCTGTACCCGCAGGTGACAGGACGCATGGTAGCTGACCGTACCCAGTGACTGCTTGAAATCCTTGTTGAGCAGGCCCTCTTTCTCGCGCAGCATCAGGTACTCGAACGGATCAAAAACATGTGCCCTGACACGCTGCACATCGGCATCATCCGGGAACATCAGCGGCAGTTCCTGCTTGAACATCAGCACGCAGGACGGTACCGGTGCCACAATATCAAAGCCCCTGTCGATCATTTTGATCATCTGCGGGATATTGGCAGCCCGGGCCTTGTCCACGGCCTCCAGATTGCCCAGCTCCAGCTTGGGCATGCCGCAGCACTGCTCCTTGTCCAGCAGGGCCACCGGAATGTTGTTGTGCTGGAACACCCTGACCAGATCACGGGCCAGATGCGGTTCGTTATAATTGCCGTAGCAGGTGGTGAACAGTGCCACCTTGCCGGTGGTCCGCCCGGCCGGTCGGGCCTGATCCGGATCCAGGGTGGCATCCTGACGGGCCAGACTGCGGCCCTTGACCCCGCTGTAGGGTGGCAGGATGGCATCCGGGTCAATGCCCAGCACCTTTTCCAGCCCCTTGCGCACCAGCGGATTCTTTTCGCTGATGGTGACGGCTTCGGCAATCACCGGAATGCCGGCCAGCGTCCCCACCAGATCGGTGGACGTCAGCAGCCGGTCACGCAGCTTCACATCCCCTTTTTTGTACTTCACCGCCTTGGCACGCAGCATCAGGTGCGGGAAATCGATATTCCATTCGTGCGGCGGAGTATAGGGGCATTTGGTCATGTAACACAGGTCACAGAGGTAGCAGTTGTCCACCACCTTCCAGTAATCCTGTCGGGCGACCCCGTCCACTTCCATGGTGGAGGATTCATCCACCAGATCGAACAGGGTCGGAAAGGAATTGCACAGACTGACGCAGCGACGACACCCGTGGCAGAGGTCGAACACGCGTTCCATTTCGTGCATGACAGCACTTTCATCGTAAAATTCCGGATTCTTCCAGTCCAATGCATGGCGCGTGGGTGCCTTGAGGTTGCCTTCGCTGATTGCCGTTGCCATTTTGTTCTCCCGTTTCCCGGAAACTGACTGCCCTCTCCCGTCGGGACAGGAAGGCAGTCAGGGTCTTTGTAACCCTCCCCCGAACGGGGGAAGGAACAGCAAACGCTCAGGCGTCCAGTGAATCCAGTGCTTTCTGGAACCGGTTGGCATGAGAGCGCTCGGCCTTGGCCAGGGTCTCGAACCAGTCGGCGATTTCATCAAAGCCTTCTTCACGTGCATCCTTGGCCATGCCCGGATACATGTCGGTGTACTCGTGCGTTTCACCGGCAATGGCTGCCTTCAGGTTGTCGGAGGTTCCACCGATCGGCAGGCCGGTGGCCGGATCACCGGCAGCTTCCAGGTACTCCAGATGACCGTGGGCGTGGCCGGTTTCCCCTTCTGCAGTGGAACGAAACACGGTGGATACGTCGTTGTAACCCTCGACATCGGCCTTGGAGGCGAAATACAGGTAGCGACGATTGGCCTGGGACTCCCCGGAGAATGCATCTTTCAGGTTGGTCTCGGTCTTACTTCCTTTCAATTCCATGGTAATGGACTCCTCTTGGTTGAAATGATCGAAGTGTGGCATGTTTAACAAACCAGAAACTGGTGTCAATAATCTAACCAAAGCCGTGCTGGAATGCCAACAGTATATTTTGAACATTTTGATACAGGAAACCGAAGACAAAAATCTGTCCAGCCTCTGGAACCCGGGATTCCCGTGTGTTCCAGACTTTACTGCAGGGCAAGCTACCGTCATGATAGTACGCCGGTACGCTGAAACTGAAGCTTCCCCCCCCACTCGCCAAGGAAAGGAGTCACTGCATGAATTTTCCGTCATTTATATGGATTCTGGTTTCCGTCGTATTCATTGTCTGGATGGCAACCCGGCTGCCGGTTGATACTGGTGCCGTCAGTACCGGGATCCAGCCCCTGCCAGTCAGTCAGCAACAGAACACCACCACGTTACCGGCAACAACAACCGACACGGAAGCGCCGGTTCAGGACATGATGGTCCCGGCTGAAACACCCCCGGCCCCGGAGGCGGCCACCACCGCGACTGACAGCTCCGAACGCCAGACCACACCGCCTGCCACCGAACCGGCCCCGGAGCTGCAAAACTGAACGTTTTGGAAAAAACCTTATTTTATCCGGGATTTCCACGGGACTGCTGCGGTCAGGCCCCATCGCGCCCGATGGGTGCAGCTGATTGCGTAATTCCCGGAAATCCGACACTTGCTTGAGAGTACCTTTGCTGAACCACCTTTCCCAACAAGGAAATGCCATGACGCGCAAAATCAAAAAACTGCTGGTTGCCAACCGGGGTGAAATTGCCATCCGCATCCTGCGGGCGGCCAACGAACTCGGTATCCAGACGGTTTCCATCTACACCCATGAGGACCGTTTCTCGCCACACCGCTACAAGGCCGACGAAGCCTACCAGATCGGTGCCAATGACGAGCCGCTCAAACCCTATCTCGATATCGAAGGCATCATCCGCATTGCCAAACGCAACAAGGTCGATGCCATCCATCCCGGCTATGGTTTCCTGTCTGAAAATGTACGGTTTGCGCGCCGGTGCCGCGAAGAAGGCATTATTTTTGTCGGCCCCACCCCGGAGGCCATGGAAAAGCTGGGTGACAAGGTGGCCGCCAAGGCAATCGCCATTGCCGCCGGGCTGCCGATCATCGAGGACAGCAAGGAAGCCCTGACCAGCCTGGAGATTGCCCGCAAGGAAGCCGATCGCATCGGCTTCCCGCTGATGCTCAAGGCTGCTGCCGGGGGTGGCGGGCGCGGCATGCGCGTGCTGCGCAATGCCTCCGAGCTGCCCAAGGCCTATAACGATGCCCGCAATGAGGCTATGAAAGCCTTCGGGGATGATACGGTTTTCCTGGAAAAGTACATCGACTCCCCCAAACACATTGAAATCCAGATCATCGGTGATACCCATGGCACACTGGTGCACCTGTACGAGCGTGACTGCTCGGTACAGCGCCGTTTCCAGAAGGTGGTCGAAGTGGCCCCGAGCACCGGCCTGAGCACCGAAACGCGCCAGAAACTGTATGACTACGCCCTGGCCATCACCCGCCATGTGAACTACTCCTGTGCCGGTACCGTGGAGTTTCTGGTCGATGCACAGGAGAACATCTACTTCATCGAGGTCAATCCGCGGGTTCAGGTCGAGCACACCGTCACCGAGCAGATCACCGGCATCGATATTGTCAGAAGCCAGATCATGATTGCCGAAGGACGCAGGCTTTCCGATCCCGGCATCAATATCCCGTCCCAGGAAAACATCCGCTGCAACGGTTTCGCCATCCAGTGCCGCATCACTACCGAAGACCCGGAAAACGGCTTCAAGCCGGACTACGGCACCATTATCGCCTACCGCTCCACCGGCGGTTTCGGTATCCGCCTGGATGTCGGGGCGGCCTATCCGGGGGCCAAAGTTTCACCGTTCTTTGACTCGATGCTGGTCAAGGTCACATCCTTCGGGCGTACGCTGGAAGGTGCAATCAGCCGTAACCTGCGTGCCCTGAAGGAATTCCGCATCCGGGGTGTCAAAACCAATATCGGCTTTCTGGAAAACGTGCTGGAACACCCGGTCTTTGCTGCCGGACAGAGCACCGTCACCTTTATCGACCAGCACCCGGAACTGTTCCACACCCCGCAGCGCTTTGACCGCGGCACCAAAACCCTGCGCTTTATCGGTGACGTGATTGTCAACGGCAATCCGGATGTCAAGCGCATCGACCCCCACAGGCACTTCCGCAAACCGGTCATTCCAGCCTTTGATCCGGTCGGGGAATACCCGCGCGGTACCAAAAACCGGCTGGATGAAATGGGGCCGGAAAAATTCTGCCAGTGGGTCAAGGATCAGCCTAATATCCTGTATACCGATACCACCCTGCGCGATGCGCACCAGTCACTGCTGGCCACCCGCGTGCGCACCGTGGACATGATGAAAGTCGCAGAAGGGCTTGCGCGCAACCATCCACAGCTGTTCTCGCTGGAAATGTGGGGCGGGGCCACGTTTGATGTGGCCATGCGCTTCCTGCATGAATGCCCCTGGGGCCGCCTGAAGCAGATTCGGGAAGCGGTGCCCAACATTCTGCTGCAGATGCTGTTCCGGGGTTCCAATGCGGTGGGCTATACGGCCTACCCCGATAACCTGATCGGTGCCTTTATCGAGAAATCCTGGGAAAACGGCATTGACGTGTTCCGCATCTTCGACTCGCTGAACTGGATCGAAGGCATGCGCCAGTCGATTCAGGTGGTGCGCGAACGCACCGGCGGGATTGCCGAGGGCACCATCTGCTATACCGGTGACGTGCTGCGCAATGAGCCGGGTTACAAGTACAACCTGCAGTATTACCTGGACCTGGCCCGACAGCTGGAAGATGCCGGGGCACACATGCTCGCAGTCAAGGACATGGCCGGCCTGCTCAAGCCCTATGCCGCTGAACTGCTGATTCCGGCCCTGAAGGAAGCGGTCAGCATTCCAATCCACCTGCATACCCATGATACCGCCTCGATTCAGGCCGCGACCCTGCTCAAGGCCATTGAATCCGGTGTGGATGTAGTGGACGGCTGCCTGAGTTCCATGTCGGGCCTGACCTCGCAGGTCAATCTCAACTCGCTGATTGCCGCCATGGAAGGCCAGCCGCGTGAACAGCCTTTCAACCTGCGCTCGCTCAATGATTACGCCAACTACTGGGAAGACGTGCGCGAGATGTATTACCCGTTTGAGTCCGGCCTCAAGGCAGGAACGGCGGAGGTCTACAATCACGAAATTCCGGGCGGCCAGTACTCCAACCTGCGCCCGCAGGCGATTGCACTGGGACTGGAGCACAAATTCGAGGAGGTCAAAAAGAACTACGAAGTCGTCAACCGCATGTTCGGTGATATTGTCAAGGTCACACCCTCCTCCAAGGTGGTGGGTGACATGGCCATCTACATGACCTCCAACGGCCTGACCGAAGAGGATGTCATGGAGCGCGGCAAGTCACTGGCCTTCCCGGATTCGGTTATCGACCTGTTCAGGGGGGGGCTCGGGCAGGTGCCGGGTGGTCTGCCGGCCCGGCTGTCGGCAGTGATCCTCAAGGGAGAAAAACCCTATACCGGTCGCCCGAACGACCATCTGGCCCCGGTTGATCTGGACGCCGACTTTGAAGCGTTCAAGCAGGAGTTTGATCCGGAACAGACTTTCCTGGACTTTCTTTCCTACAAAATGTACCCGGCAGTCTTCCGCGAGTTCCACCGCCATCAGCAGGATTACGCCGATGTCAGCCACCTGCCCACTCCGCTGTTTTTCTACGGCCTCAAGCTCAATGAGGAAGTCACGGTCGAGCTGGGACGCGGCAAGGTACTGATCATCCGGCTGCTGTACCGCTCGCCGGCGGATGAGAGCGGCATGTGTACCGTGACCTTCGAGTTCAACGGCCAGATCCGGGCGGTTCAGATCCGCGACCTGTCGGTCAAGCCCACCAAGGCCAGCAATGTCAAGGCTGTGGAAGCGAATGAGATCGGCACCTCGCTGCAGGGCAAGCTTTCCGCCGTGCTGGTCAAGGCCGGAGATACCGTGGAACAAAACACGCCACTGTTTGTGATCGAAGCCATGAAAATGGAAACCACCATTACCGCCCCCCGGGACGGCGTGGTGAAAAAGGTCCACCTGCGTGCCGGGGAACTGGTGGAACAGGGGGATATGGTGGTGGAGCTGGAATAAAACCGCCGGCTGTTGTCATCACTCTCACAAGGCGGGCATCATCCCGCCTTGTTGCGTATAAAGCCCCCTGAAACCACGATAAGCGGCTTGCATCAGGCCATAATCAACCACTCAACAGCAAAGCACTACCGACTGTCCCCATCACCGCTCCTGGTCCAGGAAACTGCACACTCCATGCACAATTGCTTTTTATTCTCCAGTTCGGGATTGCTGATATTCATCTTGAGTTCAGATATCCCGCTTAATTCATCATGGAGAAATCAAAATGTCATTCAATGCGATACAAGGAATCAGTAGTAACATTGGTGGTTCAGCTTCTTCGCAGACTTCACAGACAATGTCTGCCAATGCAACGGATGCGCAGCATTTCAGCAATAAACTAAACACCGACAGCAGCAGCAAAATACCGGCAGGCATGCAGAATGCCGCCATTCCCCAGGGAGCCATGCATCAAATGCCCTCTCTGGCCCAGCAAAACATGCAGGGCATCACGTCTGGCGGCAGCACACATGCCGGCAACAACGCCAGCAGCACCGGCCAGGCCCACGGCAACTTCGGCGGTAATCATGGCGGCAGCAGCCAGGTCGCTGGCAGCAACGCCAGCAGCACCGGCCAGGCCCATGGCAACTTCGGCGGTAACAGCCAGGTTGCTGGCGGTGGCAACAACAACCAGATCGGTCATGGCGGCAACAGCGGCGACAAAGGACAGGTCGCCGGCGGGGGCAGCCATGGCGGCAACAACAGCCAGATCGGCGGCAACGGCGGTGACAAAGGACAGGTCGCCGGCGGTGGCAACCATGGCAGCAACAACAGCCAGATCGGTGGTAATGGTGGCAACAGCGGTGACAAAGGACAGGTCGCTGGTGGTGGCAACAACAGCCAGATCGGCGGTAATGGCGGCAACAGCGGTGACAAAGGACAGGTCGCCGGCGGTGGCAACCATAGCAGCAATAACAGCCAGATCGGTGGCAACGGCGGTAACAGCGGCGACAAAGGACAAGTCGCCGGCGGTGGCAACCATGGCAGCAATAACAGCCAGATCGGCGGCAACCATGGCGGCAATAACAGCCAGATCGGCGGCAACCATGGCGGCAATAACAGCCAGATCGGTGGCAACCATGGCGGCAATAACAGCCAGATCGGTGGCAACGGCGGTAACAGCGGCGACAAAGGACAGGTCGCCGGCGGTGGCAGCCATGGCGGCAACAACAGCCAGATCGGTGGCAACCATGGCGGCAACAGCGGTGACAAAGGACAGGTCGCCGGCGGTGGCAACCATGGCGGCAACAACAGCCAGATCGGCGGTAATGGCGATTTCAGCAGTCACTGGCAGTTTGGCGACAATAGCAAGTGGCAGACAAGCAGCAGCCTGACGGGCAAGTTCGCTTAACGCCGGCTGCTAAAACCCTATAAAATCAACAATAAATAACCAACAAACCCGGACATGGATGTTCGGGTTTGTTTATTTGTCGCCTGCAAAATAACTGATACAATCCAGCCCGTCACTCCTGCAGCAGGGCTTTCATGGGTAGCTACTGCCCTGTTTCAGGTCGTGTCAGGGCAGCAAAGACCTCATCGGGACCCTCGGCCTTGCGCAGGGTTTCGGCCACATCATCCTCTTTCAGCCGGCGCGTGACGGCGGACATGAGTTTCAATACCGATGCCTGGTCGTCGACCGGAAAAAGACCGAGAAAAACCAGATCGACCGGGGCTTCATCCATGGCCTCCACTGCCACGGATTTACGCAGGCGCACCGGCATCAGAAAGGGCTTTTTCACCCCCGCAAGTGCGGCATGGGGAATGGCAATACCCCCGCCGATACCGGTTGTACCAAGCGCTTCCCGTGCAAGCAATGCCTCTCGAATACCCCCCTCGGGCAGCCCCAGCCGTTCTGATGCCGCCTGTGCCAGCAAATCCAGAAGTGCGTCATGTGACGCCGCTGACTGGTCGAGAAGAATGTGATCGGGGGCAAGTGCGTCGGAAATATTCATAATGTCACTGTATCCTGTGATCGGTCACCTTGACTGCACGGAGATCACTCCCCTTCGCGCAGCCGGTACCCCACGCCGGTTTCGGTGATGATGTAGAGTGGCTCATCGGGGCTGTCTTTCAGCTTCTGGCGCAGTTGGCGCACGTAGACGCGCAGGTATTGCACATCGGTGGTTTCATCCCAGACCCGCTGCAGCAGGTAGCGGTGCGTGATGACCTTGCCGGCGTGCTGCACCAGAATGCGCAGAATATCGTACTCCTTGGGCGACAGGTTAATAGCCTCATCACCCAGCCTGACGATCCGGCGCACCAGATCGACCGATAGATCACCCAGTTTAAAAACCGGTCGTTCACCCTGCTCCTGCAAACGGTGGCGCTGTGCCACGCGCAGCCGGGCGGCCAGTTCCTTCATGCCAAAAGGTTTGGTCACGTAATCGTCGGCACCCAAATCCAGCGCCTGCACGATCCCCGGCTCATCGGTGCGGCTGGACAGCACGACAACGGGCACCTCGATCAACTCATTGCGCCACTGCTCCAGCAGCTCCTGCCCCAGACGGTCCGGCAGGCCGAGATCAAGGATCACCACATCGGGCTTCTCGGCACGCAGCATCGCATCAGCTTCGGCAGCAGTGCGTGCCTCAAGGATACCATAGCCTTCGGCCCCCAGACCTACACGCAACAGCTTGCGGATCGGCTGTTCATCATCAATTACCAGAACCCTGACTGCGCCACTGGACATTATTTCACCTCCCCCTCAGGAACCGGCAGAGCCCGCCCGGCAGGAACCGGCAGCCGGATGGTAAAGATTGCACCGGAGCGATCAGGGCGATTGCGCACGGCAATTGCGCCTCCCATGGCCTCGACAAAGCCCTTGCAGATCGCAAGACCCAGCCCGGTACCGGCCCGGACCCGATCCACCCTGGCGACACGATAAAACATGTCGAACAGCCGGTCTGCATCCTTTTCGGGAAAACCCGGCCCCTCGTCGATGACCTGCACACTGACCGAAGCGCCTTCGGGCTGCGCCTGCAATTCGATGACACTGCCCTTTGGTGCGTATTTCGCGGCGTTTTCCAGCAGGTTGAACAGGGTCTGTTCCATCAGCACCGGGTCCAGCGACAGCATGGGCAGGTTGCGGTCCACCGACAGATGCAGCTCATGGCCCGCCAGCAGCGTACGCGTGCGACGCAGGGTCGAGCCGATGACCTCATCGAGATCGATCAGGGTCATATTGGGTTCGGTCAGCCCGGATTCGATGCGTGTCATGTCCAGCAGGTTGGCGATGAAGCGGCTGAGGCGCTCGGCCTCCTCCTGCACGGTTTCCAGCAGGCTGTCACGATCCTCGGGGGACAGCCCGTCAGCATAATCACGCAGCGTCCCTGCCGCGCCGACAATGCCTGCCAGTGGCGTGCGCAGATCGTGCGAGACGGAAGTCAGCAGCGCCGAACGCAGCCGGTCGGCTTCGGCCAGCAACTTGGCACGCTCCAGATCGTCGACCAGCTGAATGCGCTCGATCGCCAGCGCCGCCTGGTCAGCCAGTGCGGTGAACAGGCGCTGTTGTTCCGGCGTCAGCAGCGGGCCGCTGCGATCACTGGTGATGCCGACTACGCCCACGGTCATGCGCCCGGTGCGCAAAGGCATGTAAAGACGCCGTGCACCGGGCAACGTATCGGCTCCGCGCCCGGCAGGGCGATTATGCTCCCAGGCCCAGTGGGCAGCGGCAATATCGGCATCAGCCAGCGTGTCGTCCGGCGGAAAAGCGGCACGCAGCGCGACGCTGGCCCCCTCGGGCATCAGGATCACGGTGTTGACACGCAGCATGCTGGCGATCTGATTGACACCGACCCAGAGTACATCGTCCAGCGTCCCCGCTACGGCCAGCCGTTTGGAGAACAGATAGAGGTTCTCGGTGGTACGCGCCCGCGCCCGCGCCGCCGAGGCCTGCGCCTGTACCCGTGCCGTCAGGTTCGATGCAATCAGTGCGGTGACAAAGAAGAACAGCAGCGCCACCACACCTTCAGTGCTGGCGATATCGAAAGTGTAAAGCGGGTCGATAAAGAAAAAGTTGAACAGCAGCGCCCCCAGCACTGAGGACAGAATAGCCGGGCCACGACCGGCGGTTGCCGCTGATGTCAGAACCCCGATCAGAAAAACCAGTGCGACATTCTCAATATCAAACAGAAAAGACAGCGCCAATCCGACGGCAAAAGCCGCGCCAGTACAGGCCAGTCCGTAGAGCCAGGGGCGCAGCTGAAAAGGACGTACATCACGGGTGGCAACCTTGCGCAGACCGGTGGTCTCGGCCTCCTTGCCGGAAATGACATGCACCGAAATATCGCCCGCGCCCCGGATCAGTTCCGAGGACAACGGCGGGTTCAGCCACTCTTTCCAGCGCGGGCGCTCGGTATGGCCCACGAGAATGTGGCTGTAATTGTTGTTATTGGCGTAACGCAGCAGCTCGCGCACCACGTCCTGACCGGGCAGGGTGATCGCCTCACCGCCCAGCTGTTCGGCCAGTTGCAGGGTGGCAACGACACGGTCCTTGTCAGCTTCGGGCAGACGCACGGCGTGGGGCTGTTCGACATAAAGCGCGACCCATGGCGCGCGCAGCCGGTCCGCCTGGCGCTTGGCGGCGCGCACCAGTGCCGGCCCGCGCGCGGTTTCATCCACGCAGACGATCAGCCGGTCGCCCGTGGCCCAAGGCTTGCGGATCGCGTGGGCCTGCATATGCGACAGCAGCTGTTCATCGACCCGCTGCGCCGTGCGCCGTAAGGCCAGTTCACGCAAAGCGGTCAAATTGCCGGGTGAGAAATAGTTCTGGATTGCCCGCCCGGCAGTCTGGGGCATATAAACCTTGCCCTCATGCAGGCGCTTGATCAGGTTGTCGGGGGTGATGTCGATGATCTCGATATCGTCGGCGCGCTCGATCACCGAATCCGGTACCGTTTCGCGCACCCGGATGCGGGTGATCTGCGCCACGACATCGTTCAGGCTTTCGACATGCTGGATGTTCAGGGTCGAATAAACATCAATGCCGTGATCCAGCAGTTCCAGCACATCCAGATAGCGCTTCGGATGGCGCGAGCCCGGCGCGTTGGTGTGGGCCAGTTCATCGACCAGCACCAGCGAAGGGGCGCGGGCGATGATGGCGTCGATGTCCATTTCGTCCAGCGACTGCCCCTTATAGGCGATCTGCTGGCGCGGGATCACCTCGTACCCCTCGACCAGCGCCTGCGTCTCTCTGCGGCCATGGGTCTCGACCACGCCGATGACCACATCCCGGCCCTCAGCGATCAGGGCGCGGCCCGATTGCAACATCTCATAAGTCTTGCCGACACCCGGCGCGGCACCGAGAAACAGCTTGAAGCGCCCGCGTGTCTCCTGCACCGCCTTTTCCAGCAGTGCCTCCGGTGAGGGGCGCTTGTCATCCCGGTCGGTCTGATCAGGCATATTGACTCTTCCCAAGACAGGGATACCAACCCCGTCTCAGGGGCAGTATCCCGTTTCGTTTACATATCGTCCAGCGCCAGATTGAGGTCCAACACATTGACGATCCGGTCGCCAGTCAGGAATGCACCGGGCGAGCGGGCGTGATCGCGGATCAGCGCCTCGACCTGCTGGACCGGCACCCCCCGCGCCTCGGCCACGCGCGCCACCTGATAGAGCGCGCCGGCCTCGGAGATATGCGGATCCAGCCCCGCACCCGAGGCCGTGGCCAGATCGGCGGGCAGCGGGTTTTCGGCAGTGGCACCATAAGCGGCGACCATCGCCACGCCACGATCATGCACCATCTGGCTGGTGGGCGACCAGTTGCTGCCGCCCGCACCGGCCCCATCGTAATCGACAGCCGAGGGGCGCGGCCAGACATATTCCGGTCGGGTGAAAGCCTGGGCGATCTGGCGGCTGCCGATCACCTGGCCCGCGCCATCCGTCAGGATCGAGCCATTGGCGGTGAAGGGCGTAACGGTCTGGCCCACGGCCCAAACAATGCCCGCGTAGCCGCCTACGCAAACCACCATGCTGGCGACTGCAATCCGCAGGCCCGTGATCAGGGAATTCAGCATCTTTCAGTCTCCGTTTCAGTTACTTGCGATGACATGTTCGGCGACCGGCCCCAGCGTTGCCGCCGGGAAAAAGGTCAGCGCGCCGACGACGATGATGGTGACCGCGAGCATGGTGGCGAAAACCCCGCCCTCGACGCTGAGCGTGCCGGTGGATTCGCCCGCCCGCCGCTTGGAGGAGAGCGAGCCGACAATCGCCAGCGGCAGGATGATCGGGATGAAGCGCCCCAGAAGCATCACCGTGCCGGTGAAGAGGTTCCACGGCGCCGTGCCATCGCCCAGCCCCTCGAACCCGGAGCCATTGTTGGCGGAGGCGGAGGTGAACTCATAAAGGATCTCGCTGAAACCATGCGGCCCGGTATTGTTCAGCGCCTCCAGCCCCCACGGCGTTATGGCAAAGATCGCCGTGCCCACCAGGATGAAGAATCCATGCGCCAGCAGCGCGAACAGCGCCAGCTTGACCTCGTAGGCCTCCACCCGCCAGCCCAGATATTCCGGCGTCCGCCCGATCATCATCCCGGCGATGAACACCCCGACCACGACATAGAGGAACATGTTGATCATGCCGACACCGACACCGCCGAAGGTCGCGTTCAGCCACATGCCGATCATCGGCATCAGCCCGGTCAGCGGGTTCAGACTGTCATGCATCGCACCGACCGATCCGTTCGAGGTCGAGGTGGTCAGCACCGCCCAGAGCGGCCCGGTCGTGGCACCAAGGCGCATCTCCTTGCCCTCAAGATTGCCGACATCCTGCGTGATCGGCAGGTCGGCAAAGGCATTCGTCGGCGCGCTTTCAAACCAGACCGAGGCCGTGATCTTGACCAGCAGGAAGGCCAGCATCACCGCAAAGATCACCGCTCCATGGCGGATGCGTCCGATCAGGCGCCCGAACATCCAGACGCAGCCCATCGGGATCAGGATCAGCGACATCATCTGGATGCAGTTGGTCCAGAAGCTGGGGTTCTCCAGCGGGTGGGTCGAGTTCGGCCCAAAGAAGCCGCCGCCATTGGTGCCGAGCTGCTTGATGGTGACGAAGGCCGCCACCGGTCCGCGGGCAATGGTCTGTTGCAGGCCCTCCAGCGTGGTCGCCGTCGCCGCACCCTCAAAGGTCATCGGCACGCCAAGGAACACGAGGATCAGCGCCACGGTCAGCGCCACCGGCAGCAGCACCAGAAAGGCCGCACGCTGCACATCGATGAAGAAATTCCCCATCGGCCGCCCCGCCAGCCCTCGCCCCAGCGCCACCAGCGCGGCGATCCCCGTCGCGGCAGAAACGAATTGCAGCCACATCAGCCCGCCCAGCTGGGTCAGATAGCTGTAGGTGGCTTCGCCCGAATAATGCTGAAGGTTGGTGTTGGTCGTGAACGAGGCCGAGGTGTTGAAGATCAGGCTGGGGTCAACCGCGCCCATCCCGTCGGGGTTCAGCGGCAGGAACTGCTGTGTTGCTTGCAGCAAAAAGACCAGCGTGAACATGACCACGTTGAAGGCCAGCATGGCGAAGACGTAGCGTTTCCAGTCCTGTACTTCGTCACCGGGCCGCCCGGCAATGGCGTGAAAAACCCCGTCGAACCGGCCGCCGCCGGGGGTGGCAGGCTCGAAGACCTGCGCCATGTAGCGGCCCAGCGGCCAGGACAGCAGCGCGGTGCCGCCGACGATAAGGATAACCACAAGGATTGCGTGAAGTGCCATTTAGTAAGCTCCTTGGGTTCAGCTGCGGTCGAGGACGTTGGCGAGTGCATAGAGCAGCCCGAAAACACCAAGTCCAACAAGAAGATAGACGATAACCATGTGAAACTGCCCTCCGGGGTCAGGCGAGGCCGACGGTGGTGATGATCACATCGATCAGCTTGATGCCGATGAAGGGTGCGATCAGGCCGCCAAGCCCGTAGATGAGAAGATTGCGGCGCAGCAGCGCGTTGGCACCGATGGCCCGATAGCTGACACCCTTCAGCGCCAGCGGAATCAGCGCGACGATGATCAGCGCATTGAAGATGATCGCCGACAGGATCGCGCTTTGCGGCGTCGCCAGCCCCATCACGTTCAGCTTGTCCAGTTGCGGATAGAGCGTGATGAACATCGCCGGGACGATGGCGAAATACTTGGCCACGTCATTGGCGATGGAAAAGGTCGTCAGCGACCCGCGCGTCATCAGAAGCTGCTTGCCGATGCCCACGACCTCGATCAGCTTGGTCGGGTCGCTGTCGAGATCGACCATATTGCCCGCCTCGCGCGCGGCCACGGTGCCGGTGTTCATCGCCACGCCCACATCGGCCTGCGCCAGCGCCGGGGCGTCGTTGGTGCCGTCGCCGCACATGGCGACCAGCTTGCCCTTGGCCTGTTCCTGACGGATCAGGTCCAGCTTGTTCTCGGGCGTCGCTTCCGCCAGAAAATCATCGACCCCGGCTTCAGCGGCGATGGCGGCGGCGGTCATCGGGTTGTCGCCGGTGATCATCACCGTGCGGATGCCCATCTGGCGAAGCTCGGCAAAGCGCTCTCGGATGCCGCCCTTGACGATATCCTTCAGGTAGATCACCCCCAGCAGATCGCCATTCTTCACCACGGCCAGCGGCGTGCCGCCCGCTTTGGCGATGCCATCGGCAATTGCGGTCAGTTCCTTCACCTTCTGCGCCGGGGCCCTGTCGCCAAGGCTTTTCAGCACCGCATCGACCGCACCCTTGCGGATTTGATTACCATCGAAATCGACGCCACTCATCCGGCTTTGCGCCGTGAAGGGTACAAAGGTCGCGCCCATCTTCTGCATGTCGCGGCCACGGATGTTGTATTTCTCTTTCGCCAGCACGACGATAGAGCGCCCCTCGGGTGTCTCGTCGGCCAGCGAGGCCAATTGCGCCGCATCGGCCAGATCGCGGTCGCTGACGCCCGGCACCGGGCGGAACTCGCTCGCTTGCCGGTTGCCCAGGGTGATCGTGCCGGTCTTGTCCAGCAGCAGCGTATCCACATCCCCCGCCGCCTCGACCGCGCGGCCCGACATGGCCAGCACGTTGAAGCGCACCAGCCGGTCCATGCCCGCGATGCCGATGGCGGAGACCAGCGCGCCGATCGTCGTCGGGATCAGCGTCACGAACAGCGCCACCAGCACGATCACCGGCACCGCCCCGCCCGCATAGGCGGCAAAGGCCGGGATCGTCGCCGTCGCCATCACGAAGATCAGCGTGAGACCGGCCAGCATGACGTTCAGCGCCACCTCGTTCGGGGTCTTCTGCCGCTCTGCCCCCTCGACCAGTGAAATCATCTGGTCGATGAAGGTTGACCCGGCGGCGGCGGTGATCCGCACCTTGATCCAGTCCGACAGGACCTGCGTGCCGCCCGTGACCGCCGAGCGGTCGCCACCGGATTCGCGGATCACGGGGGCGGATTCGCCAGTGATTGCCGCCTCATTGACCGAGGCCACGCCTTCGATCACCTCGCCGTCCGAGGGGATGATATCGCCCGCCTCGACCAGCACCACGTCATCGACCTTCAGGCTGTTGCCCGCGACCACCTTGAAATCGCGCCCCGACGCATCGGTCAGCAGCTTGGCCTCAGTATCGCTGCGGGTCTTGCGCAGACTTTCCGCCTGCGCCTTGCCGCGCCCTTCGGCCACGGCCTCGGCGAAATTGGCGAACAGCAGCGTGAACCACAGCCAGAGAATGATCTGGAACGAAAAGCCCAGCCCCCCGGCCCCGGTCACAAGGTCCTTGAGAAACAGGATGGTGCAGAGAACCGTCACCACCTCGACCACGAACATGACCGAATTCCTGGCCATCGCGCGGGGGGACAGTTTGACAAAGGCGCCGCGCAGGGCGGGGCCAAGAATGCGCGCATCGAAGATGCCCGCCTGTTGAGGCTGGCTCATCAGAGACTCCGTTGAATTGGGAAGGTCCGACCCCTGCCGGGATCGGGTACTGCGGCTCAGAAACGCTCCGGATGCAGCAGCGCATAAATGAGATAGGCGGTGACAAAGATCGTCACGGCACCGCCAAGAATGTAATCCAGAATCATGTTACCCCTTGCCTGCGTCCTTGATGACGCCACTGCGGAAAACCCCCTTCGCGGGGGACCAGGGTTTGATTCTGCACAGATCGCCATAGGAGTTCGAGACAGGTCGGCAGGCTAAAATATAGGAAACTTATAGGAATTGCAGTGATTGGCGGCCCAGACGGGCATTGATCCAGACCTCCGGGTCCAGCTGAAGTGCTTGATTGGCCCGGCAATGACAATCAGCCTGACACCCTCCCAAGGTCCCGACGTGCATACCCCCACATCTGCCAGGCGCCACTCAGGGCCAGCAGGGCCATGACACCCGCCACGATCAGGTCCGGCAGGCCGGAAGCCGTTCCGAATACCCCGACAGCCGCCAGCACTACGGCGATATTGCCCAGTGCATCATTGCGTGAACAGATCCACACGCTGCGCCGGTTGCTGTCCCCCTCACGATAGGCATACAGCATGGCGGCGACAAGCACATTGGCCACCAGCGCCAGCAGCGCGATACTGCCCATGGTCACGGCATCCGGCAGATTACCCGCCCACAGCCCCCAGGCAGTACGCCCCAGAATCCACAGCCCGAAAACCGCCATGGTTGCCGCCTTCAGCATTGTGGCTCTGGCACGCAGCGCCAGCCCCATACCCAGCACCCACAGGCTGATGCCGTAGTTGGCGGCATCACCCAGAAAGTCGAGGGAATCCGCCAGCAGTGACTCGGACCTCGCCCATACCCCGAACAGCATTTCCACACCGAACATCACGGCATTGATGAGCAGGGCCAGCCACAGAATCACCCGGTAACGCCCATGCGGAGCCTGTACTTCGGCATCACAGCCACTGTTACAACAGGATGCACTCATATCGCTTTCTCCAGATTATCGTTTCAGGTTATGCTAAACCCTGCAGTCGCTACAGGGTCAAGCCATGCCAGCCACATTAACCATCGGAAAACTGGGTCAGGCATCCGGTGTGAATGTCGAAACCATCCGCTATTACGAACGCAGTGGTCTGCTGCCGGCCCCGGCACGCTCCCGCAGTGGCTACCGTCACTACCGCACCGAGGATATCAAACGCCTGCGCTTTATCCGGCGCGGGCGGGAACTGGGTTTCAGCCTGGATGAAATCCGCTCCCTGCTGCAGCTGGCAGACCGGCCCCGACAATCCTGCGATCCCGCCGATCAGCTGGTGCAGCAACACATCACTGCCGTGGAGGCACGCATCCGGGACCTGCAGGCCATCCACAGCACCCTGATACAGCTGGCCGGATGTAACAGCCACACCGCAGCACACTGCCGTTTGCTGGAGGCACTGGAAGAACGGGCCTGCTGTGCTGGCGGAGACGAGACACATGCCCAGCCGCAGTAAATCCCTGCCGATCGGCATCCAGACCTTCAGCGAAATCCGCCGCGACAATCACTATTACGTCGACAAGACCGGACTGGCCCTCCAGCTGATACAAAATGGCAAGCATTATTTTCTCTCACGTCCGCGCCGGTTTGGCAAAAGCCTGTTTCTGGATACCCTCAAAACGCTGTTTGAAGGCCATGAGGTGCTGTTCCGGGGGCTGGCCGTG
>Ga0116152_10000386_pt1 | contig 35515 bp, 33 predicted proteins | sample AD_UKC119_MetaG_FD_89894 | JGI IMG/M metagenome (GOLD analysis project Ga0116152, IMG submission 89894) | Active sludge microbial communities of municipal wastewater-treating anaerobic digesters from Hong Kong - AD_UKC119_MetaG | ecosystem: Engineered > Bioreactor > Anaerobic > Digestate... | reverse complement strand
CGGGGCCGGGCATTGGCCATCGGATCCGCGGGCGCGCGCCGTTGCCCGCGCGCTGGCGGCCGAAATGCACGCCTCGTTCCCCGCGTTGCGCAGCCATTGCCCGATGAATCTGCGCGTATCCTACAGCGATTGCAGCCTGCCGCAGCCGGTGCGCGAAGACCTTCACCGTCTGGAAACGCTGTGGGCCTGGGCGCGGGCGGAATGCGGGGCTGGGGGGACATGGCTGTGCGGCGCTTACAGTGCCGCCGATGCATTCTTTGCCCCTGTCGCGGCGCGGGTCGCGGGATACAACCTGCCGATGGGGCCGCAGGCCATGGACTATGTCCAGGCGCATCTGGCGCACCCCTCGTTCCGGCGCTGGCGGGCGATGGGGCAGGTGGACGGGGCGGATCAGCCCTTTTACGACCGGCCCTATCCGCGCCGCCCCTGGCCCGGTCCCGCGCCCTTGCCGGCCGAGGTCTGCGACGGCCCTTCGGTCAACGCGACCTGCCCCTACTCCGGGCGGAAGGTCACGCATTTCCTGCGTGTCGGCGTCACGGTGCTGGGCTTTTGCAACGCCTTTTGCCGCGACAAGACGCTTGCCGATGTCGAAGCCTGGCCCCAGGCGCTGTCATGTCTCGAGACGTGACAAGGCCCAGCGGGCGGCATCGCGCACCGTGTCGTCAGCATCCGCCAGCCGATCCCGCGCCGCCCCGGCCAGCCGGGGGGACCCGCTGTTGCCGATGGCATAGAGCACATTGCGCACGAATCGGTCCCGCCCGATCCGCTTGATGGGCGAGCCCGAGAAGCGCGCGCGAAACCCGGCGTCGTCCAACGCGGCCAGGTCGGCCAGCGGCGGCGCGATCAGGTCCGCGCGCGCCGCGTAGCGGACCTCGCGCGCCCGGACCGCGAACTTGTTCCACGGGCAGACCGCCAGACAATCGTCGCACCCGTAGATGCGGTTCCCCAGACCCGGGCGAAGAGCCGGGTCCACGGGACCGTGATGTTCGATCGTCAGATACGAAATGCAGCGCCGCGCATCGATCTGGTAGGGCGCGGGAAAGGCCCCCGTCGGGCAGGCATCCAGACAGGCCCGGCACGCGCCGCAGCGATCCACGCCCGGCGCGTCGTGGTCCAGCGCCAGCGTGGTGAAGATCGCGCCCAGAAAGAACCAGTTCCCCAACGCGCGGCTCACCAGATTGGTGTGCTTGCCCTGCCAACCCAGACCCGCGGCGGCGGCCAGCGGCTTTTCCATCACCGGCGCGGTATCGACAAAGACCTTGATCTCGCCCCCCGCGCGTTCGATCAGCCAGCGGCCCAGCCGCTTCAACCGCTTCTTCACCACGTCGTGGTAGTCGCGGTTTCGCGCATAGACGCTGATCGCCCCCGCCTCTGGCCGCGCGATCGCGGTCATCGGGTCGTCGTCCGGAGAATAGACCTCGGCCAGCATCACCACCGACCGGGCCTCGGGCCACAACGCGGCGGGATCGCCCCGCCAGGTCATCCGCTCTGCCATCCATCCCATCTGGCCGTGGCGCCCCTCGGCCACGAATCGCGCCAGCCGCCCGGCGGCCTCGGGGATCGCGTCGGGCCGCGTGACACCCATCGCCGAGAACCCCTCGGCCAGCGCCTGCGCCCGCAAGGCGGCGGTCAGCGACATGTCCTCGCCCCTTCTTTGTGCCGGAAATATCCTCGGGGGGTGAGCGCCTTGGCGCGAGGGGGGCTGACAGCCCCCCTGCCCGTGGCACACGGGCGCGGCGCGCGGGGGCTCGATGCCCCCGCGCGCCGCGCCGGGCAGGGTTCAGAAATCGAGATCGGCATAGCGCCGGGGCGGGGGAAAGCCCGGGACCTGGTCGGCCAGCAGCGGTCGAAAGGCGGGGCGCGACTTGATCGTCTGATACCAGGCCTTCACCGCCGGCGCCCGCTCCCAATCGATGTCGTTGATGTAATCCAGGCAACTCAGATGCGCCGCGGCGGCGAAATCGGCCAGCGTCATCGCGTTGCCGGCGATCCAGCGGCGGTGCTCCAGCAGCCAGCCCAGGTAATCCAGGTGATACTTGATCCGCGCCGAGCCCAGCTTGATCTTCTCGGAATCGGGGTAGCCTCGGCCCATGATCTTCTTGTTCACCCGCTCGTAGAGCAGGTTTGCCGTCACCTCGGTGTGGAACTTGTCGTCGAACCAGGCGCACAGGCGGCGCACCTCGTAGCGCCCGGCCGGGTCTTCGGGCATCAGGGCGGGGGCGGGGTGAACCTCGTCCAGGAATTCGCAGATCGCCTGGCTTTCGGTCAGCAGCCGACCCTCGTAGCGCAGGATCGGCACCTTGCCCGCAGGGTTCAGGCGCAGGAACTCGGTCCCGCCTTCCCAATAGCGTTCTTCCTTCAGCGTGAAGGGGATGCGCTTTTCCGCCAGCGTCAGCCGCACCTTGCGGCAAAAGGGCGACAGCGCGACGTGGTGCAGTTGATAGGGCGCGGCTTGCATGGCGGCTCGGGGCTGGACCCTATCCCTTTGCACGCGACGGCCGGGAATTTCAACCGCCGAAACAGGCCGAGCGGTTGTCGCGCGCAATCGTCGCGGCGCCGTCGGCGATCGATGCGGCCCTGCGGCCGAGGAACCCGTCGGGCCGCGCCGCGTCGCGGGTTTGCGGCGCGGGCAGCACGGCGGCCAGCAGCGCGGCCTCCTGCGCCGTCAGCGCGCGCGCGTCGCGGGCAAAGTAGCGTTGCGCGGCGGCCTGCACGCCAAAAATGCCCTCGTCGAATTCCGCCAGGTTCAGGTAAACCTCGAGTATGCGCTGTTTGGGCCACAGGATTTCGACTAGCGGGGTCATGACCGCCTCGAGCGCCTTTCGCAGCCAACTGCGCCCGTGCCACAGAAAGGTGTTCTTCACCACTTGCTGGGTGATGGTCGAGGCGCCGCGATCCGCGCCCTCGGCAAGGGCCGCGCGGATCGCGCGCAGGTCGAACCCCCAGTGGTTGCAGAAATTCACGTCCTCGGCGGCAACGACCGAGCGCGCCATCACCGGCGCGATGGCGTCGAAATCGACCCATTCCTGGGTGATGCCGCCCAGGCGCCGCGATTCGCCCCACATGTAGAGGCCCCCCGGCGGATCGACCACCCGATAGAGCGCGATCCACGCCACCAGCAACGCCGCCACACCCGAGGCGGCCAGCGCAGCCCAGCGCGCCAGCCGCCGCAGCCCCATCGCCGCGCGGTCCAGCAGCCGCGGTTTCGACGTCTTCCTGTTTCTGCGTTTGCCTGCCATGCGCGCAGTTAACGGCCCCCGCGCCCCGGCTGCAAGCCCGTGGATGGGGCATGGACAGGCCCGCGCGCTGTGATAGCGTCGCGTCGATCACAGTCAACGAGGCCCCCAGATGATGAGACTTCACTACAGCCCGACCTCTCCCTACGCGCGCAAGGTTCTGGTGTTGCTGAAGGAAACCGGGCAAGAGGCGACAGTGACGCTGCAAGGCGCCATGGGCTCGCCCGTCGATCCCGGCTCGATGCCGCTGGGGGCGAACCCGTTGGGCAAGATCCCGGCGCTGGAACGGCCCGACGGCTGCACCCTTTACGACAGCCGGGTGATCTGCCGTTACCTGGCGACACTGGCCGGGTCGGGCCCGGCGCTCTATCCCGAGGGCGCCCGCCTGTGGGAGGTCCTGACGCTGGAAGCCACCGCCGACGGCATCCTGGATGCGGCGATCCTCATGCGCTACGAGACCGCGCTGCGCACGCCCGCGCAACAATTGCCCGAATGGATCGAGGGGCAGTGGGCCAAGATTGCCCGCGCCCTCGACGCGATCGAGGAACGCTGGATGGCGCATCTCGAAGGGCCCCTGTGCATGGGCCAGATCGCCGTCGGCTGCGCGCTCACCTATCTGGACTTCCGCCACGCGGCCCGCGACTGGCGCGCCGGCCGTCCCGCCCTCGCCGCGTGGGAGGCGCGCTTTGCGCAACGCGCCGCGATGCAGGCGACCCTGCCGCCCGCCGCCTGACGGGGGGCATCATGGGGGCATCGCTGTTGCCCGCGTCGGCCTATCTGGCGGCGTGGGGGTTTCTGGTGATGAATGTCGCCACGCCCGGACCCAACGTGCTGAACACGATCGCACTGGCGATCGGGTCGGGGCGGAGGGCGGCGCTGGGCGCGGCGCTGGGCACCGGCCTGGGCATCACCGTGTGGTGCCTGGGCATGGTGCTGGGGGTATCCGCGCTGCTGGCGGCGTTGCCGGTGGCGCGGATGCTTCTGACCCTGGTCGCCATTGGCCTGCTGCTGTGGTTCGCCAGCCGCTACCTGAGCCGGGCGCGCGCCGGCATCGCCGCGCGCCGCAATCGTGCACCGCCCGCGCCGCAGGGGCGGGCAGGGGTGACCCTGACCGGGGGCCTGCTGCGGTCGGTGTCGATTCTGCTGGCCAACCCCAAGGCACTGACGACCTGGCTGACGATGACGGCGATCTTTCCCGTCGCCCAGGCCAGCCCGGCCGACGTGGCGCTGCTGTGCCTGGGATCGTGCATCGTCGCGGGCGGCGTGCACGCGCTTTATGCGCTGGCCTTTTCGACCGCGCCGGCCGCGCGCGCCTTTCTTCACGCCGCGCCCTGGATCAATCTGGGCGTCGGGCTGTTCTTCGGCGGCTTCGCGGCAACCCTTGCAGCAGGGCTTTTGCGGCTTATCTGAACGGTGTGCCGGGCGACGGCACGCCCGCACCCCAGAGGCTATGGTGCGGCATAATTCCCCATTTTCGCGGCTGGACGGACGTTCAAATCGCCGTTAAACACCCGGCTTGGAGGCTGCAGGACACTGCGGCTCGTTTCGGCGTATCTGCCGGACCCATGACCTTGAAATGGAGAATGCTCGTGTCCCAAGCAGACGACAACGCAGGCACTCGCCGGGATTTTCTGTATTACGCGACCGCCGGTGCGGGCGCCGTGGCGACAGGGGCGGCCGTCTGGCCGCTGGTCAACCAGATGAATCCCTCGGCTGACGTGCAGGCCCTGTCTTCGATCTTCGTCGACATCAGTGGCGTTGCCGTCGGCACGCAGCTGACCGTGAACTTCCTGGGCAAGCCGGTGTTCATTCGCCACCGCACCCAGGACGAGATCGACGCCGCCCGTGCGGTGGCGCTGAGCGATCTGGTCGATCCGACCGCCGAGAACGCGAATCTCCCGTCCACAGCCGAGGCCACCGACGAAAACCGGACCACCCCCGGCAAGGAAGAATGGCTGATCATGACCGGCGTGTGCACCCACCTGGGTTGCGTCCCGCTGGGCAACGGCGCCGGCGATTTCGGCGGCTGGTTCTGCCCCTGCCACGGGTCGCACTATGACACCGCGGGCCGCATCCGCAAAGGTCCGGCGCCGCAGAACCTGCATATCCCCGTTGTCGCCTTTGTCGACGACACCACCATCCAGCTCGGCTAAGGGAGACGAGGCATGTCCGGGATTCCCCACGACCATTACGAGCCCAAGACCGGCCTGGAGAAGTGGCTTGACCGCCGCCTGCCGATCGTCGGGCTGATCTATGATACCCTGATGATCCCCACCCCCAAGAACCTGAACTGGTGGTGGATCTGGGGTATCGTCCTGGCGTTCTGCCTGGTGTTGCAGATCGTCACCGGTATCGTTCTGGTGATGCACTACACGCCGGAATCGACGATGGCGTTCAATTCGGTCGAGCATATCATGCGCGACGTGAACGGCGGCTACATGCTGCGCTACCTGCACGCCAACGGCGCCTCGCTGTTCTTCTTCGCGGTCTATATCCACATCTTCCGCGGCCTCTACTACGGCAGCTACAAGGCCCCGCGCGAGGTGACCTGGATCATCGGCATGCTGATCTACCTGGCGATGATGGCGACCGGCTTCATGGGCTATGTGCTGCCCTGGGGGCTGATGTCGTTCTGGGGCGCCACGGTGATCACCGGCCTGTTCGGGGCGATCCCGGGCATCGGCCCGACCATCCAGGAATGGCTGCTGGGCGGACCGGCGGTCGGCAACTATACGCTGAACCGCTTCTTCTCGCTGCACTACCTGCTGCCCTTCGTGATCGCCGGTCTGGTGATCCTGCACATCTGGGCCTTCCACACCACGGGCAACAACAATCCCGCCGGCATCGACGTGCGCAAGGGATCGAAAGAGGAAGCCGAGAAGGACACGCTGCCCTTCTGGCCCTATTTCGTCATCAAGGACCTGTTCGCGCTGGTCGTCGTGCTGCTGGTGTTCTGGGCGATCGTCGCCTTCATGCCGAACTTCCTGGGCCACCCCGACAACTACCGTCTGGCGAACCCGATGCAGACCCCGGCGCATATCGTGCCCGAATGGTATTTCCTGCCATTCTACGCGATCCTGCGCGCCTTTACCGCGGATGTCTGGGTCGTGATCGCGGCGCATTGGGTCAGCTTCGGCATCATCGACGCCAAGTTCTTTGGCGTGCTGGCGATGTTCGGCGCGATCCTGGTGCTGGCGCTGACGCCCTGGCTGGACACCTCGTCGGTGCGTTCGGGACGGTTCCGCCCGATGTTCAAGTCGTTCTTCTGGCTGCTGGTGGTGGACTTCGTCGTGCTGATGTGGGCCGGTTCCATGCCGGCCGAGGGCATCTACACCAACATCGCGCTGATCGGTGCGGCATACTGGTTCGCCTATTTCCTGGTGATCCTGCCGTTGCTGGGCGTGCTGGAGCGTCCGACCACCCCGCCGGCCACGATCGAGCAGGATTTCAAGGCGACCGTGAAAGCGCACGCCAAGAAATCGGGCCCCGCGCCCGAGCAGATCCCGGCCGAGTGATCGAGAGGAAGAGGTGAATACCATGATCCGCAAACTTGCCCTTTCGACCCTGACGGTCGCGGCGCTGTGCACCGCGCCGGTGATGGCGGCGGAAGGCGGTCATATCCATGACTACGCCTTCTCGTTCGAGGGCCCCTTCGGCACCTATGACCGCGCGCAGCTTCAGCGCGGCCTTCAGGTCTACAACGAGGTCTGCTCGGCCTGTCACGGCCTGGAGCTGGTGACGTTCCGTTCGCTCACCGATGCGACCGGCCCCGGCCTGGACCCCGACATCATGCGCGCCTTCGCGGCCGAGCATGAGGTGCCGGACGGCCAGGGCGGCTATCGCACCGCCGGCGCGCCCGACCACTTCCCCGGCTCGTCGCTGGAGAACGCGCCCGACCTCAGCCTGATGGCCAAGGCGCGCGCGGGCTTCCACGGCCCCTATGGGCTGGGCATCAACCAGCTTCTGCACGGCATGGGCGGCCCGGAATACATCGCCTCGTTCGTGACCGGCTTCACCGGTCAGGAAACCGAACAGGGCGGCGCGATCTTCTACGAGAACGCGGCCTTTGGCGGCAATGTCGCCATGCCTCCGATCCTGTCGGACGGGCTTGTCGAATACTCGGACGGGACCGAGGCGACCGAGCACCAGATGGCGCAGGACGTCGCCGCCTTCCTGATGTGGGCCGCCGAACCGCATCTGGTTCAGCGCAAGATGTGGGGCTTTGTCGGCGTCGTCTTCCTTGTGCTGCTGGCTTCGCTGCTCTACCTGACCAACAAGCGCCTGTGGGCGCCGGTCAAGGATCAGGCCAAGAACAGCTGATCCGACCCGGATCACAGACCCGTGAAACGCGCCCCCTGGGGCGCGTTTTGCATTCCGGGGCTCTGGCAAGGGGCGCTGGGCTTGGCTAGGTTTGCACGAAACGCACGGGTTTTCGCATGAAAGTTGCCGTTTTCTGCCTGACGACGCTGGCCGCCGGCCTGGGCGGTTTGCCTGCCGCGGCGCAATGGGTCGCCGTCGGCCGCTGGGGCGAGCCCGACAACTTCCGCTTTGTCGCGCCCGGCACCTGGATGGTCTGGACCGCCGGCCGCGACGCGGTCGAGGTCAGCGCCGAGGGGGACAACCACGACGGCCGGCTGACCTTCTGGTGCCGGCCCGACGCACCCGAGGGCGGGATCCGCTTCAGCCAGTATTTCGGTGACGCGCTGCCTCCCGGCCCCGAGGGCAAGGACCAGCCCGTCGTGCTGGTCGTGGACGGCCAGCGGTTCGAGCGCGTCCTGGCCTATGAGCCCGCCGGCCGGCAGTGGCAGGTCAGCGGCGGGCTGGAACAGGATTTCCTCGAGGCGTTCGGCTGGGGCACCCGGATGGAGGTGCAGACCCCCTCGGGCACGTTGGTGACCCGGCTGGGGTTGAACGGCAGCGGCACCGCGCGCAGCGCGCTACGCCGGGCCTGCGGGCTTTGATCCGGGCCGGAAGAGGCGCCCGCGCAGGGGTCAACGCCCCAGATAGGCGGCCAACGCCGGCGGCGGGTTGTCCAGCAGCGCCCGTGTCGGCGCCGGGGGATGGGCGCGCCCCTCGGCCACCAGCAAGGTCTGGTCGCACAGCCGCAGCGCATCCGCCGGATCGTGGGTGATCATCAGCACCGTTGCGCCGGTTTCCGCGGCGATCCGGCCAACCAGGTCCAGCATCGCGGATTTCAGCGCCGGCCCCAGCGCGGCAAAGGGTTCGTCCAGCAACATCAGGGGGCGCGCGCGCAACAGCACCCGGGCAAGGCCCGCGCGGCTGATCTGCCCGCCCGAAAGCTGCGCGGGCTTGCGCGACTCGAGCCCCCCGAGCCCTGTGTCGGCCAGGGCGCGCAGCACCGCGGCACGATCGTCGGGGCCGAGCCGCAGATCGGGGTCGAGGCCCAGCGCGACATTGTCGAAAACGCTGAGATGGGGCAGCAGGTTGTGATCCTGGAACAGGATGCTGAGCGGTCGGCGCGCGGGGGGCAGCCCGTCGATGCGCGTGCCCTGCCAGCGGATCGCCCCTGCGGCAAGCGGCACGAACCCGGCCAGCGCGCCCATCAGCGTCGATTTTCCGGCCCCCGACGGCCCCATGACCGCGACACGCGCGCCCATCGGCACGCCGAGGTCGGCCTCAAGGCGAAAGTCGTCCTGCACGATCGACAGGGATTCAAGCGTCAGCATCGCGGCCTCCGACCAGGCGTTCCACCAGCACAAAGGCGCCCAGCGCAAGCGCCAGCAGCAGCACCGCCACGCCCTGCGCGGCATCGCTGCGATAGGCGCCCATCAGCCGTTGCATGGCCATGGGCAAGGTTTCGGTTCCGGTTTGCCCGAACAGCACGATGACACCCAGGTCACCGATCGACAGGGCCGCACCCAGCCCCAGCGCAAAGCCCATCGGGCGGCGCAACCGGGGCCACAGGACCAGCCGCAGATGCGCGCGCGCGGACAGACCCAGCGCGGCCGAGAGGCGGGCGAAATCGGCCTCGGCCTGGCGGGCGGCGGGCAGGGTGGCGCGCAGCGCAAAGGGCAGGGCCATGGCGGCGTTGACCAGCGCGGTGACCGGCAGCGCCAGGGTCGCGGGGGCAACCAGGGGATTGAGCACGATGAACAGCCCGGTGCCGATCACCAGCGGCGAGGCGACCAGAGCAGCCATGCCCAACCCCTCGGGCCAGCGGCGGGCCCGTCCGGCCAGGGTCAGGGCGAGCGTAAAACCCGCCAGCAGCAACGTGGAGCCGAGCGCCACCGCCAGCGACCGCCCGGCCGCGGCCCAGACGGTGACCGGCATCGCCGCCAGATGCGGCACGCCGCGCAGCAGAACCACCGCCAGCGGCACCAGAAGGAACAGTGCGGCGGCCGCGATCGCCAGTGAATCGAGGCCCCGCGCCAGGCCGCCGGGCGGGGCGGGGGCCGTGCGGTCAAGACTGGCCAGCGCCGATCCGGGCAGCGGCACCAGCGCCAGGGCCGCCAGCGCCAGCCCGCCGACACCCGCCTGCATCAGCGCCAGAAGCGCCGCGCGGCCCAGGTCGAAATCGAAGCGAAAGGCCTGATAGATGGCCAGTTCCAGCGTGGTCGCTGCCGGTCCCCCGCCCAGCACGAGCGCCACCGCGAACGAGGTCAGGCAGATCAGGAACACCGCCGCCAGTGCCCCGGGCAGGACACGGGCCAGCATCGGGCCCTCGATCAGGCGGAACCGGGCGCGCGCGCCAAAGCCCAGCGACTGCGCCAGGCGCAGATGCTCGGCCGGAATGCGCCCCCAGCCTTGCAAGAGCAGGCGCACCGACAGCGGCAGGTTGAAGAACACATGCGCCAGCACCACGCCGTGCAACCCGTAGATGCCGATCCGCGCCAATCCCAGCGCGGCCAGCGCCTCGTTCAGCAGCCCGTTGCGGCCAAAGACCGCCAGCAAGCCCGACACGGCGACCAGCACCGGCAGCAGGAACGGCGCGCCCATGACCGCGATCAGAGCCCCGCGCCCGGCAAAGCGGCGGCGCGCCAGCGCGCGCGCGACCGGCACCGCCAGCGCCACCGACAGCAGCGCCGACAGCGCGGCTTGCAGCACGGTGAAGCGCAGCGCGGCCCAGTCGGCCGGCTGCAACCCCTGCGTCGATTCGGCGCGCCACAGAACGGCGCCCAGCGCCCCCAGGTTCAGGGCCACCAGCACCGCCGCCACAAGGGCGGCGGCCAGGGGCCAGACCGGGGGGTCACTGCGCCAGCGCATTCCGCCACTCGGCCAGCGCCGGGTCCCGCGCCGCCAGCGCCGCCTCGGGCGCGAGCAGCAGCGACGGGTCGGGCTGGATCAGCGTGTCGAACCCGTCGGGCAGCCCGTTCGCGGGGGTGACGGCGGGATACATCCAGTTCGTTTCCGGGATGACCGACTGGAACGCGTCCGAGGTCATGAACGCCAGAAAGCGGCGCGCCAGTTCGGGTTGGTCGGTCGTCGCGACCATGCCCGCGACCTCGATTTGCAGGTAGTGCCCCTCGGAAAAGCGGGCGGCGGCCTTGGTCGCGTCGCCTTCGGCGATCAGGTGATACGCGGGCGAGGTCGTGTAGCTGAGCACCATGTCGGCCTCGCCGTTCAGGAACAGGTCGTAGGCCTCGCTCCAGCCCGGTGTGACGGTCAGGATGCGCGGCGCCAGCCCGCGCCAGATGTCGGCGGCTTCGTCGCCATAGGCGGCCTTGACCCACATCAGCAGCCCCAGCCCCGGCGTGGACGAGCGCGGGTCCTCGATCACCACGCTGAGGTCGCTGGCGATCAGCTCGCGAAAGCTGGCCGGCGGGTTGGTCACGCGCGTGCTGTCATAGACAAAGGCGAACCAGCCCCAGTCGAAGGGCACGAACAGCGGATCGGACCAATCCACGGGCAGGTCCAGCGCCGGGGTCTGTCCGTGCGGCGCGAACAGGCCCGATTGCGTCGCCTGCGCCGTCAGGTTGGTGTCCAGGCCCAGCACGACATCGGCGTCGGTGCGCGCGCCCTCCAGCATCAGCCGGGCCAGCACCGCGGCGCCGTCGCCCGCGGTGTCGAACACCAGGTCGCAGCCACATTCGGCCTCGAACGCGGACTCGACTTGGGGGCCGGGGCCCCAGTCGCTGGCAAAGCTGTCATAGGTCAGGACGTGCAAGACGGGTGTGTCTGCCAGGGCCGCATGCGTGAAAACGCACAGCAGTCCCGCGGCAAGGATGGAACGGGTCATGTCTTTCCTCCATTGCGACGGGCGGGGTCGGGGTGGAGGATCAACCTGTCACCTTCCCTCCGCCGGTCTTAACCGGTTCAGGTTCAACGGGTCCGCGGTCATCCGCATCTCAGCCGGTTCAAGCCGGCACCCCGAGGTAAGGCGCAACATAACCCTTTCGCCCGGCGCCGCAAGGGGGCACCATGGCCTCAGCCATTGGAGGAAACCATGTCCCTGACCATCACCCCGGATTTCGACGGCCAGACGGTCGTGTCCACTTTCGAGATGACGCCCGGCACCTGCTCGGACGTTCTGGACGCGCTGACCGATGCCTATGACAAGGTGATCCGCCATCAGCCCGGCTTTCTGGGCGGCGCGATCCATGTGAACGACGCGCAGACGCGGATTTCCACCTATTCACGCTGGCAGAAGCGCGGCGATTTCCAGGCGATGCTGCGCACGCCCGAGATGCGCGAGCGCAACCGCGTCATCTCGGCGATGTGCGCCCGGTTCGAGCCGGTGATGTATGACGTCGCCGCCGTTTTCTGACGCCGACGCGAAAGGATGCCAATGCTTCGCTTGCTATTGTCCGCCGCGCTCTTGGCGCTGCCCCTGGGCGTCCTGCCGGCCACGGCCCAGGACCTCGCTGCCTATGACCGGGCGGAAGCCGCCGCCATCGCCGCCTGGGACCAGATGCCGCTCACGGCGCGCTCGGTCACCTTCGTGACCCGCGAGGCCGAGGGCTTCGGCCTCTATGACCCGCGCGCCTCGGCGGTCTTTGCCCCGTCCGAGCCGCTGATCCTCTATGCCGAGCCGATGGGCTTTGGCTGGCGTGGCAACGGCGACGGGACATGGACCTTCGGTTTCAGCATCGACGTGGTCCTGCGCGATGGCGCCGGCGCCATCGTCGCCAGCCAGCCGGCCTTTCAGCGGCAGGAACTGACCAGCCGGGCGCGCAACCGCGAGTTCTACCTGACCCTCACGCTGAACCTGAGGGGCGCACCCGCTGGCGACTATCGGGTCGAGTATGTGCTGCACGACCTGGCCTCGGACGACACGGCGACGATCGCGCTGCCCTTCACGCTGACCGGGTCCTAGGCCGCGGACGCGGGCAAGCGGCGGCGGAAAACGGCACTTGAGCGGCGCGCCCCGGGCGGCTAGGACGGGCGCCAGCAAAGGGGGCGCCCATGTCGTTCAACAGTTTCGGCCATCTGTTCCGCGTGACCACCTGGGGCGAAAGTCACGGCCCGGCGCTGGGGGCGACGGTCGATGGGTGTCCGCCCGGCGTGCCGCTGGACGCGGCCGATATCCAGCCCTGGCTGGATCGGCGCAAACCCGGGCAGAACCGCTTCACCACCCAGCGGCGCGAGGACGACACGGTCGAGATCCTGTCCGGCGTCTTCGAGGGGCGCACCACCGGCACGCCGATCCAGCTGATGATCCGCAACACCGATCAGCGGTCCAAGGATTACTCGGACATCGCCCGCAGCTTCCGCCCGGGACACGCCGACATCACCTATTGGCAGAAATACGGCATCCGCGATCCGCGCGGCGGCGGGCGGTCCTCGGCGCGCGAAACGGCGGCACGGGTGGCGGCGGGCGGCGTCGCGCGGCAGGTGCTGACGGCGCTGGTGCCGGGGCTGTCGGTGACGGGCTACATGGTGCAGATGGGACCGCGCGCGATCGACCGCGCGCGTTTCGACTGGGCCGAAATCGACCGCAACCCGTTCTGGGGCCCCGATGCCGAAACCGCCGGCCTCTGGGCCGCGGATCTCGACGCGCTGCGCAAGGACGGCAATTCCGTGGGCGCCGTGGTCGAGGTCGTGGCGCGCGGCGTCCCAGCGGGCCTGGGCGCGCCGATCTACGCCAAGCTCGACAGCGAACTGGCGGCCGCGATGATGAGCATCAACGCGGTCAAGGGGGTCGAGATCGGCGAAGGCTTCGCCGCCGCCGCGCTCACCGGGGTCGCGAACGCGGACGAAATCCACATGCGCGACGGCACCCCGCACTACCTGTCCAATCATGCGGGCGGGATCCTGGGCGGGATCGCCACCGGGCAGGACGTGGTGGTGCGCTTTGCCGTGAAACCCACCTCCTCGATCCTGACGCCGCGCCGTTCCGTCACCCTGGACGGTCAGGACACCCAGGTCGTGACCAGGGGCCGCCACGACCCATGCGTCGGGATTCGCGCCGTGCCTGTGGGCGAGGCGATGATGGCCTGCGTGCTGCTCGACCAGTTCCTGTTGCACCGCGCCCAGATGGGCGAAACGCCCCGCGGCGTGATCGGATGATCCTCATCTTGTCGCCAATACGCACGGGGACTTTCAAGGGGGGCGTGCCCCCCTTGAAGCGGGGGGTGCGGGGGGCGGCAGCCCCCCGCCGCACCCGGTGACGATCGCGGGGCTGCGCCCCGCCAGTCCCGGCGACCGCCCCGCGATCGAGGCGCTGGTCCCCGCCGCCTATGGCCCCTATGTCGCCGAATTCGGCCAGTGTCCCGGCCCGATGCAGGACGATTACGGCGCTCTCGTCGCCGCGCACCGCGTTCAGGTGGTCGAACGCGCGGGGCATATCCTCGGCCTTCTGGTGCTGATCCCCCAACCCGACGCGCTGCTTCTCGACAACATCGCCGTCGCGCCCGCGCTGCACGGTCAGGGCCTCGGCCGCACCCTGCTGACCCGGGCCGAGGCCCAGGCTCGGGCCCTGGGCCACACCCGCATCCGGCTCTATACGCATGAGAAGATGACGCGAAACCGGCGCATCTACGCGGCGGCGGGCTACCACGAGACGCACCGTGTCACCGAACGGGGCCTGCCGCGCGTCTACATGGAAAAGCCGCTCTAGCCGTGCATCCCGCCGCAGACCGGGCACCCCGTGCGCGATCTCGTGGTGATGCGCCGCGATTCGGCATAGAGCCCGTCATAGATCAGCATCGCGCCCCTGAGACCCTCGCCCGCGCCGGTCAGCAGCTTGATCGCCTCCAGCGCCATCATCGATCCCATCACCCCGGGCAGCGCGGCGACCACACCGGCCTCGGCGCAACTGGGCACCAGCCCCGGGGCCGGGCGTTCAGGGAACACGCATTCGTAACACGGCCCGCCCCGCACCGGATCATAGAGGGCAATCTGCCCTTCCCACTGGGTGATCGCGGCGGCGATCAGCGGCGTTCCCTGGCGCGCCGCCACCCGATTCGCCAGATAGCGCGTGTCGAAATTGTCGGTCCCGTCCAGGACCAGATCATAGCCTGCGAACAGCGCGCCGGCGTCCGCCTCGGTCAGGCGGCGGTGATAGGGGCGCACGGTAATGAAGGGGTTCAGCGCCTCCATCTGCATCTGCGCGGAAAAGACCTTTGGGGTGCCGATCCGCGCATCGGTATGGATCACCTGACGTTGCAGGTTCGATCCCTCGACCAGATCGTCGTCGATCACGCCGATCGTGCCCACGCCCGCCGCCGCCAGATACAGCAGCAGCGGAGAGCCCAGCCCCCCCGCGCCGATCACCAGCACCTTCGCGCCCTTGAGCCGCCTCTGACCCGGGCCGCCGATCTCGCGCAGCATCATGTGGCGCGCATACCGGCCCAGCTCGGCCTCAGAGAACGGCGGCGCCTTCGCCGGCCCGTGACCGGCCGCCGTAGTCGCCGCCGCCGCCGCCGCTGTCGCCGCCCGCGACCGCAGCCGGCGCAGGCCCGCGCGATAGGCCCAGACCGCCAGCACCGCCATCGCCAGCACCAGCCAGGGCCGTGCGTCGCCACCGTTGGCCACGCGCAGCGGATGCGTCGCCGGAAGCAGCAGGTGCCCGATCACCACCGCCAGCCATAGCAGCGCCAGCATCCCCAGCCTGACTCGCATCGGCACCTTCAGCGCCGTTCCGACGGCGAACAACACCAGCGCCAGCAGCAGAACCTGCATGCCTACCCCCGCCCGGTCGAGCCGAATCCACCCGCGCCCCGCCCCGTTTCCCCCAGCACGGCGACCTCGGCAAAGCGCCCCTGAACCACGGGCGCCACGACCATCTGGGCAATGCGCTCGCCGTGGTGGATGGTGTAGGGCGTGTCGGACAGGTTGATCAGCGGCACGCCCACGGGTCCCCGATAATCGCTGTCGATGGTGCCCGGCGTGTTGGGCAGGGTGATCCCGTGCTTCAGCGCCAGTCCCGAGCGCGGCCGCACCTGGATTTCATAGCCCTCGGGGATCTCGACGATCAGCCCTGCCGGCAACAGCGCGCGCTGCCAGGGATCCAGGGTGAAGCCGCTCGCGCGGTCCTCGGGGCGCAGGTTGGCGCGGATGTCGGCGCCGGCCGATCCCGGGGTCGCATAGGCCGGCAGGGCGATCGCCGGATCGGCCCAGTCCTCGCGCCGCACCTTGATGAGCACGCTCATGACGACACCGCGCCCGACAGGGCCTCGGCGATTCGCAGGGCCAGTCGGCGTGCGACCTCGGGCTTGGGCAGGCGCGGCCAGTCCTCGACCCGGTCGGCGGTGATCAGATGCACGGCATTCTCGGCGCCGCCCATGATGCCGCTGGCGGGCGAGACATCGTTGGCCACGATCCAGTCGCAGCCCTTGCGCAGGCGCTTGGCCTGGGCGTGGGCGACCACGGTTTCCGTTTCGGCGGCAAAGCCGACGACTAGCCCGGGACGCCGCGCATGGTGGCTGATGGTGGCCAGGATGTCGGGGTTTTCGGCGAATTCCAGAACGGGCAGGGGGGCGCCCGCCTGCTTCTTCATCTTCTGCCCTGCCGCGTTCTTCACCCGCCAGTCGGCGACGGCGGCGGCAAAGACGGCGGCGTCGGCGGGCAGCGCGGCCTCGACCGCGGCCAGCATCTCGCGCGCGGTCTCGACCCGGACCAGCGTCACGCCCCCGGGCGGCGGCGCGGTGGCCGGCCCGGTGACGAAGGTCACGCGCGCCCCCAGATCGCGCAGCGCCTCGGCCAGGGCGGCACCCTGCTGGCCCGACGAGCGGTTGGCGATGTAGCGCACCGGGTCGATCGGCTCGTGCGTGGGGCCCGAGGTCACCAGGACGTGCCGCCCCTTGAGCGGCCCGTCCGCCAGCGCCGCCCCGATCGCCGCCCCGATCGCCGCCAGGATCGCGCGCGGCTCGGCCAGACGCCCCGGCCCATGCTCGCCGCAGGCCATGTCGCCGCTGTCGGGGCCGACGCACAGGACCCCGTCGGCGACCAGTTGCGCCAGATTGCGCTGCAAGGCCGGGTGCTGCCACATGCGCACGTTCATCGCCGGCGCGATCAGGACCCGCTTGTCCGTCGCCATCAGCAATGTGGACGCCAGGTCATTCGCCAGCCCCCCGGCCATCCGCGCCATCAGATCGGCGGTGGCGGGCGCGACAACCACCAGATCGGCGGCGCGGCTCAACTGGATATGGCCCATTTCGGCCTCGGCCGTCAGGTCGAACAGGTCCTGATGCACTGGCGCGCCGGCCAGCGCGGCGACCGACAGCGGGGTAACGAACTCGGCCCCGGCCCGGGTCAGCACCGGCGTGACGGTGGCGCCCTGTGCCTTCAGCAGGCGGATCAGTTCCAGCGACTTGTAGGCCGCGATACCGCCGCCGATGATCAGAAGTATGCGCTTTCCGGCCAGCATGGGATCCTCGCGAAACGATCCCCTTGGTGTAGGGTCCAGGGCGCGGCTTGGCAACCGGGTGGCGCCCGGCCGGATTGGCCCCGTCCCCCGGCCCCCCGGCCCCGTCCCGGTCCTTCTTTGTGCCCCAAATATCCTGCGGGGGTGAATTCGCGCAGCGAAGAGGGGGCGCAAGGCCCCCTTGCGCGCGGCGCGTCAGCGCCGCGCCCGGTCGCCCGAGGGCTGCGGCCTGGAAGGCCGCCGGCCGAGGGCGAACCCCCCGCCCGGTCGCCGGACTGGGAACCCGCCGAAACACGAAAAACGCCCCTTGATTTCCCCGCGCCGCTGCCGTAACCCCCGCCTCAGGCCTAGGGGTATAGCTCAGCTGGTAGAGCGACGGTCTCCAAAACCGTAGGTCGCGGGTTCGAACCCTGCTGCCCCTGCCAGGCCTTTTTCCGCCAGCGTCCGTTTCGACTGTGCAGTGTTGCAGAAACGTCATCATTGGCGGGTTCCTGCGCGTCGCCGGCCCGCAGGGTTGAACTCGTTTCCCCCCGGGCGTATCTGGGCGCCAACCGCCGCGTGCTGCCCGCGTGGCCGCTCAATCGCCCAGAGGTGCCAAGATGGCCAGGACCAATCCGTTGACCTTCCTTCAGCAGGTGCGCTCGGAAACCGCCAAGGTTTCCTGGCCGACCCGTCGCGAGGTCGGTGTGAGCACGGTGATGGTGCTGGTGCTGACCAGCCTGACCGCGGTGTTCTTCGCGTTGGTCGATTTCGTGATCCGCACCGGTCTGGCGGCGATTCTCGGCTGGGTCAGCTGAACCGGCGCCGGGCGCCGGCGCGGCCGTCCGCGCGACCCCGCAATGGCCCCGGATCGGCCAATGACCCCTTGAACAAGTCGGTCCTTGGCGATAAGTGCAGCACCAACACCCGGCATGATGGCGCGCACCGATTCGGTGCGCACATTTTTTGTCTGCCGGAGAGCCGTGACCACGAAAAGCGCAAGCTGCTGGTCGCAAAGGGAATTTCGGGGCGGGTCAGGCTCGCCGTTGACGGGGAAGACGCATGGCCAAGCGCTGGTATTCGGTGAGCGTGCTCTCGAATTTCGAGAAGAAGGTCGCCGAAGCGATCCGTCAGGCCGCTTCCGAAGCGGGCATGGAAGACGAGATCGAAGAGGTTCTCGTTCCGACCGAGGAAGTGATCGAGGTCCGTCGCGGCAAGAAGGTCACCTCCGAGCGTCGCTTCATGCCGGGCTATGTTCTGGTCCGCATGGAAATGACGAACCGCAGCTATCACCTGGTCACCTCGATCAATCGCGTCACCGGCTTCCTGGGGCAACCCGGCAAGCCCAGCCCGATGCGCGACGAGGAAGTGAACCTGATCCTGAACCGTGTCGAGGAAGGCCAGGACGCGCCGCGCAACCTGATCCGCTTCGAGATCGGCGAGCAGGTCAAGGTTTCGGACGGTCCCTTCGACGGGTTCTCGGGCATGGTCGAGGAAGTCGATGACGACAACGGCCGCCTGAAGGTGATGGTGTCGATCTTTGGCCGGCCGACGCCGGTCGAACTGGAATTCACCCAGGTGACCAAGGGCGCCTGAGTGTTGGTGTGGGAGGCTGGCACCCGACGGGTGCGGTCGGACCACTAAGCAGGCCCGCGAGCGGATGATCCGGCGGCGGGCGTTGTGACAAAGGAGCGGCCACATGGCCAAGAAAGTGATCGGGCAGCTGAAGCTGCAAGTGAAGGCGGGGCAAGCCAACCCCTCGCCGCCCGTGGGTCCGGCCCTGGGTCAGCGCGGCATCAACATCATGCAGTTCTGCAAGGACTTCAACGCGAAGACCGCAGACATGGAGCAGGGTGCGCCGATTCCGGTGGTCATCACCTACTACCAGGACAAGTCGTTCAGCCTGGATCTGAAGACCTCGCCCGCCTCGTGGTATCTGAAGAAGGCCGCGGGCCTGAAGCCGGTCGGCAAGCGCAACCGCGCCAAGGGCTCGGCGAAACCCGGTCGCGAGACCGCCGGTTTTGTCACCGTGAAGCAGGTGCGCGAGATCGCCGAAGCGAAGATGAAGGACCTGAACGCCAACGATATCGAAGGCGCGATGCAGATCATCCTCGGCTCGGCCAAGTCCTGCGGCATCGAGGTCAAGGGGTAAGTCATGGCCAAGCTCGGTAAACGCACCCGCGCCGCGCGCGACGCCTTCGGCACCAAGACCAACGTGTCGCTCGAAGACGCGCTGACCCTGATCAAGGGCGCCGCCTCGGCCAAGTTCGACGAAACCGTCGAAGTCGCCATCAACCTGGGCGTTGACCCGCGCCATGCCGACCAGATGGTCCGCGGCGTCGTCTCGCTGCCCAACGGCACCGGCAAGACCGTCCGCGTGGCGGTGTTCGCCCGTGGCGCCAAGGCCGAGGAAGCCCAGGCAGCCGGGGCCGATATCGTCGGCGCCGAAGAGCTGATGCAGGCGATCCAGGGCGGCGAGATCAACTTCGACCGCTGCATCGCCACGCCCGACATGATGCCGCTGGTCGGTCGTCTGGGCAAGATCCTGGGCCCGCGCAACCTGATGCCGAACCCCAAGGTCGGCACCGTGACGATGGACGTGGCGCAAGCCGTGGCCAACGCCAAGGGCGGCGAAGTCCAGTTCAAGGTCGAAAAGGCGGGGATCATCCACGCCGGCGTCGGCAAGGTCTCGTTCCCGGCCGACAAGCTGGCCGAAAACGTCCGCGCCATCGTTGACGCGGTCTCGCGCGCGAAGCCGACGGGCGCCAAGGGCACCTACATGAAAAAGGTTTCGCTGAGCTCGACCATGGGTCCGGGCGTGAGCGTGGACCTGGCGTCGGCCTCGGGCGCGGCGTGAGTTTCGCAGGATGGGCGTTCGCGCCCGTCCTGCCCAGAATTCCCCGGGGTCGCCCCTGGGGATGGCGGGGCGGAAACGCCCTGTCCTGTCCGAGACGGTGGGTGCCCTGCCGCTGATCCGCCCGGATCATGCAAGGCTTAATGTCCTGCCTGAGATGGGGAACGAGACGAATTTGGCTGGGGACCCGCGACCGCGGGAGTTTCCTCGGGCGGTTTTGGCCTCGGTTCCTTTCGGACCCGACTGTCCCGGTGCCGTTTCGGCGGAGCCGGGGCTCAAATGAGCCGGGGGGCAACCCCCAAACTTGGAGCAAACCTGTGGATAGAGCCCAAAAAGAAGCGGTGGTCGAGGAACTCGGCCAGATCTTCGAAAGCTCTGGCGTGGTTGTGGTTGCACACTACGCGGGTCTGACGGTTGCCGAGATGCAGGCCCTGCGCGCGAAGATGCGTGCTGTCGGTGGGGCCGTGCGCGTTGCCAAGAACAAGCTCGCCAAGATCGCCCTTGAAGGAAAGCCCTGCGCCAGCATCGGTGACCTTCTGACGGGCATGACCGTGCTCGCCTATTCCGAGGACCCCGTCGCCGCGGCGAAGGTGGTTGTCGACTACGCCAAGGACAACAAGAAGTTGGAAATCCTTGGCGGGGCCATGGGCGGCACGGCCCTGGACCAGAACGGTGTGAAGGCCGTGTCCGAACTGCCGTCGCGCGAGGAGCTCATCGCTTCCGTCGTGGCGTGCATCGGCGCTCCGGCCTCGAACATCGCTGGTGCCATTGGCGCGCCTGCTTCGAACATCGCGGGCATCCTCTCCACCCTGGAGGAGCGGGAAGCCGCTTGAGCAACCTACGGCCCGCATGGCGCGTAACCTTACCCCATGTCGGCATAACCCTGTTAGAATGGAACTGAAAAATGGCTGATCTGAAAGCTCTCGCCGAGCAAATCGTGAACCTGACCCTGCTGCAGGCTCAGGAACTGAAGCAAATCCTGAAGGACGACTACGGCATCGAGCCCGCCGCTGGCGGCGCTGTCATGATGGCCGCCGGTCCGGCCGCGGCTGCCGAAGCCGTGGAAGAAAAGACCGAGTTCGACGTGATCCTCGTCGACGCCGGCGCCAACAAGATCAACGTGATCAAGGAAGTGCGCGGCATCACCGGTCTGGGCCTGAAGGAAGCCAAGGACCTGGTCGAAGCCGGCGGCAAGGCCGTGAAGGAACAGGCCCCGAAGGCCGAAGCCGAAGAGATCAAGAAAAAGCTCGAAGCGGCTGGCGCCAAGGTCGAGCTGAAGTAATTGGCGGGGTGCGACGCACCCTGACCGCATGACATGGCTGGGTCCGGCGTTGTCCGGGCCCGGCCAAAGCTGTTTCTGGCAGGGGCGCCCGTCGCGACGGGTGTGCATCGGGGCAGGGCGCCCCTTCCAGAAGCAGCCGGGGCTCGGGAGCGGACCGGTGGGACGGTCGGCAGGAATGGAGCCCCAGCTTCTGTTTCGCATGGGGCGCAGCCACGCCGAGGCCCGACGGCAGGCGCGCCCGCGAAAAAATGAAAGGTGATACCGAGCATGGCTCAGTCCTATGTTGGTCAGAAGCGCATCCGCCGGATGTTCGGCAAGATCCGTGAAGTCCTGGAGATGCCCAACCTGATCGAGGTGCAGAAGTCGTCCTACGACCTGTTCCTGCGGTCGGGGGACAGCGACAAGCCGCTGGATGGCGAAGGTCTCATGGGGACTTTCCAGTCCGTGTTCCCGATCAAGGACTTCAACGAGACGGCGGTTCTGGAATTCGTCAAATACGAACTGGAAAAGCCCAAATACGATATCGACGAGTGCCAGCAGCGCGACATGACCTATTCGGCGCCGCTGAAGGTGACGCTGCGTCTGATCGTGTTCGATGTGGACCCCGACACGGGCGCGCGGTCGGTCAAGGACATCAAGGAGCAGGAAGTCTTCATGGGCGACATGCCCCTGATGACGCCGGTCGGCACCTTCATCGTCAACGGCACCGAGCGGGTGGTCGTCAGCCAGATGCACCGCAGCCCGGGCGTCTTCTTCGACCATGACAAGGGCAAGACGCATTCTTCGGGCAAGCTGCTGTTCCAGTGCCGCATCATCCCCTATCGCGGCTCGTGGCTGGACTTCGAATTCGATCCCAAGGATCTGGTCTTTGCGCGCATCGACCGCCGCCGCAAGCTGCCGGTGACGACGCTGCTTTATGCGCTGGGTCTGACCCAGGACGGCATCATGGATGCCTATTACGACAAGGTGACGTATCGCCTGGAAAAGAACCGCGGCTGGGTCACGCGGTTCTTCCCCGAGCGCGTGCGCGGCACCCGTCCGGCGATGGACCTGGTCGATGCTGCCACCGGCGAGGTGATCCTCAAGGCCGGCGACAAGGCGACCCCGCGTCTGGTCAAGAAATGGATCGACGATGGCAAGATCACCGATCTGCTGGTGCCGTTCGAGCACATCCTCGGCCGTTTCGCCGCCAACGACATCGTCGATGAGCAAACCGGCGCGATCTGGATCGAGGCCGGCGACGAACTGACCTGGGACACCGACAAGGATGGCGAGGTCAAGGGCGGGTCGCTGAAGGAGCTGCTGGATCAGGGCATCACCGAGATCCCGGTCCTGGACATCGACAACATCAACGTCGGCGCCTACATCCGCAACACCATGGCGGCGGACAAGAACATGAACCGTGAGCAGGCGCTCATGGACATCTACCGCGTCATGCGTCCCGGCGAGCCGCCGACCCTCGATGCGGCGTCGTCGCTGTTCGACACGTTGTTCTTCGACAGCGAACGCTACGACCTGTCGGCCGTCGGCCGCGTCAAGATGAACATGCGTCTGGATCTGGACGCGCCCGACACCCAGCGCACGCTGCGCCGGGACGACATCATCGCCTGCATCAAGGCGCTGGTGGACCTGCGCGACGGCCGCGGCGAGATCGACGACATCGACCACCTGGGCAACCGCCGGGTGCGGTCGGTCGGCGAACTGATGGAAAACCAGTATCGCCTGGGCTTGCTGCGCATGGAGCGCGCGATCCGCGAGCGCATGTCGTCGGTCGATATCGACACGGTGATGCCGCAGGACCTGATCAACGCCAAGCCCGCCGCCGCCGCGGTGCGCGAGTTCTTCGGTTCGTCGCAGCTTTCGCAGTTCATGGACCAGACCAACCCGCTGTCCGAAGTGACGCACAAACGCCGTCTCTCGGCGCTTGGCCCGGGCGGTCTGACGCGTGAACGCGCCGGCTTCGAGGTGCGCGACGTGCACCCGACGCACTATGGCCGGATGTGCCCGATCGAGACGCCGGAAGGTCAGAACATCGGTCTGATCAACTCGCTGGCCACCTATGCCCGCGTGAACAAATACGGTTTCATCGAAACCCCCTATCGCAAGGTCATCGACGGCAAGGTGACGGACGAGGTCGTCTATCTCTCGGCCACCGAGGAACAGCGCCACGTCATCGCCCAGGCAAACGCCACGCTCGACGAGCAGGGCGAGTTCGTGAACGAGCTGGTCTCGACCCGCAAGAGCGGCGACTTCATGCTGAACCCGCGCGAGGTGATCGATCTGATCGACGTCTCGCCGAAACAGCTGGTGTCGGTCGCTGCCTCGCTCATTCCGTTCCTGGAAAACGACGACGCCAACCGCGCGCTGATGGGCTCGAACATGATGCGTCAGGCGGTTCCGTTGCTGCAAAGCGACGCGCCGCTGGTGGGCACCGGGATCGAAGGCATCGTCGCCCGCGATTCGGGGGCCGCGATCATGGCGCGCCGCGCCGGCGTGGTGGATCAGGTGGACGCGCAGCGGATCGTTATCCGCGCGACCGAGATGCTGGAACCCGGCGAACCGGGCGTGGACATCTACCGCCTGCGCAAGTTCAAGCGATCGAACCAGTCGTCGTGCATCAACCAGCGCCCGCTGGTGAAGGTCGGCGACACCATGACCCGCAACGCGGTCGTGGCGGACGGTCCGTGCACGGACATGGGCGAACTGGCGGTCGGCCGGAACATCGTCGCCGCCTTCATGCCCTGGAACGGATACAACTATGAGGACTCGATCCTCATCAGCGAGCGGATCCTCAAGGACGACGTCTATACCTCGATCCACATCGAGGAATACGAAGTCGCCGCGCGCGACACCAAGCTTGGCCCGGAAGAGATCACCCGCGACATTCCGAACGTGGGCGAAGAGGCGCTGCGCAACCTCGACGAGGCTGGCATCGTCTATATCGGGGCCGAGGTTCAGGCCGGTGACATCCTGGTCGGCAAGATCACGCCCAAGGGCGAAAGCCCGATGACGCCGGAAGAGAAGCTTCTGCGCGCCATCTTCGGCGAAAAGGCGTCGGACGTGCGCGACACCTCGCTGCGCCTGCCGCCGGGGGCCTACGGCACCGTGGTCGAGGTGCGGGTGTTCAACCGCCACGGCGTGGACAAGGACGAGCGCGCCCTGCAGATCGAGCGCGAGGAAATCGAGCGCCTGTCGCGCGACCGCGACGACGAATTGCTGATCCTCGAGCGCAACATCTATTCACGCCTGAAGCAGCTGATCCTGGGCAAGGTCGCGGTGAAGGGTCCGAAGGGCGTGAAGCCCAATTCGGAGATCACCGAGGAGCTGCTGGACACGCTGTCGCGTGGCCAGTGGTGGCAGCTTGCGCTGACCGAAGAGACCGAGGCGCAGGAAGTCGAGGCACTGAACGCGCTCTACGACCAGCAAAAGCGCCAGCTGACGCATCGGTTCGACGACAAGGTCGAGAAAGTGCGCCGGGGCGACGACCTGCCTCCGGGCGTGATGAAGATGGTCAAGGTCTTCCTGGCCGTGAAGCGCAAGCTTCAGCCGGGCGACAAGATGGCCGGTCGTCACGGCAACAAGGGCGTGGTGTCCAAGGTGGTGCCGGAAGAGGACATGCCGTTCCTCGCCGACGGCACGACCGTGGACCTGGTGCTGAACCCGTTGGGGGTGCCCTCGCGGATGAACGTCGGTCAGATCCTGGAAACGCACATGGGCTGGGCCCTGCGGGGTCTGGGTTTGCAGATCGACGAGGCGCTTCAGGAATACCGCCGCTCAGGCGACCTGACACCGGTGCGCGACTCGCTCAAGCACGCCTACGGCGAGCAGGTCTATGACGACGCTTTCGCCGAGATGGACGAGGACAGCCTGGTCGAAGCGGCGGGCACGGTGACGCGGGGCGTGCCGATCGGCACCCCGGTGTTCAACGGCGCCAAGGAAGCGGACGTGAACGACGCGCTGTTGCGCGCCGGCTTCGACAAGTCGGGACAGTCGATCGTGTTCGACGGCCGTTCGGGCGAGCAGTTCCAGCGAAAGGTGACGGTGGGTGTGAAATACATGCTCAAGCTGCACCACCTGGTCGATGACAAGCTGCACGCGCGCTCGACGGGTCCGTATTCGCTGGTCACGCAGCAGCCGTTGGGCGGCAAGGCGCAGTTCGGCGGTCAGCGTCTGGGGGAAATGGAGGTCTGGGCCCTGGAAGCCTATGGTGCCGCCTATACCCTGCAGGAAATGCTGACGGTGAAGTCGGACGACGTCGCGGGCCGGACCAAGGTCTACGAAAGCATCGTCAAGGGCGAGGACAACTTCGAGGCCGGCGTGCCCGAATCCTTCAACGTTCTGGTGAAGGAAGTCCGCGGCCTCGGCCTGAACATGGAACTCCTGGATTCGGAGGAAGAGGAGTAACGGTGCGTGCAAGCACGCACCCTACGCCACAGTAGGGTGCGTGGTTTCCACGCACCTGCGCTTTACCCTTCCCTCCGAGCCCCATCAAGGAATTGACGATGAACCAGGAACTGACCACCAACCCGTTCAACCCTCTGGCCCAACCCAAGGCATTCGACGAGATCAAGATCTCGCTCGCCAGCCCCGAGCGGATCCTCAGCTGGTCCTATGGCGAGATCAAGAAGCCCGAGACCATCAACTACCGCACGTTCAAGCCCGAGCGGGACGGCCTGTTCTGCGCGCGCATCTTCGGGCCGATCAAGGACTACGAATGCCTGTGCGGCAAATACAAGCGCATGAAGTATCGCGGCGTTGTCTGCGAGAAATGCGGCGTGGAAGTCACGCTGCAAAAGGTCCGCCGCGAGCGCATGGGCCATATCGAGCTGGCCTCGCCGGTCGCGCATATCTGGTTCCTCAAGTCGCTGCCCTCGCGCATCGGCCTGATGCTGGACATGACGTTGCGTGACCTCGAGCGCATCCTCTATTTCGAAAACTACGTCGTCATCGAGCCCGGCCTGACCGAGCTCAGCTATGGCCAGTTGCTGACCGAGGAAGAATTTCTCGACGCGCAGGACACCTTTGGCGCGGATGCCTTCACTGCCGGAATCGGCGCCGAGGCGATCCGCGAGATGCTGGCGGCGATCGACCTGAAGGCCGAGGCCGACAAGCTGCGCGAGGAGCTGAAGGAAGCCACCGGCGAGTTGAAGCCGAAAAAGATCATCAAGCGGCTGAAAGTCGTCGAATCCTTTCTGGAATCGGGCAATCGCCCGGAATGGATGGTGCTGACCGTTCTGCCGGTGATCCCGCCGGAACTTCGCCCGCTGGTGCCGCTGGATGGTGGCCGCTTCGCGACGTCGGACCTGAACGACCTGTATCGCCGGGTCATCAACCGCAACAACCGCCTGAAGCGTCTGATCGAGTTGCGCGCGCCCGATATCATCGTGCGCAACGAAAAGCGGATGCTGCAGGAATCGGTCGATGCGCTGTTCGACAACGGCCGCCGCGGCCGCGTCATCACCGGCAACAACAAGCGCCCGCTGAAGTCGCTGTCCGACATGCTCAAGGGCAAGCAGGGCCGCTTCCGTCAGAACCTGCTGGGCAAGCGCGTGGACTTCTCGGGCCGTTCGGTCATCGTGACCGGCCCCGAGCTGAAGCTGCACCAGTGCGGCCTGCCCAAGAAGATGGCGCTCGAACTGTTCAAGCCGTTCATCTATTCGCGGCTCGAGGCCAAGGGCCTCAGCTCGACCGTCAAGCAGGCGAAGAAGCTGGTCGAGAAAGAGCGCCCCGAGGTCTGGGACATCCTGGACGAGGTGATCCGCGAGCATCCGGTTCTTCTGAACCGCGCGCCGACGCTCCACCGTCTGGGCATCCAGGCCTTCGAGCCGATGCTGATCGAAGGCAAGGCGATCCAGCTTCACCCGCTGGTCTGCTCGGCCTTCAATGCCGACTTCGACGGCGACCAGATGGCCGTGCACGTTCCGCTTTCGCTGGAAGCCCAGCTTGAGGCGCGCGTGCTGATGATGTCCACGAACAACGTGCTGTCGCCCGCCAACGGCGCGCCGATCATCGTTCCGTCGCAGGACATGGTGCTGGGTCTCTACTACACCACCATGCAGCGCGAGGGGATGAAGGGCGAAGGCATGATCTTTGCCGACATCGAAGAGGTGGAGCACGCCCTTGCCGCCGGCGAGGTTCATCTGCACGCCCGCGTGCAGGGTCGCATCCTGCAGATCGACGAGAACGGCAACGAGGTCGTCAAACGGTATGAAACCACGCCGGGCCGCCTGCGGCTGGGCAACCTGCTGCCCTTGAACACCAAGGCGCCCTTCGAACTGGTCAACCGCCTGCTGCGGAAAAAGGACGTGCAGAACGTCATCGACACGGTCTACCGCTACTGCGGCCAGAAAGAGTCGGTCATCTTCTGCGACCAGATCATGGGTCTGGGTTTCCGTGAGGCGTTCAAGGCCGGGATCTCGTTTGGCAAGGACGACATGCTCATCCCCGAGACCAAGTGGGAGCTGGTCAACCAGACCCGCGACCAGGTCAAGGAGTTCGAGCAGCAGTATCTCGACGGTCTGATCACCCAGGGCGAGAAATACAACAAGGTCGTGGACGCCTGGTCCAAGGCCTCGGACGCGGTGGCTGCGGCCATGATGGGCGAAATCTCGGCGGTGCGTCACGACGACGAGGGCCGCGAGCTCGAGCCCAACTCGGTCTACATGATGAGCCATTCGGGCGCCCGGGGTTCGCCCGCGCAGATGAAGCAGCTCGGCGGGATGCGCGGCCTGATGGCCAAACCCTCGGGCGAGATCATCGAGACGCCGATCATCTCGAACTTCAAGGAAGGTCTGACCGTTCTTGAATACTTCAACTCGACCCACGGCGCCCGCAAGGGTCTGGCCGACACCGCGCTGAAGACGGCGAACTCGGGCTACCTGACGCGGCGTCTGGTGGACGTGGCGCAGGACTGCATCGTGCGTTCGGACGATTGCGGCACCGACCGCTTCATCACCGCCTCGGCAGCGATCAACGACGGCGAAGTCGTCGCCTCGCTGGCGGAGCGGGTGCTGGGCCGGGTCGCGGCCGAGGACATCGTGCATCCCGCCACCGGCGAGATCCTGGTCGATCGCAACCACCTGATCGACGAACGCGATGCGGATCTCATCGAGACCGCGGGCCTGGCGACGATCAAGATCCGCTCGCCGCTGACCTGCGAGGCCGAGGAGGGCGTCTGCGCCAGGTGCTATGGTCGCGACCTGGCGCGCGGCACGCTGGTCAACAAGGGCGAAGCGGTGGGTATCATCGCCGCGCAGTCGATCGGTGAACCCGGCACGCAGCTGACGATGCGGACCTTCCACATCGGCGGCATCGCGCAGGGCGGCTCGCAGTCGTTCCAGGAATCGGGTTCGGCCGGCAAGATCGAGTTCCGCAACCCGGCGGTGCTCGAGAATGCCTCGGGCGACCTGATCGTTCTGGGCCGGTCGATGCAGATCGCCATCATCGACGAGCACGGCATCGAGCGCGCGGCGCACAAGCTGACCTACGGCGCCAAGCTCTTCGTGCGCGACGGGCAAGAGGTCAAGCGCGGCGACAAGCTGTATGAATGGGACCCCTATACCCTGCCCATCATCGCCGAACGCGCCGGCAAGGCCAAGTTCGTGGACCTGGTCGCGGGTCTGTCGGTCCGCGAGGACACCGACGATGCCACCGGCATGTCGCAGAAGATCGTGACGGACTGGCGTTCGGTTCCGCGCGGTGGCGATCTCAAGCCCGAGATCATCGTCATGGACCCCGAGACCGGCGAGCCGATGCGCAACGACGCGGGCAACCCGGTGACCTATCCGATGTCGGTGGACGCCATTCTGTCGGTCGAGGACGGGCAGGCGGTCAAACAGGGCGATGTCGTCGCACGGATCCCGCGCGAAGGTGCCAAGACCAAGGACATCACCGGGGGTCTGCCCCGCGTGGCGGAACTGTTCGAGGCCCGTCGCCCCAAAGATCACGCGATCATCTGCGAGATCGACGGCTATGTGCGCTTTGCCAAGGACTACAAGAACAAGCGCCGCATCACCATCGAGCCGGTGGACGAGAACGTCGATCCGGTGGAATACCTGGTGCCCAAGGGCAAGCACATCCCCGTGCAGGAAGGCGATTACGTCCAGCGCGGCGACTACATCATGGATGGCAATCCCGCGCCGCATGACATCCTGCGGATCCTGGGCATCGAGGCGCTTGCGAACTACCTGATCGACGAGGTGCAGGACGTCTATCGCCTGCAAGGCGTGAAGATCAACGACAAGCACATCGAGGTGATCGTCCGTCAGATGTTGCAGAAGTGGGAGATCCTGGATTCCGGGGAAACCACCCTGCTCAAGGGCGAGACGGTGGACAAGTTCGAGTTCGACGAGGTCAACGAAAAGGCCGAAGCGATGGGCCTGCGCCCGGCGCGCGGCGAGCCGATCCTGCTGGGGATCACCAAGGCGTCGCTGCAGACCCGCAGCTTCATCTCGGCCGCGTCGTTCCAGGAGACCACGCGCGTGCTGACCGAGGCTTCGGTCATCGGCAAGCGTGACAAGCTGGTCGGCCTGAAAGAGAACGTCATCGTCGGCCGTCTGATCCCGGCGGGCACGGGCGGCGTCGCCACGGCGACGCGCCGCATCGCCGCGGAACGGGACCAGGTGGTGATCGAACAGCGCCGGGCCGAGGCCGAGGCCGTGCTCTTTGCCGAAGGCGATGGCGTCTTTGCCGAACCCACCGTGGAGGGGACCGAGGACTGATCCCCGGCCCCCGTCGAAAACCGACCCCCGCGGCACCGCCGCGGGGGTTTTTCGTTGCCCCGCCGCGTTCCGGGATGCTAGTCCCGGACCCGGAACAGGCCGTCGGAACAAGGGAGGATCGGTTTGGCCGAGGTGTCATTGACGGGCGTTTTGCGCTGCGCCTCGGACGCGCAGGTCGCGGCGGTGCGTCGCCACCTGCCCGAGCATGTCCGCCTGACCCGCGCCGAACCCGGGTGCCTGTTCTTCGCCGTGACCGAAAGCGACGATCCGCGCCTGTGGCGGGTCGAGGAACGCTTCCGCGACGCCGCCGCGTTCCAGGCGCACCAGACCCGCACCCGCGCGTCCCTCTGGGCCCGGGAAACGGCCGACATCGCGCGCGACTACAGCGTTCACGGGCTGGACTGAGAAGGCTTTTCTTTTCACCTGTGAAGCGTCATGCTTCGCCAACTTCCTGAATCGGCCGGGGTGACATGCAGTCCGACAACGCGCGTGGCGCCCTGTTGATGATGGCCGGGATGGCGGCCTTCACGGCGTCGGATTCCATCATGAAACTGCTGGCGGCGGACCTGCCGATGTTCCAGACGCTGGCATGGCGGGGGGTGATCGTCAGTCTGGTCCTGGCGGTGATGGCCTGGCGCAAGGGGGTGTTCGCGGTCCCTCTCGGTCGTCAAGACAAGGGCCTGGTGGTCGTCCGGACGCTGTGCGACACGGCCTCGACATGGTTCTTCCTGCAAGCCCTCTATCACACGCCCATCGCCAACCTGACCGCGATCATGCAGGCGCTGCCGCTGACCGTGACGCTGGGGGCGGCGCTGTTCTTGCGCGAATCCGTCGGATGGCGGCGCCTGCTGGCGATCGGCATCGGCTTTCTGGGGGTGCTGCTGATCGTCCGACCGCGGGCCGAGGGGTTCGATCTCTATGCCCTGTATGCGCTGATCTGCGTGGCCCTGGTCACGGCGCGCGACCTTGTCACCCGCCGGATGAGCCGCGCGGTGCCGACGTTGCTGGTGGCGCTGGCGAATGCGGTCTTCGTCACCGCGTTCGGGCTGGCCGGCACCCTGGGCGAGGGGCTGGTGACGCCCGCGCCCGGGACGGTGGCGCTGATCGCGGGCACGGCGTTGTTCATCGTCGCGGGCTATGTGCTGACCGTCAGCGCGGTGCGCACGGGCGAGTTGGGGTTCGTCACGCCGTTCCGCTATACCGGGCTGATCTGGGCCCTGATCGTCGGCCTGCTGCTGTTCCACGAATTCCCCGATTCCGTCACGCTGGCCGGCGCGGCGCTGGTCGTGGCGACGGGTCTTTTCACCTTATATCGGGAACGGCGGAGCGCGCGCAGAGCGCGCGCACGCGCGTCTCGGTGATGCCAAAGGCGCGGGCGAACCGCGCCGCCTGATCCTCGGTCAGCGGCTGGACCGCGCCGCCGATGGCATCGCCCGAGTCGTTGTGATCGTTGACCCCGCGCAGCCACATGTCGGGATCGGTGCGGGTGATCGTCGGCATGTGTTGCCAGACCTCGTGATGGGTGAAATTCATCACGCTCAACGCGACATCGGGGCGAAAGACGATGGCAAAAGCGACGCCCAGAAACAGCTGGTTCGCGGGCTCGGCCATGATTCCCTGCGCGGTGGCCCGGGCGTTCCAGCCGCGCGTAAAGTCGATGGCGACGTGGCGGCTGCCTTCGAACAGGGGGAAATGCTGGCGCAGCATGGCGCGGCACTTTGCCACGAAACCCACGCCCATCGCGTCGTCGTCGTCCAGCCGGAACTGGATCGAATAGCGCCCCGGTTCGCGGATCGAGGCGATGGCCTCCGACATCACGCTGCGGTGGCGGCCCGGGGGATGGGCCTGGATGACCACTTGCGGCACGTCGGCGGTGAGGGCGCGCAACTGCGCCATCCGGTCGGCCGGAAAATCGTCGCCCACGACGATCAGAAAGGTGAAATCCCGATCCGTCTGGGCGCGCAACGAGGGCAGGGTAAAGGCCTCGAACAGGCGGAACCGCGCATCCAGGCGGGCCGGTTCATACAGATAGGCGGCGCGATCGGCGGGGCTGTCGTGCTCGGTCTTGAAGCCGCCGAGGGCGGGATAGGAAAAGCGGCACAGCCCGATCACCTGCGCCCGTCTTGCCGCCCGCCGGCGCCTGATGTAGCGCGTCAATCGCATTCCGGTCCCCTGCCTTGGTGCGCCGCAGACTAGCAGCCCCGCGCCGGGGCGCCAACGGGGGAGGGGGCGTGTTGACAAGCCCCGCGACTCCCCCTATACGGCGCGCACCCGGGGTCCGCGAAAGTGGGGTCAGGGGCTTAGACACAGTAGTGGTCATGATCCGGGTGGTGCAAACCCCGATCCTCTGAGTTTCCACCGCGATGCCAACCCTCGGAATGGGCGCATCGGCGGTTTTGTGCTTTGCGGACGCGCAGGGCCGACATGACGAACTGCCCCCGGATACCCCGTTGACGAACGGTGGTTGAACGGGCCGCAAGATAGGGCGAGCTGAATGCCTACGATCCAACAGCTGATCCGCAAGCCGCGGCAGCCGAAAGTCAAACGCTCCAAGTCACAGCACCTGGAGAACTGCCCGCAGAAGCGCGGCGTCTGTACCCGCGTCTACACCACGACGCCGAAGAAGCCGAACTCGGCCATGCGGAAGGTTGCCAAGGTGCGCCTGACCAATGGCTTCGAGGTCATCAGCTACATCCCCGGCGAAAAGCACAACCTGCAAGAACACTCGGTCGTGCTGATCCGCGGCGGCCGCGTCAAGGACTTGCCGGGTGTCCGGTATCACATCCTGCGCGGCGTGCTCGACACGCAGGGCGTCAAAGATCGTCGTCAGCGCCGCTCGAAATACGGCGCGAAGCGTCCGAAGTAAGGAGAGACCCCCATGTCGCGTCGTCACGCCGCTGAGAAGCGCGAAGTCCTGCCGGACGCCAAATTCGGCGATACGGTTCTGACGAAGTTCATGAACAACCTGATGATCGACGGCAAGAAGTCGGTCGCGGAATCCATCGTCTACAACGCGCTCGATCGCGTCGAGAAGCGCCTGAAGCGCGCGCCGATCGAAGTGTTCCACGAGGCGCTGGACAACATCAAGCCGTCGGTCGAGGTCCGCTCGCGCCGCGTCGGTGGTGCCACCTATCAGGTCCCGGTCGAAGTGCGCACCGAGCGCCGCGAAGCCCTGGCGATCCGCTGGCTCATCACGGCCGCGCGCAAGCGCAACGAGAACACGATGGAAGAGCGCCTCGCGGGCGAACTGGCGGATGCGGTGAACAACCGCGGCACCGCGGTGAAAAAGCGCGAGGACACCCACAAGATGGCAGACGCGAACAAAGCGTTCAGCCATTACCGCTGGTAAGGAGCCACGACCATGGCACGCGAATATCAGCTGCGTCGGTATCGGAACTTTGGCATCATGGCCCACATCGATGCCGGCAAGACGACGACCACCGAGCGCATCCTCTACTACACCGGCAAGTCCCACAAGATCGGCGAAGTCCACGACGGCGCCGCGACCATGGACTGGATGGAGCAGGAGCAGGAACGCGGGATCACCATCACCTCGGCCGCGACGACGACCTTCTGGCAGCGCCAGGAAGATCCGACCGTCGAGGGGACCTCGGATACCAAGTATCGCTTCAACATCATCGACACCCCCGGACACGTCGACTTCACCATCGAAGTGGAGCGGTCGCTGGCGGTTCTCGACGGCGCGGTGTGCCTGCTGGACGCCAACGCCGGGGTCGAGCCCCAGACCGAAACCGTGTGGCGTCAGGCTGACCGCTACAAGGTTCCGCGGATCGTGTTCGTCAACAAGATGGACAAGATCGGCGCCGACTACTTCAAGTGCGTCGAGATGATCAAGGACCGCACCGGCGGCACCCCGTGCCCGGTGGCGCTGCCGATCGGTGCCGAGGACCAGCTCGAAGGCATCATCGACCTGATCAAGATGGAAGAATGGGTCTGGAAGGGCGAAGATCTGGGCGCAAGCTGGATCCGTCAACCGATCCGTGACGACCTGAAGGATCTGGCCGAGACCTGGCGCGCCAACATGATCGAGCTCGCCGTGGACATGGACGACGACGCGATGGAGGCGTATCTCGAGGGCAACGAGCCCGACGAGGACACCCTGCGCAAGCTGATCCGCAAGGGCACGCTGACGTTGACCTTCTTCCCGGTCCTGGCCGGTTCGGCGTTCAAGAACAAGGGCGTGCAGCCCCTGCTGAACGCGGTCATCGACTTCCTGCCGGCGCCGATCGACGTGCCCGTGCTGACGGGCTTCTCGCCCGACGACGAGACCGAGACGCGCAACATCGAGCGTCCCGCCGATGACGCGGCGCCGTTCTCGGCGCTGGCGTTCAAGATCATGAACGACCCCTTCGTGGGCTCGCTGACCTTCACGCGGATCTATTCCGGCGTCCTGAAAAAGGGCGACCAGATCATGAACACGACGAAGGGCAAGCGCGAGCGCATCGGCCGGATGATGATGATGCACTCGATCAACCGCGAGGAAATCGAGGAAGCCTTTGCCGGCGACATCATCGCGCTGGCGGGTCTGAAGGAAACCACCACGGGCGACACCCTGTCGGATGCCGCGAAGCAGGTGGTTCTGGAAACCATGACCTTCCCCGAGCCGGTGATCGAGATCGCCGTCGAGCCGAAGTCGAAGGCCGACCAGGAGAAGATGGGCATCGCGCTGGCGCGTCTGGCCGCCGAGGACCCCTCGTTCCGCGTCGAGACCAACTTCGAATCGGGTCAGACCATCATGAAGGGGATGGGCGAACTCCATCTCGACATCCTGGTGGACCGCATGCGGCGCGAATTCAAGGTCGAGGCGAACATCGGTGCGCCGCAGGTGGCCTACCGTGAAACCATCTCGCACGCTGCCGAAGTGGACTATACCCACAAGAAGCAGACCGGCGGCACGGGTCAGTTCGCGCGCATCAAGCTCGAGATCACCCCGACCGAACCGGGCGAGGGGTATTCGTTCGAAAGCCGCATCATCGGTGGTGCGGTGCCGAAGGAATACATCCCCGGTGTCGAAAAGGGCATCAAGTCGGTGATGGACTCGGGTCCGCTGGCGGGCTTCCCGGTGATCGACTTCAAGGTCGCGCTGATCGACGGCGCGTTCCACGACGTCGACTCGTCGGTTCTGGCCTTCGAGATCGCGGCACGGGCCGGTATGCGCGAAGGTCTGAAAAAGGCCGGCGCGAAACTGCTCGAACCGATCATGAAGGTCGAGGTCGTCACGCCGGAAGAATACACCGGCTCGATCATCGGTGACCTGACCAGCCGTCGCGGCATGGTGCAGGGGCAGGACAGCCGCGGCAACGCCAACGTGATCAACGCGATGGTGCCGCTGGCCAACATGTTCGGCTACATCAACAACCTGCGCTCGATGTCGTCGGGCCGCGCGGTGTTCACGATGCAGTTCGACCATTACGACGCCGTCCCGCAGAACATCTCGGACGAGATCCAGAAGAAATACGCATGATCGGTGTGGCGGGGTGAACCCCGCCCTACCGCCCCGTAGGGCGGGGGTCACCCCGCCGCAACCGCACGAACAGGAGAAGCCATCATGGCGAAGGCAAAGTTTGAACGGACGAAACCGCACGTCAACATCGGGACGATCGGTCACGTTGACCACGGCAAGACGACGCTGACGGCGGCGATCACGAAATACTTCGG
>Ga0116152_10000385_pt1 | contig 35552 bp, 37 predicted proteins | sample AD_UKC119_MetaG_FD_89894 | JGI IMG/M metagenome (GOLD analysis project Ga0116152, IMG submission 89894) | Active sludge microbial communities of municipal wastewater-treating anaerobic digesters from Hong Kong - AD_UKC119_MetaG | ecosystem: Engineered > Bioreactor > Anaerobic > Digestate... | reverse complement strand
AATTCATCATTACAGGTTGGAAGACCGTTACAGGCGCTTAAAGCGAGGACAGATGATGAAACAAGCGCAAAAGCGGCTATTTTTGATCCAAATTTAGTTATCATTATGGAATTCCTTATATATGTATTGTCTGTAAGTATTTATACTTATGCAGAAGAATACATAAAAAACAATAAGATGACAAGAAATCAGCGCTTATCGCTTAAATAACGACGTTCCAAGTGTTTCAAAAGGGAATCTGGGCTTAATTCACGGCCTAGAATGTCCTTCATTGTCGCAAATGTTCCTTTTGAATGACCAACATCATGGATATTGCTCTTAATCCAACGACCGATACTGCCGAAGCTTCCCTTTTGAATATTTTTGGGAAGGTCTTCAATCTGGTTATATAGCTTGTCATGAAGCTCTGCGGCAATAATATGCGACAATGTGTTGGTTGGAATAAATCCAAATCGTCCTGTAAACCAATCAGGATTTTGCAGAATACCTTCAGCAGAATTTTTAGGCGTTGTCCCCAAAAGATTCTTACTTTCTTCATTCCAACGATCTTGAATTTCTTTAACCTCAAGACCACCATTAATTAAATCACGTTCCATTCGGTATCTTAAAATATCATGGAAAATTTTGCTTAATTCATCCGCATCATTTCGGATACTTGTTGGGTTAATAACTTTTTTAAGTTGATAAAGATTTTCAGGCTCAAAAGATTTGTTTTTAAATTGTCTGAATACGCCTTCGGCACGCACAGAAATAAAATCAAAAAATTGTGGTGTGCGGCCAATGATGGTTTCATAAAGCTGGCTTAGGGCATTCATCATGATGGCGCCTTGGTCTTGTCCTACAGGTTGGCTATGCCATTCTTGTGGTAAATTTTGGTAATACAGGCCGCGCGCGCCTTGATAAAGGGTGTCTTCTAGCGAATCAAGAAAACTGTTACTGTCTCCACATCGTACCAAAATCCTGACATCATCGGGGTTTCCGCCTGTCATTGGACTAAGGTTAGAGACATACAGACCTCCGCGTTCAAAATCAAACCCCATCATCTCAAGGACAGTTCTATTCAGCCACATTTGGTCTTTTTTGCTAAAATCACCATCCAGAGGAAGAGGGTCTTCCTGTTGTTTTTGTTTTGCTAATGCGCTGTCATAAATGGTTTTTAACGGGTCAAGTAAACTCGCATATAAATCATCCATTTGACGGTCAGAAATATCACTGGCATATCCCATCAAAAGGGAACGATAAGGGCTTGGTGTATTAAATTTCTTTTGTTTTAATTCTGAAATTCTTTTGTAAAGATCAATAACTTTTTCAAGATACGGTTGCGCAGATTTCCAGTCATTTTGTTTTAAGGCCTGCACATGAATTTTACGCCCCTCATTGGCGACCTGTACGGAGGAAATATAAAGCTCAGGGGGAAGCGCTGATAAATGCGAATGAATGCGGCGCATCTCTCTTAAGTTGGCTTTGTCCCACTCATTCCAGTTTTCTGGATGTTTAGCGGCTTCATTTTCGACTTTATCCAATAAATTTGTAACGGTCGGTGTTGTTGTTTCGGCATAGATCCGTTTTGTGATGGATGAAATATCCTTGATACGGCGGGCGATGCTCCCTGCAGGCATGGCGGTCATCATATCAATGGCCAATGTATTACGGATAGAAAACATGGTGTTCAGGTTGGCGAAATAGAATTTCAGGTCATTATACCCTGCCGCTGGTTCTGATACGGTTTTCAATGGTGCAGTTTCATTCATAATCAAAGACCCTCTTAATATTTGATAGATGCAATTTTAAATCTTTAAGCATTATAGCTTCTCTCATTCAGGTTAAGAATCTTTTAATGCCGCTGAGATAATATAAATTCAGATTATAAAGGGGGAATTATGTTCTGGAAAAAGAAGTCGAAAGAGGCAAAACCAAGCCGTGAAGCCATCTTACGCCAGGCTCAGGCCGATATGGCGGCAAAACGGGCGGAAATTGGTGAACAAACGCTTGATCATATCAGGCAGGCCATCGCAGGCCATGAAAATTCAGCCCTTGAAAAGGCTAAAAAACAGATTTTAAATGCCGATGAGGACAAAGTTCGTGATCATATTGATCTATGGTTGAAGGAATAATTTACATCATAAATCATAGAAAACCCTCATAATTAAGCTTATAATATTGTTACCTATTTTTTAAATTATCAGAAGAGATTAAATGCCTGTTTATACCGCCCCTATGGAAGATATTAAGTTCGTTCTTCATGATGTTCTTAATATTGCAGAACTAACGAAAATTGAAAAATTTGAAGAAGCGACTCCTGATCTGATTGATCAAATTTTAGAAGAAGGGGCAAAACTTTGTGAGTCCGTCCTATTCCCGATCAACCAAAGCGGTGATGCGGAAGGATGTACTTTTAAAGAGGGTGACGTCACAACGCCCAAGGGTTTTAAGGAAGCTTATGATGCCTTTACCCAAGGCGGATGGTGCGGGGTATCGGCAGATCCAGAATATGGCGGTATGGGGCTTCCCATGACGGTCAATACGGTGATGCAGGAAATGATCTGCTCTGCCAATTTTTCTTTCGGAATGTATCCTGGTCTCTCGCAAGGGGCTTATGAGGCACTGCATCACTATGGGACAGATGAACAAAAACAAACCTATCTGCCTAAACTTATTACAGGAGAATGGTCAGGCACCATGTGTTTGACAGAACCGCACTGTGGAACAGATTTGGGGCTTATCCGCACGAAGGCCGTCCCCAATGAAGATGACTCTTACAACATAACAGGAACTAAAATTTTTATCTCCGCAGGGGAACATGATTTATCAGAAAATATTATTCATTTGGTTTTGGCTAAACTTCCTGATGCTCCAGAAGGGGTGAAGGGAATTTCCCTTTTTGTTGTTCCCAAATTTTTACCAGAAGGCATGATCCGTAATCCCATCCATTGTGGCTCTATTGAGCATAAAATGGGCATTAAAGCATCTAGCACCTGCGTTATGAATTTAGAAAACGCCAAAGGCTGGCTTGTGGGTGAAAAACATAAAGGGCTGAAGGCCATGTTTACCATGATGAATGCTGCCCGCTTGGGGGTTGCCATGCAGGGACTTGGTATTGCGGAAGTGGCCTATCAAAACGGTTTGGCTTACGCGAAAGATCGTTTGCAAATGCGTGCTCTTGATGGGGTAAAGGCCCCTGATAAGCCTGCTGATCCTATTATTGTTCACCCAGATGTCCGCCGTATGCTTTTGACGTCAAAGGCATTTTGTGAAGGGGCGCGGGCGCTATCTTACTGGGTTGGTAAAAATCTTGATATATCGCTTCATCATCAAGATGAAGATGAGCGCCAAAAAGCCGATGACCTTGTCGCCCTTTTAACGCCGATTGTGAAGGCGTATCAGACCGATATGGGGTTTGAAGTTTCCTCACTGGCTATGCAAATTCATGGCGGTCATGGTTATATTTGGGAATATGGTGTGGAGCAATATGCACGTGATGCCCGTATTGCGATGATTTATGAAGGCACAAATGGCATTCAGGCGCTTGATCTTGTGGGGCGTAAAATGGGGGCTCACATGGGACGGTATTTGCGCCGTTTCTTCCATCCTGTGAACGAATATATTGAAAAAAACATGGCAAATCCTGATTTGCAGGAATTTATTTTACCTCTGGCAAAATCTTTTGCGAAGCTACAACAATCGACAGCTATTATTGCCCAGAAAGGCTTAAAAGATCCAACAGAGGCTGGGGCTGCTTCGGTCGACTATTTGCGTATGTTTGCGCTTGTTTCCCTTGGTTTTATGTGGGTACAAATGGCTGAAGTGGCGCTTAAAAAAATAGCGGAGGGCAGTAATAATAAAAAATTCTATGAAGCAAAAATAAAAACCGCTCGTTTTTTCTTCTCTCGCATGTTACCAGAGGCAGATTGGCACTTTAAGGCTATCATGGCAGGTGCAGATAGTTTAATGTCCCACGGCGAAGACGAATTTTAAGGGTTTTTCTATGTTTCAGCGCAATTTAACCGAAGAAGAGATTTCACAGGCTCTTGAAAGGGGAGATAAACGCGCTTATACGCTTATAAAAGATGCCCCTCTCTCTAAACTTAACGAAGCTTTTGAAAGAGTTGCACTCAGTACACAAGCTTGCTTGGACAATTTTGACAAATCATTATTTTTAGGAAGAGAGAATCATAAAAAATCTGAAGTTGTTCTGAAGGCAATGATTCTAGGCGCTTTTTCTGGTGTTGCAACATTGGAAAGAATAGAAGATGAAATAGATAGGCAATCTAATGTTTCAATGTTCAAACGCCAAAGTAACGCATTACATATGGCACTTTTAAAAGCAGTCAACGTTTATAAAACAAATGGTGAAAGCGATGATGTTGCTCTAGATGCTGAATCTACCATTGCTCGCTATCATCATAATCATCCATTATGCGCAGCATAAAATGCAACAGCTTAAAACTCTTTCTGATCTAAAAAATTTTCAAAAATCTATAAAAGGTAAAACTCTTTCTTTCGTTCCAACCATGGGCGCGCTTCATGCGGGGCACATTGCTCTGGTGGAAGAGGGGTTAAAACAAGCAGATATCTGCCTGCCTTATATCTACATCAATCCTACACAATTTGCTGCACATGAGGATTTGGATCAATACCCCCGCACGTTAGAGGCGGATTTAGCAAAACTTGAAAACGCAGGCGCTCAGGCTGTTTGGCTGCCTTCAACAACCGATATTTATCCTAACGGTACGAAAACAGATGTCCATATCGATGGAATCACCGAAGAACTGGAAGGGGAGTTTCGTCCACATTTCTTTGATGGTGTGACAACGGTCGTGGCACGGATGTTCCGTTTGGCAAAACCTGATATTGCTCTTTTTGGTGAAAAAGATTTTCAACAGTTACAAGTTATTAAAAAAATGACCCACGAACTTGATTTTCCAATTCAAATTATTGGCGTTCCGACGCAGCGTGATAAAAATGGTTTGGCACTTTCATCACGCAATGCATACTTAAGTGAAGAACAATATGAAATAGCAATTGAGCTGAATAAAATCTTAGTTCAGTTGGCGCAGAATATGGTAACAGAAAAACAAGCCACACAGTTACTTCTTAATTGTGGGTTTGATAAAGTGGATTATTGCGTTCAACGCAACAGCGAAACTTTTGGAGCTGAAAATCCGAATAGGGTATTGGCGGCAGTTCATCTTGGCAAAACCCGGTTAATTGATAATATGCCTATGTAATCTTGAGCAATATAAGAAAAGGAGAGAGAGCATGTCTTTAGAAAACGTTACCGAAGCAATTAAATCAAAAATGGCGTTAGCCGCTGGTTTAGATGCGAAGGTAAAATTTGACTTTGCAGATGACGGGGTCATTTTTGTAGATGCAACACAAAACCCACCAGAAGTTTCAAATGAAGATAAAGAGGCGGATTGCACTTTAAAATGCTCTATCGCAACTTTCCAGGCCATGATGGATGGCACACAAGACCCAACTTTGGCGTTTATGATGGGAAAGCTGAAAGTTGAAGGTTCTATGGGCCTTGCTATGAAGCTTAATTCTATCATTGAGGATTAAAAAAACCCGCTTTCAAAAAAACGGGTTTTTAAAAATCATTTCTTTATAAAAATTTAGAATTTGTAATTCAAACCAACGGCTACAATTCCAATATCACCGCCTGTATTGGCTCTTACAACAGCATTTCCCAAGGCATTGCGGCCAGAAACATTAATTGTTTCAGAACCCACATGAATATAGGTAGCAGCAAAATCTAAATCTATATTTTCATTTAATTTGTAAGTGCCGCCGCCGCTAAACCAATTTCGGTCACCATCTGGTGTTCGCGTAGTTCTGAATTGGTCGTTCGTGGGGGTTTCATCAAATTGATATCCTGCCCGCACTGTCCATGTATCATTCAGGTCATATTCCCCTCCAACGGCAAAGGCTGTGGTATTTGAATAATTTTGCGTAACGTTGGAAACAGTACCTCCTGCAGCATTTTTTGCCCGAATTTCTTGAAAATTATTCCAACCAAACCATGTGACTTGTGCATTTAATCGTAAATTTTCATTAACATCGTGCGCAACGCCAAATGTTGCGATATCAGGTAAATTTAAATCGGCGGTTCCAGGAATATCAAATGTTCCCGCTCCCGTTCCTTGCAGACTTATCCGTCCATCAAGGGTATGCTCAATTGCGGAGCGATAATGAACACCAAACTCGGTTTGCGGTAAAGGTTTTACCAGTACTCCGATATTATATCCTAAACTCCAGTCATCTCCTTTTAACTTGCTTTCTCCTGCCGTTACAATTTGTGCGGCTGACTTTAATTCTGCATCGGCATATTGAATATCAACGCCGCCACCAATAGAAAGCCAGTCATTGGCTTTAACAGCAACAGAAGGTTGAATATTAATTGTTGTTAAATCAGTTTGTGTTGAATCAAAACGCCCAAACCAGGTATCACCGTAATCACTGCCTAGGCCAAAGGGGGCGCTGACACCTATCCCTGCCCAAATCATATTATTCAGGGGAACAGCGGCATAAAGATTGGGGATAGGGGTTGGACTGTATGGGTTTCCACCATCGCCACCCGTCACAGGCGCGCCGCCTAATGTTGATCCTGTATCCGTTAAATCGGCACTTGGTACAATTAAATGCACACCTGCATTGATCTGTGCTTGTTCCAACTTTGTCATTCCCGCAGGGTTAAAATAAATTGTCGACGCATCTTCAATGGAGGTTGTAGATCCTGAAAAGGCTGACCCTAATCCTTTGACGGATTGTTCCTGAATATAAAACCCTGCAGCATGTGCAGCTTGTGTTACAGAGAATAAAAAAGAAGAGCAGAGTAGAGAATAAGCAATATGTTTGATCGTCATAAGAAACTCCTGAAGAAAAGAGATGAGAAATAAACAGTTACGTTCATAGTCTCATACTTCAGGAAGGCTGACAATCTTACTCTATATATTGTTCAATGGTATTTACCATATCTTCTGTAGAGTCATTGGCTTTAAAAATTCTTAACAGATCATTATCTGGGTTGATAAAATAAATATAGGAAGAGTGGTCCATTGTATAATCACTCATAGTCTCATCTTTAATTTTTGCGGCATAAATTTTGTATGATTTTTTGGCTTCTTCAATTTGGGCAAGTGTTCCTGTTAAACCAATCATGCGCGGATGAAAAAGGCTGATATAATTTTTAATAACATCGACGTTATCACGCTCTGGATCGACTGTGATGAAGTAAGGGGTAATTTTCTCTCCCTTATCACCCAAATCCTTCAAAACAGTGTTCATGCGCTGTAATTCTGTTGGGCAAATGGCAGGGCAGTAGGTAAAACCGAAATAAATTAAACGATATTGTCCTGCCTCAAAATCTTTGTCGGTAAAGATTTTTCCGTTTTGATCGACAAGATGTAAAGGTCCGCCAAAATCACTGGCCACAACAGATTTTTGCTTTTTTGATGCATCTGAGGAGATTTGCACATAAGCAATCGAGCCAGCAATTGCCAGCCCGATTACCACGAGGAGAGTAAAGCGAAAAATTTTATTTTTAATCATGCGGCTTTTATACCGCAGGATAAACTATTTTAAAAGCGCGGCTTTATAAAACCGTCAACATTTCCGCTACCAAAGGATGACGAACGATATCTTCCGCACCCAAACGACAGACAGCAATATTGGGAAGCGGATCAACACGGCGCATAACTTCATCTAGGCCAGACATCCCGTCCAGAAGATCACTTTGATCAGGATCACCAGTAACAACCATTGTGGAATGCCACCCAAGGCGTGAGAGTAACATTTTCAGTTGTCCATAGGTGCAGTTCTGCGCTTCATCAATGACAATGAAAGAATTATTGAGTGTTCGTCCACGCATAAATCCTACAGGAGCAATTTCAATCGTTCCATCATCCAATAAGTGGCGTACTTTTTTACCACCCATACGGTCACCTAACGCATCATAAAGTGGGCGTAAGTAGGGAGCCATCTTTTCGTCTAATCCTCCAGGAAGATATCCTAAAGATTCGCCTGCTTCCATGGCAGGGCGAGAAAGGATGATTCGCTCAACTTGTCCTTTTTCTAAGGCTTCAACCGCTTTGGAAATGGCCAGATATGTTTTTCCTGTTCCTGCAGGGCCGACGGCTAACGTTAGATTATATTCATCAATGGCCTTCATTAACTCGGCCTGACCTTCAGACCGTGGTTTGATATTTTTGACGTATTTTTTATCACGGCGACCATCAATTTCACTATCTAATGGATGCCATTCTGACCCATATGTTTCTCGTCTGGGGCCGCCATTTTCATCAAAGAAAGGATTAATCACGTTATTTTCTTTGCGATTGCTTTTTTTGGATTTCTTTGACATGGAAGACTCCTTTTTTAGGGCGTTAGGCGGATATAAAACCGCCCGCGGCAGTTGGGGTTAAAAAACAAAAAAGCCGCATCAAAAATCAGCGGCTTAAAAAAATCTAAAACTTCCTGAGCTAGGCGGCAAATAACGCCCGCAATCTCAAAATCAATGTGTCGTCGTCTAAATAAAATCAAGGAGAACCCTTGTTAGAGTGAATGACCGAAATGGTTTTTTGAACAACCACTTTATAAAACCAGTCTATCAAAAAAATAATCATTTTTCTACAATAATACGCAGTGGAAAGAGATAAAGTTTCTTTGACGTCTTCCTAAAACCGTGAAAATGAAAAAAACCGCCCTGTTTGACGAGGGCGGCGAGAGAGACTCAGATAATACCTAGTATAAAAAACTATGCAGCGGCTTTTTCGCCAGATCCATCACCATCTGGGGTGAAGGCTTTTTCTGCAAAAACATCTTCCCATGATCCTTGGGTTGATGCTTTGGAATATTCGGTGGCCCGGCTTTCAAAGAAGTTGGCATGTTCTGCCCCGTTTAACATTTCATCCATCCAGGGCAGTGGATTTTTTTCAACACCATAGATAGGTTTCATGTTTAATTGTTGCAGACGGCGGTCACCAATATAACGGATATATTGTTTGACATCTTCAGGGGTCATCCCTTCAATCGGACCCATCTCAAAACACAAATCAATGAAGGCGTCTTCATGCTGAACAGTAATTTCACAGCATTCTTGAATCTCTGCTCTTAATTCATCATCCCAAATGTCTTGGTTTTCGCTGATGAAGCTGTTGAACAACTTAATCATGGATAAGCAGTGCAAAGTTTCATCCCGTACAGACCATGTCACAATTTGCCCCATCCCCTTCATTTTATTAAAACGGGGAAAATTCATCAAAATGGCGAAAGATGCAAACAGCGCAAGACCTTCGGTAAAGGCGCCAAACATGGCCATTGTTTTGGCAATGTCACGGCGGCTTTCCATCGATACATCCTGCATATAGTCAAACTTATCTTTCATTTCTTTGTATTGAAGAAAGGCTTCATATTCGACTTCAGGCATGCCGAGCGTATCAAGCAAATGCGAATAAGCGGCAATATGAACCGTTTCAATGTTTGAAAATGCGGAGAGCATCATTTGTACTTCGACAGGGCCGAAAACCTGAGAATAATGTTTCATGTAACAGTTATTTACTTCCACATCAGCTTGGGTAAAGAAACGAAAAATCTGTGTCATCAGGTTAATCTCTGATTCGTTCAAATTCTTTTTCCAGTCGCGAATATCTTCGGCCATCGGCACTTCTTCAGGCAGCCAGTGAACGCGTTGCTGCGTCAACCACGCTTCATAACACCATGGGTACAAAAACGGCTTATAAATGTGGCGTTCTTGTAAAAGACGCGAATTTGTTTTGTGTAGATCGTTGATAGCCTCTCTTTTGGCTTCGCGGGCGGTTCCCATGATGTTTCTCCTTCGTAAATTGTACTTCTATTGTCTTTATAATTGAGTTTTGAAGCCCTGAATCCGAGTCCTTTTGGTGATTCGTCCACAGCTTTCAAAATGTGATTTTTGTGAAAATTTGTCCTATCCCGTGAAAGAATAGAATTTCATCATATAGTATGTTTCATGATAATGAAATACTATATATTGTGTTTTTCACCATTTTTTGTCTTGTGAAGGGAATATATAATTCCTACGGTCAAAAGTCCCAATGTAACGCTGAGGGAAATACTGGCGGGAAACTTCTCTAATCCCAATAACGGGGTGATGAAAACCTTGGCGCCAATAAAAATCAGAATCACTGAAATTGCGTATTTCAGATAGGCAAATCGTTCGATCATGGCGGATAGAGCAAAATATAGTGCCCGCAATCCTAAGATGGCGAATATATTACTGGTATAGACAATGTAAGGGTCGGTTGTGATCGCAAAAATGGCAGGGACCGAATCAATGGCAAAAACAACATCGGCGAGCTCGATAGTAATCAGGGCGAGTAATAAAGGGGTGATGGCCCAGACCATTTTTCCTGTTTTTTTATCAGCATGTTTGACGATGAATTTTTGTCCCTCTAACGGTGCAACATGAAAACGGTTGGAAATATAGGACACCACGGGGTTATCTTGAACGTCTTTGCCGTGGTCACCTTCATCTTTCATCAACAGAAGTTTAATCCCTGTGAAAATCAAGAAAGCCGCAAAGATGTATAATATAAATTCAAAATGATGGACAAGCGCTGCGCCTAGGAAAATCATTAATCCGCGCAAGACAACAACGCCAATAATACCCCAAAATAAAACCCTGTGTTGGTATTTGCGCGGGATGTAAAACGCTGCAAAAATAATCGACATCACGAATAAATTATCGACTGACAGGCTTTTTTCAATAACATACCCTGTCAAGAAATCCAGGCCGCTATCCTGGCCCAGAACATGCCAGATCCAAAATCCGAAAAGCACACTGACTGTGATATAACCGCCAGAAAGAATAAAGCTCTCCCGAACATCTATTTCATGTTGGTCTTTGTGCAGGAAACCTAAATCAATGATTAAAAGGACTAAAACAACGGCGGTGAAAACCAGCCACATCCATAATTCTTGTTCCATAAGGTGTGATGATAATAACTCTTCCAAAACAACCGCTCCCTCGTTACGCCTATCATTACACAGTTTTACTGGTGTTTGATAGAGGGGGGCGAGAGATTATTTTTGGGTTTCGAATAATTTCAAATATTCGCCATAACCTTCTTTGTCTAAGTCGGCTTTAGGGACGAATCGCATAGAGGCGGAATTGATACAATACCGCAGGCCGCCGCTTTCTTTGGGGCCGTCATTGAAAACATGGCCTAAATGGGCGTTGGTGGCGCTTGATTTAACCTCGGTACGTACCATGCCAAATTTGGTGTCTTGGTGTTCGTCAATCATGTGCTCGGAAATTGGGCGGGTGAAACTTGGCCAACCTGTGCCTGAATCGAACTTGTCAGTAGAAGAAAACAAAGGCTCGCCATTAATGACATCAACATAAATACCCTCCTCATGGTTGTCCCAATATTCATTATGAAACGGTGCTTCCGTGCCGCCTTCCATGGTAACCTTCTTTTGCAAGTCGGTTAGGTGGTCTGTCGACATTTCTTTTTTTGTTTCTGAAGCCATCATATCTCCATTTTCGGTGTTTTTGTCCATCGCAATGGCGGTTGCGCCATAAAGCGCCATTGCGCTTATCGCTGCCATAGCCAAGAATTTAATGCTTTTATTGTTCATAAGAGGTAATTCGGTTTGAGTTAAGTTTGGTTACATTTTTATTGACATATTACTTTTATGCAATTATTTAATCCGCATGGTAAAAGAGAGTGATAATGACAGAGCATATAATATGCTTAAGGCAATTGGTTTTCAAAGAGATGTAGAAATAATCTCAACAAATCAAGGTGCTGTAAATGATATAATCGTCTTTGCAAGGCAGGATAGAAAACAAGTTCTACGAGTGCGCACAGGCGAAAAATTTTTTCGTTATGAGCGTGGTCTTGTTAAAGAACCTCTTATCGCTCACTTTATGTATGCGGCTAAGCCTCATGACCCCGAATATAACCAAGCTGTGCTTGAACAAGCTTTAGAGCATACTGCCAATGGCAAATCCGCGCCTAAAGTTGAGGGTTTACCAGAGATATTTAGATACGGTGTAAAAGAACTAGGAGTGCCTTGGACTTTACAAGAGTATATTGAAGGTTCTTTGATTTCAGACTCTAATCAAATAAAAGCATGGCATCATTTGGGAAAGCAGATAGGTTTTCTACATGGTCTTAATTTATCTTTCGCAGGACGTTTAAACGAAGATATAAATCAATCTCCTTCCGAGCATTTAAAGGCTGTTTTAGATGAGATAAAGAGATTAATTCCGATTCAATTGAATCGTTGTTTTAATTTTGAATCATTGTCATCTATGCCTATGGCACTATGCCACAATGATTTGCATTGTTTAAATGTAAAAGAAGGTTACTTGCTGGATTGGGATAATACTTTCATTGCCAATCCTGCGCTAGATTTCGCTAAATTAAAATTATGGATCAGTTTAGATAAAGAGGGACGATTTAGCCCACGTGAAGAATATTTCAAAGCCTTTTTAAGCGGCTATGTTGAAGTGAATGAAAGGTTGCCAGAGCAAGAAGCTTTAGATTTATATCAGCTTTTATTCTTATGCCGCGTTTATACTTTTGAAAAACAAAATGAAGATAGTGGAAACAAAATGCAGCCGCCTTTTCCTGGAAGCGCTGGGTATTTGCCGCATATAGAAAAATTGGCAAGATAGTTTTAGTAAAAAAAAAGAGCCTTGCGGCTCTTTTTAAATTCTGTAGAGAAATTACTGACAGCTTAGGCATTCCTCGTAATTTGCAGGTTCTGCCGTCAGCTCTGGCTCCCGCCCTTCGCTTTCGCGAGTCCGAAGCCATGAGGCATTACTTTCCGCCCGCTGGATAGATTTTGAACGGCAGTAATATAAAGATTTAACACCCTTCTTCCAGGCTTCCATGTGAATGCCGTGCAAATCACGCTTATGGACGTTGGCAGGTAGGAAGACGTTTAAGGATTGCGCTTGGCAAACAAATTGTGCCCGGTCGCCTGCATGTTCAATCAACCATCTTTGGTCAATTTCAAACGCGGTTTTGAAAACGTCTTTTTCCTCGTCGCTCAAGAAATCCAGATGTTGGACGGAACCTTCATTAGTGAAGATGGAGCTCCACACATCATCGGTGTTTTGTCCGCGTTCTTCCAGTATCGCCATTAGATATTTGTTTTTCACAGGGAAAGATCCTGACAATGTTTTATGCGTGTAGGCATTGGCCGCATTGGGTTCAATCCCTGGAGAAGATCCACCACAAATGATGGAGATAGAAGCCGTTGGCGCAATCGCAATTTTGTTGGAAAAACGCTCCATGATTCCATAGTCTGCCGCATCAGGACACGCGCCGCGTTCTTCGGCCAGTTTGCGGGATGCATCATCCGCACCGCGCTTGATATGTTGGAAAATACGGCGGTTCCATACTTTCGCCATGACGCCTTCCATCGGGATCATTTTGGATTGAAGGAAGCTGTGCCATCCCATCACCCCTAAACCAACGGAGCGTTCCCGCATGGCCGCATATTTCGCGCGTTTCATGCTATCGGGTGCTTTTTCAATGAAGTCTGATAAGACATTATCAAGGAAGCGCATCACATCTTCGATGAATTGCGGGTTATCTTGCCAATCATCAAACTTGTCCAGATTTAAGGAAGATAAACAGCACACGGCAGTACGGTCATTACCCAAATGGTCACGGCCTGTTGGTAATGTAATTTCTGAACACAGGTTTGACATCTTCACATTCAGACCTGCCATTTTATGATGGTCAGGAATATTGTCGTTCACATGGTCAATATAAACAATGTAAGGCTCGCCTGTTTCAATTCTGGCAGTAAGCAAGCGAATCCATAATTCACGCGCACCAATTTTGGAAATCACGGCATTGTCTTTCGGGGAACGCAAGGCCCACTGCTCATCATTTTCAACGGCCTGCATAAAGGCATTATTCACAAGCACACCGTGATGAAGGTTGAGTGCTTTACGGTTGGGGTCACCACCTGTTGGACGGCGCATTTCAATAAATTCTTCAATTTCTGGATGCCAGATGGGCAGATAAATCGCGGCGCTTCCGCGGCGTAACGATCCTTGAGAAATCGCAAGGGTGAGGGAATCCATCACACGGATGAACGGAACAATCCCTGATGTTTTTCCGTTGCGGCCTACTTTTTCACCAATGGAACGCACATTCCCCCAGTAAGACCCAATGCCGCCGCCCAGAGAGGCAAGCCATACATTCTCATTCCAAAGGGAAACAATATCTTCCAAAGAATCCTGTGTTTCATTTAAGAAACAAGAAATTGGCAAACCACGGCTTGTGCCACCATTGGAAAGAACAGGGGTGGAAGGCATAAACCAAAGTTTGGACATATAATCATAAAGGCGCTGCGCATGTTTGGAATCATCGCCATAATACATGGCCACACGGGCGAACAAATCTTGGGGGGCTTCTTCGGGCAACAAGTACCGGTCGTATAGGGTTTCAATCCCGAACTTGGTGAGATTGGCGTCCCGTGAACGGTCGATTTGAATGCGGTTACCACCTTCAATTTGTGCGTAGTCAAACATGTTTATTTTCCCCTTTTGGCTCATATTTTTTAGTCAACGTGACAACAAAAACGACCCAAATTTGTGGGTAATTTTGTTGGTAATTTTTGTATAACTGCTGTGATTGGTTGTGGATACGTGAAATATGTTAACCACAACCCCTAGCGGTGTAATATCTATTAAGATACTACATCTCGTGGTTCTGTCCAGAATAAAAATTTTTTATCCCGCCCCCAAAAATTGTTGTTTGCCACCAATTAACAGGCAAAAAAATCAGGCGTTTTAGGGGCTTAAGAATTTTGTGACTCTTATCCCCTGCAAAAAAAATGGAAAATATTTTAGAAAAAATTTTAAAAAGAAAGATTATTTCAAAGATTATTAAAATTGATTGTCGCTCAGAGGTGACATTGCAGGGTGAGGGGATTAGAATTGAGGGGGAAAGAAGCCCGAATCGGTTTGGTACGATAGTTTTGATTAAAATATTTATAGGAAAATATTCCTTTATTTTATGTTGTTCGTATGTTAAAGTAGGCAATGACCTTCATCCCACAAACACGACACCCTTCCCCTTTTTTGTCACACCATAGCGCGCAAGCACGACGGCGGAAGGAAGAGGGCGATCGACTGAAAGGAGATCAGGTGAGGGGTATAAACTCCTTCGTGCCTTTGTGTCTTCGTGGTTTTATCACTTTGTTCATAGTCTTGTCTTTCCTGTCATCCTCCCCACCCCTCCCGTCATCCTTCGGCTTGACCGAAGGATCCCTGGCCAAATTCAAAAGACCCTGCGATCCAGTCGCAGGGTGACGGAAAGAGGTCTCCAACCACCCCCACCCCCATTTTTAGAGCAAACGAAAAGAGTAACTTTATTTCATGAATAAAAACAATATGATATGGTGCTTAAAAAGAAGGATATTTAAATGATTCGCCGTTATCGCCAGACTAAAATTGTTGCTACGCTTGGCCCTGCATCAGGATCACCAGAGATGATGCGGGCATTGTTTGAGGCAGGTGTTGATATGTTTCGGCTGAATTTCTCGCACGGCTCTCATGAAGCACACGCCAGAAATGTTGAAACGGCCCGTGCTTTGGAAAAAGAATTTGACCGTCCTATTGCGCTACTCGCAGATCTTCAAGGGCCCAAATTACGGCTCGGTAATTTTACAAATGGCTCAGTTGATCTGATGGAGGGACAAGATTTTCGTTTTGATCTGGATAGCAAACTTGGTGATGAAACACGCGTGGAACTTCCCCACCCTGAAGTCATTGAGGCCATGCAAATTGGTGATGAAATTTTGCTTGATGATGGAAAGGTGCGCGCAGAAATTACAGGGAAGGATAAGAATTCTCTATCAGCAAAAATTATCAGTGGTTCAAAACTATCTAACCATAAGGGATTTAATATTCCAGGAATTATTTTGCCGATTCCTGCTCTTACAGAAAAAGATAAAATTGATTTAGAAGCCGCTATTGGTATGGGCGTGGACTGGATTGGTCAAAGTTTTGTGCAGCGTCCTGAAGATGTATTAGAAGCTAAAAAATTGATTAAGGGTCGTGCCGCGCTGCTTGCAAAAATTGAAAAACCCTCGGCAGTTGAATCAATTGATGACATCATCGAAATTGTCGATGGCATTATGATTGCACGCGGAGATTTAGGTGTTGAAATTCCGCCTGAGCGTGTGCCCTCGGTTCAAAAACGTCTCGTGCGCCGTGTACGTCATGCAGGTAAACCCGTGATTGTTGCAACCCAGATGTTGGAATCAATGGTTGATAATGCGCGGCCCACACGCGCGGAAGCATCAGATGTAGCAACAGCTGTTTACGATGGGGCGGATGCTGTGATGTTATCGGCGGAAACGGCTGTGGGGAAATATCCCGTGGAGGCGGTTTCGATCATGAACCGCATTTGTGAAAGCACAGAAGGGGATAACGCTTATCGCCGCATTATGAATGCAGATCATCCTAAAACAGAAACAGATTCCTCGGATGCCATAACGGTGGCGGCAACACATGTGGCTCATGATATACAGGCGGCTATCATTGTGAATTATACCACAACGGGTTCAACAACTTTGCGCACGGTGCGCCAACGTCCAGAAGTTCCAATTTTATGTCTTACGCAAAATATTGCTACGGCGCGGCGTTTGATGCTGTCTTTTGGGGTGCGCACGGTTCATATTACAGATGTGAACAGTTTTGCTGAAACTGTTGATCGTGCCGTGGCGGTTGTTCAGGAAAAAGGATATGCACAAAAGGGCGATAAAATTGTTTTGACGGCAGGGGTACCTTTTGGTGTCAGTGGCTCTACAAATGTTCTTAGAATTGCAGAAGTAAAATAAAGAGTTATCGACTGCTCGACGCAACAACAGTCACATTGTTCTTGGTAGCTGTGTGTAACCACCAGGCATTTTGGTTGATTGTAAAAATTGGTTTGTAATGTCTGACATTATCAGCGCTTACAACTTTTTTAATCTGGTTGTCTAAAACAACAGCGCCTTGATCGGTATAGACAATCAAAACAGCATGCGGAATATTTTTCTCCATATCCTGTACAATCGCAATACGCAAACGGCTTTCTGGAACGCCAAGGGCTCGTAGCGCGGTATATTTCGCAATCGCATAATCTTCACAATCACCGCCGCGTTTAAAAAACTCTATCGGTGTTGCCCAGTAATCATTCTGTCCGTAATTCGCACTGTCAGAGACATAACGTTTGGCATTCATTAGGTCATTTACGCGCGTTGCCATTTTATTTAAAGGCAAGCCTTTTAAGTCCTCTAAATCTCTTTTGAATTTTGCAATCTCTCCTGTGCTACTAGAAGAATTGAGAGAGGCATTAAACCGCTTGAACATATCTGTCCACTTTGTAAAAGCTTTCAACGATGTAGATTGTTTTTCTGTGGAACCAAAAAGTTTTGGATAATGGGCGGCATTTTCAAATGATGTTTGCACCAAAGAAATTCGTGCTGTTGCATCTTGAATTTGTCCCGCGCGGGCTTGCTTGGCAAATCCCATAGAGCCCATGGAAATGAAAAGAGCAACACCTGTCATCAAACAGCGCAACGTAAATTGTTCAATCAAGGTACGGCGAATTGTTCCGCGTGAAACTAAATTATCTGCGACAAGGAAATCACCAAGATGTGCTCCTGTTTCACGGCTTGTTTGCAGTGCGTATTTTAATTGTTGTGGGGACAAAATACCATCGAGGACCAACAGCTCACCCAAGCGGTTTTTATGCAACCGGCTTTGCAGGCTTGATAAGATACCACGATGTTTTTTATGACGATTTGTCAAAATAACCCCTAATTCATAAAAAATGGGAAAAATCCCGTTACCCCTATTATGGTCTTAAAAAGTTACTAAAAAGCTAATGCCTTCTATTAATTGTAACTTTTTTGGTCAAAAAACTGCAAAAACAGGCTATTGTGGGGATGAAAGGGGCAAAGAAGCCCCAAGAGAAGATAAAACTATGAATAATTACAAAGACTTAATAGCAAGGTTTCAAGGCCAAAAAATCCTTCTGGTTGGCGATATTATGCTCGACCGTTTCGTTTATGGGGATGTCACCAGAATTTCGCCTGAAGGGCCAATTCCCATTTTGAGCGCCACCCGTGAAGATAAAATGTTGGGCGGAGCAGGAAATGTCTTTGCCAATCTTCAGGCGATGGGCTGTATCTGCCAGATCATCTGTCGTGTGGGGCAGGATGAAGCCGCAAAAGAAGTTATCGATTTAGTAAAAAATCATAAGGGCCAGATACAAGGCATTATACAGGATGCAGAATCTGCCACTGTTTTAAAAACAAGATTTTTGTCGCAGAACCAACAGCTTTTGCGTGTGGACCAAGAAAGCAAATTGGTGATGTCAAAAACCGTTCAGGAGAGTCTTCTAACACAAGCCGAAGAATTTATAAAAGAGAGTAAAGTTCTAATTCTTTCAGATTACGGTAAAGGAACACTTCTTCCAGAAACAATTTCAAAGCTAATCAAGCTCGCGCAAAAAAATAAAATCCCTGTGGTTGTTGATCCAAAAGCCAAAGATTATAGCGTTTATAAAGGATCAACAATTGTAACACCAAACCGAAAAGAACTGTCTGATGCAACGCAAGGCATGGCGGTTAAAAGTGATGAAGATATTGAAAAAGCAGCGCATGTTTTGATCAAACAAAGCGGAATTGAAAACGTGATTGCCACCCGTTCCGAAGATGGAATGAGTGTTGTTTCTAAAAAAGGAAAACCTGTTCATTTAAAAACACAGGCACAGGAAATTTTTGATGTTTCTGGCGCTGGAGATACTGTTGTTGCGGCTATTGCTGCCAGTATTGCGGCGGGGGCAACTCTCGAAGAAGCGGGGCATATAGGTAATATTGCGGGAGGATTGGCAGTTGCAAAAGTGGGAACGGCAATCATCCGTGATCAGGAAATGATGGCGGCGCTTGAAAAATCTCAGAGTAAACAGACTATAGAAAAAACTCACGGTATAGCGGCTATTGCGGGTGAAGCACAGGCCAAAGAAAAAATCAGGGAATGGCAGGCCCGTGGTTTGAAAGTTGGTTTTACCAACGGCTGCTTTGATATTTTGCATTATGGTCACGTCAATTACCTTCATCAGGCGCGGGAGAAATGTGACCGCCTGGTTGTGGGAATTAACCATGATCAGTCTGTTAAAATATTAAAAGGGGAAAATCGCCCTATTAATGATCAAATGGCTCGTGCAACAGTTATTGCCGCCTTAGGGTCTGTTGATCTGGTTGTATTTTTTGGCGCTGAAAAAACGGGAGAGGATAATACACCTTGCGCCCTTGTTGGTTCTTTAAAGCCAGATATTTTGATGAAGGGGGGCGATTATACCATTGACGATCTTCCAGAAGGCCGTGTTGTTCTTTCTTATGGCGGTGAAGTTGAAATTATGCCGCTTTATGATGGATATAGCACCACAAATATTATTGCTAAAAGCGCGTCAAAATAAGGGTTACAAGTTTTCGTCGGTATTTTTTAAGTCTTTTGCTGTACGGCATAAAGCGAAACTGATAGAATCATAGCGCTTTAAAGGATTAACTTAACGGATCTATCGCTATGCTATATCACAAAAAATCTTTTAGATTTCTAACATTAGGCTTTTCTGTTCTGGCTGTTTCGGCTTGTGCGCATCCGAACGCCTTCCCAAGTGGCTATACTTATCATAAGCAGGAATTTAAATCGCCTGCTCCTGGAGCGTCCAAGAAAGTGACAGAGCAGCAGCGCCGCTATATGGATTCAGTGCAGGCCGAACAATTTAGAGATGCTGTATATGACCTTTTAACACGCATCACGACACGCGCAGGGATGCCGCCAAAACCAGTTTATATTTTACAACCAGAACCCATGACCACATTCTACGCTAACATTGATAATGATTTGCGGGAGAGTATGCGTCATATTGGATATGCTATTGCGGATATGCCAGAAGGGGCTTACGTTTTTGCTTATGACGCACAATATATAAAGTCAGAAAGCGATGCGCCTATGATAGAGGGGCAACCGAATGTAGAAATCACATTAAGTGTATTCAATGGTTTGGGCCCAGAGGCGAATCAACTAACAGTTGAGTCAGGGCAATATTATATTCAAGGGGCAGAAACATTGAATATTAAGCCAACAAATTATGCTGAAATGCAAAAAGCAAAATAATCAGTATTTCTCTCTGAAAATTATCGTGCCAACAGAACGCGGTAATAGTGAAAAGTATTTGCAGGGGGGGTTCCGCTTCCTTCAAAGCAACCTTCGGTTTTCCCTGCCAGATAGCTTGTTCCTGAATCCCAAATTGTATTGCTCAGTTGAAGTGTTCCTGTAAAAGGTGTTGTGATATCGACATTTCCCGTGTTCTGCGGTGGGGCTCCTGCGGGGTTGGTGATAACATTTTTATCATTAATCAGAAGGCAAAATTTTTCATCAACATTGGGCAAAAAAGCGATGATTTCGGCGTCTTGATTTGTTCCTGAAGTCTCCCCCACATTCATAACACGGTTTTCTCCGCTAAAAACCCAATCGCTTGCGACCGTTTGAATATCGCTTGGGGCAGGACGATAAGTTGCGCCGCCGCCATCGCGTGAAAAAATTTGTCTGGTTGGGATATTGGTGATGTCACCATAGGTGCTTACGGCATCAGGGTGGGAAAATCGGATATCAATCTCGCTATGACCATTGGTCATGATATAGGCGATGGCTTGTTCCAACTCTCTTCCGTATTGTTGAACTTCTGAAACACGGATTAATAATTTTTCTGGCTCAATCCCTGATCCTGGCGTGATTGAGCCTTTGGCAACAATAATTAGAAGGCCAAGTAGAAAGATAGCGCCAATAATGTAAATGAGAATATTGCCAGATTGTGAATGAGATTGAGGTTTAATCATCATGATTTATTTTTTACTGCGCACTCACTTGGGTGCTGACAGGGGCAATAGGCATACATTCTTTAAAATAGGTGCAGGCTGCTTGGGCTTCTTGTTGTGATAACCCCCCAAGACGTGCTCTGAAGATAATCCCATCTTCTGTGCGTAAGGGAACGCTCATCATACTGGCTTTTGATAGAGCAGGTGGCAGTTTCTTTTGCGCGTTTCTTAAGGCTTCATCTGTGGCGACACGGGTATTAAAAGCACCAATTTGAACAGACCATTTACCCACTACGTCTTTAGGATGGGGAAGTAAGGGAGCAGGATTTGCAGAATTATTTTGCCCGCGATCTTCGCCTATTTTTGATACCATAGCATGTCCAACATCTTTTAAAGATTGTTCAACGGCACTTGCAGGGTTGGGGTTCGGTTGATATTCACCCTTATGAACGGCAATGGCAATCAATCCTGTTTCTAAACGTTTTGATACGGCAGGATCAACATCACCTTCTCCTGCCATTTCTCCAAACTTGCCATTTTGAATGGTTTCATTGAGTGCAGCGTAATTAGGATTAAAATTATTGTTTGATGCGTTCGCAATAATCTGTGTTTTGCTCTCCAGAGCAGCCAAAGATGTAAATGAAGCAGGCGCAGAAGCGCGCGATGTCCCAACAGGTGCTGATGATGAAATACTATAAACAGGCTTTGGTGTAGGAAGGGGCGGCGGTGTATTGTGGGCAATGCGAATAGTACTTGCTTTTTTAAAGCCAGAATCCAAAATTTCAGCCATATGGTCATTTCTGGATTTTGATGTTCTGCCGCCAAAAACAACACCAATAAGCCGACGTCCATCGCGGCGTGCGGAAGCAACAAGGTTAAATCCTGATGCATTCACGTAGCCTGTCTTAAACCCGTCCATTCCTTTATAGGTGTCCATCAGGCGGTTATGGTTGTGATAGCTTACACCACGATAGGTAAAGTTTTTTGTTGAAAAATAGCGATAGTAATGGGGATAGCGCTGAAGAATGTATCGTGCCATTTTTGCCATATCGCGGGCGCTGCTGACCTGATTTTTATCATGAAGACCAGAGGCATTTTTAAAAGTTGTTTTATTCATACCAATTGTATGTGCCCGTGCTGTCATTTGCTGCGCAAATTTTCTTTCAGATCCTGCCAAATGTTCTGCCAAGGCCACAGCAATATCATTGGCAGACTTTGTGACGAGCGCGTAAATGGCATCTTCTAGCTTAATGCTCGATCCTGCGGGTAACCCTAACTTGCTAGGGGACATGCTCGCCGCATGATTAGAAATACGTACACGGTCTGTTTTACGTACATAGCCGTTATCTAGCGCCTCGAACGTTAGTAAAAGCGTCATCATTTTTGTTAAAGATGCAGGATGTAGAGATTTATCGGCATAACGCTGCGACAAAATCATTCCCGTATCAGCATCCATCACGATAGAGGCATATTTGTTATTGGGTTGAGAAGTTTTGCGCTTTTTCGATTTGGCCGTGGCATCAGAAATACTGGCGGTAAGAACCAGTAAACAGATACACAGAAAAGATAAAAATCTCAGCACGGCTTCTCCTTTATATAGGCAAGAATATGCGTTTAAACAATAACTCTCGAGCGTCTTTCAAGAAATGAAAAACCCATTAACTATAATAACTTAATATAAGTTTAAATTTCATTTAATTTTTTGTATTTGAACCAGGTTTTGACGACCTTTTACAATTTTATGGCCAAATTCCTGTTATGTCCAGTATTTGAGCCTGTTTTTTAACAAAAATGACCATTTCTCAAATTTTTGATAATCGAGCCTTTAATTGCTTTTTTACCTCTATTCGCTATGATGAAACTGCAATTTTTCTGACGAGAATGAGTTTCAAGGACAATGACAGATAATTTTACCTTCCAGATGAGCGATGATGAAAACCAGTCCCCTCCTGACTACCAAGGGGGCGGTGACCATCAGGATTCAGGCCAGTCTCAAGATGAGCGCCAAACGGGATTGCTCGTCAAACCGCGTCCGAAAACAAAAAAACCGTCTATGTATAAGGTTTTACTTTTGAACGATGATTATACGCCGATGGAATTTGTGGTTCATATTCTGGAAAATTTCTTTAATAAATCCCGTCAGGAAGCTACCGATATTATGCTGCATGTTCATCGCCGCGGGGTAGGCATTTGTGGCATTTTTACTTATGAGGTTGCTGAAACCAAGGTGGCGCAAGTTATGGACTTTGCCCGTGCCAATGAACAACCCTTGCAATGCACAATGGAGAAGGAATAAAACATGCTCTCACGTAATTTAGAACAAACACTCCATAAAGCGCTTGCAGAAGCAACAAAACGTAAACATGAATATGCGACATTAGAGCACTTATTGTTGGCATTGACCTATGATCAAGACGCAATGGCTGTTCTTCGTTCTTGCGGCGTGTCATTAGATAAAACAAAAGAAGCGCTAGAAAAATATTTAGAAAATGAACTGACCTATTTGAAAAATGATGATGCAGACGAGGCAAAACCAACAACGGCTTTTCAACGCGTTCTTCAGCGCGCAGCTATTCATGTCCAATCTTCTGGCCGTGAAGAAGTCACAGGCGCAAACGTCCTTGTCGCACTGTTTTCCGAACGTGAAAGCCATGCGGTTTATTTCCTTCAAGAACAGGAAATGACCCGCTTTGATGCCGTGAATTATATTTCCCATGGTATTGCAAAAGTGCCAGGAATTGACCCCACTCCTGTTACGCCAAAAGGTACAGAAGAAAGTGAAGAAGACGCATCAGGCATTAAAACAGGGACAGAAGCGTTAAAAGCTTATTGCAAAAACTTAAATGATAAGGCGCGTGAAGGTAAAATTGATAAATTAATCGGCCGTGAAAAAGAAGTGAACCGTACCATTCAAATTCTTTGTCGCCGTTCGAAAAATAATCCACTTTATGTTGGTGATCCAGGAGTTGGAAAAACGGCGATCGCAGAAGGGTTGGCCAAAAAAATAAATGATGGCGAAGTTCCAGAGGTGTTGGCTGATGCCACAATCTATTCTTTGGATATGGGCGCTTTGTTAGCAGGAACACGCTATCGTGGTGATTTTGAAGAACGGATCAAGTCTGTTTTAAGTGAGCTTGAAAAATTAGACAACGTTGTTTTATTTATTGATGAAATCCATACCGTCATTGGGGCGGGGGCAACGTCGGGCGGTGCAATGGATGCCTCTAATTTATTAAAACCCAGTCTTTCTAACGGAACGCTGCGCTGTATAGGGTCTACAACTTATAAAGAATATCGCAATCATTTTGAAAAAGATCGTGCGCTTGTCCGCCGGTTTCAGAAAATTGATGTGGCAGAACCGTCAATTGACGAAGCCATAGAAATTTTAAAAGGTCTTAAAGGATATTTTGAAGATCATCATAAGATAAAATATACAAACGAAGCTCTAAAAGCGGCTGTAGAACTTTCTGCCAAATATATTGGGGATCGCAAGCTTCCTGATAAAGCTATTGATATTATTGACGAGGTTGGAGCGGCGCAAATGCTTGTTCCTACGGATCAACGCAAGAAAATTATTGATCTTCATGATATTGAAGATGTCATCAGCGTCATTGCACGTATCCCATCTAAGGCCTTAACCAAAGATGATAAATCGGCTCTTAAAAATATGGAACGGGATCTGAAGACTCTAGTTTTTGATCAGGATCAAGCCATTGATATATTGGCAGACGCCATTAAATTATCACGCGCGGGTCTGCGCGATGGAGATAAACCAATTGGATGTTATCTTTTTTCTGGTCCCACAGGGGTCGGAAAAACCGAAGTAGCTAAACAATTGGCGATGAGTATGGGGATCGAGCTGGCGCGTTTTGACATGTCTGAGTATATGGAACGCCATGCTGTGGCCCGTTTAATTGGGTCACCGCCAGGTTATGTTGGGTTTGAACAAGGTGGTTTGCTCACAGATAAAATTGATCAAAATCCGCACTGTGTTTTGCTCTTAGATGAAATCGAAAAGGCGCATCCAGATATTTATAATATTCTTTTGCAGGTCATGGACTATGGCAAGTTGACGGATAATAACGGCAAAACAATTGACTTTAGGAATGTTGTTTTGATTATGACCACGAATGCGGGGGCTGCGGAACTTGCCCGCGCGCCTGTTGGATTTGAACGTGAAGTGCGGGTTGATGAAGATAAAGACGCCATCAATAAAATGTTCTCACCAGAATTTAGAAACCGTCTGGACGCCATTGTGCCGTTTAAGGCCTTAAAACCAGAAACAGTGGCGAAGGTCGTTGATAAATTTATGGCGCAACTCGAAGCGCAATTGTCAGAGAAAAATGTTACAATTCAGCTTAGTGATGATGCCCGCCAACATCTGGCAAAACTAGGGTATGATCCTGCCATGGGCGCCCGTCCATTGGCGCGGATCATACAGGAAAAAATTAAGAAGCCGCTCGCTGAAGAACTGTTATTCGGTAAACTAACAAATGGTGGAATTGTAAAAATTGATTATAAGAATGATGAATTAAAGTTCACAATCAAGCCTGAAAAATCAGACAAGAAAAAATCCGAACGTGATAAGGAAACGGTTGACTAATTTATTGGGAAATTAAAACGGTATAGTAAATATTATTACCCGAGCTTGTCTCTCTGAAACAACCTGCTTTCTGCCCTGATAAATTAACACCGCCTGCTTCATCTCCTATTGTTGTGACATAGGAATAGGCACCAATAAATTGCGGTGCCTGCGTAAATGTTGTATCTGTGGGCAGTGCTCCCGCAGGGTTAATAACCCCGAGGGCGTTATTGATATTCAGGCAAACTTGTTCATTGACACCCGATACAAACAGCACAAGATCACTGCAGTTTGCGGCAGCACAAGTGCTCCCAATGCCATCAATCTCATTAGACGCTGCAAAAGCAAAATTGCCGCCACCACTAACGGCTGCTGAATTCGGGGTATTCCATCTTATGCCGCCGCCATCACTTTCAAAAACATGACATGTGTTTGTTGTTGGGGCATTTGGATTAGTATAGCCTGCAATAATGTTATTTTCGAAACTGACTTCATCATCATCACAGCTGCGCAATTGAACGCGTTTAACGGCTGTTTTTACTTCATTCCCATACGCTATGATTTCATTGGCGTAGGCTTCGGCCTGTGAATCGGTTAAAAAACTCATGCTTGTTCGGCTTGTGCTATTAAAAGCATATGTCAGCGCGGCAAAAAGCGCGACAGCAATTAATATCCAGATAATGGCACTGCCTCTTTGATCTATCATTTTAATCCTTTATTTCGAAAACGGCATCAATTTCAACGGCAAAGCCCGCGGGAAGAGATGGTGCACCAACGGCAAATCTCGCATGTTTGCCTTTGGCCTCTCCCAAGGCGGCGACCATCAGGTCGGACGCACCGTTAATAACCAGTGACATATCGGTGTAATCAGGGCCACAATTAACAAATCCACCTAATTTAACACATCTCACCACGCGGTCCCAATGGCCGTCAACAGCATCGCTGATTTGGCGCAGGATATTAAGGGCGCATTGACGGGCCGCTTCTTGGGCAGTCTCCATATCAATATCAACGCCGACTTTCCCCTTATAATCACGTGTTCCGCCGATAGGCACTTGTCCTGCCACAAACACCATGTTGCCCGTGGTGACGTACGGTACATAATTGAATAAGGGCGGCGCACTTTCTGGCAATTTCAAGCCTAAGGCTTCCAGATTGGCGATAACATTGCTCATAATTTGATCTCCTCTTGATTTCTAAGCCTTTTTACGCCATTTCTAGTGCAGCGAAAAGAATTTAAAAGGTTAATTATGGGCTTATTTAGCTTTTTGGGCGTTTTATCCCCTGTGCACATGCAATCCGTTAAGATTTTTAGCGGCGCAAAGTTTGTTGGCAAGGATTCTGTCGGAAATAAATACTATCAGGCGAAACCCCGCAAAGGGTATAAGCGCGAGCGCCGCTGGGTTATTTATAATGGAACGCCAGAGGCGACAAAAATTCCTCCTGAATGGCACGGGTGGATGCATCATCAAACCGATATCGTGCCAAGTAATGATACGGAGTCGTTTCGCCGCAAATGGCAGAAACCCCATCATCCTAATTTAACAGGAACAACAGCAGCTTATCGCCCCCCAGGTCACATTTTAAAAGGGGGGAAACGTGACAAGGCAACTGGAGATTATGAGGCGTGGACACCGCCTGAATAAGGAATTAAGGAGAAAAAGATATGAAGCGCAATGTAATTGAAACCGTTTTAGGAGCTGTTGTATTGGCCGTTGCAATTTTGTTTTTGGCCTATAGCTACTCTTCGGCCAACGTGGGATCGTCTGACGGCTACGAAGTAAAAGCAAGGTTTTCAAGCGTTGGTGGCTTGGCCGTTGGTGATAAAGTTGTTATTAGTGGCGTGAAGGTGGGTTCTGTTTCAAAAATTGAATTGAATAATAATTTTTTGGCTGAAGTCTCTTTAGATATCGCCAATCAATATCAATTGCCAGATGACACGGCGGCGTTCATTTCCAGTGAAAGCTTGCTTGGCGGACTTTATATGCAACTAGAACCTGGTGCGTCTGAAGAGATGATTGAACCAGGTGGTGTGATTGAATACACCCAGGCGCCGCAAAATCTGGAACAACTTCTGGGTCAGTTTATTTTCAGCATGCAAGATAAAGAAAAAGAGAAAAGCGAATAAATGAATATTCGTTTTCTTCTCTCTTTTGTTTTACTCATTTCTATATTCCCCTGTCTTTCTGCGCACGCAGAAATGGCTGATTTTCCTGCTGTTAAATTACGTACGTTGGATAAAGCAACCGCGCGTACCAATACTCTGGAAGTGAAAGTGGGAGAGACGATTCAATTTGGTTCGCTTTTCATTAAGGTTCAATCTTGCCGTGAATCTGATCCGCTTGATAAGCCAGAAAGTGCAGCATTTCTGCAAATCTGGGAGGTTCCAATAAATTCCGATAAATCAGAATGGATTTTTTCAGGGTGGATGTTTGCATCTTCTCCCGCGCTTTCTGCTATGGATCATCCTGTCTATGATGTGTGGGTTTTGGAATGTACAGGTGTAGGAAAATCTAAACCACAACCTGTTGTTCAACCTTCAGAAGAACCAAATCTTGAGGAAAAAACATCTTCTGATACTCAGGAAGAAAAGGCTTTGCCTGAAGACTCTGAAGTGCAAATGGAAGAATCCGAACCCGTATCTGATAATTCTCAATCTTCTGATAAATCAATCGAATCTATTATTGATGAAGTTGTAACAGAAGATGATCATTATGAATGATCATCTCTAAATTTTAGATAGTCAGTGATAATTACGTCTTCGCTTAAATTTTTTAAAACAAAATCGGCAGGTTTTTTCATCTGCGTTTTTATTTTTTGTTCGTACTCTTCTTGTGGAATTTCATAAACACCAAATTGCTCTAAATGCTCATTAATAAATTGCGTGTCTAGCATTGAAAATCCACCTTTATGAAGACGGGCGCATAAATGAATAAGGGCAATTTTACTGGCATCATCGGCAGTGGAAAACATGCTTTCACCGCAGAAAACTGCGCCAATGGCAAGGCCGTAAAGCCCGCCAACCAACAAACCATCTTTCCAACATTCAACGCTATGGGCATGACCCAATTGATGCAACTCTATAAAAACATTGCGGATGATGGGGTTTATCCATGTGCTTTCCCGCCCTTTTTTAACGCGGGAGCATCCATCAATGACTTTTGAAAAAGCATTATTAATCCGTACCTCATAAGGGTGCTGCTTTATTTTTTTCAATAATTTTTTAGGAATGTGAATGTCTAAAATGGATAGCTGACCACGTTGAATAGGACGATAGAAATTATAATGATCATCTGTGGCTTTTTCCGCCATCGGGAAAATACCTTGACGGTATGCTTCCAATATTAATTCTGGGGTGGCGCTGGTGAACATAATTTCACCTTAAACCAATCACTTGTTCTTCTCAGCTAATTTTTTCTCAAGCCAATGAATATTATACTTTCCTGTTACAAAATCTTCTTCAGAGAATATCCATTGGTGAAGTGGCAAAGTTGTCTTGATTCCATCAATTACGGTTTCAACAATGGCGCGGCGCATCCGTTTGATAGCTTCCTCGCGGTCGCGCCCATGAACAATAAGTTTTCCAACCATAGAATCATAATAAGGTGGAATGGAATACCCCCCATAAATGGCGCTATCGAAACGCACACCTAAGCCTCCAGGGGCGTGAAACTGGGTAATTTTTCCAGGGGATGGAATAAATGTGTTTGGGTCTTCGGCATTAATCCGCACTTCAATGGCATGGCCGCGCAGACGGATATTTTCTTTTTTAATCGTCAAGGGCAGCCCCGCAGCCACTTTTATTTGCTCGGCGATTAAATCGATTCCTGTAATCATTTCTGTCACAGGGTGTTCCACTTGAATACGGGTGTTCATTTCCATGAAGAAAAACTCACCTTTCTCATATAGAAACTCGATAGTTCCTGCGCCGCGATATCCCATTTTGCGAATGACGTCAGCGGCTAATGATCCAATGGCATTACGTTCTTTATCACTTAGGGCAGGGGATGGTGCTTCTTCCACCAATTTTTGGTGACGGCGCTGGATAGAACAATCGCGTTCTCCCAAATGGATGGCGTTGCCATGGGTATCTCCAAAAATTTGAATTTCAATGTGGCGGGGTTTTTCAAGGTATTTTTCAATATAAACAGTATCATCACCAAAATTGGCTGCAGCTTCACGGCGCGCCGTCGTAAAGGCTTCGGCAAAATCTTCGGCTTTACGCACAACCTGCATTCCTTTACCGCCGCCGCCAGAAGCCGCCTTAATAAGCACAGGAAATCCTGCTTCTTCACAAATCTCTAATCCTTGTTCGATACTTTCTACCGCACCAGGAGAACCAGGGACAACAGGAAGCCCCAACGCCATAACGGTCTTTTTGGCAGTGACTTTATCGCCCATGCTTTCAATATGTTCGGGTTTGGGGCCAATAAAGGTAAAGCCATGTTCTTCAACCATACGGGCGAACTGAGCATTTTCAGATAAAAATCCATATCCTGGGTGAATGGCATCTGCCCCTGTAACCGTCGCGGCGGTTAAAATTGAAGGAATATTCAGATAGCTGTCTTTTCCTGCGGGCGGACCAATACAAACAGATTCATCGGCCAAACGTACCGCCATAGAATTGGCATCGGCAGTGGAGTGGACAGCGACAGATTGGATTCCCATTTCACGGCAGGCGCGAATAATACGAAGGGCAATTTCACCACGGTTGGCAATGAGGACTTTTTTGAACATGTTTGTTTTTTCTATGTGTTCTTACTCAATAACCATCAGGACGTCGCCAAATTCGACAGGCTGCCCGTTTTCAAACAGTATTTGTGTCACTGTCCCACTCTTATGTGCCTTGATAGGATTCATAACTTTCATGGCTTCAATGATTAGAAGGGTATCACCCTGATTAATGCTATCCCCTTTCTTCACGAAGGCGGGGGCATCGGGCGAGGGGGCATTGTAGGCTGTTCCAACCATTGGAGAGCTTACCGCGCCAGGATGGTCATGAACATTTGAATCTGGCATTGCTGTGTTGGCAGCTTGCGGAACGGTCGGATCAGAAGGCATAACCGCATTGGCTGGGGCTCCCTGTACAACAGTGCCTCCCATAATCATGCCTTTATTGACACGAATCATTTGTTCGCCTTCGGCAACTTCAATCTCGTTTAGACCTGTTTCGTCGAGGATTTTTGCCAGTTCTTTAATGGCTTTTGAGTCAATTTTCATGGGGATACTCTACCGCTTATGTTGTTATTCTTAAAATAAATTCAAGACTTCTTAGTAAAGAAATTGCGCCAAAATGTCAAAACAACAAAGGTATTGACATAATTTATAGGTTTATAAGTTTAACCAGATTTTCAATGGCTTGGGCATAACCTTGCGCGCCTTTGCCCTTGATAATTTCTGTCGCTAAAGGGGCAATAAAAGAATGATGTCTAAAGGATTCCCGGGTATCAGGGTCGGAAAGATGAACTTCAATGATGGGATATTTTAAAATCTTTAGGGCATCGTGAATGGCGATGGAGGTATGGGTATAAGCAGCCGCATTAATGATAAGCCCGTCAAAATCATGAAGAGCACTTTGTATCCATTCAACCAATTCACCTTCGTGATTGCTTTGTCTAAAATCTACTGCAACATCGTTTTCTTTTGCGGTGTTTTCACACAAATTTTGTATGTCTTTTAAGGTAAGCGTGCCATAAATCTCTGGCTCGCGCTGACCAAGCATATTTAAATTAGGACCATTGAGAATAAGAATTTTTTTCATCGTTTTTGTCTTAATGATGACCCGTATGATCAAACGTTGTTCCAGGGGAGATAACCGTCATATCTACTAAAATATCCCCTGCATTTTTGAAGCTTAAAGTGACAGGAACATTACGCCCTATTGTTAAGGGCTCTTTTAATTTTATCATCATGATGTGGTATCCTTTGGGGTCAAAATCCACTTTTCCTCCTGCAGGAACATCAACAGAAGTAAGTCTGCGCATCATCATGGTTCCATCATCAGGATCTAGATGATTTTGGTGAATCTCATTTATTTCTGCAACAGGACTGCTCACAGAAATCAAGGTATCATCTTGTTGTGCAAGATTTTCTATCACCATAAATCCTGCCCCTGTAGCCATCCCTGGCAGGGTAGCAAAGCTATACGCATCACTCACATTTATCATGGCTTGTGATTCACTATCATCTTTTTCTTTGATGCAACCTGCGGTCATCATTAGGCAAAAAGCCAATAACAGGGAAGTTAAAAATTTCATTTTTATCTCTTTAATTTTTTGATGTAGGGATGATATTCAGCAACTGCTTTAAGTCAGGAATACCGTCATTTGTCACAATATAAATTTTATTTTTTATGATAAAGCTTGGAACAGAATTAATCGCGGCATGCTGCATCGCGTTCATGCTATGGGTAAGAATATCCTCTACTTTTTCACTTTCACTATCTTTAATCAGCCTCTCGTAATTCAAACCATAAAGCTCTGCTGTTTCTTTAATAAAATCATCAGGTATTTTTTCTTCAGGATACTCTAAAAAGGCTTTATTAAATTCTTCAAATTTCCCCTGAAATCCTGCAGCAATAGCGATGTAAGGTGCTTTCTCCTCAGTGACTTCTTGGAAAGGAATGGGTCTGATGATAAAACGCACGTCTTTTCGAACCTGCTTTAATTCTTCAATCACAGGGTAAAGATTTTTACAATGACCACAGCTATAATTTACGAACTCAACAAAGGTAATGTCTGAGTTTTTGTCGCCTGAAATTAAAAATTCAGCTTGCGGATTATTAACCGCATGATACATCCATTTAAAATTGCCGATACCAAATAAGGCATATCCTGCAACCAAGATCAGGACAAAAACGGCAATTCTAAAAAAGTAAATCATATGAATTTATTGTCTTTATTTTTTACGCGCCTCGGCAATTGTTTGTTCAATTTGTGCCGCAGGAATGTATCCAGGGAAAACCTGTCCATTAATAATAAATCCAGGTGTTCCACGAATACCAAGATTTTGCGCTTGTGCGATATGGCCGTTGATAGTGTCAGAAATTTCCTGACTTTCTTTATCCTCTTTCAGTTTTTCAATGTCTAAACCCACATCTTTTGCAATTTTTTCTAAAGACGCATCATCTTTTTGACCATTATGTGTTAAAACCGCCTGATGATATTCAAAATATTTTCCTTGTTTATGTGCAGCCAATGCCCATTTTGAAGCTTCTAAAGAAGAAGGGCCTAAAATAGGCATGTCCATGAAAACAATTTTTACTTTTTTATCATCTTTTAAAACGGTTTGAATTTCTTCAAGTGCTTTACGGCAATATCCGCAATTGAAATCAAAAAATTCAATCATGGTCACATCCCCTTCGGGGTTTCCTGCCATGGGTAGTTTCGATGTATCTAAAGTTGATAGAAATTCTTTGGCTTTTACTTCTGATTCAGCGCGCTGCTTTTCTTCCAGATCGGCCTGATATTTATTCACGCTGTTTAAAACTTGTTCACCACTTGCGGCAAGATATTCATCAAATAGTTTTTTGATTTCCGCTTTTTGGGCATCTGTAAATTCTTCTGCTCTCACATTTGTTGTTGTGAAAGAAAGCGCAGCAAGAAGGCTCAAAGAGATGAGTAAAAAACGATTCATAAGAATTTCCTTTAGTTAGATATTAAAAATGACTTTACCATTGTAACGTGAAATGCGGATTAAGTGCAAAGAGCTTTGTTAAAATCATTTATTTTTATCAACGAAAGCAATGATATCTTTGGCCCGAAGGGCGCTCGCGCTGTTTTCTGGTAAGCCTTTTAAGGCAGTCGTGGCTTGCTGCTTGGCATAATCCATTTTTCCTTGCAGAAGGGCTTCTTCCCCTAAATGTAGGCGGGCATAGGCATCTTTGCCTTGACGACCATAGGCTGTGGCCAAAAGACGCTGAACTTCGGTTGAGCGCGGTTCATCTTGTGCGGCGCGGTTTAGATTTTCAATGGCTTCATTAAGCAATTTTGGTTGATCGCCTGCATTTTCAATTTGTGCATGGGCCAACGCCGTGCGGATCAATCCTGATTGCGGCAGAAGGTCAATCGCCTTTTGATAGGCAGGAAGACTTTCTTTAATGCGTCCAAATTCAAATAACATCTGGCCTTTTAATTCATAGAAATATGGGTTGTTTGGCTCTTGTGAAATAAGGGCGTTTACTTTGTTAAGCGCCTTATCAATTTGGTTTTGTCGATAATAGGCCACAGCCCGCGCATAATTTGCGGGAACGGATTGATCACTGTCGTCATATTTCCAGGCGACTTGTTCGGGATTGATAAAACCCATGAGCTTGGCTTTCATACGTGCGTGCTGGTCTGTCCATTTTTCAGAGACAGGAGGATAATCTTGACCTGGTTTTTCAACGGCGGCCTGTACCGATTCAATTCTGTTGCGTGTTAGGGGGTGGGATCGAATATATTCTGATTGTTGGGAATTGGGTAAAAATTCTTCGCCTTCCAGTTTTTCAAGAAAGGTCATAAGCCCTTCAGGACTTATATTTGCACGGTTCATGCTTTTGATGGCTGCTTGGTCTGCCGTTGATTCAAATGTACGGGCCTTGGATAAAAATCGTCTTTCGGCAACGGAGTTTGCAGCGAGCGATCCTGCCCCTGCCGCACCCGCATTTCCTGTGGCAACGGCCGCGCCTACACCAATAATGGTGCCAATAATACTTTCGTAGGAGGCACGCTCCATCGCGGCTCTTCCTCTGACAAGATGGCCTCCTGAAATATGTCCTAATTCATGCGCCATAACACCAATAAGCTCATCAGGATTATCGGTTCTATCAATAAGACCTGTGTAGAAAAAGATGTTCGAACCACCCGCAACAAAGGCATTAATCTCGTTACTTTGGACAAGGATAATTTTGACCTGATTGGGCTGCATATCATTGGCTTTAAAAATGGGGGTAAACCACTCCGATAGATAGGCTTCAATTTCACTATCGCGGATGACGGTTTGTGCTTGTGCAAACCGTGGTAATCCTATTACTAAAAATAAAGAGATAGTCAAAGAATATAAAATTTGTGTTTTTAAGATATTTTTCATTTGATGTATCATAGCGAAAGATTATGGCTGTATCAGGGCGTTTATCAAAGTGAATTCGCGTGAAAGGGTTAAAAAGTAAAAATGTTTGATATTGTTTTAAATTGGCTAGATTTGCTTTGGATTCCTCTGTCATTTCTGATCGTACGTAAAAAACAGCGCCTGAAGGCCATTGCCTTTATTATGGTCTGTATTATCAGTTTACGCCTGCAGGTGGAATTGATGGATGATATTGGCTTTCACAATGGCTTTCTTCATTTCATAAGCCTACCTGCCCTTTATCGCGGCTATTGGGTTTATGGTATTTTTATTATTGCGTTATTAGGGCTGTTACGCTTTTCAAGGGAGCGTGATCCTTACATTTACATTGCAGCAGCGATCTCGGTTTTTATTGTCGCTTTCTGTATTTCCACCTTTATCATGGTGCTTTAAACGCCTATAAAAACGATATGACGAAAAAAAGGACAACCAGAGATAAAGCCGAAAGGGTCAAAACTGCAAAAGGGCGCAAAACCTCATCAACCCAGTGGTTGAAGCGCCAATTGAATGACCCGTATGTTGCCAAGGCGCAGATGGAAGGATATCGCGGCCGCGCGGCTTATAAGCTGATTGAGCTCAATGAAAAACTGGATATTTTAAAACCGAATTTGATGGTTGTGGATCTGGGCGCTGCGCCTGGGGGCTGGACACAAGTTGCAGCGCAAAAAGGATGTAAAGTTGTGGGGCTAGATATTTTGCCGATGGATCCTATCGAAGGGGCGATGCTGATTGAGATGGATTTCATGGATGATGATGCCCCAGATCGCCTGCGCGCGGCGATGGCGGAAATGAATGAGGGATCGGAAATGGCAGATCTGGTTATTTCGGATATGGCGCCCAACACGATTGGCCACAGAAATACAGATCATTTACGGATTATGGCGCTTGTTGAACTAGCCTATCATTTTGCCAAGGAGGTTTTGAAACCCGAGGGCACTTTTATTGCTAAGGTGCGTCAGGGCGGCACGGAAAATGACCTTTT
>Ga0116152_10000380_pt1 | contig 35923 bp, 30 predicted proteins | sample AD_UKC119_MetaG_FD_89894 | JGI IMG/M metagenome (GOLD analysis project Ga0116152, IMG submission 89894) | Active sludge microbial communities of municipal wastewater-treating anaerobic digesters from Hong Kong - AD_UKC119_MetaG | ecosystem: Engineered > Bioreactor > Anaerobic > Digestate... | reverse complement strand
CTAGAATCAATTAAATAATTTTCATCATTTACTACACTACCATTAATATTTATTGCATTAGAAGTTAACATTTCCCTTGCCTCTCTTTTGCTACTGCAAATATTGCTATTTACTAAGAAATCAATCAAAATAATATCTTTATCTAGTTCAAAAGTAGGTACATCTCTAAATACTTCTTCTATTTCCTTGTCACTTAATTCGTTAACTTTGCCAGTAAAAAGAGTTTTAGATACAAAAACTGCTCTCTCATAACATTCTTTTCCATGTAAGAATGTTATTATTTCTTTTGCTAATACTTCTTGAGCTTCTCTTTTTTCAGGCTCCTCTTTAACGCATTTTTCTAATCTTTCGATCTCCTCTTTATCTAAAAATGTGAAAGCTTTCAAATATTTAACAACAATGACATCATCTGTATTTATCAAATATTGATATAATTCATAAGATGATGTTTTATTTTTGTCTAGCCACAAAGCATTGCCTTCAGTCTTACCAAATTTAACACCATTTGCATCAGTAATAAGAGGCATTGTAAATCCATAAACTTCTTTACCAAGCTTTTTTCTAATTAATTCAATACCTGCCGTAATGTTACCCCATTGATCAGAACCTGCGACTTGTAATGTACAACCTTTTGCCTCATATAAATGTAGAAAGTCTAGTGCTTGAATAATCATATATGAAAACTCAGTAAAAGTAATACCTGTTTCCATTCTTCTTCTTATAATATCTTTATCTATCATATAATTAATATTAAAATATTTACCATAATCTCTTAAAAAGTCTAACATATTAATATTTTTACACCAATCATAATTATTAACAACTTCAAAGCCAAATATCTCTTTAGCTTGTTTAGTTAAGGCATCAGCATATCTCGCAGCAACCTCTTTAGAAATCATTTGACGTTCATTGCTGGGCTTTGGATCTCCAATTAGACCAGTTGCACCCCCAATTAATAAAATTGGATTATGGCCCGCCTTTTTAAGTCTCACAGGGAGTAAAAAAGAAGAGAAATGCCCAATATGCATACTATCTGCAGTAGGGTCAGTACCAATATAAAAAGTAAGTCCTCCATTATTTAAAAGCTCTTCTAACTTAGGATCACTTATATCTTGTATTAAACCTCTCCATACTAATTCATCATATAATTTCATACTATTACCTCGCTTGCTATACCAATTATATCAAACTAAGTATTATTTTTCTACATAAAAGAAAAAAACTAGATAATTCTAGTTTACTTATCTCGTTTTAATCCTAGCTCATATTCTTTAATTTGAGACTTTCTGTCAACCAATGCTTTAACTTCTTCTCCATAACCCATACAATCTAATATTAGGGCACGTTTTTCTTCAGGAATTTCTTCAATAGGAACGTTTATTTCTAAAAGTTGCAAAATACCACTTAATTTATCTTCATAATTAGATTCAATTTGTGAGATCTTTTTATCCATTACCTTAATATCTCTCATAGCAGAGCGCCCTCTTATTCCAGTATCTGCTTTAGCAATGGATTTTTCTACCTCATCACATAGATTACTGCTTAATTTTCTATCCATACTCCCAATCTTCTTACTTAAATCTTCTTGATCAATAACAATATTGTAAGTTGCAACCAGTCCCTTAGTTCGGTGGAACAGGTACGCATTATGAACTTTTTCCCCAAAATATCCAGAGCCAACTTCCCAAGACCCAATGCCTGTTGGAGAACCTGTTCTCAATACACACTTACCTTTTTTTATCCTTCTACTTGAAAAATTATTTTCAGAAGACGTATGCAAATGACCTGCAATGACATATGTATTTTTAGTTTTTCTTGTCTCTTCAGCAAATTGTTTATCAACGAGTTCAACCAAATCATCATCATTTAACCCCTTTTTAGGTTCTGGGTGTTTCCCATGATGAAACACAATAAGGTTATCTCCAAACACATGTGCTGTCGCATAATGCAATGATTTAATATCCATGTCAATTTCTACTTTATCGTCTTGTTTAAATATATCATATAAATTAAAATACAACATCTGCGTTTTTATATAATCATGATTGCCCGGAGAATGCTTCAATATAATTTTATCAAAAATTGATTTCATACTTTCAATTGCATGAACATGTGCCGTTTTTCCGCTTAGCCACATCTCATTAAATCTTGAGTCATCTGTTTGCTGTGTTCCAGCACCTGTTTTTGCATCCATTGTATCTGAATTGAAGAAATCATTTCCAATCCCATATAATAATGTTCTTGCTTGACATTGACTCTGAATCTTTGCAATCTCACTACCCATTATATATGCATAACGCCAAAGTGCTTGTTTACTAGAATAATCTTCATAATCAGTAATTGATGTTAATTTCCCTAGATGTAATTCAGCATCAGGAACCACCAACATCAAATCATCATTTAATAATTGCCCAGAATACTTTGGAATTTCAATTTGAGGCAATAATCTAAATGGTGCAATTTGCTCTTGCTTCAAAAATTCATTTAGTGACTCTCTAGATTTTTCAACAAGTTTATCAATGATTCTTTCATCATATATTTCTAAGTTTTTTCTACGCCTTATAATAATTTTATATGTTTCATTCAGTACTACAACAACACTTTTGCCATCCTCAGTTTCCTCTTTTACTGGGGTACTCCAAGAACCAATCTTATATTCTGCCACTTCATATTCTACAGGATCAAAATGCAAATATTCTAGTAAAAAGATTGGGTCAGCCATTTTATGCATTATCTTTTGACGAACAGTATCAGCATCATCTTTATCTTCAATGACATTAAACTTTTCCACCAAGTCTTTCGCTGTAATTGAAAATGGAACTCTTAAAGTCTTTGTTTCTTCTAATACTTCAAAAAACATTCCTGACTTATCACTTTCACCATTAACTTTTTCAGGTGTCAAACTTTTATAACTATATTTTTTTGCGTAATCAAACAACAATGATGTTGAAATGTCTCCAACAACTGTTTTCTTGCACAAACGGCTAAGATTATCTGGTAATAAATCTTCACCTGTTTCTTTAAAATATAATGTGCTTGCCTCCCCCCAAGTTTTGATACTTCCTTGAGATTTTAAAAACTGTAGAAAAAATAAAAATGTCTTATTATATTCTTTCTTTTGTGTCATATTTTACTCCTCCTATAAATTAAAAGGGAAATAAGCACACACTTATCTCCCTTCTCTATTCTTTATAAATTAATCATATCATTTTTTATATATAATGTCCAAACAAAAATTAATTAAATTTTTGCACAAAAAAATTCCTTAGCAACGCCCTATTTTCACTTACGCTATCGTCGGCACTGAAAGGCTTAACTTCTGGGTTCGGAATGGGACCAGGTGTACCACTTTCGCTATCGTCACTAAGGAAAAGAATTATAAATAATTCTCTGAAAACTAAGATAATGTATTTATCAAATAATATAAAATATAAATAATTAATGGGATTAAATCCTCGATCTATTAGTATCAGTCAGCTCAACATATCACTATGCTTCCACCTCTGACCTATCAACCAGGTAGTCTACCTGGGATCTTACTTCACGAAGAATGGGAAAATTCATCTTGAGGGAGGCTTCCCGCTTAGATGCTTTCAGCGGTTATCCTTTCCATACATAGCTACTCTGCGCTGCCATTGGCATGACAACAGATACACCAGAGGTATGTTCATCCCGGTCCTCTCGTACTAAGGACAACTCCTCTCAATTTTCCTACGCCCACGACGGATAGGGACCGAACTGTCTCACGACGTTCTGAACCCAGCTCGCGTGCCACTTTAATGGGCGAACAGCCCAACCCTTGGAACATAATTCTGCTCCAGGATGTGACGAGCCGACATCGAGGTGCCAAACACCACCGTCTATGTGAACTATTGCGTGGCATCAGCCTGTTATCCCCGGGGTAACTTTTATCCGTTAAGCGACGACCATTCCATACTGAATCGCCGGATCACTAAGCCCTGCTTTCGCACCTGCTTGACTCGTAGGTCTCGCAGTTAAGCTCCCTATATACCTTTACACTCTACGAATGATTTCCAACCATTCTGAGGGAACCATTGGGCGCCTCCGTTACATTTTGGGAGGCGACCGCCCCAGTCAAACTGCCCACCAGACACTGTCCCTGACCCGGATTACGGGTCTAGGTTAGAAATCTAAAATATTAAGGGTGGTATTCCAAAGTTGACTCCACGAAAACTAGCGTCTTCGCATCAAAGTCTTCCACCTATTCTCTACATAAGATTCCAAATTCCAATATCAAGCTACAGTAAAGCTCCACGGGGTCTTTCCGTCCTGTCGCGGGTAACCTGCATTTTCACAGGTATTAAGATTTCACCGAGCTTATGGTTGAGACAGTACCCAGATCGTTACACCTTTCGTGCGGGTCAGAACTTACCTGACAAGGAATTTCGCTACCTTAGGACCGTTATAGTTACGGCCGCCGTTCACTGGGGCTTCAATTAGAAGCTTCGTATAATTTTGACTTGCGTCAATACTAACCTCTCCTCTTAACCTTCCAGCACTGGGCAGGTGTCAGCCCCTATACTTAGCCTTACGGCTTTGCAGAGACCTGTGTTTTTGGTAAACAGTCGCCTGGGCGTCTTTACTGTGGGTCTATCGCTAGACCACCCCTTATTCCGAAGTTACGGGGTTATTTTGCCGAGTTCCTTAACCATAATTCTCTCGCTCACCTTAGGATACTCTCCTTGTCCACCTGTGGTGGTTCTCGGTACGGGTACCTATATAATTAACCCTAGAAGCTTTTCTAGGAAGCATGGCGTCATGAAATTTAAATGATATTGCTATCATCGTCACCATCACACTTCAGCTTATCAATATGCGGATTTGCCAACATATAAGCCTTTGTGCTTAGACCAGAATCCATTAACTGGCTCTCACTAGCCTTCTCCGTCACTCCTTCAGTTATATAGGTAGTACAGGAATATCAACCTGTTGTCCATCGACTACGCCTTTCGGCCTCGTCTTAGGACCCGACTAACCCTGGGAAGACGAACTTGACCCAGGAAACCTTAGACAAACGGTGGCCGGGATTCTCACCCAGCTTGCGCTACTCACACCGGCATTCTCACTTCTAACCGCTCCAACAGTCCTCACGATCTGTCTTCGCCGCAATTAGAACGCTCCCCTACCATTATTTATAATAATCCGCAGTTTCGGTACTATGCTTAGCCCCGGTACATTTTCGGCGCAGTGTCACTCGACTAGTGAGCTATTACGCACTCTTTAAAGGATGGCTGCTTCTGAGCCAACCTCCTAGCTGTTTTGACAACTCCACATCCTTTCCCACTTAGCATAGATTTTGGGACCTTAACTGGCGGTCTGGATTGTTTTCCTTTCGCGTATGGACGTTATCACCCATACACTGACTCCTGTATATACTTTTCTGGCATTCGGAGTTTGATTATGGTCAGTACCCCTAGACGGGGCCATTCCGTATTCAGTGCTCTACCTCCAGAAAGCTAAACTACAAGGCTAGGCCTAAACCTATTTCGGGGAGAACCAGCTATATCCGAGTTCGATTGGAATTTCACCTCTAGCCACAAGTCATCCGCGCACGTTTCCGGGTACGTCGGTTCGGTCCTCCATAGTATTTTACTACTACTTCAACCTGCTCATGGCTAGATCACTCGGTTTCGGGTCTATTACTACATACTAATCGCCCTATTAAGACTCGCTTTCGCTTCGGCTCCGTCTCTTCAACTTAACCTCGCATGCAACAATAACTCGCCGGTTCATTCTGCAAAAGGCACGCCATCACCCATTAACGGGCTTTGACTTCTTGTAAGCACATGGTTTCAGTATTCTATTTCACTCCCCTCCCGGGGTTCTTTTCACCTTTCCCTCACGGTACTTGTTCACTATCGGTCACTAGAGAGTATTTAGCCTTACGGGATGGTCCCCGTAGATTCAGACAGGGTTACACGTGCCCCGCCCTACTCAGGATACCTCATAAAGTTCACATCATTTCGCTTACAGGACTGTCACCTACTATGGTATAACTTTCCAGATATTTCAGCTATGATATGAATTTCTTACTTTTTAAATATGAGGTCCTACAACCCCAGAACGAATTCTGGTTTGGGCTATTTCCTGTTCGCTCGCCACTACTAAGGAAATCGATTTTTCTTTCTTTTCCTCTGGTTACTAAGATGTTTCAGTTCACCAGGTTACTCTCGATACAGCTATGTATTCACTATATGATACTAGTACATTACTACTAGTGGGTTCCCCCATTCGGAAATCTCCGGATCAAAGTTTACTTACAACTCCCCGAAGCATATCGTTGTTCGTCACGTCCTTCATCATCTTCTAGTGCCAAGGCATCCACCAAGCGCTCTTATTAATTTAACCACCATTATTGATATTCTATATCCTATTTGATGAGATCTTAAGAATCATAATATAAAATTACTATCTTTTTGTGATCTTCTTAATACTGTTTTAATAAAAAAACAGTACCCAAATACATTATCTAGTTTTCAAAGAACTATTTTTACTGAGAGAACAATCTCTCAAAACTAAGCAAAACGTTATAGCTAGGTTTTTCTTCTTTTCTATTACTCCATAGAAAGGAGGTGATCCATCCCCACCTTCCGGTAGGGATACCTTGTTACGACTTCACCCCAGTCGCTAGTCCTACCTTAATTGGCCCCCTCCTGTAAACAGGTTAGGCTACCAGCTTTGGGTATTACTAACTCCCATGGCGTGACGGGCGGTGTGTACAACACCCGGGAACGTATTCACCCCGACATTCTGATTCGGGATTACTAGCAATTCCGGTTTCATGGAGTCGAGTTGCAGACTCCAATCCGTATTGAGGCCGACTTTGTAGATTTGCTCCACCTCGCGGTATCGCTTCTTATTATATCGACCATTGTAGCACGCCTGTAGCCCTGGACGTAAGGGGCATGATGATTTGACGTCATCCCCACCTTCCTCCGGCTTATCGCCGGCAGTCTCCTTAAGGTTCTCAACTTAATGTTAGCAATTAAGGACAAGGGTTGCGCTCGTTGCGGGACTTAACCCAACATCTCACGACACGAGCTGACGACAACCATGCACCACCTGTGTCCGATGTCCCCGAAGGGAAAGACTTATTTCTAAATCGGTCATCGGCATGTCAAGTCCAGGTAAGGTTTTTCGCGTATCTTCGAATTAAACGGCATGCTCCACTGCTTGTGCGGGTGCCCGTCAATTCCTTTGAGTTTCAGCCTTGCGACCGTACTACTCAGGTGGGATACTTAATGTGTTAACTTCAGCGCCGGTTGCCCGACACTTAGTATCCATCGTTTACGGCGTGGACTACTAGGGTATCTAATCCTATTTGCTCCCCACGCTTTCGTGTCTCAGCGTCAGTGATGGCCCAGCAAGTCGCCTTCGCCACTGATGTTCCTTCTAATATCTACGCATTTAACCGCTACACTAGAAATTCCACTTGCCTCTACCATACTCAAGTAACCCAGTTTCTAAGGCAAACTAGAGTTAAGCTCTAGCCTTGAACCTTAGACTTAAGAAACCGCCTACACACGCTTTACACCCAATAAATCCGGATAACGCTCGCCCCCTACGTATTACCGCGGCTGCTGGCACGTAGTTAGCCGGGGCTTATTCAAAGGGTACCGTCACTCTTATATCATTTCCTATATAAGTCGTTCTTCCCCAATAAAAGAATTTTACAATCCATAAGACCTTCATCATTCACGCGGCATTGCTCGGTCAGAGTTTCCTCCATTGCCGAATATCCCTAACTGCTGTCTCCCATAGGAGTTTGGGCCGTGTCTCAGTCCCAATGTGGCCGATCAACCTCTCAGTTCGGCTACGTATCGTTGCCTTGGTAGGCCATTACCCTACCAACTAGCTAATACGCCGCAGGCTCATCTTTAAGTGAGGCTTTAAAGGCCTCTTTTAATATTAAATAACTTATCATTTAATATATAATCCGGTATTAGCAGTCGTTTCCAACTGTTGTCCCAGTCTCAAAGGTAGATTCCTACGTGTTACTCACCCTTTCGCCACTGAGGGAAAATCCTAATCTAATTAAATCCATTTTTCGAGCAAGCTCTCCAAACTTCAATAATCTTCAAAGGGTCCCTCCGTTCGACTTGCATGTCTTAGGCATGCCGCCAGCGTTCATCCTGAGCCAGGATCAAACTCTCCAATAAAAATTTTATTTTTAAAGTTTGATTTTAATTTTTAATCCTAGCTACTAATAAATCAAAATAAATTGACGTTTTGCTCAGTTTTCAAAGATCATTCTAATCGATTGAATTACCAATCGACTACGTATTATATCATAGGACAGCAATAAAGTCAACACCATTTTCTAACTAATTATTTGATGTTGATTTCAATTGAAATCCCTGACTGCATTTAACTATAACACCTGGAAAACGCAATGTCAACAAAATATTTTATTTTTTTTAATTTTTTGACAAATTTTACTTTTTCCCTTAGATAATATATGTTTTTGCAATAAAAAAATTACCAATTAAGTAATTTTCTTTATCATTTTGTACTCTCCATAGTAATGGTTAATAGTCTCATAGTTGAAAGGAAACTCCTTCTTCTTAACCATTTCAATCAAAACATCCAATTCTTCTCTTAAAATAATATCAAGTTCATCTGAATAATGCATAATCCTTTTATGATAATTATACTCTCCTCTATCAAGAATCTTAAATGCACCATCTGGAAAAACTCTCAAATCTAAATCATAATCAATATACTTTATTGTTTCGTTCTCAATAACAAATGGTGATGCAATGTTACAATAATAATATATTCCCGTAGGTTTTACCTGTCCTATTATATTAAACCAATGCTTTTTAGAAAAATATAATATGGCTGTTTCTTTAGTTTTCCAAGTCCTCCCATCTGACTCTATCACTCTTGTTTTATTATTTGCAAATATTGTATAGTCTTCTGTATCATCTAAGAAAATTGCTTCATCCCACACTCTATGTGGATGACCATTGTGTTTATAACTATGGATATCTAGCTTATTTCCTATCAATAGCTTATCCATGTTTCCACTCCTTGGCAACATTATAACACAATTTATTCAAAAAGTAAAACTACTTTGTCCTACGTAAGATATAGTTATTCCATGCCAAATCTTTTCTACCGATTTTATCTGTGTCCACCCATTCTTCAACTAATTGCAGAGATTTAATTTGTTGTATATTCTCAATCATTTTATCATGATCAACATAATTGAAAAATCTATCCAAGACAATTTTCTCACCCTTGCCATTTTTAAATGATGTATATAAATATCCCCCTGGCTTTAAGGCATCACTAATTTTTTTTAAGACTTCTACCAAATCGTTATTAGGTAGATGAAGTATCGAAGCACACGCCCATACCCCGTCAAAAGTTTCTTCATTGTCCAATCGCAAAAAGTCTTCACATCTCACTGGTTGCTTTAGATATTTTGATGCTAATTTAGCAAGTTCTAAACTTCCATCCCAAGCTAACACTTCATATCCCAAATCAATAAAGGTTTTACTATCTCTACCGGAACCACAACCAAAATCAAGTATATATGCATTATTTGGTAAATATTTTAAAAATCTCCCAATTGCCTGCGACATGTCAGCATTAATAGTTCTTTCAACATAATTTTTAGCATTGCTATCATAATATTTTATTGTCTCTTTATCCATACTCCCCCTTGATATTTATTTATTTTTAAGTATTGTTATTGCTTTTTGTAATTGATTATCGTTTTCTTCAGTTGCATTTTCATAATATGCATCGCTTAACTCTTCATATATGTTAGGAGTTATTCCAAGTTTATTTATAGCATTACCATTTGCTGTTAACCAAGTCTGGATTGTATATTTTATAATACCACCTGTTGATAATGTCATTGTCGTCTGAACTGTACCTTTTCCAAACGTAGTAGTACCAACTAAATCTGCCCCATATGTCTCGTTTAGAGCACCTGCTAATATTTCTGATCCAGATGCACTGCCACCGTTAACTAGAACTACTATTGGATAAGTTCTTTTTTCATCTGTTTTGTCTTTAGTAATTGCAACGTTATCTTTAGATTTTATCTGATATAAATTCCCGCCTTTAGCAATTAATGTTTCAAGTATATCTGCAACAACGCTTAAATGCCCTCCTGTATTACCTCTAACATCAATAATTAAACTGTCAATTCCAGTTTTTTCTAACTCTTCTAATTTTGTTTTAAACTGAGTTGCAGTATTTTGAGCGAATAAGGAAATAGCAATATATCCTATTTTTTTATTATCTTCAGCAATAATCTTACCATCAATAGTTGGTATATCAACTGCTTCTGTCGTTATTTTCATCGTTACATTTTTACTATCTCTAATTACTTCCAATGTAACCGTTACATTATTACTACCCTTTATAAGTGCCGAGATCTCTGCCGGAGTTTTCCCTAAGACATCCTTATTATTAACCTTGCTAATTATATCTCCAATTGCCAGCCCCACTTTAGAGGCCGGAGTATTATCAAAGACTCCATATACTATAGTTTGATTATTAGAATAAACAAGTTCTGCTCCAATACCATAATATGTCCCATTTAATCTCTCTTCAAAACTTTCAGCTTCTTCTGAATTCATGTATAAGGTATAGTCATCACCTAAATATTTTAGCATCCCTGAAACTGCAGCTTCAAATAATTCATCCTTATCTACAGTATCATAATATTCCTTAACTAATTTTTGATAGACAGTATCAAGTTCTGATGAAGTAGCAACAGTATCTTTTTCTACTGCTGTCTTTTTGATGGTAAACCCAATTACTACTCCAAATACAACTGTAATAGTCATTATGAGAATCATCTCTAGAGTATTAAACTTCTGTTTACTTAATTTCATCTTTTTAATGGAATTAGTTATCTTCTTCCATATCTTTTCTAATTTTATTTTTAGACCGCAATTTTTCTTCTTGCTGGTCTTTTTTTCTTTCTTTTCTAATTTTTTATCTGTTCTTTTCAAATCCGTTTTTGTCATACTTTCACCTCTATTATCGCATAACATAATACTATCATACTTTTTCTAATAATGTGTCACTTTTTTATCATTTACACAAAAATTTTACAAAGAAAAAAAACTATAACTTAGTTTTATTTCTTTGTAATAATAATTGTTGCGGTTTTAGTTTTAGGCGCATAACTTAATCTTAAATCATCACCATCTACTAAAATTTCTACTTCGTGAGTTCCAGCTGTCAGCCCAGTTAAATCTACATATGCGCTAACTGTCTCTGACGATAATTGCTTTAACGCATTCTTTGTCCCTTTGACAATTACATCAACAACGCTATCTTCTTTTGATGCTGCCTGTGCTGAGTATTTGCTAGTATCGAGATTCCTTTTTCCAATCGATAGTTCTGTTAAAGTTGTTTCCGTAATATCTGCTAGTGTTATTTTAACAGTTACTGTACTAACCGATAAATCGCGTACACCTACTGGTTTGGTAACCGTAACATTATATTCTTTTGATGTGCCTAAGTTAGACACATCAACCTTAACTGGCACATAAGCAATACCATTAAGAATATCAGAATCTCCATATATTTTAACACTCTCTTTTGAAATGGAAATTGTGTCAATTGCTTTTCCAAAAACTACATTGCCTTCCGGTATTACCTTAAATGGTACCGTTTTCTCAGGAGACTCTATATCTATCGTCGCATCTACCGCGCTTGGTACTATTTCTACATCAAGTATTTCTCCTGAAGCATCATATGCTATGAGTGGTACTTCCTTTAACACAGTTGTTCCAACATTTGGATTAACTATATTATCTATATCTATCATAGCTTTTACGATTGCAACTTTTTCTAATTTATATTTAGCACCCTTTACATACACTTCTTCTCTACTTAAACTGACACTATTAATACTATATTTAGTATCTAAATCTCTTTCATGTAAAACCTCTGCAGTTAATTTTTCTGATTGTGAAACTTTTTCATATATAACAATTGATACTGTCGAAGGCGATAGCTGATATTCAACAGAATTGACAGTTCTAGGATACTGCAATGTTACCTTATGTGTTCCTGGCTTTAATTCTCTTAAATCCACCACTACCTCTTCAGATGGATATTGTTTAGCCAAATATAAATCTGATTGTCTTCCAATTAATGTTATGTTAACTGTTTCAGGCAATCCTTCTATAACATAAGCCTCTTCATTATATATAGCAGACACTTTTTGATTATATAATATATCTGCAGACTTATTAAGAATAATGTCTGTCTGTTGGTCAACTACATAAAATGCTATAAATGCAAGTACCAACGACAATGAAATAAGTACTATTTTGTTATTTAAAAATCTTTCCAATGGTTTATTGTTAGATTTAAATAATTTCATAATAAATAACATTAATTTTGTGACTGGGGTAATAATAATTTTATCAAAAAACTTATATATTGATCGAAAGAAATTACCAATTTTTATGAATAACCCCTTTTTTAATTTGCGTTTACTCATCTGCCTCATCCTCCTCATCTAAAGTAGGATCTACCTTTGGCCTTAATTCATCTATTAACATCATTCGAGCATCATCTAAAACTAAATTATAATAAAGCTCGCCTTTAATAGCTATTGAAATTCTACCTGTTTCTTCTGATACAACGACCGCTATAGCATCAGTCTCTTCCGCTATCCCAAGTGCTGCACGATGCCTTGTGCCAAGTCTTTTGCTTATCTTGCTATTACTACTCGTAGGAAATACTGCTCCAGCACAAGATATTTTATCTCCTTGAATAATCACGCCACCATCATGAAGTGGATTGTTAGGGAAAAATATTGATATCAATAACTCGTTTGACAAATCTGCATACAGTTTAGTTGCTCTATTTATATAATCGTTTAAACTAATATCGCGTTCTAAAACAATTATGGCACCAATTTTTGATTTCCTAAAATAATCAACTGCTTGCATTACCTCATAAACAAGTCGTTCTCTCTCATCTACTGTTAAAACCTTATGCCTTCCAAGCAACTGACTTCTTCCTAATTGTTCTAATATTGCTCTAATTTCTGGTTGAAAAACAACAATTAATGCAAGTGGTCCCCACATAATTATATATTCTAAAATTAAGCCAACAGTAATCAAACCAATATAATCAGCCACTACTTTTAAAATTATAATAATTAATATTCCTTTGAAAAGCATCGATAATTTAACATTGTTTTTAATATTCTTTAATACTTGGTAAAACAATATCCAAACAATTATAATATCTAATAATTTTCTGCCTATTTCAATAATAGATTCAAATGTCATAAAATACCTCCATTATTCTCTTTCCTAATAAAGTATACCATAAATTAATAAAAAATAAAATAAAAGATACATTATCTAATAGATAATATATCTCTTGCTGCTATCAAACCAGTTGCTGCTGCTGTCACAATATTTCCTGCTTTTCCAGCACCATCGCCAACAAAATAAATATCATAATCCTCTAACTTAAATTCATTATTGGTTATTATCTCATTACTAAAGAATTTTATTTCTGGCCCATATAAAAGTGTTTCATCATTATTAACACCAGGAATAATTTTATCTAGTTTTTCTAATCCCTCAAGAATATTTGTAATTATTCTATGTGGCATTACAAGTGCCAAATCACCTGCTACACAATCTTTTAATGTTGGAGTAATAAACCCCTTATCGATGCGGTGCCATTCTGATCTTCTACCATTTCTTAAATCTTTAAGAGATTGGATAATTGGTTTACCATCTCCCAACACATTAGCAATACGAGCAATTGATTCTCCATATTCTCTTGTATTCGTAACTGGTTGTGTAAGATTTACTTTACTAATAAACGCAAAATTACTATTATTAGATTTTTTCTCTTTTAATGCATGCCCATTTACACAAATGTATCCATAATAGTTTTCTTTAGTTACATATCCACCAGGATTAGTACAAAATGTTCTTATCTCATCTGAATAGGTATCAGTTTTAATAAATATTGTTGGATCATAAATAACTGAGCATAAATCTTCTAATATTTCTTTCCTAGTTTCTACTCTAACTCCTATCTCAATACTTTGCGATAGATATGGAATATTATACTTATCAGCAAGTTCTTGCACCCACTTAGCGCCTGTCCTACCAGGTGCCACTATAACTTTGTTTGCAAAAATAGTTTCAGTTTTCTTACCTTCTTGCACAGTAAGCTCATGCTCAGTTTTACTATTACTTTTAATATCAAGTACTCTAGTTTTATCTTTTAAAATAACTCCTTTATTTCTTAGATAATTAGAAAAATCTTCAATATAAGTAGGCAGTTTGTCAGAGCCTAAGTGCTTTTGTTTTATTAGCAATAACCTAGCTCCCATTTTGGATACATCTTTTTGAATTCTTTTAGCTTCAGTATCATCACTTGGAAACACATCACTATCCATACCAAATTTAGTAAATATGGTTTCAGTATCATCTATAATCTTATATGCTTCCTCTTCACCCATATATTTGAACAGATCAGATTTGCCAAGTTTGGGGATAAAGTTGAGTTTGCCATCAGAGAAAGTTCCAGCTCCTCCAAATCCACTTAATATTTGACAAGGTTTACAATTTGCACAAGGTACATGATTTTGATTCATTGGACAAAATCGATCTTTTGCTAACTTTCCTTCATCAATTAAACAAATTCTTAAATCTTTATTATTTTCAATAAGTTCATAGGCTGCAAACAAACCTGCTGGCCCTGCTCCTACTATAGCAATATCATATTTTTCCATTATTACCTCCATTATCACACATACTAATTATAACAAAAAAAAAATAAGTATTCAAACTTATTTCTTCATTTCAAACAATATATCTCTAAGTTCCATCGCTCTTTCAAAATCAAGATTCTTTGCGGCCTCTTTCATCTCTTCTTCTATATTAACTATTAGAAGCTCTCTATCTTTTTTACTCATTTTCTCTTCTTTAATTTCAACTTCTTGAGTATTACTGATTAAATCTCTTATATCTTTTTCAATCGTTTTAGGAACAATATTATGCTCTATATTATAGCTTTCTTGAATTTTTCTTCTTCTTAATGTTTCACTAATTGCTTTATCCATACTATCAGTAATGTTATCAGCATACATAATTACATGCCCATTACTATTTCTAGCACATCTGCCAATAGTTTGAATTAAACTTCTAGAGCTTCTAAGAAAACCCTCTTTGTCAGCGTCAAGTATTGCTATTAAACTAACTTCTGGAATATCAAGTCCTTCTCTAAGCAAGTTAATGCCTACCAAAACATCATATACTCCAAGACGCAAGTCTCTAATTATCTTCATTCGCTCCAAAGTCTTAACCTCAGAATGAAGATATGCTACTTTTATATCTAATTGCTTCAAATAATTTGTTAACTCTTCTGCCATTCTAATTGTCAAAGTAGTAACAAGAGTTCTCTCTTTATTTTCAATTCTTTTATTAATTTCGCTAATTAAATCATCAATTTGATCCTTGCTTGGTTTAATTTCAATCGTTGGATCAAGTAATCCAGTTGGTCTTATTATTTGTTCAATAACTTCATTGTCAACTTTTGCCATTTCATAATCTCCTGGAGTTGCCGATACATATATTGCCTGATTAATTTTACTTTCAAATTCTTCAAATCTAAGCGGCCTATTATCTAGTGCACTAGGAAGCCTAAAGCCATAATCAACAAGAGTTTGTTTTCTTGATCTATCACCATTATACATTCCTCTTACTTGTGGCAATGTGACATGAGACTCATCAACAACTAGCAAAAAGTCGTTACCAAAGAAATCTATTAGCGTATTAGGAGTCTCTCCCTCGGATTTACTAGCAAGATGTCTTGCATAGTTTTCTACTCCACTACAATATCCTGTTTCTTTTAACATTTCTATATCATATCTTGTTCGTTGTTCTAGTCTCTCCGCTGCTAACAATTTATTATTTTCTTTTAAATATTTAAGCCTATCTTCAAGTTCTTCTTCAATTCTTTTAATCGCTTCTTTTAATTTTTCTTCACTTGTTACGAAATGGCTTGCTGGAAAAATACTGATAGTTTTTTTATTCACTAAAACTTTCCCCGTTAGAGCATCAATTTCACTAATTCTATCTATCTCATCTCCAAAAAATTCAATTCTATAACCTCTGTTGTGCTCTGAACTTAAAATTATTTCAACAGTATCGCCTTTAGTTCTAAAAGTACCACGTTTAAAATCAAGTTCATTTCTTTCATATAACATATCAACAAGTTTGTGCAAAACATTTTCTCTTTTTACTATCTCTCCAACACTTAAAGTAAGCATGTTATTTTTGTATTCATCCATTTCACCAATTCCATATATACACGAAACTGACGCCACTACTATGACATCTTTTCGAGATATTAAAGCGCTTGTTGCAGCATGGCGCATCTCATCTATCTCATCATTAATTGATGAATCCTTTTCAATATAAGTATCAGTAGATGCCACATATGCTTCTGGTTGATAATAATCATAGTAAGATACAAAATATTCAACAGCATTATCAGGAAACAATTCCTTAAATTCTGCATAAAGTTGGCCGGCAAGAGTTTTGTTATGGGCAAGAATTAGCGTTGGTTTTTGAACTTCCTCGATAACATTTGCAATAGTAAATGTTTTACCCGAACCAGTTACACCTAAAAGAACCTGGTCTCTCTTGCCAGATTTAATTCCATCAACCAATCCTTTTATTGCCTCTGGTTGATCACCTGATGGTTTATAGCTTGAATGCAATATAAATTTATCTACCATTTTGATTATCCCTTCAAATTTATTTTGAAATAACTATTAATTTTTTAAGTTTTTACTTATTTGGATCAAGTCTCCTATTGGAGTTCCCCTTAATTCATATTCAGCATTTCTTTTAGCCCTTCTTCCTAGAGAACCCATTCTATTTTTTATAACTTCTTTTGGATCTACTTTACTGGCTTCAGCTATATCTTTTTTTATTGTCTTCATTTGTGAAGAAATTGCAACACTAGATAATAAGTCAGTGTACTCTTTATTCATATCTGATGCCATAAATTTATTTTCAAAATCCATCACATCTTTACTTTCTAATCCTAACTTTTCTATCTTTTTAAATAAATTATCAATCTGATCTAGTAACTTTTTATCTTTTACTACATAGTAATCAGTAAAAACACTTCTTCGTGTCTTTATTGAACTTTTAATACTCTCATCCATATTATTTTCTCATTTTTGCTAATAACATTTTATGTTTAATCAGCAGTCACAATCTCCATCACAGTCATCGCAATCGCTGCAATCACAATCACCACCACAATCATACATCATGATTCCATCTAATCCGGCATATGCGATGTTTTTAAAAGTAATAGTTGATAAGATTGTTGTCTTATTTAATCTAGGCAATTTTATTCCCATTTTCTTGACATCCTTTCATAATTTCAGAATAACTATAATTAGTCCACTGACACACACAACCTCCACCACAATTTACTAGTTTGTTGCATCGGGTACAGTCTTCTGATGGCAATGCACATAATTTATTATATACATTTACTATTTTCTTGCTGTTAACATAATTTATTAAACTCTTATAGTCATCAAAATCTTTATTAATCTGACCCAATTTAATCTTATGCATAGAATTGCATGGGATTAAATAGCCATTGCTATCAAAAATTAAGCCTGTTTTATTTAGTAGTTGGCATATAGAAGTAATCTGTTTTCTTTTTACTAGAAGTTTAATAAATGACTCATCCCAAATACATAAAGGAAAACTTTGAAAAAGTTTAAAGTTCCCGTGTGTAACATCATTCAATATTGGATATATCTTTTTAAATTTTTCTATCAGCAAATATGGATTATGCTTTGCAATGTAATCATTTTTATCAGATGAATCAAAATCATAGCAAAAAGAGAGCCTAAAATTTCTAACACCCATATCATAACATTTTTTTATTCCTTCAACAAATGTTTCCATATTTTCCTCAGTTAAAACCATCGATATTGATATCCTGCAACCCCTTGATATGCAATTTTGTATTCCTTGAAATACTTTTTTCCAATAATCAGTTCCCGTAGTCTGTTCAAAACTTTTCTCATTTTCGCCTTTTAAAGAAATAGAAAAACTCTTTTGCCCGGTTTCAATCATTTTATCGAGCAACTTGCAATCAGCGAGTGCTACACCATTAGTAACAACTCCACAAGTTAAGCCTTTCTTTATAATATATTTCACTACATCATTAAAATATGGATAAATTGTTGGCTCGCCACCAATAATTGTTATATGCTTAATTTTTAAGTCTGCACATATATCAACAATTTGATATACCATGTCTAAATTCATATTATCAGAGTTTAAAAAACCAGTATCTCGAGCATAACACCATTTACATCTTAAGTTGCAAGCTCTATTTAAAGTAAGCCAGCATGTTTTATAGTTCACTTTTTTTCATCTCCTATCAAAAAATAAGGTAGAAGGGACTACCTTATTTAATTACTATACCAATATGTTCCTTTTTTAGGAAAATATACCTTTGTTCTTGGATTAACTAACTTCTTTACATATGTAGAATATGAACTATAACCATATGGTGCAGAGCCAAAATATAATCCTGCTCCAGTTTCAAAATGTAGGTGTGCCCCAGTTGAACACTTATCATATGACTTGGTAGATGCTCCTCCACCAACTGTTGCTATCTTCTGCCCTTGTGTGACAATGTTTCCAACACTAACATTAATTGCTAACACATGAAGATAGGCAGTTGTATAATATGTGCCGTTTATATTGTGATGAATATATATTCTATTACCGCCGCAACTAGTCTTTTTAATAATTGCCGCTACTCTTCCATTAGCAGCTGCATATATTGCTGTTCCTTCGCCATTACCGCCTAAATCAATTCCTGCATGAAATTTCCAAACTTTATATATTGGGTGGAATCTAGAACCAAATTCACTAGTAACCACACCCTTCTTTAATGGCCTAATAAATTCTGTATCATATGGAATAGATACACATTTACTTACTTCTTCATTTTCTTTACAACCTTGTGAGACATAAAAAGATATTAATTCATTTACTGATTTAATTTCATCTGCAATATCAACAGCATCTTCAACAAGTGATTTTAAATTGTTTCCTAAACTTGAAACAGACGATTGCAATGAAACAGTAAGTTCTTCTAGTTCAACAGTCTTTTCGCCTAATTCAATAATCTTAGATTTATTCTCAACAATTAAATCTTCCATCTCTTCCATTAGTTCTTGATTTCTAGATGCTAACTGTTCTGATATTGAATATCTATAAATAAAATCTGTATAATCTTCCGCTCCAAATATGTAATTCAAGTAAAAATCTTCACTCGATGCAATTTGGTAAAATTGCATAATCTCTTTAATTTCTTTATCTTTTTTTTCAATTGAAATTCCCAGTTCTTCTATTTCTACTTCTTTTGCTTCTATTTCTTCCTCGCAAGCAGTAATATCTGCTCCGGTTTGTGCAATTTTTTTGTTAATTTGATTAATTTTGCTTTGAGTAAGATTTTTCTGAGAATTAGTTGCGCTTTGTTCTTTTTTTAAAGTGGCTAATTCTGATCTTAAATCCGCAAGTGTTTCCGCTTCCACATTAGAAGGTAAAATTACTACAGAAAATAATACTGAAATTATTAATATTAATGATGCTATCCTTTTCATACTTTCACATACTTTCTTACAGCACCTGCACTACCTAACATACCAACTATTATGCCTATAAATAGTAAAAGTAAAGACATTAAATAAATAAATGGATATGGATCAATTAGTTTAATCAACGTTGTAAATATTTGCCCATTAAAATACTTATACAGTGCTCCATAACCCCATATTGTGATTGCTATAGGGATTATTGACCCAATTATACCAAGAACAATTCCTTCCACTACAAACGGCAATTTTATTCTTGAATTACTAGCTCCAACTAATCTCATAATTGATATTTCGGTTCTTCTTGAAAATATAGTCAACTTAATAGTATTTATAATTAGGAATATCGTAACCACTATAAGTGCTACGGCAGCGATCGTGGTTACTTTTTGAATTATATCAAAAACATCAATTAATTTTTCTACTACCCCTTCACCATACTGAACATTATTGACTTTATTTATAATTTCTATTTGATTTGCTGTTTGTTTTATTTTTTCAATTTCAATTACTTTAATTATGTAAGTATCCCTAAGTGGATTCTCATCATCTTCCCAACTTGATAAAACCTTTTCAAAAGTCTCACTAGAATCCATCATTTCATCTCTAACTACATCCTTAGATTTATATTCGATATCATCTTTAACGACATTATCCATTAATAACAATTGTTGTTTAACAAAAGTGGCATCTTCTTTTGTTGCATCATTGTCAAGAAATATTACAATAGAGACATCTTCCTCAATAGACTTAGTAAAATTATTAACATTTGTCGATAAAATAATGGCAAATGCTACAATAATTAAAGTTATTGTAATACAAGTAATAGAGGCGACACTTAAACTGAAATTTCTACCAACAGATTTAAAAGCATCTCTAATACTTCGTCCAATCATTCTAAATGTCTGCATGAGCATAATTCCCTTCTTTATAATCCTTGACTAAGCGTCCTTCCTTTAAGACAATAACTCTTTTTTTCATTCTATTAACTATGTCTGTATCATGTGTAACCATTAAAATAGTAGTTCCTAAATTCTTGTTAATTTCTTCTAATACATCCATAATCTCTTGACTTATTTTTTCATCAAGATTTCCTGTTGGTTCATCGCAGATAAGAAGCGTTGGATTGTTTACTATTGCCCTTGCAATTGCAACTCTTTGTTGTTCACCACCTGAAAGTTTATCAGGATATTCTTTTAATTTATGCTTTAACCCAACCATTTCCAAAACTTGGATAGTTTTTTTCCTAATTGCATCTCCTGGTGCTCCTGTTGCTTCAAGTGCAAATGCAACATTTTCATATACCGTAAGCTTAGGTAATAACTTATAGTCTTGAAAAACAACGCCAAGTTTTCTTCTTAACTTGTATACTTTGCTATTTCTTAATTTAACAACATTTACGCCGCCCAATACTATTTGTCCTTGCGTTGGCTTTTCTTCACGATAAAGCATCTTCGTAAGTGTTGATTTGCCAGAACCAGAACCACCAATAATAAAAACAAATTCTCCTTTTTCAATAGTCAAATTTAAATCATATATCGCACCTACCCCATTAGGATAAGTTTTATAAACATTCTTCATTCTAATTAATTCCATCTTATCACCATCCTATCAAATTATTATATCATAAAAATATGTATAACCCATCTTTTATTGCCCGCCATTGACTTCATATCCGTCAATTACAACCATAAAAGCATCATTATCAATACGTTCAAGTTCTGTCTTTAGTTTGAAATAATCACTTGTCGGAATTGCTGTCATAATCATTTTCTTTTTTTCATTTGATGCTCCACCCTTAATATTTAATATAGTAACACCATGAGATAATTCGTTAATTATTAACTCCTCTACTTTTTCAAACTTCTCTGTTACGATATAAACATTTTTCTCTTTGGAGATACCAATCATTATTCTATCAGCAATTACTTTTGAAATATATAGGTAAATAATGGCATACAAGACCTTGTCTACACCAAATACAAAAGCTCCACATATTACAATGATGCTATTTATTAAAAATGAACTTGTTGTAACAGAAAAATGTAAATATTTATAAAGAACCTTGCTTATTACATTCAGTCCTCCTGTTGAAAAACCGCTTTTATATATTACCCCCGATGATACCCCTGATATTACTCCTCCAAATATTGAAATTACCAATAAATCAGTAGTATCTAAAACTATTAAATTACTTATATTTGCTGTGATACTTACAAATATTGGATAGAAAATTGTAATATATATTAGTGAAAATAAGTCATCCCAATCCAAAAATATTAAACTTAAAACTGTCATTAAAACTGAAATGGCAAATATTACAAGTGAAGGAGAAATGCCATAAAAATAATCTAGAATTGTTCCTATACCACCAGATCCACCTGCTACTATTTTAAAAGGATTAAGAAATAAATTATACCCAACAGCTCCTACAAAAAGTGCCAAAGTTAAATTAAGATAACGTGGTATAATTTTTTTCTTTTCTACTACATCAAGAATTTTATTTTTATGATGAAGTTCCATTATTCTCCACCTTGAACTTCATAAGCATCTGCAACTACAAAGAAAGCATCATCATCAATTAATTTAATTCCCTCTTTAAATTTAAAATACTCTTTTGTTGGAATAACAGTGAATAATACTTGTTGCTTTTTATTAGAATAACCACCTTTAGCATCAAATAAAGTAACACTATGATTCAACTCATCAAATATGAATTTAGATATTTTATCTTGTTTATCAGTAATAATATAGAATGCTTTGGCATCTGAAATACCCAATAAAACTTTATCAACAAGAAAGCTAACTATCACTAAGACTATAATCGCATATAAGCATTTTACCCAACCAAATACAAAACCACCCGCTAAAGTAATTAATCCATCTACTAAAATCGTAGCCTTGCCCATCGAAATCTTTGAATATTTAGAAAATATTTGATTTAATATATCTGTGCCTCCAGTTGTAAATCCTGCTTTGAAAACAAGCCCTGCCCCAAATCCAAAAAGCACACCGCCACATACTGCAATTAAAAGCTCATTATCAATACTAAAATTTAAAATGTTCCCTATATTAGCAGTAAGTTTTACAAAAAGTGGAAATAGTAAGGAACCTGCAACAGAGCCAATTGTTCTTTTCCAACCCAAAAATATTAAACTCATAAATAATAAGAAAACAGAAGATACTAAAATAAATAAAGCTGGATCAATATGGCCAAATTTATTAAAAATTATACTTAAGCCACTTACTCCACCAGCAACTATATTACCAGGAAGTAAAAATATATTAAAAGCTAAAGATACTAAAAGCACACCTAAAACAAAGTTTAAGTATCTTAAGAAAATATGTTTTTTAAAGTTCTTTTCCGCCTTCTTATTTTTTTTCATACTAACTCCTTAGAAATCCTTCAATAAATAAATCTAAATCGCCATCCAATATCTTCCCAACATTACTAGTTTCAATATCAGTACGATGATCTTTTACAAGTGAATATGGATGCATCACATAACTACGAATCTGAGAACCAAATTCAATATTTTTATGAGTTCCCTTCATATCACTAATTTTTTCTTTATTTTTTTCTATCTCAATTAACATTAACTTGTTTTTTAACATTTCCATAGCTTTTTCTTTATTTTGTAATTGACTTCTTTCATTTTGACAAGTAACTACTATCTTACTTGGTAAATGAGTGATTCTAACAGCACTATCTGCGGTATTAACGGATTGCCCACCAGCACCACCACTACGATAAACATCTATTTTTAGATCTTTATCATTAATTTCAATATTGACATCATCGTCAAATTCAGGAATTACATCAACTGATGCAAAAGAAGTATGTCTTTTATGATTTGCATCAAATGGTGATAACCTAACTAGACGATGTACTCCTTTTTCGCATTTTAAGTATCCATAGGCATATTCACCTTCGATAGATAAAACCGCACTTTTTAGTCCTACTTCTTCGCCTTCAATGTAAGAAATAATATTATATCTAAATCCTTTATTTTCAAAATACCTTGTGTACATACGATATAACATCAGAGCCCAATCACAAGCTTCTGTTCCACCGGCTCCAGAATGTATTTCAAATGTGCAATTTAAATCATCATACTTATCTGATAATAAAACTTCTATCTCAAGATGCTCTATATCTTGTTGTAAAACTGCAACATCATCTAATAACAATTTATAAATTTCTTCATCATATTCAATCTCTAAAAGATTATAACTAGAAAAACAACTATTAATTTTATCTCTCACATTAATAATGCTTTCTACTTTTTTCTTTAAAGAATTACATCTATTAATTGTCTTTTTAGCTTTCTTTTGATCATTCCAAAGATTTGGGTCTTCCATTTGTTGCTCTAATAGTTTTATTTCAATTAAATGCCTATCGACTTCAAAGTAACCTCCATAATTTTTCAATATTTACCTTGTTATCATCTAAAACTCTTCCTAATTCGTCAATATCCATCATAATAGCACTCTCCTATATAATAATCCAATTTAATTATACAATAAAAGCTAATAAAAATAAAAGAAATTATTACATAGAAAAAGAACTACTTAACAGTTCTTTACTTTTTATAAAAACCATCTTTAATTTCTGCATATTGACTATACTGTTGTAATTTATCATTACCTCTTTTGAAAGCATCAATGTAGACATTACCAGAAATATTTGAGAATTTATAATCTTTGGGGATTCCCAACAAAGTATGATAAAAGCTATTACCATACAAATAGGCTGATTCTTGAGTTAATGGCATATATCCTTTATCAATCAAATCTTCTATTATATCGCCGCCAATCTGTTTGGCATAATAATATGGCGAATTAGACTTAACCCGAATATCCTCAACATATATATCTTTATAACTATCATCATATTTAAATTGTACATATGCGGGGTCAATTAAATAAAGATTATCAGAATAATTAAGAACTACAAAACTATGACCAATAATATTTGGCATAATACATTTATGAGTGGATACTGCCCAATATTTTAATCCCTTTTGGTCAAAATATCTTCCTATTAATCCCTGTACTAAATCACATTTATTAATCATTGAATCATCGTTTACAATATTCCTAACAGTTTCAATCAGACGATTTAAAAAATTGTTGATATCTTCTATACCATTTTCTTTTTTTATCATATGAGCACCCAAACCCTTATATTTTTATTATCTTTTGTTAAAATTTTTAAAATTTTCACTTGCTACCTTATCACTCCAACATATATTAATATCATTGAGTTAAAAATTTCATTATTTTGATGTTACATTCCTTCTCAATCTACGAACACATATTGTTTTACCATCAATATATTCTAGTTTCCCATGTGTCGCTAAGAATTGATCATGTGCCGTTCTAATTTCTGGTTCTCCATCATCAACTTATTATGCTAAATCAACAACATATCTTTGCATATCACCATTTGTTCCTAATAACAATGACTTATGCTTCATTATAATATTAATAATTCTTGTATTTGCTTTATCAATATTTAAGATGAGTTCTTTATATCCCATTTCTTTAAGAATTTTTAACATCTCATCAAATAATAAAGTTCCATATCCATTACTTTGATATTCTGCTAGAATATAAATCCATAAGATATTTGAATTTTTATCAATATTGTTGATATAAGATATACCAATTGTAACCGCATCTTTTTTGAAGGCATATACTTCTTTTTTATCTAAATTTTCAAAGTTTAGATCCTTTACATCATTCTCGCTTAATTTAATTAATTCTATCATTTAAAATCCTCCCTAACTGCGACTTGGCGCACTTTCTTTTAAATCTTGAAAATGTGTATTTATAAAATTATCAAAAGATGGATAGATTGAGGATGCAATATCGATAGTTGTTTTCTTCAGCTTAGAATTTAAACACATTCTAGTATAATTTATCAATTCTTCATCTGTTAATGAGTAAGTTTCACCTTCAATTTCTACTCTTGATCTATCAGTCAAATAATGATTTTTATCATATTCGTTAAATAAGTGAAATGTTTGATTTCCTAAACAGACACTCAGCATATAATTACAATATGTTTTAACATAATCTATATCTGTAATTGTCGTAGGAATACTATATTTTTTATTTAAGGCCTCTCTTTGTTCTAGACTATTTGTTTTAGAAAGTTCATGTAAATATGCTGCCCTCAGTACAGCAAATCTATGCATTCCATTATAAGTAATTACATATTTTTCATCTTCAATCATACTTATTACCATAGGTTCTTTACTAAAACTTGATTGTAGCCCGCTTATCAATTCCGGCATCGAATAATCTAACATTCCAACACTTCTTCTGTGATATCCATCTCCAGATGCATCAAACAAATGATTTAAAAGTTCAAACACATCTTCATCTGCTCTATCTCTATACATTTGATTATGCCCAAGTATATTTGCAATACTAATCATTCCTGTATGCGTTGGACCAGAAATTTGATATCTTTCAACTATTGAATTTATTTCTCTTATAGATTGTAATTTAGATTCTGACATAGCTCTTATTTTTTCTACATCTATTCCATTTTCTGAAATAAATTTTTCAATTGTTTCATTCATTTTATTACCTCATCAATATTGATTTCTTATTTATATCATACCATATACTATTTTTTCAAAGCAAGTATTAGGAAACTAAAATATTATATATATATGTTTTTTTACATGTTGTACATCAATAGCTATCGTGGCACAATTTATTTAAGGAGGTTATATGGTGAATAATGTTACTATTGGAACAAAAACTATCCACCAAATGCTAATTAAACCAGAATATTTTTATTTAGTAGCAGGTGGAGAAAAAAAATACGAAGTTAGAACAAATGATGCGAGAAGAAAAACAATGCAAATTGGTGACTATATCAAAATGCTAAAAGAACCTGAAAATGAAGAATTTTTAACGTTAGAAATTGTTGATAAAATAGAATCTCCAACTTTCACTGAATTATATGATAGTCTGCCAAAAAAGGCTGTTGGTTTTGATGGTAGAACTACTCAAGATATTGTTCAAGAATTAAGAAGATTCTACACTGAAGAAAAAGAAAAAAAACTGGAGTAGTAGCAATTGAGGTTGCCGTCATAAAAGAATTATCTGAATATAGAAAACCAGATGTTTTGGAAAGAAAACTAAAGTAATTTTACAAAAGGTATAAAATAGTTAAATTTTATACCTTTTTTATCACAAAATTATCGCTGCTTATTTTGATCAAACACAGATAAAATATATTCATATCCTGTTTTTATTTTTTCGTCTATTTCAGTATTTGTTAAAAATATCTTATTTAATTCTTCCATTACATTTTTACCATCATTCATTAATTCATAAAAACTATCATAAGATCTTTCTTTTACATTTATAGTTTTATTAATGGCCTGCGTATTAAGAATAGCATCAGTCACCATCTCACTATATTGCCATACTAAGTATGGTGAATCAAATTCTTCTCTTTTTGTTTCTGGATATAACTGTTTCCATTTTTCAAACCATATAAAATGTAATGATTCATGAGCTGCTACTTCTTTAACTTTGTCTTCTTGTACTCCAATAGAAATTGCAAAACTAAATGAATCTAAATATCTAGGAAACACAGGAATAATTCCAACCTTGGCATTGATTATTATTTTTTCTTTTGGCCAATCTATATTAAAAGATTTAAGTAAAGATTTAAAATAATCATCATTGTGATTATCCCATATAGCATTATAATTATTGACATCGTTTATTATTTTATCTAATTCATCATTATATCGTTTAGTTACAACTTGCTCTATAATCATACAAATTTTATCTTCAGGTAGCTTTTTGCCTAAATTATCTAATTCTGGAAATAATTGAATTACATAACTATGTATACTTAATGGGCCATCACTTTCAAAATATGCCCATTTAACTAAATCTATATTCTCATCAAGCGCCATTGGTCTAAATTTAATTTTTGGAATTACCATATTATCAACTCCTATTAATAGTTATAACATATTACAAAATATTATTTTACTAGGAATATAAATGGACTATGTCTTAAACAAAGTTGTAATTTAAAAACTTGAAGTCCTCTTGCTTACTCAAGTTCGCAACTATTATTATAACTTGATTATATTTCAATTTGTTTTCATGCTAAAACGTTAACAAAGCATATCTAATCTTCTATTATTTTTTTAGAATACTTTACTATGTTTTCAACCAATTCCTTGTTATTATATTTAATCAAATGCCTAAAATCATTTAGAGTCATATAAATATACATTCTATCATCTAAGTGCTTAATATTATTTAATTCAATATAATACTTTTTAATATAGTCAATAATATACTTATAATCTTCAACTTTTTGATATGGATCCATTTCTATATTTGCCCATTTCCATGGCTGTTCTTTTGACATAAATAACAATCTCAAATCATAATCAAATGGTAGAATTTGTGAATCATTAAAATCAATCAATTTAATATTATTCTTTCACCATCAAAGCATATGTTTGAGGTATTCCTATTGTATCTTTTGTATCAAAGTAGTCTTTTATATAAAAGCCACATTTTTTATAACAATTGATAGCCTTTATATTATTTTCTAATGGACACATTACTAATATCTCAGCATTTTTTTCTTTTTTCAATAAATTTAATAATATATTTATTGCTTTGCTTCCAATTCCCTTATTATGTTCTTTTAATTCACCAATAAATATATCAATTTCATAAATATTATTACCTGTTAATTTATACAATTTTTTATCCTCTTCTTCTACTAATTTATATTGAATAATTCCAACAGGTTTATCTTGGTATTCAATTATATAAACAGGTATTTTTGCCGTCTTTAATGTTCTAGGATAATATTTTTCTTTTATTTCTTTATAATTTAATTTTCTTTGTTCAAAGCTAGAATATATTTCTTCCTCTTGGTACCAATTCTCCAGCAATTTATAATCTTCCACTTTGTCTTTTAATAATCTAATATTTACATCACACATAACATCACACCCTTTCTTAAAAAAAGGAGAAAGTAAACCAACTATTTCCTCCTCCGTAATTTCCAATTAATAATATAAAATATAAATTTGCCCTATATTCTACACTTTATTTATTATTTTGTCAAATATTATATTTTCTTTATCATTGTTTCCATTCTTGTATGGTAGTTTTTCTTATTATAAAAATTCTTACCAATATCATTATAAGCAAATACATCAACTATTACATATTCACATCCAACGGATTTAAAGTATTCTTCCATTTTATTTATTAGTTCTTTTCCTATACCTTTACTTCTAATTTTATATGTAACGATTAATTCTGTAATTTCTCCTCTTTTAGGGCATTTATAGTCTAGATAATCATATTCATCATAAGGAAATATGCATCCCATGATTAAGCCAATTGCTTTATTATTTTCTACTGCCAAATAACATTTTCCATTGTTTTTGTTAACTTCATTTAAATCTAGAATTGCCATTTTTTCTCTATATTCAGGATGAACTTGATCTAAACGATCTTTATCAATTGATACAATGTATTCTTCAAGTTCCACCAATAAGTTTTTAACATCCTCTAAATATTTGTCTTCATATTCTACTATTTGCATAAATAAACACCTCTATTTATTATTAAAAATGAATACATCCTCTGTTCCATCTTTTTTAGTTATATAATTACCGTTTGTATATTCTGATATGATATTCTTCCAAAAGGAATATGCAATAGGATTATTTTCCATTGGTTGAACTTCCCAATCACCTTTAAATTTTTCAAATATTTCATAGGCGACTTTTTTGCCTATATGGTTTCTTCTAAAACTTGGCATTATTAAGAATTCAGCGATACACTTACCATCTTTATTAAATTTTAAATTTTCATTTACCATAACCATTCCTACATAGGCATTTCCACTTTTAACAAAATATGCATTTCGATCTGCGTCAGTAAAATAATTATCAAACCATCTGTACTCAAATATACAATCATCATTTATATCATTATCAATGTATTGTGAACCATCATATAAAGCATATTGTAGTAATTTATATAACTTTTCTTTTTCTTCCTGCTTCACATCGATTATTTCATAATCCATCTTTATCACCAACTTTCATATACAATTATACCATAAAACTATAATATATTTTTACTTATGTAGCCAAATATTAAAATTAAAGTGGCTCCAAAATGGCTCCAGCCCATATTTTTGCCTATTTTTTGTTAAAAAGAAAAACTCGCGTTTTTCCTTTATTTATGGGACTTTACGAGTTATTTACCACAACATTGCTTATACTTGCGACCACTCCCACATGTTCGTCCTTCTTTAGTATATATAGTACTATGCGATATATATAGCATTATAAGTTTTTCAAGGATAAATGGGTCTGAGAAGAATTGGTACTATACGATATATATAGTACATATAGTACTATGTATTTTTTATTTTTTGCACACAAATTGCACACATTGTTATCATTGCACCATTCGTTCTCTAAAATATAAACTAATTTTAGTATATTTCTTTAAAATATACTTGCATTAAAATTATACTATAATTTTAGAAATTTAACAACGTAGTATTTCTAAATCTATCAAAAACATTCTATAGTTCACCTTTATAAAAATAAATTTTCATTGCATCTTCGTTATACGTAGGTTTTGAAATATCTATATTTAAATAATTTGATATATAATATATCAGATATTGAGATGCAATTAATAAATCATACTCACATAATATTCCATCATATCTACTTTCAATTATTAAATTCTGATCTTTTTCTAAGTATTCCAATAACTTTTCCTCATATAAACTTGTATTTTTTTGTTTAAAATAAATATTTTTATTATGACTAAAATGTTCATAATTGATAAATCTTCCATGTGAAAAATTTTTCTTTTCATGAATTAAGCAATTATATATACCAGACTCAACTATTTTACTTTCTAAATCACTACTAGCAGACTCAGTAAAATCTCCTGTAAAAATATTAAAACTATTTCCTTCTTTTAAAAATTCTTTTAGCACTTTTTTATTTTCTTTAAAATATTTATCAAAGTAATTTTTCCAATAACTTATACCGTCTCTAATAAAACCTTCAACATCATTTCTTGATTTATTTTCAAAATATAATTTTAAAAATAAACTAGCAGGTGCTAAAGCACCTTCAAATGATAGAAAACCTCTTTCTTTTCCTTTATTGGTCCCTGTTCGATATGAAATAACATTGTTTTTAGATATTCCGGTTTTTGTTACAACTTTTTGTAATTCACCTTTTGTTATAATATATTTATTTTTATTGTCGATTAAACTTGCACCAACAAGCAAATCATTTGTAGTTCCTGAGTAAGTGAATAAGAATACCGAATCAACACTATTATTGTTTCTACAATATAGGTCTCTAGGATATAAAGCAATTGTGTTTATTCCATATAAATGATTAATAAGTTTTGATGAAAATTTTGCACCTGCAAAAGAACCACCAGTTCCAACAAAAATACTATTATTCAAACTTCTAAAATCCATTTTAGATAACTTATCATAAGCACTACTATTAATAGCGTTAATTATTCTTGTTTCTAAATTGTTGATATTTATATTACATCTTTTTATTTGTTTTCTTAATAAAATATCAAAATAACTGCAAGTACAAGCATCTTGCACTTTTTTTATTTTATATAAATTTTGTATATGCCCTCTTGCACCAAACTTTTTTACAACCTTTTTTGTAAGTTTGGTTGCTTTTTCAAAAGTTGAATCAATAAATTTATAATCAATAATATAGTTATTTTTTATATATTCACTAATAAACATTGAAAAAAATGCATCACCAGCTCCTGTTGGGTCAACTTCTACCTCAGGATTACTTAACTCTTTATTGACTTTATTATTATCAAAAACAAAATCTGAACCTTTTTTCCCTCTAGTTACAATTATCATTTTAGGATGTAGTATATTATATATATCTTCCAATGATTTTATAGAAAATCTATTTTTTAAATATTTTTCAACTCGTTCATTTAAATTTATAAAATCAAATTTATTTTTAATTTTTTCTACAATATCATTATCATTGTAATCTTCTAATTCAAAATATTGTCCCAAATCTAGCATTTTTTTATTATCACAATTATCTATAATAGTTTGATTTTTCTTATTTAAATTATCAAAAATCAAAACATCATCAGTGTTAATTTGTTTCAAAATATCGTTTGGTTCTATTTTACTTTCTTCATACCATCTTTTTATATTACAAAAAGGGCATCTCTTTTTTGAAGTAAACTCTAATTTACCATTTAATTCTTGATATGAAACGTGAAAACAACGTGTGTTTATATTTTCAATTATTTTTACATTATCAATATTTGTTCCGACTTCCTTTAAACTATTTATTGCTATAGTACCTGCCATATCGTCTCCACAAACTCCGTAAACACCTGTTTCCAAACCTAGTTTAGCAATATTTGCAATTATATTATGAGAAGTCATTCCACCATTTACTCCTACCAATTTACCATTTTTATAATAAAAATCTGTAACTAAATCTCCAATACTAATTATTCTCATTTTTTACCATCCTTTTTACATATATAACTTCACTCTTTTTAGAATAGTCACCATTTTTTGCTAAACATTCTAGTATTTTTCTTCTGTTCAAATCAAAAATCCCCAACGAATCTTCATACGGGTTTTTACTATATGGATCCCTCCAACTATATGGACTTGAAAAATATAAACCTTCTATAAAATTAAAGAAATGCCTATAATCAACTGCTCCATGATTTGGCATGAACATTTGACTAATTCTATTTACTCCTGGATATCTTACAGCCACTATTTTATCAACATTAATTCCTATGTCATAAAAAGTAGTTATAGCCAGTTGCATTGTTTTACCAGTTAATAAGTTATCATCCAATATAATATATTCTTTTTGTTTGTCGATTTCAAAAATTTCGATACCACCAGTTTTAGAAATATCAAAAAATCTTAATTCTAACGATTGTTTTTTAGCATACCCTGTTACATTCTTATTAAATTTTAATATAGAAACATCATTTATTCTATCATCTATTGACTTCATTATAATTGGAAGTTCTAAACCACCATAGCATACTCCACAAATGCCTTTATTAAAAATATTAGAATCTTTTTGTAGTGTTAAATAGCAAGTAATAAAGTTTTCTGCAAAATTATCTATTTCTCTATATGCTCTAAAATCTTTAGAATAATTTTCTTTGTCAGTTTGTTTATTAAATTCCAATCTAAACTCATTAGTAATTAAAATCGTATTTTTAATTAAATTTTCTACATCGATACTATTAATTTTATAGTTTTCATTGAACGAAATATTTTTCATTAATTTTTCAGTCGTTATTAAATTATTATAGAGTTCATACATTAATGAATCTTTAGCTAATGTTTCTAAGTTAGCCATTACATTTTTTTCTATATCATTACTAACGATTTGTTGATTTAATAAAATCAATAAATAATTTCTAATGTTATCGATTAAACCTAATATCATTTTGGTATTATTTAAGTCGTTTATATCTGAGGTATTATTAATTGCTATTAAAGACTTTGAAAAAAATTCCATATTATTATTTAACCATTCATATATCATTTCTTTAGTCGTTATATCTTCTCGTGTATTTTCGTCATGAATTCTTTGGGATAAAAAATAATAATATATACCAGAACCTCTTAATAATATATTTTCATTATCATACATGGAATAGCACAAACTAGAATCGTTACATGTAAGCCATAGTTGTTTTAGTGGATTATTATCTGGTATAGTAATCCATTCATACATAGGGATTTTTATGCTTCCACTTGACGAATCAAATAAGCTAGTTATTCCATCTACAGTCTGAAATTTATTATTAATGAAATTATTAAAATATATAATTTTATTATTTTTTCCTTGTGTCATTTTCTTTTCCACTTTAGCATAAGCTCTTGCATACTCACCTTGTACAGCATGTTCCAAACAAATTGTAGGCAATAATTTTACTTTTTTTAATAAACTTAAAGTACCATTTACACCAGTTATTATTTTTCCATTTTCAATAACTGGAAAACATTTATCTAAATCACCACTTGTTTTTTCAACGCTAAATCCTTGTGGACAATTTAACATAGAATAATCGTTTCCAAATTGATCACCACAATCTCCAATTCGAAGCATTGAATTTTGTGGAATTCCTATCATCCTCTCGGCAATTTGTATAGCTTTATTTTTAGTAGCGGTACCTATTTGTAAAACTTGTTTGCCATTATGCTTTCCTATTGTTAAGTTTAAGTTAGAGTTTTGTGAATCTCTTATTAATGAATTAATAATTCTTATTATCTCATTATTAGATTCTAAGCTATCGTTCAAAATCATTACTCTTATATTTATTATAGCGTTTGTTTTATAGTCTATTGAATAAGTAACCTTACAGTGTTCATTTAAAATAGATGAATTTAATAAAGCAATAATTTTTTCATTTAATTCTTCTAATTTAATAATATCTTCTTTAGATGATATATATTCACTAATATTAAAAAGTTTTTCACTGCCATCACTAGTCATGAATATCCTTGCACCATCATTAGTAAGTGCATACATTTTTAACAATTGTTTTTCAGTAACACTGTATTTATTTTTTAAATCATAAATAATATCACTTAATAAATCATTTAGTCCAGTCTCACCTCTACCTGTGATAAAAACTACTGGAATATGTTTTTTTAACATATTTGCTAATATTGGTAAAACACGAGAATCTATCTTTGTTGAGTTATTTTCTGTTAATGTACCATCAATATCAAAGCATACCGCATTATATTTTTGTTGTAGTGTTTTTTTATAATTGTTCAATAATTCTTCACTTATCATAAAATCTCCTATAAAATTCTGCTCAAAGTTTTTACAGTTTCAAACTGACCAATAGAATCTAAATATTCATTAAAGTAAATACTCTTTCCACCTTTTTGTTCCCAATCAATTAAATTTTTAATACTATCATCAATTAGAATTTCTCTGTTATTTGGTAAATATATTTGACTTTTTTTCACGTGTGGTGGAACAAACAAAATTGGTACTTCTACTTTCCTACTCCTTAATGCTTTTACTTTTGCCTCCATTTCAACCAAAGTATGTATTTTAGTTAAAATAGAAATTTGTTTAGATTTAGCTTGTCCCTCTAAAATATAATCGATAGCATTATTGATTACTTTTGATTCATCTAGTAATTCAAACCAATCTAGTTTTTCAAAAAAATCATCCCAACTTATAGCTGGATTTTGTTTTTTTCTTTCAACAACTCTTTTTTCTGTATCAAATATTACTCCATCAAAATCAATAAATATTTTTTGATTAGACATAAATATCACCTCTTGCAAATCTATTATATCATATATATAGGCAATATTATGTCTAAATTATTTGTTGTTTAACTTTATTCTGTTAATTTCAAAATGTCTAATATCATCTCTAAGTTCGCAATATGCTGTTACGTAAAATTTATTATCATAATTAAATATTTGTAAAGGATGAATTATTCTTTCTTGCCATTCTTGCTTTAAGTTCCTATATAATATTTTTAGTGGCATTTTATTTGAAATTGCATCATTTAAAGTAAAATATAATTCAGATTTATCATTAGTCCCATTATCCAAAAAGTATTTACTCTTTTCCTCTTCTACATCACTCGCAAATTTAATTTTATTAATTAATTTCTTATATTTTACAATATCTTCATATCCTAATTTTTCTAATACCGTATTAACATTTTCTAGCAATTGAAGATCATATTTATTAAAATGGTTATATTGGTTTTTAATATTTAGTATGTAATATCCTCCATTCGGTCCCATAAATGTTTCTATTGGAATTCCTGCCTGCTCTAATTCTACTTTATAATATCTAAGCATACGTTCAGTAATGCCTATTTTTTCTGAGAGTTCCTTCACGGTATATTTATTTCCCGTATTCAAATAGTTTAACATTTGAATTGTATTTGATATTTTGCCCATTTTTTCACTTCCTTTATTTTATTATATCATTTATACTATTAGTTTTATCAATGCAATATAAATTTCATTAAAATTTATGTAATGTTACAATTGATGTGAGACATCAACCTATATACAAAAGCGATTTATTATTCTAAAATGTTAATTGAACAAAGAAACATTAAGAAGGGAATAAATCGCTATGAAAATTATATCACAAT
>Ga0116152_10000378_pt1 | contig 35967 bp, 30 predicted proteins | sample AD_UKC119_MetaG_FD_89894 | JGI IMG/M metagenome (GOLD analysis project Ga0116152, IMG submission 89894) | Active sludge microbial communities of municipal wastewater-treating anaerobic digesters from Hong Kong - AD_UKC119_MetaG | ecosystem: Engineered > Bioreactor > Anaerobic > Digestate... | reverse complement strand
GCGGATGGACCATAAGGCCTACCTTCTGAATCATGACAGCTTCGTATCCGAGCTGGCGCCCTCGCTTCGGGCGGCCCTGATCACCGAGCAATGCCAGCCCCTGCTCGATTTCATCAATCGCCATCATGACCTGCTGACAAGTCCGAGGGAGGGCGCCCCGATCGGCGACGACTGGATCGCGACTCTCTCTTCGCGTGACGCGCATCAGTTCGGCGCCATCGCGCTCACGAAGTTCTACTCCCCCTCCCAGGAGATGGGTCTCGGCGCCGGCTGGAAGATCGTGGATGACATCCTGGTCGCCGATGGGCGCTTTCTGGCGAGTCCAATCCTGGGCGATCCCTTCGACGCCGACGGTGTCGTGTTTGATCCCGGCGGTATGGGCGCCTATTTCCAGTCGCCGTCGATGGTTCGAACCAGTCTCGGAATGATGCGGACGATCGCGCGGTACGACGCCACCCCCGAAGTCGTCGAAGCCGTCACGATGCTGGAACGCGCCGCCCGCGCCGGCGCCGGTCTGTACGTGACGTTCTGAGACGCAGGTCGGGTCATCGACCCGACAATGCGGCTCGCCGACGTCGATCCGGCGCGTCGCTCCGCTCCGAGCCGCGAGCGTCAGCGAGTCGGTCGCGCGATGTAATAATGACATGGGCCGCTTGTGCTCAAAGGCGCCCGCCCGCTCGCGGCAAAATCAAATCGCAGGCGTACTGCGAGCGCCACGCGGATCATTCCTCCGCGTCGCGCTGTGACCGCCGCGCCATCCGCTCGATCGCCCGAATCCCCGCCTCCATCTTCAATCGCGCCGACGTGTTCGCCGAGTGAACGATGATCTTCGGCGGCCGAAACCCGCGCGTCGCCACGGCCTTCTCGATCCAGAGCACGACGTCATAACCCGTACCGCGATCGTCGTCCCCGAGATCATGGTCCAGGCTGAGCTCCGTCACGCCGCCGGTCTCCAACAGCGCGATCGCCTCGTCCGGCCAGTAGACACGCGTCCAGCCTGCGGGCGTGGCGCGTTCATCGTCGAGATACACTCTCATCGTCCTTCGCTCGGACTGGGCGTCGTGTCTGGACCGATCGGGGTCATTCTGCGTTCGGCTTCCCAAGTGGGGTGGCCGGACGTGAGGCGAGTCCCCGGAGCGGGTGACTTGGAAGGATCTCCGTCCCAGTCTTCAATTGCGACAACGGCCGTCGTCGGATTCGCTTCAATGACAATGATGTCCCAGAGGCGATCAAGGCCATTTGTCGGGTGCAGTTCCATACCTTTCAGGAGCCCCTTTTTCTCGCCTGCGTTCACTTCGGCCCTGTACAAATCCCGGCCATCTGAAGAGGACGTCTTCTCCCAAACGCGGGTGATCTCCGCTCTGACAGGGCGCTGGAGCAGATACTTACGGTACTCAGGGGGGGACGGCCGGCAAGCCCGTGACGGCAAGATGGGTATCGCGCTCGCGCAGCAGAAATCGTCCCGATGTGTCAGGCGTCTGGTTGGGCTCGGCGCCGGAATTGACTTTGTTGCAGAAGTCGAGAATTCGCTCTCTCGGGATGAGGTAGTGACGTTTGCCCCATCGCACGCGCCAGAGTTCGTTGTCGAGGGTGTTGAATCTCGACGTTGATGGGTCGATGGCAAGCCGGAGACGGATCCTGTTCTCCTTCACGTCAATGATATCGCCATGATTCAGATCATTGAGTCCCAGGCATCCGTAGGACGAATAGGCGACACCGGCTTCTGGGGACAATGCAACGGACACGTTACAGCCCATGCCATCGCCGTAGCAGTAGACGCCGGCCCATTCATGTTCTCCAAGACGTTCGAGCTCCGCTTGGATCCGCTTACGACGTCGCTGCATTCGCGGCTTTTCCAAATGCATCGAGAGACGCCCCTGGTCCAACCATGACGACTTGGGTGTTTCGCGATCAGCGCTCGGCTGCGATGTTGTGCACGTTTCAACATTCGAGCGGCTCATGCAGTTCGTGGAGACGCAAATGGACAGGAGCAACACACAGAGGATTCTGGCAGGATTCATCGGCGGGCCCTCGCGCCATAGGTGTCTGTTCAGAGCGTCGGGAAGGATGCGCATCCATCGTAGACGAGGCTTCGGTCGATTCCAATTGTTCTGTCGACTGTCGCGAGGCCCCTCGCTTGGGCTCGCGGTTCGGATGCGCCTCTCAGCTTCGCATCATCGCAATGCCGGGCGGCCATCCGATTATATCAGCGACCGCCCATCGGTGTAATGTCCCGTCATGACCCACGTCTCATAGTCAGGCTTCATCATGCAGACGATCGCGCTCGCGATGAACATCGCAATTGATGTGGAGAGGCTCGCGGGGATTGGCGCGATCCTCAGACCTTCCAGCGCGATCACGCCCGCGAGAAAACCGACGATCGGCGCCACGAAGATCTGATCGTATCCCGGAATCACGTATTGCCGTGTGGCGATGCGACCTCGGAGCGACAAGGGAGACCGACGCGAAAAGGGATCGTAGAGGGCGGGTCGGACCAGCGCGAGCATGGCAATCAGGCCGAGGCTCGTGACGTGGATCCACTCGGGCGCTTAAAGCATCATCTCCCGGATCAGAAGGTATGAAGCGACGGCGATCCCCGCCGAGCTCGAGATCGCCAGGTAGCGTGGGAACGCATGGTCTTCGGGGCGCTTCACATACCGATTCCACGGAAAGCCAAACCCAATCCGCGGCCACTGTGGCCCGTCGCGCCGCCAATCGACGTATCCCGCGTCGCCGGGCCTTATGTCGAAATTCCAGATCATCCGGTTGAACGCCTCGCGCGTCCGCCGGGAAACGATCGCATACGCGATCGCGAGTATGGCGAAGACGGCGAACGGCGTGTCCCAGCAAAGCCAACATCCGATCGCCATGCTCGGGATGATCCAAAGTGGACGGCGCTCACGGCATCCGATGTGTATCAGGAACGAGAAGAACAACCGCGAAGCCAGCATGGCGGCCGGATAATGCCATGGGGATAGAACAACCTTGGGCTGTCCGGCGAGCATGATCACGATCATGGCAAGCAGATCGGGCCAGGAAAGCTGGTAGCGCCGGAACGGCGTCGGATGGGGTTCACGCCATGGCGTCGTATCGAGCCATCGCAGATAGGCGCCGTCGGTCCCCGGAAAGTCATTCATGCGAAGGGCGCCGTAAGTGAGCGAGATGAAGATGAGAAGGCCTTCGCGGAGGAATCCGAAGTCCCGCGGACCCTGGCCGATCGATTCGACGACATAGCTGTCGAAATCGAGCGCGTAGTATTCCGTTGAGGCGACCAGCGCGTAGACAATCACCGAAGTCCACCAGAACAGCCGTGGACCGAGGTCGATCGGTCGCTCCATACCGATCAGGGGATCGCGCCGCTTCAAGGCCAAAAGGCTACCTCCGTTGCGCCTGTCGCGCCAGGGACGATGACAACGACATTCGGTAACACCCCGTCATCGTCCAGGATTCAAGACTCGGTCCGAGACGCAACGCGAGAATAATCGCGATACCCGATGCAATTGCCGTTGCGATGTTCGCCATCACGCCGAGTCGGTAGAGTCCCCAGAAGCAGCCCTGACTGGCGATGAGAATCGCAAGCGGCGCCAGGAACACGCGATCGTAGCCGGGAATGATGAGCCGCCGCGTCGTCAGGCGTCCCAGCAGGCTGATCGGCGCCGGATGGCCCGCCATGTATGCAATCAGGCGCATGAAGGCGACGAGCAGTCCACCCAGTATGCAACAGGCGTAGGCGTCACGGAACGTTGTGGCGTCGTCCGAACTTGACAGCGCCCAGTAGAGACCGGCGACGAATGCGGCGAGCGCAAGCACGTGGATGAGCGCCAATCGCGGCGCGCGGGGCGTCGCCGGCAGAGGTCGAAAGGACGTTCGCACAGTCTCCGTCGTCGCGTTGGTGAACCGTTTTGGCATCGGTGCCCAGGTCGATCTGCGCAACGCGATTTCAGGAAAGACGCTGTACTCCCAGATGAGCGTGCGAACGCTCTCCCGGATTGATCGGGCGACAAGCAGGTAGTGGGCGGCGAGCGCGGCCACCAGCAGTGGCGGATGATCCCAGGCCAGCGCCATGGCGATGAGCGACGCCCCGTACACATAGAGGGCGCCGATTCGCATGGTCGCGATAAGTGGATAGAGCGAGACCAGCAGATAGCCCCCCAGCAGAGCCGCCGGCGGATGCCAGAAGGTAATCAGTGTCGCGTTTCGCGAGAGGATGGCGAGCGTGATTGCCGCCAACAGCTCCGGCCAGTCCAAAAGAACGCCGCGGAGTGGAAGGGCCCGATCGTGCGACCAGGGGGGCGTCTCCAGCCAGGCCGAATATCGCGCCGAGTAGATCGGATGACAGAACGCCCGACGCATGCCGATCGCCGCCGCCAGCAGGAGACCGAACGTGTTGCACGCCAGCTCGTCCTCCAGCGCCGAAATCGCGTCGGGGCTGTTCGGATCGATCAACATCATGGCGCAGATCGCGTACATCGCCATCAGCAGCAGCCAGAGGACGTGAACGCGCTGCATTGTGATCGTTTGCCAGATGGCTTGTCGGCGCTTCGTCACTCGCTTTCCTTTCCGTTGGACTTCCTCATCCATGCGCTAGGCGATCTGATACGACCCCGTCAGTCGCAGTGATTGCAGGCCCAGGTTTCGCAATCGAAGCAGTGTCCAGGCCGCCCCAAGCGACAGGGCGATCGGCGCCGCGAGAGACGTGTTTCGCTTCCAGGCCAGCGAGAATGCGATCACGCTCAGCGCGAGGCTCCCGAATCTTGTCGCGTAGAGTTGCAGGCCCTGCATCGGCCGCCATGCGCCTGCTGTCAGTCGCGCGCCCATCGGCGGCTGACGGAATGTGAGCCACGCCAGCCCGATGTGCGCCAGCGCCACGACGCCGAGTCCGAACGACATCATCAGATAGAGTCGGAACAGTTCGGCGCCCTGGAATCGATTCAGCGGCGCGAAGCTCAGCCACGCGATCGCGGCGCCCGTCGCAAGGGCGTACGGTATCGACGGAACGGGGAATTTCGGCGCCAGTGGGAATTTATCGAGCGGAAGCTCAGGGTCATCGTCGGCGCCGGGTCTGCGGCGGCGTTTCAGCCATGGGTCTTCCTCCGGCGCATGTCGAAGCGCGTCTTCGACGAACGCGCGCCGAAGAATCCCGGGCGCCTGGGACTGCGAGACGCAGTAGAGGCCGAGTATCGCAAGCGGTACCTGTGCGACGTGCGTAGCGCACAGGATCAGTCCACCTGTCACGGCGACGCCGAGATAGATGGGCCAGTAGTGTCTCGCCTTCCAGAGGACCGTCGTGAACGGCGCCAACCACCCGAGGATCGTCGCGGCGAGAAAATAGGCGAGGGCGATAAGCGTGAGTTCGAGTGCGAAGCGATTGGAATACCATCGCAGTGGCAGGAGCAGCGTCAACAGAATGGGAATCAGAAAGTCGCGCCCTTGAAGATGCGCCGACGCGAACGGCGCCAGTGAGCCATTCCAGGGGCGACTCCGGCGCCATGCGACATATGCCGGGTCCAACAGGCCTCCGGCCGTCAGGCCGCGTTGTCCACCATGCATCATGGAAAACACAATGGACATAAGGCCCTGAAGGACGAGGTATCCGAACCTGTCTTCCGTGTCTCCGCGCTTCACCAGAAAGCGCAGCGAAACAATGACTCCGGCGAAGACGAGGACGCACGCGATGGCCCCCGACTGCCGCAAATTCGGGAGGAGTTTGTAGAGCACGCGCTTCATCACTGTTTCTCGAAATAGAACGCGATCTCCGCTTCCGTCTTGGGCGATGTCAGTTCCGCCATCGCCTCCTGGAGCGTTGCGTTTTCGCTGACACGCCGCTTGAGTTCGGCGGGTGTCGCGTACGCCGTCAGTTCGCCGTTTCGCACGATCGCGATGCGATGCGCCAGCTCATCCACGACTTCCGGCAGCTGTGTCGCCATCAGAATCGTCACATCGCTGCGCTCCGCCAGTTGCTTCAGCACTTTCTTCAGCACGAAGATGCCCGACGGATCCAGACCGCCCGTGAAGGGCTCGTCCAGGATCATCACTTTGGCTTCCGTGATCAGCGCCGAGCAGATGGCGATCTTCTTCTGCTGACCGTTCGAGTACCTGCGGATCAGGACATCCGCCTGCTCCGCCAGATCAAACAGCCTGAGCAACTGCTCGCAGTGCTCCATCAGTCGATCGATGTCGATCTCGTAGAGCCGGCCCACGGCAATCAGGAACTCGCGCCCCGTGTGGTTCGCCGGTATCCACGGATGGTCCGTCAGATAGACCGTCTGTCTGCGGATGGCGAGTTCATCCTTCACGCTTGCGCGTCGACGCCGCCCATTGATTTCCGTGTAGCCCTTGATCGGCCAGAGCACGCCCGCGGCCACGCCGAGCAGCGTGCTCTTGCCCATGCCGTTGGGCCCCATCACGGCGACGAGTTCGCCCGACGGGACTTCCATGTCGATCTGGCGCAGCACGGGTTTCACGCCGTAGTGATGCGTCACGTTCACGAATCGAATCATCTCCGAGCCTCCTGTTCGGAATACAACGTATCCGAGAACCGGCGGCCGGACCGCTATAAGCCGGGGCGAACTTTGCAACGACGTGGTTCGAAAGAAGTACGCTGTTTGTAACCCGCCCGCGTGTTTGGCGCGTTCGTTTCCCCGACGACAGGGACGATAACCCTCGCATCCGCCCGTCCCCCTTTGACAATCAGACCGATCCCCGCGACGCTTACGCCGCTATGAAGTTCATCGATGAAGCCATTATCTGTGTCCGCTCCGGCAAGGGCGGCGACGGTTGCGTCAGCTTTCGGCGCGAGAAATATGTCCCCAAAGGCGGTCCCGACGGCGGTGACGGCGGTGATGGCGGCAGTGTCATCATCGTCGCCGACGGCAACATGGCGACGCTGGTCGATTTCACGGGCCATCACCACTGGACGGCCGAGAATGGACGACCCGGCGAGGGCGCCAATCGCAGCGGAAAGAAGGGCCTCGACGAAATCGTGAGAGTTCCCACGGGCACGCTCGTCTTCGATCGTGACTCCGGCGCGCTGCTTCGCGACCTCAACCTCGATTGTGATGAAGTCTGCGTTGCCCGCGGCGGTCGCGGCGGGCGCGGCAATACGCGATTCGCGACGGCGACACATCAGACACCGCGGGAATTCGACCCCGGCGAGCCGGGCGAGGAGCGATGGCTTCGTCTCGAGCTGAAGCTCATTGCCGATGTCGGCGTTGTCGGTCTGCCCAACGCCGGCAAGAGCACGTTCCTTTCGCGCGTGTCGCGGGCGAAACCGAAGATCGCGAATTACCCGTTCACGACGCTCGTGCCGAACCTGGGCATCGTCGATCTGCCGGGTTTCCGGCGCTATGTTGTGGCGGACGTGCCGGGGCTCATCGAGGGGGCGCACGAAGGCGCCGGTCTCGGCGATCAGTTCCTCCGCCATGTCGAGCGCACGCGCGTGCTGATGCACCTCGTGGATCTTTACCCGATGGAAGGTTCACCCACGCCCGAAGAGGCCTATCGGACGATCCGGCGCGAACTGGAACAGTACAGCCCCAAACTCGCGTCCAAGCCGGAGATCGTTGTCGCCAACAAGCTCGATCTCGCGGGCAATGACAACCCGCCCGAGCTCGCCGCCTTCGGCGAGGCCATCGGCGCCAGGGTCGTCGGCATATCCGCCGTCAGTGGACGCGGCGTCGAACGCGTCGCCAACCTCTTATGGGACATGCTCGAAGCCGCCGGTGATCGCCCCACACTCAGTGACGATGACGACGACTAAGCCCCGGCGCGTCCATCGCGCCCTGATGCAGAGTGGGCCATGCCCACCACGCCTGTGAGCAATGGGCCGTGACGACGCCGAGCGCCGATAACACGGCCATCGCGCCACGCAATGCGCCGCCCATCCACCGCAACACTCGTCGATTCCCCGCAACGCAATGTTGCCTCCCATCAACATCCGTTTTGATCCGACGTCTCTGGACATTTGCCGGGTTACCGCGCCTATGATTGTGTGACGACCCACCGCGGACGCTTCTTATGGGCGTTCGAAGATTCCCCGCACAAGATCGATCGGCTGGTCCGCTGGTTGCACTTATGTCTCTCGGACCAACGTGCTGCGACGCGGTTCGCGGCAATGACATCAGGAACGGAGGCGAACCTGCGCGTTCGCTTCGTCGCATCACGCATTGGGGGGAACCATAAGATGATGCTTCGCAAAATGACGGCGCTTGGCATGTTCGCACTCTGTGCCGCGGGATTCAGTGTTTCTCGGGCCCACGCCCAGGTCGGCGATCCCTTCGGATCCTTCGACATCGAAATTCGACAGGGGGGCAACCTCATCGCGCAGGACACTGTGACGATCGGTCCGGGCGGCGATCTGACCGACCTCGATCCGATCTTCGTTGACGGAACGCGCGAAAGCCACACGCAAATCGGCCAGGTGGGGGGCAGCCCCATTATTCTGAAGGTCGTTTCGGAGGGGAGCGACAGCGAGGCCTTCCGCCTCACGCACTGGTACATCGATGTGCCGCTGACGGTCGATCTCATCGACCTGCCGGGCGTGACATCGTTGTTCGATCCGAACGGTGGCAACATCGATGTGACGATCACGGGGCTCGAGTTCTCGAACGGCGCCGCCGTCATGCCCGTCATCGTTCCGACGCCGACGTTCTCCACGTCCTTCATGCGGGACATCAGCGGCAACTTCTATGAGTCGACCGGCGCCAACACGTTCAACCAGTACGGCAACGGTCTCTACGACATTCAGGTCGGCGGCGACAAGTACCTCGATGGCGATCTGTCGGCCTACACGTTCGACATGCTCGCGTCGGGTACGTCCGCTTCGTGGCGCTGGGGCAATATCCTGAACCCCGGCCTGCTGACGAAGGTCAACGACGGTGTCGGCGCCACGATCGATCCGAATTCGCCCGGCTACGTCTTCGAACTCGGTATGGCCATGGCGTTCGTCGCCGTCCCCGAGCCCACGACGGCGAGCCTGATCATCGTGAGCGGCGCCGCGGTCCTGCTGCGACGACGACGCAAGGCCTGAATTCGGCCTCGCGAAGCGAGATAACTAATCACAAAGCGCCGGATTGCGATTGACTCGCGATCCGGCGCTTTTTTCATGCGCCGAAAATTGTTGTTATCGATAACTATCGGTGGAACAAATCCATACTCACTTTATTCCGTTGTTACGTTTCATACGGGAAATAACTAGAGTCGAGAGTCGTTGTGACTTAGAAGCTGGCGCGTGTCGTTGTGACGATTCGTCAGATACCTGGCGAGTGATTCTTGTGTGTTCATAAGCACAGAAAGCGTGCTTGATTCGTACTGGCAACGATGTCGATATGTAGTCTTTGCGATCAACGACCGAAAGGTTACATTGTTGTCTCTTTTTAGTAATCAGGTGGAAAAGGTGCGTGTTCGGTGATAACCGTGGGGCTGGTTCTAACGACGAGAGGAAGATGGGCCAGAAGCAGATCGAACAAGTACTCAGAAGGTGGATTGAAGAGGCGAACTCATCCCAAGGGCGCAAGGCGGAAGAAGAGGACTCCGCACAGTGGGTGACGGCACAGTTCATTCGCTGGTGGCGGGATCAGATAGGGGAGTGTCTCGACTCTGCGGAGTATTCGGCGGCGTGTGTTCGTGATGAACTCACCCGTCGTCGCGCAGACGAGCGATCGCAGGCCGTGATGCACGAGGTCGCGCACCTGCAGAATTCACTCAATGTGCTACGCCAGCATCTGGGGCTGATCGAGTCCGGCGCAAGCGGCGCATAGCCACTTGCGCGTCCGACGATGATTGGTGATCGCGCGTTCGCACAGGCGGACATGCGGGTGATCGCATGCGCACATGAGGACCCGTGCCCATCGTTATCCGAGCATCGTCGCGACGTTCTCTCGCGTCACGGGAGAGATCACGCCTTTTTCCGTCACGATGCCCCGGATCAATCGCGCGGGCGTGACGTCGAACGCGGGGTTCAGGCAGGGCATGTCCTTCGGCGCCGTGACGGACGCGCCGAATCCGCGCACTTCGTCCGCCTCCCGATACTCGATCGGGATGCCGTCGCCGTCGGCGAGTGACAGGTCAAAGGTCGAGCTCGGCGCGGCGACATAGAACGGGATATTGTGCGCGGCCGCCAGGACCGCCACGCCGTAGGTGCCGATCTTGTTGGCCGCGTCGCCGTTCGCCGCGATGCGATCCGCCCCCGTAATCACGAGCTGTATTCGCCCCGACTTCATGACGCTCGCCGCCATGTTGTCGCAGATCAGCTGCGCGTCGATGCCCGCCTGATGCAGTTCCCACGCCGTCAGCCGGGCGCCCTGGAGCAGCGGCCGCGTCTCATCGACGAACACGTGGAACTTTCGCCGGCGCGCATGGGCGCTGTACATCAGCGCCAGCGCCGTTCCATACTCCGCCGTCGCCAGCGCGCCGGCGTTGCAGTGAGTCAGGACGCCATCGTTCTCGGCGATCAGGCGCTGACCGTGTTCGCCGATCGCGCGACACATGGCCGCGTCCTCGTCCCGAATCGCCTGCGCCTCTGCCAATAGCGCTGAACGCGCATCGGCGAAGGACATCCGGCCCAGCGCCGCGGCCCGTCGTCGCATGCGATCCAGGGCCCAGAACAGGTTGACGGCCGTCGGCCGGCTCGTCGCGAGATAGTCGGCGGATCTGTTGACGCAGTCGAGCCACGCGTCGTCCGACGGCGCCGCCTCGTCCAGCGCCGTCACGACGCCGAACGCCGCCGCAACACCGATCGCCGGCGCCCCGCGCACGCTCAGTCGCTTGATCGCGTCCCAGACCGATTGGATGCTCTCGCACTGAATCGTAATGAACGCGCCGGGAAGGCGCGTCTGATCGATCATCTCGAGGAGACCCTGGGCGCCCGCCTCGGGGTTCCACCAGATGGGGCGCAGCGTCTCGCTGGAAGTATGGCTCTGAATCTGTGTCGATTGCGTCATGGCGACGCATCATACGCGACGCGGATCACGCAATCGACCCGATCGCCGACAAACCGAACTGTGACCGCGAGGGAACAGGCCGGCGCAGCTGGAATGAGAAGTCAGTCGCTCATTCCCGGCGAGGCGCCGACGAAGGGCGTTCTTCGCGGAGTGTCGGGACGAGAAGTGATTCTCGTCCCAGCAAACGGCGCCTCGGGACGAGAAGGGATTCTCGTCCCAGCAATCCAAGTCAGGACGGGAAGGGAATCTCATCCCAGCAAACGAAGGGAGTCTCGCCCCGGCAAACGAAGTGATTCTCGTCCCTGCACACCAGTCGTGTAGGTCGGGTCATCGACCCGACAGCGATACTCACGGCAACAGGATATCCAGAAACGCCTGAACGTCCGCCGAGTCCGCCATGCCGTCCACATTCACGTCGGCCGCGGCGTTGTGACACGGATTGCCGTTGGTTCCCACCATCACATCCACCAGTGGCGGCACATCCATCAGGTCGACCACGCCATCGCAGTTGATATCCCCCTTGACGACGGCGCCCTCGAAGTACTGGAACGCCTTGCCGAATGCGCCCAGACCGATCTCGACGCCCATCGTGCGTCCCGGCAGGTCGTCGCAGGGCGGGTGAATGCCGCCCCAGATGCGCGACAGACTCGTCTGATCGGAGGCGTCGCGATAGGAGGCCCACTGCAGCGTGATGTCCATCGTCGGTCCCTCTTCAAACACGAGGAACTCATTCTGCGGACAATGGAATTCGCCCAGGCCATCCGGGAAGTAGGGGCTGCCCGTCATGGCCGTCATGATCTCGGCCGCCGCGCGGCTGTAGGTGCTGTGCCCCGACACATAGCCGGCGAATGGCGGCGTCACGAAGCTCGGCCGCTGATAGGGCCACCAGTTCTCCGCGAGAATCCAGCCCACGCCCGCCGTGTCGGTTTCAGGATCATTGATGAACGTCGGTCCGCGCCACGCCTTCAGCGCGATCTTGCCTTCATTGCCCGCCAGATGCGCGTGTCGCTGACCCGCCGCCGTTGTCGCGCTCGTCACGACTTCGATGTGGCCCGGAACCAGGTGAATGCCATTCGAATTGAAGGAGGGCTGCAACGGATCGGAACACTGCCCCTGGTCGCACATGTAGCGAATCGCCGACACGGGTCGCAGATAGTCATACCATCCCTTCACGCCCCACGACGAGATTGCGACGTCGTGCATCGCGCCGCCCATCACGAGATAGGCCTTCACGTCCCACTCGAGATCGTTCAGCAGGCCTCCCACGCCGCGCCAGCGCTTCTCGAAGCTCGGATGGTCCGACACGTAATTCAGAATCGTGAACCAGTGCCCCGGCGGTGTCTCCGACGCGGGACCGTCCGCCCAGAATTCCGCGAGAATGCGCGTATAGTCGCCCCGCGCGACGATCTGCGGCGTGTAGGGAACGCCCGTGACGGGATTGACCTCATAACCCTGGCCCCAGTCACCGCCCTCCAGATGGTTGTAGAAGGCGGCCCAGTCATCCGCCTTCGGCAGGGGCGAATTGCCAAATGACGCCGGCGAGATGTCGATCATGACGCCGTCCGTCGGATCAAGATGACCGCTCCAGATCGCGACCTGTTCGAATCCCCACTTGTAGTAATCTTCGGTCTCCGTGCCGAGCATCGGCGGGGCGCCGGGATCGTGGTAGACCCAGTAGTCAAAGTTGTCGCGGTTGTAGATCGTCAAAGAGTCGTCCGTCAGCGAGAAGGGCGTGACCTGTCCCCATTCCGGACTGAGAAACGCCGGATACCCGCCGACGATCGGATTGCCGCTCTGATCGATGAAGAAATCCAGGGCGATCGGCTGCCAGCGATTGGGGAATTCGATGTCCGGATTGCCCGGCAGGTCGGGGAGAATCGGCGGGTTGATCGGCTCGTAATGCAGATTCGCATAGTTGCCCGCTTCGTTGGAATGATCGAACAGGCCCATCGCCAGCACCTGCGCCGCGATTCGATTGCCCAGCGCCGCCGGCGTGGGCCCCACCGTCCCCTCATAGCCCTTGTCGTAGCCGAGTGAATCCATCAGCGCGTCGAAGGAGGGAATCGAGATTGCCGCGCCGGGCGAATTGCCGAAGCGCGCCTTGAGCACGCGATAGGCGGCGTAGCTGATCGCCTCGTGGCGGGCGGATTCCACGTCGGCCGCCGTGAGATGCTCGTTGGCGAGAATCTGAACAGCCGTGTCGTCATACGCGGCCCAGGCGTCGTACATCGCCAGCGACACGTGGTAGAGATTCCGAGCGTGGACCGTCGGCCGGGCGAAGTCCTTGCGAATCGCGTTGAGCAGTTCCTCATTCCACATGCGGGCGACGGACTCGGCCCGCACGGTCGGCGCGACGACGGAGAATCCGATAATGGCGAAGATCACCGCCGACAGCAGGCGTCGGCGCGCAGAAAAAGAGCGGGGCGGAGGCATGATTTCCCCTTTGCTTCCAGTTGGGTTGTCGTGAACTGAATTCGATCAGGCCGCCTGGGCGGTCCCGAGTGGCGGTTCTAACCGAATGTCACCACGCGCTTCACGCATTGCATTCGATCCTGTTTCGGACCCGCGCCGGGGCCTGGCAAAGTGGCCTGATTCCCCCGCAGGGCATCCAGGCGGAAGTCGCGCCAACGCCCAAACCGAACTGCGACTGCAAAGGAGCGGGCCAGTGAAGCCGTCACGATCGCGCGCCCGTCAATCCACAGAATCGCCGCCGTGTCGCGTGGCGCGCACGGCTTGCGGGAAGGGATTCCCGCCAGGGGGAGGAACGAGAAAGGAATCTCGTTCCAGCGGCGGGGGGACGAGGATCTGCAATTTGCTGAGACGAGATTCGCAGGGCGGGTTTTACCCGCCTCGCAATTCGCTGGGACGAGAATCCCTTCTCGTCCCCACACGCTGCGGGAGTCCTCCCGCGAAGCGATGCAGAGCCGCCGCGTCCTCGCGGCGACGTATGGCGCGTGACGTATTCTTCGAATCGCCACGCTGAGGACAGCGAGGCTCTGACTTTCTCGCTGCTGAAAGTCGATCGCTGGGACGAGAATCCCTTCTCGTCCCTATGCTCCACGACAAACACCTTCGCCGTCAGACTTCGGCCACGAGTTCCACTTCGACAGCCGCGTTCAGCGGAAGCTCACTGGCGCCGACGGCCGCGCGAACATGTCGGCCCGCCTCGCCGAAGATCTCGACCATCGCATCGCTCGCGCCGTTCGCCACTTTCGGCTGATCCGTGAACCCCGGGGCGCTGTTGACGAAGACCGCCAGGCGCACGATGCGTTTGATATTGTCGACGCCGCCGGCGATGTCCGCCGCAATCGCCAGGCCCGACAACGCGCATCGTCGCGCCGCCGCCTGGGCCTCTTCCAGTGTCGCGTCCATTCCGACTTTGCCGGCCAGCGTGATCGCGCCGTTCTCCAGCGGGATCTGACCGCTGACAAACACGAGGTTTCCCGTCTTCAGCCCCGACACATAGGAGCCGACCGGCCTGGGCGGCGGGGGCAACACGATTCCGAGTTCTTTCAGTTTTTCCGACGTTTTCATTCTTCTTCGTCCTCGCTGTCGTTCTTCGGACTGTCGTCGAGCCCGCGGCCCTTCTTCAGGACCGCCTCGACGTCGATTTCCGTGTTGATGTTGTCCAGTTCGCCGAACGACGCGTTTTCATCCTCGTCGTCGTCATCATCCTCGAACACATGCGTCGGCCGCGGCGCCTCCTCGTCGATCTCGTCCGGATCGACGCCAGCCGCCTCCGCCAGTGTCTCGACAGTCTCATGATCCAGCGTCTGCTGCTCGTCGTCGCCGAGCACGGCGTCCGCAAAGCCTTCGCCGGCCTCTTCGCCGACCTGGATCGGCGCCTTGGAGAGCAGCTCGATCTCGATCTCGTCGAACGATCGTTCCTGCACGACGCGCACGCGCGCCTGCCGCATGAGCTCGAGCAGGGCGAGGAACAACCCAACGGCCTCGGCCCGGCGTCGGCCCGCGAAGATCTGGGCGAATCGCAGCCGGCCGCCTTCCCGATCGAGCCGATCGACGACATCCGCCGCGTGCAGGGAGATCGGCGTGTCGTCGAAGACCACGTCGTGCGTCGCCGCGCCGGCCCCGATGGAGGCCATGACCTTGTTGAACGCCGCAACGAGATCCCAGATCTGCACGTCGTCCAGATCGACCTCGCCCGACTTCTCCATCCGCAGCTTCGCCGGGATGCGCGGCCACTTCGTCGCCTGCGTCTCCGCCCGATCGAGCAGCTGGACCGACGCGTCCTTGTACTTCTTGTATTCCAGGAGCTGCCGGACGAGTTCCAGCCGCGGATCGCCGAAATCCTCTTCCTCGCCCTCCGTCCCCTCGACGGTCTCAGGCCGCGGCAGGAGCATCTTGGCCTTCAGCTCCATGAGGACCGTGATCATGATGAGGAAGTCGCCGGCCACGTTCGGGTCGATCGACTGAAGCATGTCGACATATTCGATGTACTGCTTCGTGATCAGGGCGACGGGAATGTCGTTGAGCTCCACCTCGTTGCGGCGGATCAGGTAGAGGAGCAGACCCATGGGGCCGGCGTAAATGTCCGTCTGTACGCGGTATTCCTGCATGGGTGTGTATCGTAACCCTACGCCGTCGCGACGACGAGGGGGCATGAGTTTCGAGTTTCGAGTGTCGAGTAGGTCGGGTCATCGACCCGACATCCGCTGGGACGAGAATCCCTTCTCGTCCCCACGCCCGGCGGGCCATCGACCCGAAATCCGCCATGCGGCGAATTGTGGTTCATGAATGACGACATCGGATCGAATGTGGATTCAATCAGCCTGAAGGGCTGACATAGCCGTAGCCCCGGGTGAAGCGAAGGCCGCGATTGCGGACGGGTGGCCCATCTTTTCAAAGATGGGGGCGCGACGATGCGCACGAGAGCGGATTTTCGTTAACGGGCGCCACTCACATTCCTATCGTCGCGCCCCCACCCCTGAAGGGGTGGGCCACCCGACCAGGTCGCGATGACGCCGGACTTCGAACCACGCGCGTCAGCAAGGATTGGATGGCATGCTTGCCCCGAATGGCAAGCATGAGAAGTCGCGACGACGCCGGACTTCGAACCACGCGCGTCAACAAGTGGCCTGGCGATCGTCAGCCGCTCAGCAAGAGCGAACTCAGTCAGCGGCGCTGAAGATCCTTCAACGATTTCGCGGTTCGTCGATCGTCGCGCCCCCACCCCTGAAGGGGTGGGCCACCCGGCACTCGCAACTCGCAACTCGTCACTCGCAACTCGCGACTCGAAACTCGCAACTACTTCCCACTCACCATGATCCCGCACGCCGATCGCACACGCTCCATAACCTTCTTCGCCTCGGCCCGCGCCTTGCGGCCGCCTTCCGCAAGCACATCCTCGACATACGCCGCGTCTTTCACCAGCGCCTCGCGCTTCTCGCGGGCCGGACCGAACCGCTCCTCGAACAGCTCCGCAAGCCGCTTCTTCACATCGCCGTAGCCCATGCCGCCGGCGCGATAGCGATTCACCCATTCGGCAGTCTCTTCCGGCGTCGTGAACAATTTGAGCAGGGCGAACACGTTGCACGTGTCCGGGTTCTTCGGATCCTCGACGGGCGTCGAGTCCGTCTTGATGCTCATGATCTTCTTCTTCGCGCTCTTGGCCGCCTCAAAGATGCCGATCGCGTTGCCGTAGCTCTTGCTCATCTTCTCGCCGTCGATGCCGGGGACGATCGCCGCGTCGTTCAGCTTCGCCGCGGGCTGCTTCAGCAGATTCTCGCCATATACGCCGTTGAAATAGCCCGCCATGTCCGCCGTCATCTCGATGTGCTGGACCTGGTCCTTGCCGACGGGCACCAGATCGCTGTCGACAATCAGAATGTCCGCCGCCTGCAGCACGGGATAACAGAAGAGCCCCATGCTCGCCGCCTGGCCCTTGGCGACTTTGTCCTTGTAGCTCACGGCGCGTTCGAGGAGCCCCTTGCCCGTCACGGTCGAGAGAATCCACGTCAGTTCGGTCACTTCCGGCACATCGCTCTGGCGATAGAGACACGCCTTGTTTGGATCGAGTCCCACGGCGAGGTAGTCGAGCGCGACGTCGATCGTGAGCTGTCGCAACTGTGCCGCGTCCTGAATCGTGTTCAGGGCGTGGTAGTTCGCAATGAAGATGAAAGTGTCACATTCATCCTGCCCCGCGACATGCTGCGACATGGCGCCGAAGTAATTGCCCACATGAAGCTGGCCCGAAGGCTGAACACCGCTGAGTACGCGTTTTCGCATGAATCTCTCTGTCGTTTGGTTACCCAATGCGCCGCTGGCGCATGCGTTTTCCTGGTTCCGTATTGACGATTGGAACGTGACGCTCGCTCGCGCCGTCTCTTCAGAGCCTCGCTGTCCTCAGCGTGGCGAATCGTCCAGAACACGCAAACCTCACTCCGCCGTGAGGACACGGCGGCTCTGACTGGCGTCGTCGCTACTTCGAATAAACGTGGAACCCGCGACCGCTTTTGCGACCGTTGTGGCCCGCGTCCACCATCTTCCGCAGCAGCGGGCAGGGGCGGAACTTCGGATCGCCCAGGTCCCGATGCAGCACTTCCAGAATGTTCAAACACACATCCACGCCGATGAAGTCTGCCAGCGTCAGCGGTCCCATCGGGAAATTGCAGCCCTGCTTCATGATCTCGTCGATCGTCGTCGCGTCGGCCACGTTCTCCATCAGCGCGAAGGCCGCCTCGTTGATCAGGGGCATCAACACGCGATTGCTGACGAAACCCGGCATGTCGTTGCAGCGCAGCGGATTCTTGCCCATCTTCTTCGCGAGCGACTCGACGATCTCGATCGTCGCGTCGTCCGTCTCGATGCCGCGGATCACTTCGACGAGCGACATCAGCGGCACGGGATTGAAGAAGTGCATGCCGATGAACTTCGTCGGCCGATCCGTCGCGGCGGCCAGCTTCGTGATGCTGATGCTGCTCGTGTTGCTCGCCAGGATCGTCTGCGGCGTCATCCGCTTCTGAAGTTCGCCGTAGAGCGTCGTCTTCGCGTCGAAGTTCTCGTAGATCGCCTCGATCACGATGCCGACCTTCGACCAATCGACGTCGTCCAGGCTCGCCGCCTTCTTCAGCCGGCTCTTCGCGCCGTCGGCCACGTCCGCCGGGACCTTGCCCTTCTCGACGAGTTTCGACAGGCTCTTACCGATACCGTCCAGCGCCGAGGCGACCTGGTCGGCGTTCGCGTCGTACACGTATGTTGTCAGCCCGGCCGTCGCCGCGACCTGCGCAATTCCTCGGCCCATCGTTCCCGAGCCGATCACCAGAGCGGTCTCAATAGACATGTTGCTTCTCCCGGTTGCCATCACTTTGCATTCGTCAAAATCGCGCCACGCGTCATCCCACGCGCGACGCCGCCATCCGGGATCATAAGGCGGATCCGAATTACCCGCGATGTTGAAGCGGATGGACGGGTGGCCCACCCCTTCAGGGGTGGGGGCGCGACGATGAATACGCGCAGGGAACGCATGAACTGATTCGACGATCGGGTCGCGAGCGGATCAAACGGGTATCGGGTGGGGGCGCGACGATACAGACTCGGAACGAACGCATGATTTGTTCGCGCGTCGATCATCGTGACCCCACCGCGGGACGTGGTGGGCCACCCGGCTGTAGGGCGGGTTCCACCCGCCAATTTGTTTACAGCTCCGCAATCGATCGATGCACGTCCAGATTGCGAAGCGCCGCCCGATACTCCTCGACCCACTGCGCCGACGCCGAATCCGGATCGGGTGTCTTCGCCGAGAGCGACAGCGCCACGTCGAGCAGCTCGTTCGTCGAAATGGCCGACGGGGGACGCGCCACGCTGTAGTGCGGTTCATCTTCCCGATCGATCCTGTGCAGGAATCCGTGCTTCGCCAGGGCCTCGAGCATTGCGTCGATTGTCGCCGGCGGGGCGTTGACCACTTCGACCAGATCGTCCGAGTGGACGGGCTCGCCCTTCACGAACGCGACGCTCGCCGCCTTCATCAGCACGACGATCGTCGCCGGGTCGATGACGACCGGCGGCTCCGTTCGGAAACTCAGCCCCGCGCCCAGGCGCTTGCCGACCATCTGCGTCGTGTGCGCGATCTCCAGGCCATACAGGACGACCAGCCACAGGAAGTAGATCCACATCAGGAACAGCGGGACCAGACCGAGCGAGCTGTAGAGAATCGTGAACGCCGAGTTCTCTTTGCTGAACGACCAGGCGATGTACCAGCCGAACAGGTTCGTCGCGCCCGTCCAGAGAATCGCCGCGATCAGGGCGCCCAGGGCCGTCGCCCGCAGTCGCATTCGCGCGTGCGGCACGAGGACATACAGCGTGACGAGCAGCAGCCACACGGAGAGGAACGATGTGATGATGGCGATCGTCCGCGCGAACGGTGTCACAAGGCTCGTCTCTGAGACAATCCGCATGAACTGCGTCCGAAAGTGAAAACTCAGATAGAGGAGGATGGGACCGATCGTGACCATCGTCCAGTAAAGCGGAATCCGTCGCCCCAGCGGCCGATGCTCCGACGTCTGGCAGATCGTGTTGAAGCTGCGTTCGATCGTCGTGATCAGGCTGATCGCGGCCCAGCTCAGGACCAGGGCGCCGATGACGCCGACGGCCTTGCCGCTGATCTGGCTGTCGATGCTCGAAACGAATTGTCGACACCATTCGGCGAGTGTCAGTGTTTCGTCCGGGCTGCGCACGTTCTCGAGATTCGCCGCTTCGAGAATCTGCTCAACGAGATTGCCGAAGATCTCCGCGCCGCCGAAGGCCCGGAAGATCAGGATCGCAATGACGATGACCGGCACGAGTCCGAAGATCGTCCGAAAGGCCAGGGCCGCCGCCATCTGGCTCGCGCGATTCTCGCGCAGCCGGCGGAATCCCTGTACACACAATTCCAGCGAGAACCGCAGCCGGTACTGTCCCCGGGACAGCTGGTCGATCGGTGTGCTCAACAGCCGCCCGATCCAGGATTTTCCGCTATTCAGATCCGCCATGCGCGCGCCTCGACCTTCTCCTGATCGGTCCGATCATCAGGCGGCATCATTCTATCGCGGTTTTTGGCGGCGGGATCCGCCCTCTGGAGGGGCCAAAAGAGGAGGCGGGAGGGCGCCAATCGCCACCAGCACGAATCCGACGGCGCCTGGCCCCTCCCGCGGGGCCATGTTCGTTCATTCTGTCGCTGGGACGAGAAACCCTTCTCGTCTTGTCGCCGGGGTCGCTGGGACGAGAATCCCTTCTCATTCGCTCGGACGAGATTCCCTTCTCGTTCGCTGGGACGAGATTCCCTTCTCGTCCCCACGCTTAGCGGGAGTTCTCTCCCGCATCCCCGTCCATCGCCGCTCACAAGTCAGAGCCGCCGCGTCCCCGCGGCGACGTATCGCGTACGGCGTGTTCTTCAAGTTCGCCACGCTGAGGACAGCGAGGCTCTGATTTCTCGCTCGGACGAGACTCACTTCTCATTCGCTGGGACGAGATTCCCTTCTCGTCCCCACACGCACGCGCAGACAATCCCCTACGCCACGCCGATCGTGATCGACGCCGTGTATCCGCCATTCCCATCCGATTCGACGTTCAGCACAACGTCGTTGTCATTCGGGAAGATCCCGTCCGAGGCGTTCAGCGTCGACCGCTGGCCGCGCTGGTTGTAGGGCGCGTTGTTCGCATAGACCTCGTCCGTCAGATCGTCGGAGAAGAAGAACTGCGTCGTCACGACACTCTGCGAACTTAAGTGAACCTTGGCGTGAATGTGGACGGCGCGGCCCTGGTACCAGCCGGGATAGATCGTCTGAATCGTCGCCTTGCCGTTGGTGTCCGTGATCTGGGCGCCGCGCAGAAATGTCTCGCCACGCGTGCCTTCCGACTGAAACCCGGAATAGGATCCCTCCGCGTCGGCGTGCCAGATCTCGAACACAACATCGGGAATCGGCTCGCAGGTGTTCGCCTCGACGATCGTTGCCGTCAGCGCCAGGGGAACCCCCGCCTTGCCCTCCGTGATGTCCGTCCGAAGCAGGTCGACGTCGATGTAGTACGGGCCCTCCGTGAGTTCCGGCGTCAGCACGCAATCGACGTTGCCGACACTCCCGCTCGTCGCGCTGGTTCCCGTGTTCGTGTTGCTGTTCGAACCGGTCGTCAGGCCGTTGGCCAGACGCTGCAGGTTGACGTTGCAGCCCTCGACGCCTGCGCCGAGGGCGAACAAGCCGCCCGCCTGTAACATCCGTCGCCTGGAAACACCGTCCTTCGGCGCTTCATCGTTCTTGCTCATCACTGTTTCTCCTGGGTCGGAAGGAAAATCCTACGCCTGTCGCAGTCGCGGCGCTCCGCCACCGAAGTCATGCATATGCTCCATCGAATCGAGATCCGAAGGCGTGACACCGGCGCCAATGACGCGCGAAACGGAATCGATGACGGCGTTGAACGACGCGATGACGTGATCGCCGTTGTACGAAAGACGCGTGTGAAGCGAGGAATTGTAGAGGTTGTCGGCCTGGTTGCTGGCCGGATTGCGGCCGGTGTGCTGATTGTACGGCGACTCCGTGGCGAAGATCTCATCGGAGACGGCGTCGTCGAAGTACATCTGGCTCGTGAAGTTGAACGTCGTCGTCGGGCCGCTGAACTTTCGGATGCGATAGTGGATATGGACTGTGCGGCCCTGGTACCAGCCGGGGTAGATCGTCGTGAACCGCACGTTACCGTGGGCGTCCGTGACCTGGTAGCCGCGCAGCCACTTCTGACCGATGTTGTTCGGATTGCCCTGGCCGCTGACATCGGAATACGCGCCGAGCGCGTTGCAGTGCCAGACGTCGACCCACGTGTCGGCGGCCGGTACGCACTGGCCGTCCTGAAGCTCGGCGACGTTGATCATCAGTCGCAGGGGCAGGCCCGCCTCGATGGCGCCGGTCGACGGATCCGAGCGGATGTCCGATCGATTCAGCAGCTCGTCCACCCAGAAGGGGCCCTGCGTCTGGCTGATGGTCGTCGCGCAGTCATACGCCTGGCTCGTTTTTGCGAGGACACTTCCCGTGATCGCGGCCGCCCCCGCGGCGCCCAGTCGGAGCACGTCCCGGCGGCTGTGGAATTCTGAATGCTCTTTCTTCATCGTGTCGCTCCCGTGGCGATTCGCGCGTGGCGCGACGCCCTCTATTCGCACGTCGCGCCGCCGAGCAGGTCGGCGACGAACAAGGCCAGGTCATTCGCGTCGATCCCGTCGACGCCGTCCAGATCTGCGCATAGACAGCTTCCTTCGTCGCCGATCACGCACTGCGTGAAGGCGTGAATGTCGGCGCCATCCACGCGGGTGTCACCGTTGATGTCGGCCGGGCACGCGCATTCCGTGCTCGCCACGGCGCGGAACTGCAGACAGAAGCTGTCGTTCGTCCACCAGGCGGCGCCGGCGTCCGGCGATGTTCCCCATTCGTTCGTGAATCCGTCGCCCGATCCCGCGTTCGATTCCGAGAAGGACCACGTGAACGTTCCTCCGCTTGTCTCCAGGACCAGCCAGTAGAGTCGGTCCGCCGCAAGCGGAATGGCGCCGCCGCCGAACGTCGTCTCCGCCGGATCGCTCGCATAGGTTTGCGGCGGAGTCAACGTTCCGACGTAGGCGCCCGGCTCCAGTCCGCCGTCTTCATAGACGTGCAGTGTCGCCGTTCCGCTCTGCGACGGATTCCCCATATGAAGCGTGACGCTCGACAGCTGTCGCATCGAGTCGTCCGTGAGAAAGCTGACGGCGAACGTGACCGTGTCGGAAGCCGATTCCACTCCCCCCGTCGGTTCCGACAGGTTATCCGTAAGCACGATCACGTCGCCGAAGGTAGATGGGCCGAACGACATCATGACAGTCGCCATGGCCCATACGAGAGAGCGATTCATTCGCGAGTTCATGTCGCGTCCTTGAGTTCGAGGTAAGGCTCGGCGCGCCCGCATGCGCGTGTTGAGTGTGCGATCCTAGTCACGTGAACCTGAAGAGAACGTGAAGACAGAGGCCGTCGCGAGAGGATTTTCCGCAATTGGCGATAACTTCATACCGTCATCGACATGGCAGGCCGGCGGCGAGGCCCCGCTTCGGCGCGCAACGCCTCCCGGAGGCGCTGAATGGCGTGAAGTCGTGGTCGGCGGGGGAAGGACGCAAGGGCGCCGTCAGGCTCTGCTGATCATGCCGGCGCCGACGTCGCGCGGCAGGCGCACGATGAATGTCGATCCGGCGCCCACGCGACTCTCGCAGGTGATCGTACCCCCGTGCGCGTCGACGATCCGTTTGCAGATGGCCAGCCCCAGCCCCGTGCCGCCGGCGTCGCGATTGCGATCGTCGTCGACGCGATAGAAGGGCTCGAAGAGATGCCCGATGTGCTCCGCCGGTATTCCGGCGCCCGTGTCCTCGACGCACAGGGTCATGTCGTCCGCCGCCACGTCGGCGAACACACGAACACGCCCGCCGCTGTGGTTGTAACGAACGGCGTTCGTCAGGAGGTTGGTCAGGAGCTGATGAATCCGCCCCGCATCCGCGAGCGTTTCCATCGGCGCCACGTCGTTGACAATCGTGACATTCCGTTCGGTCGCCAGGTGCGAGACCATGCCGATGGCCTCGTCGACGGCGACGCGCAGGTCGAACCGCGTCAATTCGAGCGTCAGCCGTCCCGCGTCCGATCGCGCGAGCAGCAGCAGCGATTCGACAAGCCCCTTCATTCGCGTCGACGATCGCTGGCACGCCTCGATGGTCCTGCGGTATTCCTCGGCCGATCGCTCGCGCGACAGCGCCAGTTGGGTCTGCGTGTGAATCACGGACAGCGGCGTTCGAAGTTCATGCGAGGCGTCCGCTGTGAATCGCACCTGTCGCCGCAGCGCCTCCGACAGACGATCAAACGCCCCGTTGAGAACGACCGCCAGCGAGCGCAGCTCCGCCTGCGTCATTGCCACGTCGATCCGCTGCGACAGGTTCGACGCCGAGATATTCTCCGCCACGCGCGTCATGGCCCGGATCGGCCGGACGCTTCGACGCGAAATCACCCAGCCGCCGGCCAGTCCGACAAGAAGCACGGCCGCGCCGGTCCCGATCTGTATCAGTCCGAGGCGCCACCACTGTGCCCGCTCGGGCGCCAGGGATCGACCCACAACGACGCATGTGTCGAAATCGCCATAGGCGATCGCTTCCCGCAAATCGCCGCGCTGCCGAATCTTCGGTGGCTCGGGCTGGGCCTGCATCGACCAGCGCCGAACGCCGGGATGCGGTGTCTCCGGCGCGTACCGACTCTCGGCGATGACGTTTTCAAAATGCCACACGCGATAGTAATGATGGCCACCGGCGTCGCCGCCGCTTGCCGCCCATTCGGCGGGCAGGTGCACGTCCGGCGTGAAGGGCGCCCGGCGCGTTCGACGCCCCGTCCCACCGCCGTCGCGATCGAACGGACGTCGTTCACCTCGATCCGTCGAATCCGGCGAGTCCAGGGCGTCGAGATCCGGCAGGTCGAAATCCGACATGGAAAAATCCCGGTCATCAAACCCGGGCGGTTCGCGACGCCGTTCGCCTTCCTGCGAACGACGGGCGCCCGGCGGTGGCGGCTGAATACCCGCCGCCAGCGTCTGCGCGGATTGGGCCAGCTCCGCGTCGATCTGCTGCATTCGCATGCGCCGAACGCTCGTGTGTCCGACCACGACGAATGCGACGACGATCGCAACCAACAGGGCCGCATGCCAGAGCTGCAGCGACCATTGGATCGATCTACGCATGAATCATGTACCCTTCGCCGCGCCGCGTCTTGATGACGTCCCTGCCGAGCTTGCGACGCAGGTTCGCGATATGAACATCGACGACGTTGGACAGTCGATCGTCCGTTTCGTCGAAGAGGTGCTCGTAGATCTGCGTTCGAGAGACGAGACCGTCGGCGTTCGTGGCGAGCAGTTCCAGCAGCGAATACTCCGTCGGCGTGAGCGGGATGTCCTGGCCACGCAGGTCGACGGTCCGCCGGACGGTATTGAGGTGGATGTCGCCGATGTGAATGACGGGCGAAGGCCGACCCGCCGCCCGCCGGGCCAGCGCGCGCAGTCGCGCGATCAGTTCGGGGAGTTCAAAGGGTTTTGTCAGGTAATCATCCGCGCCGCCGTCGAGTCCGGCGATGCGATCGTCGAGGCCATCCCGGGCTGTCAGGATCAGGACCGGCGTATCCCGATGGCGCCGCAGCTGCCGAAGCACGTCCATGCCGTTGAGTTCCGGGAGCATCAGGTCCAGGACGACGGCGTCGTATTCCGTGATCCTGGCCTTCGAAAGCCCGGATTTTCCGTCCGCGGCGCCGTCGACGGCCATGCCCGCCTCGCGCAGCGATCCCATCACGGCTTGCAGCAGATCAGGCTCGTCTTCGATCACAAGAACACGCATGGCGGATCTCCAGGGGTTCGATTCCGGTCTCCGGCGGCGCTGTGACGCGGAGCGCCGGGCAGGTGGGCCGGGTCGACGCTGTTGGGGCGCTTTGATGGGAAAAACGCCGGGCCTGAAGATTTATTCGAATCGGGCGGCTACCAATTCAGGCATAAAGGCGGGATGGATTCGGACGTGCCGACGAGGCGCGCTAAGAGTCTGAGAAGATCCGGGCGGATGGTTGCCGCCAGCCCGATCCCGGATTGAAATAGGCGGAACCGGGGGGGGGCTGCGCCGCCTCCGAGGTAACCGAAATCAGACCGCCGGTAATCGGCGGACCGGAGAATCGACATGGCCAGGTCCCTCGCGATCGTCTTGCTCTTTCTGTCCATCTCTATCCCTCATATCAGTACTGCGAGAGCCGATGAGCCGGCCATCAAGGCCGACGAGGGCCTGCCGCTGATCGACTGGTCAGACGCGGCCGCCTATGTTGGCAAAGAGGTCGTCGTCCAGGGGAAGATCGAGGCCACGGGCCGATCTCGCACGATCGTCTTTCTCAATTTCGATCGGGCCCGCTCATTCACGGCGATCGTCCGGAAGGCCAGCGAGTCGAATTTCCCGACGCCGCCCGACGCCATGTACGCCGGCCGGCTGGTCCAGATTCGCGGCCGGATCACGACCTTCAAGGACAAGCCCCAGATCGAAATCACGCATCCCGACCAGGTGAAAATCGTCGACAAGCTCGGCGAGCCCGCCGCAGCGGCCGGCAAGTCGGCGGCGCCGAAGAAGTTCGAGGGCGTCGTCACGATCGCGACCTACAACGTGCTCAACCTCTTTGATAACCACGATGACCCGTATCACGACGACGAGGGGACCCCTCAGAAGCCTCGGGAGCAGCTGGAACACCTTGCCAGGACGATTCACACGGTCGACGCCGATGTCATCGCCCTGGAAGAAGTTGAGAACCGCGGCATTCTGGAAGACTTCAATCGCGCCCTGCTGAGCGATATGGGCTATCAGAACGTCGTCTGCTTCGAGAGCAACGACGGTCGCGGCATCGATTGCGCCGTGCTTTCGCGGTTTCCCGTGGGGCCTGTGACTTCCTATAGGCACCTTCGGTTTGACGACGGCCTGGGCGGCAGGACCGCCTTTCGTCGCGACCTGCTGTGCGTGCGGATCGAGCCGCCGGGCGCCGCGTCATTCGATGTCTATGTCGTGCACCTCAAGAGCAAGCGGGGCGGCGACGCCTCCGAGCCCGTGCGGATGGCTGAGACCGGCGCGATTCGGGCAATCCTCGACGCCAGGCTCGAGCATGACCCCAGATCGATGTTTGTTCTCTGCGGCGACTTCAACGACACGTGGGACAGCAATCCGATCAGGCGGCTCCGCGGCGACGGCGCCACGGAACTGCGGGCGTTCATTCGGGATCTGCCGAAGGACACGAACACCTACAACAAGGCGCCCTATCAGAGCATGATCGACTTCATCTTCTGCTCGCCGGAAATGGCGAAGCGCTACGTCGCCAGGTCGATCCATGTGATCAACGGCACGATTGAGTCATCCGGCTCGGATCACAACCCTGTCATCGCGAAATTCGATGTGGGCAAACCTGCGACGGGACGGGTGAATGCGTCCGCGGCGACGCCTGTCGCGGCCGGCGTCGGTAATTAGTCGTTTGTCTAAATACTGCCGACGCGGCCCCGAACGCCTGTGGCGGGCGCGACTTTCGCCGGGAAGATTCCGGTAAATTCTTGTCTGCGCCGCCGCAAATCTCGAAAAAAGTCGACGAAACAGGGACCTTGTCTCGCCAGCCCCTGGCGGCCCGGGCGATGAGCGTCGCCGCACGGCAAAATATCGAGCGAAATCGAGAAGATTCCGGACGCAACTGTAACCTTATTTGCCGCATGTGGTTGCGCAGTCGCTTTCCATGGGTGGGTGGCGCAGTTTTTGCCTTTGGGTTTCCGGCATGCGAAAAGCCGTAAGTCCTTGTCCTGGCTTAGGAAACTGGCCCCAAAAAATCTCGCTTCTCAGGGCTGACTGCCGTTGACATCAAAAACAAGGTAGGACTAAACTCCGCGCTCATTGCTTGGCGATAAAGCCAGAGCGGTTAAGCCCGTGTTGGCGCGGCAACTTTGAGTCTTCAATTGACCGATGCGGTTTCGTTCCCGCCGCCCGGAGTTGTTGAAGTGCTCCAAAGTGGAAGTGAAAGCAAAGAGTCAGGGAACGATTGATGAGAGGTAGTTAGGATGAGACTGTTGGATTTCGTGATTTCGGCGTTGATCGGTTTCATCGATCTGAACCCGCTGCTCGACCTCGTCTTCACGCCGCTGGCGTGGGCGCTGGTTTGGTTCGGCGGCAACGACTAATTGCCGTTGAGTAATCAGCGGACGTACGTCTGACAAAAGTTGTTTTTTAGAAAAGGATAGCACAATGCGACTTCTGGACTTTGCGATTTCGGCGTTGATCGGTTTCATCGATCTCAACCCGCTTCTCGACCTCGTCTTCACGCCGCTGGCGTGGGTCTTGGTTTGGTTCGGCGGCAACGACAACTAAGTCGTCTGCTGAACTGGAACCACGGGTCTGCAAGACGGGTCCGAGGCACACCACCTCACGGGAGTGTGCGATGGTTCGGCGTCGCGATTGCCAATTTCGCATCGTTGACGCACACTTGACCGGCGCCCTTCGTCGGCGCTTCCGTCAAGCCCGATCTGCAAGACCGACCGAACAGGTCGAGTTCTGCTTACTGCTAGCAGCAAGCAGGACCTGAGCGTAAGCTCGCTTAGGTCCTGTTTTTGCTTTTTTACACCCCGCTCCATATTCACTGCGGCGCCGCCCGTCGGCGATTGACCCATCTCGCGCGTCGCCGCATAATCCCCGCCCTGATAACGACTTCTGCCTCGCAAAAAGGAATGGATTTCATGCGCCGCGTCATTATCGCTGTTCTCGCTCTCGTTCCCTTCACCGGCATGTCCTGCGAGCCGCCGCTCCAGTGCGCCAATCCGCTCGATGGCTCCGACTTCGGGTTCACGCTGAGCGTCCCGACCAGCCTCAACTGTGACGCCTCGCTTCCCAGTCCGAACGCCATCATCAAGGGTTTCGTTGTCTATCGACAGGCGGGGACCGACGTGCAGCTGGTGGTCCTCGTGGCCGACGCCACAAACTCCGACAATATCGACGTCTCCGGTACCGGCGCGAGTTCTGAAGACTGCAACGACATCGGCGACTATACGAATTCCAACGGTGTCACCTTCCAGCGCTGCATGTTCTCAGGTGACCAGGGCGTCTCCTACGCCGGCTTCGTCGAGCTGCCGGGCGGCGCCAACCGATTGCTGATTTCACTGATCGCGCCGGCGGACGACGCGTCCTTCTCCGGTCTGCTTGAAGACGTCCTCGACGGCGTGGCGTTCTGATTGTCGGAACGCCCGTCCGCCTTGTACGGGGGTTGAGTGCACGATGGCCAGAGTTGAAGTCCCGGAAGGCGTTTGGCTGCGATGCGATGGCTGCAGCCAGATGATCTTCAAGAAAGTCCTCGAAGAGAACCTGCGCGTCTGCCCGCTTTGCGGCCATCACTATCGCGTCGATGCCCGTGCGCGCGTGGCGCAACTCGCCGATACCGATACGTTCGAGGAATTCAACGCGGAACTCGTGTCGACCAACCCCCTCGAGTGGACGGACAGCAAGGAATATTCCGAGCGTCAGGAAGAGGCGAGGAAACGCACCGGCCTGACAGAGGCCGTCATCACGGGGAAGGCCTACATCAAGGGCCGACCCACGATCCTCGCCGTCATGGATCCCTTCTTCATCATGGGTTCCATGGGCGCCGTCGTGGGTGAGAAAGTCACGGCCGCGATTGAGCGCGCGACGGATGACAATCTCCCCGTTGTCATCGTCACCTGCTCCGGCGGCGCCCGCATGCAGGAAGGTCTCGTCAGCCTTATGCAGATGGCGAAGACGTCCGCCGCCATCGCGCGACACGATGACGCCAAAGGTCTCTACATCACGGTGCTGACGGACCCGACGACGGCCGGTGTCGCCGCGAGCTTCGCTTCGCTTGGTGACATCGCGCTGGCCGAACCCAAGGCCATGATCGGATTCGCCGGTCCCCGCGTGATCTGGAATACTGTGAAGACGGAACTGCCCGAGGGCTTCCAGACCGCCGAGTTCATGCTTGAGCACGGCTACGTGGATCGCATCGTCGAACGCTCGGAACTCCGCAACGAGATCGCCCGCATCATCGACTACTGCGGCCGCTGAAATCCTGCGCATGTCGCAATGTCAGAAGACCTTTTCATTTTGACGTATTGAAATTTCGACATTTCTCGCCTCGTTCCATTTACGAACGAACTTTCAACACGCGCCGCGACAGCTCGTTCCGCTAAGATCTCGGCCATGGTCGCGATGAACATTCTCTGGCTCGTCCTCGGCGCCGGCGTTCTGGTTCTGGGTGGCGAACTCCTCGTCCGGGGCTCGGCCGCGCTGGCGCGAGCGCTGGGCGTCTCGCCCATGATCGTCGGGCTGACGGTCGTGGCGCTCGGCACTTCCGCGCCGGAACTCATCGTCTGTGTGATGGCCAGTCTCAACAAGCAACCCGACATCTGCGCCGGCAATGTTGTCGGAAGCAACATCCTCAACGTCCTGCTCGTCCTGGGGATCACGGCCATCATTTGTCCGCTTCAGGCCAGCGCCGCCTTTGTTCGGCGCGAAGTTCCGATCGCCCTCGGCGCGAGTCTCCTCCTGTGGGGGCTCAGCTGCGACGGCGTCATCTCGCGCAATGACGCCGGACTCCTCGTTGTCCTTCTCGTCGCCTACATGGCGATGACGGTCTGGATCGCGCGCCGGGAAGCGACGCCCGTCGCCGAGGGCTACGCCGAACTGCAGGCGACGTCGCGCAAGGCCGGGACGCTTCTGAACATGGTTCTTATCCTGGCGGGACTGTTGCTGCTCGCGTGGGGCGCGGACCTGTTTCTTGGCGGCGCCGTCGCCATCGCCAAGTACTTCAAGGTCAGCGAGGCGGTCATCGGTCTCACACTCGTCGCCTTCGGCACGAGCTTCCCCGAACTGGCCGCGTGCCTCATTGCGGCGCTGCGCAAACATCCCGATATCTGCCTGGGCAATCTCGTTGGCAGCTGCATCTACAACATCTTCGCCATCGTCGGCGTCAGCGGACTCGTGGCGCCATTGCCCATCGCCCCTGACATGTTCCGCCTCCATATCCCCGTCATGGTCGGAGCGGCCGTGCTGCTTCTGGTCTTCGTGACGACGGGCTATCGCGTCAGCCGAAAGGAAGGGGCGGCCCTGCTGATGTGTTACGCGGGCTACGTCGGCTGGTCACTGTGGATTCACTTCCAGTCAACGTGACGCGCAGCCAACCGAACTGCGACCGCAAGGGAGCCAGGCCAGCGCAGCCGGACATGACGCGCCGACGTGTTTCACAGCGTGGGGCCTGGTTGCAGGTCGCGCCAACGGTATGCGATTGCCAGGCGCCGCTCACATTTCGAGCGCCGCACAGCCGCCGCCGCCTGGACCGCGCCTGCTCGACTTCCGCATGCTTGCCTTTGAGGGCAAGCATGCCACCCCGTCCACCGCGACGGGGCGGACCGAACTGCGACCGCAAGGGAGCCAGGCCAGCGCAGCCGAACATGACGCGCCGACGTGTTTCACAGCGCGACGTACAATGACCGCCGCATGCTAGAGGCGCCCACACAACTCCACATCGCCGGTCTGTCCATCGCGCTGTTCGACGCGACGCGTGTCCTCGACGATCTGCGCGCGCTTTACGCCGACTTCGCGGAGCGCACGAACGCCTTCAGGGCCGACGCCCGCAACCCCCATCTCTGCGCGGCGGGTTGCAGTGCTTGCTGTAAGAAAGGCGCCGTCTTCGCTGTCACGCTCGTCGAGGCGTTGGAGCTGTCGCTCGCGATCCACGCCCTTCCGACATCCGTGCGAGACAATGCGAGCGCGGCCGCGAGAGAGCTGGTGCCGGAGCAACATCGCGTCTTCGCCGGCGCTGAAGGTCCCGCCGATCAGCCGGGCCGACGGGAAGAGCCCATGTTCTCCCGGCGCATCGGCGCCCTCAATCGCGAACTGGGGCCCGCCTGCCCGCTGCTCGCCGATGACCTGTGCAGTGTGTACGCCGCGCGCCCTTTGCTTTGCCGAGCCTACGGTTTCCCGGTCGACGCCTACGCCGTGCGCGCCGACGGCGCGATCACCTTTCGCAGCCTGTGCGTCCTCTATGAGGGGAAACAGCTCGTCGATTACGTCCGCGCCGAAACGATCCGAACGCAACTGGAAGAGTTGTCGGATCGTCTGGCCGGCAATCGTTCCGTGGGGCGGTTCACGTCGATTGAAGCCATTGTGGCGCGTATCGACTGATGTCGTATCGATGAGCCGACGCATGTCTGCGATGTCAGAGCCTTGGGCGTTTCGATGCGAGCCGCTTCCGTTCCGAGCCGCCGCAGTGATGCGGCGGTCGACATGCAATCGTGAACGTGGCTGGCGGAACGACCGAGCCATGACTGGCCCGGCTCGGAAGCGGATTCGCAAAGCGCGAACATAAGTCGAGTCGCCGATGAACCGAGCCGCGAGCGTCAGCGAGTCGGTCGCGCGGCGCAAGCATCGCGAGCGGGGCGGGAAGGGAATCCCGCCCATTGTACGTACGGGATAGGAATCCCGTACCAGCCTCCAGCGAGGAGGAACGAGAAAGGAATCTCGTTCCAGCGATCTCGTTCTAACGATCGCGGCTCGACTTTGACGAATCGCTTTCATTCAGAGCCGCCGTGTCCACACGGCGACGATTCGCGCACGACTTCGTTTTCGAATTCGCCACGCTGAGGACAGCGAGGCTCTGATTGCGCGCACGCCTGCGGGGAGGGGAGATGTGGGTACGAGAAAGGAATCTCGTTCCAGCATCCTCCACGCCCCAACGGGGCGAAACAGGCCAGCCCAGGGTGAAGCGAAGTCCGCAACGCGGGCGAAGCGCAACCCTGGGTCGCGTTGACCCACGTCGCGGCTTAGCCCTGACGGGGCGTTACAATTCGTAGCGGCGCGAACGTGCCTGCGGGAAGGGAATCCCGCGAGGATGGGGACGAGAAAGGAATCTCGTCCCAGCGAGCGATCTCGTTCCAGCGATCGCGGCCCGACTTTGACGAATCGCTTTCATTCAGAGCCGCCGTGTCCACACGGCGACGAATCGCGCACGCCGTCGTTTTCGAATTCGCCACGCTGAGGACAGCGAGGCTCCGATTGCGCGCACGCTTGCGGGGAGGGAATCCCGCCCGATGTGGGTACGGGATAGGAATCCCGTTCCAGCGATGCAATGTGGGTACGGGATAGGAGTCCCGTACCAGCGATGCGATGCGTCTCGGCGATGCGCGCAAAGAAAAGACCCGCTCGAAGTCGCCTCCGAACGGGTCCTGTCATCAATCGATCTGTTGATTCGCGATCCGGATGGGATCAGTTCGCCAGGTCGAAGCGATCGAGACTCATGACCTTGTCCCAGGCCGCCACGAAGTCATTGACGAACTTCGCCTGCGCGTCCGTCGAGGCGTAGACTTCGGAGATCGCCCGAAGCTGCGAGTTCGATCCGAACACCAGGTCCACCGACGTCGCCGTCCACTTCACGTCCTTCGAATTGCGATCGCGTCCTTCAAAGAAGTACTCGCACTTCGGGGACTTCTTCCACTCAACGCCCATGTCGAGCAGGTTGACGAAGAAGTCGTTGGTCAGCGCGCCGGGGCGCTTCGTGAAGACGCCGAGATGCGGATCGCCGACGTTCGTTCCCAACACGCGCATGCCGCCGACGAGGACCGTCATCTCCGGCGCCGACAGCGTCAGGAGCTGCGCTCGGTCGACGAGCGACTCTTCGGCCGGGCGATCGAGTGTGTGACCCAGGAAGTTGCGGAAACCGTCCGTCTTCGGCTCAAGCACGGCGAACGATTCGACATCCGTCATCTCCTGTGTCGCGTCATTGCGTCCTGGCGTGAAGGGAACCTTGACCGGATGTCCGCCCAGTCTGGCCGCCTCCTCGATGCCGGCACAGCCGCCCAGCACGATCAGGTCCGCGAGCGAGATCTTCCTGCCGCCCGCCTGCGCGCTGTTGAAGTCCTTCTGAATCTTCTCAAGCGTTGAGAGGACCTTCGCCAGTTCGGCCGGCTGATTGACTTCCCAGTCCTTCTGCGGCGCGAGTCGGATGCGAGCGCCGTTGGCGCCGCCGCGCTTGTCGCCGCCGCGGAACGTCGAGGCCGACGCCCACGCCGTCGACACGAGCTGCGGGACCGTCAGCCCGGAGTGCAGTAGCTTGTCCTTGAGGGCCGCAATATCGCGATCGTCCACGAGCTTGTAATCGACGTCGGGAATCGGATCCTGCCAGATCAGCACTTCCTTCGGGACCTCGGCGCCGAGATAGCGCGATCGCGGTCCCATGTCGCGATGGGTCAGCTTGAACCAGGCCCGGGCGAACGCGTCTTCGAACTCCGTCGGGTTCAGGTAGAAGCGGCGCGAGATCTTCTCGTATTCCGGATCGAATCGCAGGGCGAGGTCCGTCGTGAGCATCGACGGCGCGATTCGCTTCGACGGGTCGTGCGCGTCGGGCACCGAGTTGGCGCCGGCGCCATTCTTCGGCGTCCACTGCTTCGCGCCGGCCGGGCTTGTCGTCAGTTCCCATTCGAATTCGAAGAGGTTGCTGAAGAACTTGTGGCTCCACTCCGTCGGTGTCTGCGTCCACGTGACTTCCAGACCGCTGGTGATCGTGTCGCCACCCTTGCCGCTGCCGTAGGCGCTCTTCCAGCCGAGTCCCTGCTCTTCGAGCGGCGCGGCTTCGGGCTCGGGGCCCACGAGCTTGGCGTCGCCGGCGCCGTGGCACTTACCGAACGTGTGGCCGCCCGCGATGAGCGCGACGGTCTCTTCGTCATTCATGGCCATGCGTCCGAAGACATCGCGAATGTCCCGCGCCGCCGCGAGCGGATCCGGGTTGCCATTCGGTCCTTCCGGATTCACATAGATCAGGCCCATCTGCACGGCCGCGAGCGGATTCTCCAGTTCGCGATCGCCCGTGTAGCGCATGTCGCCGAGCCACTCACTCTCGGAGCCCCAGTAGATATCTTCCTGCGGTTCCCAGACATCTTCGCGACCACCGGCGAAGCCGAACGTCTTGAAGCCCATCGATTCCAGGGCGACGTTGCCCGTCAGAATCATCAGGTCCGCCCATGAGAGGCTCCTGCCGTACTTCTGCTTGATCGGCCACAGCAGCCGACGCGCCTTGTCGAGGTTCGCGTTGTCGGGCCAGCTGTTGAGCGGCGCGAATCGCTGCGTGCCGTAGCCGGCGCCGCCGCGACCGTCGGAGGTGCGATAGGTGCCCGCGCTGTGCCACGCCATTCGAATGAAGAGCGGTCCATAATTCCCATGGTCCGCCGGCCACCAGTCCTGCGAGTCCGTCAGGAGTTCGCGGATGTCCTTCTTGACCGCGTTCAGGTCGAGCTTCCTGAATTCCTCCGCGTAATTGAAACCCCCATGCATCGGGTTTCCCTTGAGCGAGTTCTGATGGAGGATCTTCAGGTTCAGCTGATTCGGCCACCAGTCGCGATTCGACTTGGCGCCAGCCACGGTGTTTCGATCGGGGCCGGCGGACGCGCCCATCACGGGGCAGCCGGATGCGTTTTGCGCCCAGGCGCGTTCGCCGCTCAGGGCGACGACAAGGCACAAGGCGATGGTCCCCATCGTGATCGGGAGTCGTCCTGTCATGACACGCGTCGCGCGACGCGCAGGTTCAACTGCTCTTTTCAACATGCCTTCACTCCTCATTGTTCAATCGTGATACGTCGATGATCGGCGACGCACCCGTTTCCGGAATTCCTAGCTTCCCGCCTTCGATGGTTTCGAAAGGCATTCGGGGCACGTGCCCCAGTAGATCACTTCCGCTTCGTCGATCTTGAAGCCGGCGTCGCACTCCGCCGTCAGACAGGGGGTCTGACCGACGGCGCAATCGACGTCGACCGTCTTTCCGCAGGCGCGGCAGATCAGGTGATGATGGTTGTCGTCCACGCGATCCTCATACAAAGCGGCCGCTCCCGCGGGTTGGATACGACGGATGAGGCCCTTCTCGACAAGCATGCCGAGCGTGTCGTAGACCGCCTGGCGCGAAATCGCTCCGATGTCAGCGCGAACCAGCTCGGCGATCGCGTCCGCCGTGCTGTGCGGCTGGGCCGTGACGGCGCGGAGGATGGCGAGCCGCTGGGCGGTCACCTGAAGGCCACTTTCCCTGAGTTTGGCGGCGGGATCCTCAATCATGGGGAGTGTTATAAGTCAAAATCTGGACATTGTCCATTATTTGCACGCGACAATTTTACGGATTTGTCGATGGCCCGATCGCCGCCGGGGCCGAACCGAACTGCGACCGCAAGGGAGCCAGGCCAGCGTATCCAGACAGGATGCGCCGACGTGTTTCACGGTGTGGGGCCTGGACCGCGATTGCTCGACTTCCGCATGCTTGCCTTTGAGGGCAGGCATGCCACCCCGATGGCGCGACCGAACTGCGACCGCGAGGGAGCCAGGCCAGCGCAGCCAGACAGGATGCGCCGACGTGTTTCACAGCGTGGGGCCTGGACCGCGTTTGCTCGACTTCCGCATGCTTGCCTTTGAGGGCAGGCATGCCACCCCGATGGCGCGACCGAACTGCGACCGCGAGGGAGCCAG
>Ga0116152_10000377_pt1 | contig 36050 bp, 33 predicted proteins | sample AD_UKC119_MetaG_FD_89894 | JGI IMG/M metagenome (GOLD analysis project Ga0116152, IMG submission 89894) | Active sludge microbial communities of municipal wastewater-treating anaerobic digesters from Hong Kong - AD_UKC119_MetaG | ecosystem: Engineered > Bioreactor > Anaerobic > Digestate... | reverse complement strand
CGCGTGCTGTCGATGGTCGATTCGGTGCTGCTGCTGGTCGATGCGCAGGAAGGTCCGATGCCGCAGACGCGCTTCGTCACCCAAAAGGCGTTCAAGCACGGCCTGCGTCCGATCGTCGTGGTCAACAAGATCGACAAGTGGGGGGCGCGCCCCGACTGGGTGGTGAACCAGGTGTTCGAGTTGTTCGACAACCTCGGTGCCAATGATGCCCAGCTCGATTTCCCGGTGATCTATGCCTCGGCGATCAACGGCTACGCCTCGCGCGACAGCGAGGCACGCAGCGGCGATATGACGCCGCTGTTCGAGGCGATCATCGAGCATTGCCCGGTGCCGGACGTGGACCCGGATGGCCCGCTGCAGATGCAGATCTCCAACCTCGATTACAACAGCTATGTCGGGGCGATTGCGGTCGGGCGGGTGCGTCGCGGCAGCATCCGTCCGAACCAGCAGGTCGTCGTGGTCAAATACGACGGCGAGGTGCACAAGGCCAGGGTCGGACTGGTCTACGGCTACCACGGCCTGGAACGACACGAGGTCCCGCAGGCCGAGGCCGGTGACATCATCGCGATTACCGGGATGGAGGCCCCCAACGTCTCCGATACCCTGTGCGACCCCAACAAAGTCGAGTCGCTGCCGCCGCTGACCGTCGACGAGCCGACGGTGTCGATGACCTTTCAGGTGAACGCATCGCCCTTCGCGGGCCGCGAAGGCAAGTACCTGACGTCACGCCAGCTCAAGGAGCGCCTCGAACGCGAGCTGATTCACAACGTGGCGCTGCGTGTCGAAGAGGGTACCGATCCGGAGAAGTTCAAGGTGTCCGGGCGCGGCGAACTGCACCTGTCTGTGCTGTTGGAAAACATGCGCCGTGAGGGTTTCGAACTGGCGGTGTCGCGTCCGGAGGTTATCTTCCGCGAGATCGACGGCGAGGTCTGCGAGCCTTATGAAGAGGTCACCGTCGACGTCGAGGAACAGCACCAGGGCGCGATGATGGAGGCGCTGGGAATGCGCAAGGCGGAGCTGCGCGACATGCTGCCGGACGGCAACGGTCGGGTACGTCTCGACTACATCATCGCTTCGCGTGGCCTGATCGGCTTCCAGACCGAATTCATGACCACGACCTCCGGTACGGGACTCATGTACCACGTGTTCGACCACTACGGGCCGGCACAGCACGGCGGTATCGCGCCCCGCAAGAACGGGGTGATGATTTCAAACGGCACCGGAAAGGTGCTGGGTTATGCGCTGATGAGCCTGCAGGAACGTGGCCGCATGTTCGTCAAGCCGGGCGACGAGGTCTACGAGGGACAGATCGTCGGCATCCATGCGCGTGACAACGACCTGACCGTCAACCCGCTCAAGGCCAAGCAGCTGACCAACATCCGGGCCTCGGGTAAGGATGACGCGGTGATGTTGACCCCGGCGATCCGGCTGACCCTGGAACAGGCGCTGGAGTTCATCGAGGACGACGAACTGGTCGAAATCACGCCCAGCGCGATCCGCCTGCGCAAGAAGTTCCTGAAGGAGCATGAGCGCAAGCGTTCCTCGCGGGCCTGATGCCCGGGCAAGACCGCAGCGCCTGAAACACTGCACTACACTCTGGCCGTATGAGAGACCTGTACCCGGAAATCCAGCCGTATAACAGGCTGCAGCTCGCGGTCGATGATGTGCATACCCTGCATATCGAGGAAGTCGGGAATCCGGATGGCGTTCCCGCACTGTTCCTGCATGGTGGCCCAGGCGCGGGCTGCGAACCCTATCACCGGCGGTTCTTCGACCCCGATCGATACCGCGTGGTGTTGTTTGATCAGCGTGGCGCCGGGCGCTCGGCGCCACATGCCGACCTGACCAACAATACGACCTGGGACCTGGTCGCGGATATAGAGAAGATTCGCGAGACCCTCGGCATTGAGCGCTGGGTGGTGTTTGGTGGGTCCTGGGGCTCGACGCTGGCGCTGGCCTATGCGCAAACCCACCCGGAGCGTGTCAGGGCATTGATACTGCGAGGCATCTTTCTGTGCCGGCCGCACGAGATCTCGTGGTTCTACCAGGAAGGGGCCAGCCGCCTGTTTCCCGACTACTGGGAGGACTTCGTTGCCCCGGTGGACCCGGCGGAGCGTCACGACATGCTTTCGGCTTATCACCGCTTGCTGACAGGTGCCGATGAGTTGCGCCGCCTCGCTGCGGCCAGGGCCTGGTCAGTGTGGGAGGGGCGCACCGCGACGCTGCTGCCGGATGAACGTGTGGCGGCGCATTTTGCGCAGGCGCATGTGGCACTGAGCATGGCCCGGATCGAATGCCACTATTTCATGCACGATGCCTTCCTGCGTCCCAACCAGCTGATTGAGGACGCCGGCCGGCTGAACGGGATTCCCGGCGTCATCGTGCATGGCCGCTACGATATGATCTGCCCGTTGCAGAATGCCTGGGAGCTGCATCACGCCTGGTCGGGCAGTGAGCTGTCGATTATCGCCGACGCCGGACATTCCGCTGCCGAGCCCGGTACCCGCAGCCGCCTGGTCGAGGCTACCGACCAATTCGCCGATGCGGACTAGTGGGCCATCGCGTCAGCGGTTCGCCGCCAGGTAGTCGAGCAGCTGCTGCAACGCTGCCCGGTCATCGGGGCCGATATCGATGGTTTCCAGGCCCGCCCAGTAAGCGTCCGGGCTGTTGGCCGGCGTACACCACAACACCTTGACACCCAGCGGTATGGGTCCGCATCCGGCCTCTGCGGGCACATCGATCTGCAGCTGCAGGATGCCGTCGGCGTAGAGTTCGCGGCGCGTGGTGATCAGCATCATCCCGCCCAGTGAGAGGTTGCCGACGATGCCAAGTTGCTCACCATCGACGCCGTTGATGACGCGCAGCCCTTCGTTGCTGGCATCGATCCGATTGGACTGGCGGCGGTCATCCACGATAGCTCGTCTCCTGGTCAGGCATTGACGGAATCCTCAAGGGCGCGCCGGATTCGGCGCAACGAACGTGCAACGAAGCTGGATGTCTCCTGCTGCATCGGGCGTACCGTTCCATCGCGCATCTTGTGGGCGACCGCGGTTGCCGGCATCAGCGCCACCTTCGCACCATGTTGATCGACGAACAGCATATTGGTGGTATGCGGATTGACCCAAAGCAGTTTGACTGCCTGTTCGGTCTTGCCGTCTTTGCCCTGCAGCACGAACCAGTCACCGGCGGCGCGCATCAATTTCTCCGCCACCTTGCGGTCCTGCTCGTCGATAGGGCCAAGCGGCGCTTCGGCCGCTGCCACCGGGGTCGCGGTTCCGACCTGGGCTTTGGGTGTGGCGGCCGGCGTGGTATCTGTGGCGGCTTTCTGCGGCGCCGCGTCCAGGGCATTGACCACCCGTCGAATGTTTTCTTCATGGTGCGGGATCAGGCTGCATACGCTGGTTTCCAGGCGCCTGGTGAGATCGGCCCGCGTGTCCTCACCCAATGGCTGTCCCCTGGCCGCGTACACCGCAGCCGCCACCAGCGATTCGCCGACGCTGTAAGCGTTGCCCCAGGCCTGTGATTCGGTATCGAGGTCACTGCGCAGCAACAGCAGGGTGAGGTAGTCGGCAAAGGTCGTCGACAGGAAGGTGACCACGATCGGCGCGACCTCGGAATCGCCGCCGATGTCGTCGATGGTCTTCTTCACGATTGCCTTGGCTTGCTCGAGGCGCGCCCGGCCGCGCTCGGCCTCGAGGGTGCGTTCCTCGGCTGCGGACGACTGCTGTTCGAGCTTCTGCTCCGCCTTGTCCAGTTCGGTGATCTTTTCGCCGAAGAAACTGTCCTCCAGCGTTTCGTGCTTGAGTATCTGCGTCACGATCCGCTGCAACTGCGGGTAGATGCCGGCCCGCAGATTGTCTTCACGTACCCAGCGGATACCGGCATCCAGCATTCGTTCGAACAGGCGGCGTGCCGGGTGCGCGGTATTGTCGAGGAAGTCCACGCTTTGCACCGCGATCTTCAGATACCGGGTATGCAGGTGGCTGAGCAGGGTCTTTACCGCGTTGGGCAGCAGTTTTTCGTTCAGCATCGCCTCGAACAGCATGCCGACGATATCGATGACGTCTTCTTCCTTGCGGTCCAGACGGTCTTTGCCAACCAGGCTCTTGATGATCAGTCGCTGTTTCTCCAGCGCCTTTTTGACCTTCAGCAGCAGCGCGGCATCGACCGCCACCTTGGAGCCGATCGGCCCGCTGGGGATCGGCACCGGGTGCGGTGCCTCCTGCAAGACGCGCACATCGCCAATCGCCTCGCGCACGTTGGCGGCGCTCGGGGTGATCGGCACCGAAGTCTGCAGGGCCTCGTGGAGCTGCTTCTTGCGCTTGGCCATCAGCAGCGAGCTGATCTCCGCCAGCGTCTCCGCCGAGGTCGGTGTCGCAGGGCGCAGACGCTGTGGTACTGCGGTGCCGAGATCCGGCCCGCCGTCCAGCTCGTGGTGCGCCTCACCCGACACCCCGCCAGCGGTTTCCGCCGTGCCTGGCTGACGACCGTGCGTTCCCGGTTTCGCCGCGCCATATCGCTGATAGTCGAACTTGATGTTGGGCAGTATTCCCAGTTCGACCAGGCGGCGGTTGAGGTCGGCGTACGAATCGCCGAGCCGGCTCATGACGTAGCGGTCAAACAGCGTATAGAAGACCAGCCGCACTTCTTTCTCGACGTCCAGCTTGCGGCTGGCCGGGTCGAATACGCGGATGATCTGCAGAGGATTCGCCGGAACCTGCTCGGCCAGAATCGGGCGACCGCCGAGCAGCGCGGAAAGCCGCTGCGCCAAGGCATGCAGCTCGTTCATCTGCCGGTTGAGCACTCGCTTGGCGATGGTCTCGAGCGCCAGTGAGCGCTCGTAGTCTTCCACCTCCACCAGGCTCAGTGTCTCGGCGCCCGGCTTGGCGCTTCCGCCATGTGTATCGGTGAAGGTCTTCAGGCTTTCGCGCAGGCTGTGGTCGAATTCGCCGATGATGGTCTCTTCCTTGAGATAGAACTCACGTTGAGCATCGAAGAACAGGCGCTGCAGGCGGTTGTTCTCCGCGGCATCGGCGAACTCCAGCAGGACCTCGCTGGAGCATTCAAACAGCTGGCGAAATCCTTCCACGAGACTCTTGGCGACCTCGTCTTGCCAGTCCAGCAGTAGTTTCTTGGTATCAGCTTGCATCGACCCGCATTCCGTCGCCCCCGGGGACAGACCCTTCATCTGAATCAGAGGCATAGTAACCTGTTCATCGGTAATCGGGTGGCATTCCTTGAGCCGGGCCGTGCGATTATTCTTGAATCGAACGCTGGTTTCGGGGGCGGATTTGATCGGGTTGCTGCAGCGCGTGACACGGGCCGAGGTGATGGTCGATGGCGAATGTATCGGTAGGATCGGTGACGGCCTGCTGGTCCTGGTCGGGGTGCAGAAGGGTGACACCGAACCGCGGGCCGACCGGCTGCTCGAACGCCTGCTCAACTACCGTGTGTTCGCCGACGAGGCGGGCAAGATGAACCTGAGCCTGCTCGACACTGGCGGTGGTCTGTTGCTGGTGCCGCAGTTCACGCTCGCGGCGGATACCCGCAAGGGGAGGCGTCCGGGTTTCTCCAGTGCCGCGGAGCCGGCGCACGGCGCGCATCTGTTCGACTACCTGCGGGGGCGGGCGGAGGGTCGTGTTGACCAGGTGGCAGGCGGCCGCTTCGGCGCCGATATGCAGGTGTGCCTGGTGAACGACGGTCCCGTGACCTTTTGGCTGGATGCCTGAGCCGCAGCCGTGTTGTCACGGAATGACGGAAATTGGCGTAGAATCGCAGCGAAAATCACCATCCGATACAGGAAGCCACCGTGGGCCGCAGCGCCAGCATCGAACGCAATACCCTGGAGACCCAGATCAAGGTGTCGGTCGACCTCGACGGGACCGGTGTGTCACGCATGGATACCGGTGTGCCATTCCTCGAGCACATGCTCGAGCAGATCGCACGCCACGGGCTGATAGACCTGGATATCGTCGCCACGGGCGACCTGCACATCGATGCGCACCACACCGTCGAGGACCTCGGTATTACCCTGGGGCAGGCATTTGCCAAGGCCGTTGGCGACAAGAAAGGCGTGCGCCGTTATGGCCATGCCTATGTACCGCTGGACGAGGCCCTGTCGCGGGTGGTGCTGGATCTGTCCGGTCGGCCCGGGCTGGTGTTCGACGTCACCTTCACCCGCGGGATGATCGGTGACTTCGATGTCGACCTGTTCCATGAGTTCTTTCAGGGCTTCGTCAACCACGCGGGTGTCACGCTGCACGTCGACAACCTGCGGGGCAGCAATGCACACCACCAGGCGGAAACGGTGTTCAAGGCGTTCGGCCGCGCTCTGCGCATGGCCATCGAGCCTGATCAGCGCCTGGGCGACGTGATTCCCTCAACCAAAGGCAGCCTGTAGAGGGCGCGTACGTGGCACAGAAGATCGCCGTCATCGACTACGGCATGGGGAATCTGCGCTCGGTGTCCAAGGCGGTCGAACATGTCGCCGGGGATGCCGAGGTGCAGGTGACCGACGATCCCCGCTTGATCGACGCTGCGGACCGCGTGGTTTTTCCCGGCCAGGGCGCGGCACGCGACTGCATGCTGGCGATACGTGAACATCACCTGAACCATGCCGTGCTGCGGGCCGCGGCGGACAAACCGTTTCTCGGCATCTGCATGGGTCTGCAGGTGTTGATGCGGCATTCCGAGGAAAATGGCGGCACCGGCCTGCTCGGCCTGTTCGACGGCGAGGTCAAACGCTTTGACGGACGGGCGATGGGCGACAATGGCCTGCCGCTGAAGATCCCGCACATGGGCTGGAGCACGGTGCACCAGGCGATGCCGCACCCCCTGTGGGAAGGCATCGAGGACGAAAGCCGTTTCTATTTCGTCCACAGCTACCGCGTGGTGCCCGAGGATGCCTCGCTGATCGCGGCGACTACCGACTACGGCGTGCGATTTACCTCGGCGATTGCGCGCGATAACCTGTTTGCAACGCAGTTCCACCCGGAGAAGAGCGCCGCCACAGGATTGCAGCTGCTGAAAAATTTCGTCAACTGGAACGTTTGAACAAAGCCGACCGCCGAAAGCCATCAAGCCGGCAGCTGCGCGTCGTCGACGGTATTGCCGCGAGAGACTTAACTATGATCCTGATCCCAGCTATCGACCTCAAAGACGGCAAGTGCGTGCGCTTGCGCCAGGGTGTCATGGAGGACGATACGGTGTTCTCCGATGACCCCCTGGAGGTGGCGAGGCGCTGGGTGGACGCCGGTGCGCGTCGCCTGCACATGGTGGATCTCAATGGTGCCTTTGCCGGGCGCCCGGTCAACGCGGAGCCGGTGCGGCGTATTGCCGAGGCCTTTCCTGACCTGCCGATTCAGGTTGGTGGCGGCATCCGCGACGCCGAGACCGTCGAGGCCTACCTCGAAGCCGGTGTGCAGTGGTGCATCCTCGGCACCAAGGCGGTACGCGAGCCGCACTTCGTTTCGGAGATCTGCCTGCAGTTTCCCGGACACATCATCGTCGGTCTGGATGCAAAAGACGGCAAGGTTGCTGTCGAGGGCTGGTCGAAGCTGTCACGCCACGACGTGATCGACATGGCGCAGCATTTCGAACATGACGGCGTGGACGCCATTGTCTACACGGACATCAGCCGCGACGGCATGATGAACGGTGTGAACGTCGAGGCAACTGCAAGGCTGGCAAACGCCGTGCGCATTCCGGTCATCGCCTCCGGCGGCATCACCAGCATCGATGACGTACGTGCCTTGTGCGAGGCGCCGACCGAGAACATCATCGGAGCAATCACCGGTCGTGCGATCTACGAAGGCACGCTGGACCTGGCGGAAGGCCAGCGTCTGGCAGACCAGCTGAGTGCGCGTTGAGCGGGGCCGTTGCCGCGAACACAACATCATGGGTCTAGCCAAACGCATCATCCCCTGTCTCGACGTCGACGCTGGCCGTGTGGTCAAGGGTGTCAAGTTCGTCGATATCCGCGACGCCGGTGATCCGGTGGAAGTGGCGCGGCGCTATAACGAGGAAGGCGCCGACGAGATCACGTTCCTCGATATCACCGCGACCGCCCACGAGCGCGAGACCATGGTGCACGTCGTCGAGCAGGTTGCCTCCGAGGTTTTCATCCCGCTGACTGTTGGCGGTGGCATCCGCAAGGCCGAGGACGTGCTGCGTATGCTCAATGCCGGTGCCGACAAGGTCGCCATCAACTCGGCGGCCGTGTTCAACCCGGAATTCGTCAGGGAAGTCACGGACCGCTTCGGCTCGCAGTGCATCGTGGTCGCGATTGACGCAAAACGGGTCGACGACCACTGGGAGATCTTCACCCATGGCGGGCGCAAGCCCACAGGGATCGATGCCGTCGGCTGGGCGCGCAAGATGACGGATTACGGTGCGGGTGAGATTCTGCTGACCAGCATGGATCGCGACGGCACCAAGATCGGTTTCGACAATGAACTGACGCATGCCGTCGCTGCGGCGGTCCCGGTCCCGGTGATCGCATCGGGTGGCGTCGGCAACCTGCAGCACCTCGTGGACGGGGTGAAACAGGGCGGTGCGGACGCCGTGCTGGCGGCCTCGATCTTCCATTTCGCCGAGTACAGTATCGGCGACGCCAAGCGTTTCATGGCGGAGCAGGGCGTAGAGGTCAGGATGTGAACGGCGATGAGTGACACTCTGAATCAATTGGCCGACGTGCTCGAGCAGCGCAAACAGGCGGACCCGGCCGAGTCTTACGTGGCCAAGCTGTATCACAAGGGTCTCGACGCAATTCTGAAGAAGATCGGTGAAGAGGCGACCGAGACGGTAATGGCGGCAAAGGACGGGAATCGCGAGAAGATCGTCTATGAGACGGCGGATTTGTGGTTCCACTGCATGGTCCTGCTGGCGCACCAGGGGCTGCGCCCGGATGACGTGATGCGTGAACTCGAGCGCCGTTTTGGCCTGTCGGGACTCGAAGAGAAGGCCGGGCGCGGCGATTGACGCGGGCTTGGGGTATGATCCCGGTCCAGATTTTCTGACCCGCGCCGCGCCGGCGCAGGTCGTTACCGGAGATGAGAAATGGGTTTTGGTGGAATCAGTATCTGGCAGCTGTTGATTGTTCTCGTGATCGTGCTCCTGCTGTTCGGGACCAAGCGTCTGCGCAACCTCGGTGGTGACCTTGGCAATGCGGTCAAGGGCTTCAAGAAGGCGATGGGCGACGAAGAGAAGAAAACCGACAACGAGCCCGAGAAGCTGGAGAAGGCCGATGAGAAGGTCATCAACGGCGAGGCCACGCGCGAGAAGGACAAGCAATAAGCGCTTCATCCGCGGTCCACAACGATGTTCGACGTCGGTTTTTTCGAGCTGGTCCTGATTGCCGTGGTGGCGCTCCTGGTCGTTGGGCCCGAGCGCTTGCCCAAGCTCGCGCGCAGCGCCGGCATGTGGCTGGGTAGGGGGCGGCGTTTCATCAACTCGGTGAAGGATGACATCGATCGCGAGATCAAGGCCGACGAGCTGCGCGAGATCCTCGAGAAGCAGAAGCAGATCAACCCGCTACACGAATTCGTCGATGACACGAAAAAGGGTCTGCAGCAGATCAAGACAGATACCGAGTCGGCCCTCGACGTAAAAAAGAAGAAAGCACCCGCCGCAGAAGACCAAAATGAGTGAAAACTCGACGCTGCCGGAGCAGCCGTTCATCGGTCACCTGATCGAACTGCGCGACCGCCTGATGCGCATGGTGCTGGCGGTGTTCGTCATCTTTCTCGCACTGTTCCCGTTCGGCAACGACATCTATGTGTTCATCGCCAAACCGTTGATGGCGGTGATGCCTGCAGGCACCAGCATGATCGCCACCCAGGTGGCGTCGCCTTTCCTCACGCCCTTCAAGCTGGCGCTGGTGACTGCGGTGTTCGTCGCCATGCCGTACCTGTTGCACCAGTTCTGGGGGTTCATTGCGCCCGGCCTCTACAACCACGAAAAGCGACTCGCCATCCCATTGCTGGCTTCCAGCGTGGTGTTGTTCTACCTCGGGGCCGTGTTTGCGTATCTGGTGGTCTTCCCGCTGGTTTTCGCTTTCCTGACCGGGGTGGCGCCGGAAGGTGTGGCGGTGATGACTGACATCACCCACTACCTCGATTTCGTGTTGACGCTGTTCTTCGCCTTCGGCCTTGCGTTCGAGGTGCCGATCGCCACCATCGTGCTGGTGCTGGCGGGTGCGACCACGCCGGAGAATCTGGCGGGCAAACGTCCCTACGTCATCGTTGGCGCCTTCGTCATCGGTATGCTGCTGACCCCGCCGGACGTGATCTCGCAGACGCTGCTGGCGTTGCCGATGTGGGTGCTGTTCGAGATCGGGTTGCTGTTTTCGCGTTTGCTGATGCGTGACCGGCAGCGCAGAAGAGTGGACGACGAGGATGGCGACGAAGACGGACCGGCCGCCGGGCCGTCTGCCGGGAAAGACCTGGCGAAGCCTGTTGCCGCTGCCGCATCGGCGGTTGGTGGAGAGACCGGTGCTGTCCAGGACGGTGAATTCGTGCCGCTCGACGATCGCGAGATGGAAGACGAGTTTGACCGTATCGAGGCGGAGTTCGAGGCGCTCGACAAGGCGGCGGGTGAGAACGACGAGGTCTCGGACCCATCGCAAGACGATCAGACCGAGTACGACGATGCCGCGGACATCAACGTCGCCGAGGAAGCGCGTGCCAAATGGAGCGCTGAAGACGCTGCGAACATGCTGGACGAGGAAGACTTCCCGGCGCGCAGCGCGACCGAGGCACTGGCCGATGCCAAGCTGCAGCAGGTTGCCGCGCTGCGTGCCACCGGCGCCGAGAGCCAGGCGCGGGGGCTGTTGTACGAGGTCCTCAGCGAAGGCAACGCCAGCCAGAAGGCGGTGGCGCGCAATATCCTGGAGCAGATCGACAACTGAGGGGCAGCGACAGGCCGATGATCAAATCCCTCCGCCTGTTGGTCCTGTTTCTTGTAGCGGCGCCGGCCCTGGCGCTGGAGAACCAGCTGCGTGATCACCCATCGCCTTACCTGGCGATGCACGGCAATGACCCCGTTGCGTGGCAGGACTGGGGACCAGCGGCCGTCGAACTGGCGCGTAAAGAGGGCAAGCTGCTGTTCATCTCCAGCGGTTACTTCTCGTGCCACTGGTGCCACGTGATGCAGCGTGAGAGCTATCAAGACGAGCGCATTGCCAAACTCCTGAACACCCGCTTCGTGCCGGTGAAACTGGACCGCGAACTGCACGGCGCGCTCGATGCTTATCTGATCGACTTTCTCGAAAAGACCCAGGGCCATGCCGGCTGGCCGTTGAATATCTTTCTCACCCCCGAGGGTTACCCGCTGATCGGTGCCACCTATCTGCCACCGGAACGCTTCGGTGAGCTGCTGCAGCGTCTGGGCACCGCGTGGGAGGACGAGCGCGGCAGAATGCGCAACCTCGCGCGGCGCACCCTTTTGCAGCTGACCCTCAACGATGCCGCGGCAGCGGTGGAGCCGCTGCCGGCAGCGGCGTTGCTCGAGGCGATGCTCGGTCAGGCGATGGGCATCGCCGACCCGATGGAAGGTGGATTCGGCGACCAGAACAAGTTCCCGATGACGCCGCAGCTGCTTTCCCTGCTCGACCTGCAGGCGGCGATGCCGCATCCGCAGCTGGCCGAGTTCCTGACGCTGACGCTTGACCGCATGGCCACGCAGGGACTGCGCGATCACCTCGCTGGCGGATTCTTTCGCTACACGGTTGACCCCTCGTGGCAGATCCCGCATTTCGAGAAGATGCTGTATACGCAGGCGCAGCTCGCCGAAGTCTATCTTCGGGCGGCGCAGGTGCTAAAGCGCGACGACTACGAGGTGGTGGCGCGCGACACTCTGGATTTCGTGATTCGCGAGATGGCCGGAACTCAGGGTGGCTTTGTCGCCAGCTTCTCGGCGGTGGACGGTGCCGGCGAGGAGGGCGGCGTGTATCTTTGGACCATCGAACAACTGCATGCACTGCTCGGCGAGCAGGACACCGCGCTCGCACGCCGCCACTGGGCCATGCTCGATATCCCGGCGCTGGACGGTGGCCACCTGCCGAGGCAGGGCGACAGTTTGGGCGAGATTGCGCGGGCGCTGGGCGCAAGTGAAGAAGAGATCGCGACGCGACTGCAGTCGATCCGTGCCAAGCTGCTGGGCGCCCGGCAGGCCCGCGTCCTGCCGGTCGATGACAAGGAACTGGCCGGCTGGAACGGGCTGATGCTGGCGGCCCTGTCAAAGGCTGCATTGGCGCTGCAGGATCCGGCAATGCGTGATGCCGCAACCGGGATTCGCGATTTTCTGCGCGACCGTCTGTGGAGCGGCAGTGAATTGCGCCGTGCGATGAGCGGCGGCCGCGAAATCGGCAAGGCCTCGCTGGAGGACTATGCCTATGTAGCCTACGGTATGTCGCACTACGCGAAGCTGAGCGGTGACCCGGTCGACCGCACCTTCGTCGCTGCGTTGCTCAACCTGGCATGGCAGCGCTATCACGGCCCCGGCGGCTGGCGCATGGACGATCGGCCGCTGATCCCCGGAATGGGTGAGCAGCGCGCGATGCCGGAGGGCGCATTGCCGGCTCCCTCGGCGGTGCTGATTCGGCTGGCCCTTGAGAGCGATGATCCCAAACTGGTGGACAGGGCGGTCGCTGCCGCCGAGTCGGGTCGCCAGCAGGCGCAGGAGGACCCGTTCTGGTTCTCGGGGCACGTCGATGCCCTGCTGGGCGCTGCGGGCCTTGCGCGCTGAACACAAAAAACCGGCGCGTTGACGCCGGTTTCCGGATGACCTTGATGGTCTTTCCTGTCAGTCCCTGTGATCCCGACCGTGCCGTTCCCTGTGGTCACCATGGTGGCCGTGGCCGCGGCGGGTAACAATCCGGTACAGAGTGGTGGTGCCGCTGATCTCCGAGGCCAGTGCGAGCATCGGCACGCCGGGCTCGGGACTCTGGTCCGCAGGGATGAAGATCAGACCCTCGGGACCCAGGTCGCCTGCCGTGCCGTCGACGGTGCCGTCTTCTGCGTCGACCGAGAAATCACGGTAGTTGATATAGAAGACATGTTCCGGATGACGCGGGTTGCTGATGTCGTACACCATGATCCCGCCGACACGCTCGAGGCCGATGAACGCGTAGCTGCGGCCGTCGATCTCGCCGATCGCGATCGCTTCGGGTTCCGGGCCCTTGTTGTCGCTGCGGTTGTCGAAGCTGTCGTTGTCATCGTTGGTCGAGTTGAAATACCCGGGCGCCAGTTCTGCGGTGATGCGCTCGAACTGTGAGCCGCTGTCGTAGACCTGTCGGCCGCGCTCGTCCCAGATGCTGAACGAACGGCCGCCATACACATGCAGCCTGTCGAGCTTGCCGTCTTCGTCGATGCCATCGATCGTGGAGATGCTGACGCGGCCGAGGCGGTCCTTGTCGGTGCCGCCGTCGGTTTTTTCCAGCCGGGCGGCCAGCCTGTCGCTCAATTCGAGCCCGCTGCGGCCGAACGAGGTGACTTCGTCGATGTCTTTGAGACGGCTGACGTCGCCTCGCTCTTCCGCTTCGTCTCCACCGGCGTCGCCGCGGTCGTCGCCTTCGTTGGCGGTGACGTAATAGGTCGCGCGTCCGACCTTGTAGCTGGCGATCGCATCCGGCATGTACATGCCGTAGACCGGCCAGGTTCGGATATCGATTGCACCGTCCTTGTCCGATACGTCGAGCGCGTTATACGGCAGCGCGTGCTTCTTCAGGCCGAGCGGGAGGATCTCCGTCACCCTGGCGTGCCTGATGTCGACGACGGCCAGTGCGTTAGCCTCCTGCAGGGTCACGTGCGCGGAACGGCCATCCGGACTGACGGCGATGTACTCCGGCTCCAGGTCCTGGCTGACCGTGATCCGGGTGCCGACGTCCGGGAACAACCGCACGCCCATGCCGCGCAGCATCGCCTCTTTGCCGTCGAAGCTGTGGAAGTCGACGGTACGCACCGCGCACGCATGGTCGACGATGCTGATGGAGCCCTCGGGGTCCACGTTGCCGTCGGGTTCGCCCTCGTTGGCGACCAGTGCGTATCTGCCGTCCGGCGTGAACGTGATCATGTCGGGCAGGGCGCCGACTTCGGCCTGGCAGATCGGTTGGCCGTCGGTGTCAAACATCATTACCCGACCGGGCAGCGTCTTGTCGGCGTTCTCGACCGCGGCCGCGACCACCCCTTTCTTCACCGCCACGCTGTTGGCCCCACCCGATTCAGCCCAATAGGCACGGAGGTCCACCTCGCTGAGCAAGGGCAGTTCTTCGACATCGGCATCGGGGTCGACGACCGAGGCGTCGAGCACGTCGATATTGCCGGTGTCGCCGTTGGTCACGAACAGGCGCCTGGAGTGGGGGTCGTAGGCGACGATCTCGGACGCGCCCTGGTCGAAGACACGGCTCTGGTAGCCGGCGGCGACCTCCAGCCGCAGCCGTGGTGCACCACCCTGGTCGGCGGCTGCATAGACGGGGAGACTCAGGGCGACCGCGATTGCGGTGCGCGTGAACGGAAGATGGGGGATCGGCATGGCACACTCCTTATTCTCGTTGCCCGGCGTTCGGGTCCTGCAAGAGCGGCCGACCGTAGTGAGGCGGTGGTGGCGTCGGATGCAGGTGGAGGTGCGACGGTAAACGCCAATGATTACATCAGCGTTTCAGCGGGAGAAACCGTGTTCCCGATTGGGGCGATGAGAGGGCTCAGCCCAGCTTGGTGTAGACCCAGACACTCGCTGGCGGCAGGTTCCACAACACGCGACCGACACGTTCGCCGCTGACGCCGAGTGCCGCGGCCAGCGGGCCGGGGATCGGCGGCTTGGGCGAGTAGGTGAACTGTATGAACCTGCCCTTGGGGCGCAGGGCCGAAATCGCCTGGGCCAGCACACGGACACGTGTCAGCGTGCGCATGCTGAGCAGCGGCAGGCTCGAGACCACTGCATCTGCGGGTCTGCTGTGGATGTGGTCGAGCAGGTCCCGCAGACGTGCGGCATCACCGGTAATGACCGGTGGGGACGGAAAACGCCGTGCCAGCTGCCGGGCGAGTTCGGGGTCTTTTTCGACCACGACCAGGGCCGAGGGCGCAATGCCGCGAGCGAGCAGGGCGGTGGTGACGGCGCCTGTTCCCGCCCCCAGTTCGATGATCAGCTGGCTGTCGGTGTCCACCTGCGCAGCCATCGCATGGGCCAGTTCGTCGCTGCTGGCAACCACGGCCCCCATCTGCAGCGGGTTGCGCAGCCAGGCCGACAGAAACGGTGGCTTCAAACGTGGGCTTGCTGACAAGAGGGACTCCTTGGCGAACTGCTTGCCGGGGAACGCATGGTGCAGCGGGTTGCGTTGTCCCTTCCGGGGTGGCGTGCACCACCCATCTTACGCGATGCGCATGGTGGCCAGATAGTGCCCGCTGTCTGGCAGCATAACGTCAAAGGTTGGCGTTGGTGGCCGCGCAGTCGTACCTGCTCCACAGCAACCGGGAGGTCTCCTGATCTGGCTGCCCCTGCGGCATGGCGTCTTTTTCACGCTGCAGCTCCGCGTCGTCCGAGAGCATGGCCCCGAGGAAAACACCGACCAGGATCTCGTCACTCCCGACGTAGTCGCGGACCGCGACCAGATCAGGCAGGCCCATGTGGATGCCGACGTCGATATAGGTACGGATGTTGGACACCAGGGCCGAGTAAAGCTGCCGTGTCGCACCTTTACGCTGGCCTTCGCCGACATTGTCAGGAAGCAGGTCCAGGCAGATGATGTCCTGCCGGATGACCTTTTCGAGTCGCTGGAATTCGTCAATGTCGTCGGCCGCAGCAAATGGTGCCGCCACCAGCACTGCCAGGGTCAGGATCAGTTTCTTCATCATCATCGTTGCCCGTCTCCTGTTCCCACGCCGCGTTCCGCAAGGCACTCGTAGTCACCGACCGCGAAATCACGGCAGACCTTCGGACGCGTGTCGTAAATCCTGCACTTCATCGTGCCGCGGTCCAGTGCAATGCACCAGCCGTCCTCCAGCCTTGCCATACTCCGGCCACCCCATCTGTCGACTTCGACCAGGTGATCGGGTATGCCCCTCTCGCCGATCAGTATGACCTGCAGGCGACAACAGCAGGCCTCGCAGTTCGCGCAACTCACCTCCGGACCTGGGTTTGGCGGCGTCTTGATCGTCACAGGGAGCGTGTCAGATGTCCACCGCTGGAGGTCGTGCGCAGGGGGGGCTTTCGGGAAAGGAATTACGCGACGCTCAGTCGCTCTGCGCCGGATCGAGCGGAGTCGTCTCACCGGTGGCCTGTTCGGCCTTGGCCTCCGACTTGCGCTGGCGCTTCTCGTCTTTCTTCTTCTTCTTCGCGAGATCTCTCTGGCGCTTTTCGAAGGCGTAATTGGGTTTGGCCATGGGCGATCCTGTTCAAGCGGCGTTCGGCAATGTGCCGGAAGTGCCCGTTGGACGGGCACTGTCCTGTAACCGAAGATTAACAGCTTTTTCTGTTGGCCCGGCAGATGCGCGGCCACCATTGCAGATATCTCCGCACAGGGCATTGCACTACCATGGCGCCTTCCATCGCCACCGGCACGCTGTGCCGACGAGTCAATCCATGCGTATCGAACTCAGTCCACACGAAGCCAGGGTCATCGGCTGTCTGATCGAAAAACAGATCACCACCCCTGCGCAATACCCGCTGTCACTGAGCGCACTCACCGTTGCCTGTAACCAGAAGAGCAGCCGTGACCCGGTCATGCAACTGAGCGACGCCCAGGTGCAGCAGACGGTCGATGGCCTGCTGAAAAGGCACCTGGTCAGCGATCGCGGCGGATTCGGCAGTCGTGTGACCAAGTACCAGCACCGGTTCGGCAATGTCGGCTTCGGCAGCCTGGAGTTCACCGCACAAGAGCTCGGGATCATCTGCGTGCTGCTGCTGCGCGGGCCTCAGACCGCCGGCGAACTGCGTGCACGCAGCAGCCGCTTGTGCGAGCTGGCAGACGCGCAGCAGACCGAGGCGGTGATAAACGGTTTGATCGAGCGTCCCGATGGGCCGTTCGTGGCCCGCCTGGCACGTGATGCCGGGACGCGTGAGCCACGCTACGTGCACCTGTTCGGCGACCGCGATGCGCAGACAATCACGGCGACAGACACACCGGCCTCATTCGAACCCGAAGTGTCAGGGGATCGGAAGGCAGCGCGACGTCTGGAAGAGTTGGAAGATCTGGTGCTGATGATGCAGGGGCAGCTGGACGACGTCCTGGCCCGCCTGGAGCGACTGGAAGGAGGTTCCGGGCACCCGTGATCCCGCCAGGCTCAGGTGGCCTGCCCGATCACAGCATCATGCGGTGCGCTAGCCGGCGAGTGTCGTATCACGTGCCGACCGGGGGCCGGTATCGGGGCGTACCCAGCCGTCCCAGCCGAGCCAGTCGGACTCCTGCCCGACGTCGGATGGCGTGTTGCGGCGCGATACCCATCGATCCACCTTCTTGATGAATACCTTGCCGTCGTTGTACCAGTGTCTGTGCAACAGGTTTGACATGGGGCGCTCCATACTTGGGACGTGATGATCTCTGGAGTGGATGAAGCAACATTCGAACCAGGTATGTGAAAATCAATGACTTAGAGCGTATCTGCTGGCTGGCGGTCGGGCCACTGTAAAGGCTTTTGTCAATTTCTGGGAAGGTGCATCCCATCGTCCGCACCTCGTTGCCTGCTCAGCGGGTCTGCCGGCGCGCGCCGTTCGACATGGAGTCCTGAGACACTGCTATCGATTGGGGGGCAGCCCCAGGCCGATTGGCCGGCGGTGAAATCGCGGAGAGGCCCGGTTACCACTTCGCCCGAAAGACACCTCTGACGAATTGGATCTGGCCCTCTTGAAGGCTGCGCGTCGCGTTCTCCGCCTTCTGTGCGAGATTGTCGACGTACACCGACAGGCTCAATTGTGCCTGTGCGGTGACTTCAGGGGTGCCGCCAACGGGGGGGCCGCTCAGCTGTTCGTTGCTGGCGTCTTCGAAGAAATCAACGACGAATCCGGTCTCATCGAGAACCGAGAGCATCTCTTCGGCAGAAATCAGAAAGTTTTCGGCGGGGTGCGTGGCCCACGGGAGTGGAAAATAGGACGAGGCCGTTTCCCCGGCGGTCATTTCCTGGAAGGCAAATCGCCCCCCGGGCCTGAGAACCCGGTGGACCTCCGCGTAGAGCCTCCGCTTGTCGGCGATGTTCATGCCGACATTCTGCATCCAGACGGCATCGAACGAATCGTCGGCAAACGGCAGCTCGAGTGCGCTGCACCGGTGTACCGCGATTCGGTCATCGAGGCCTGTCAGGCGATTCAGCAACACAGCGCCGGCGCAGTAGTCGGGTGACAATTCGATGCAGTCGACGCGGCAGCCGGGCGATGCCGCGAGCATCCGAGCCGCGCCGGCCAGCCCGGCGCCGATATCAAGAACACGGTCTTCGGCCCGAATCTGTGCCAGCTCCTGCAACACCCGAGAAGCACGGAAGCCACCCGTATGAAAATGGTCGAGCGCCCCCAGCACCTCTGGTGACAGGCGCTGTTCGGGATCCAATCCTGCCGCCAGCAGGGCCGCCAGGATCCGTGCCTCGACGTCGCGGACCGAGTAGTGTGCTTCCAGGCTCGTCATGGATAACTCCTCCGCATCCGCCATCGGGTCCGGCGCGCGCCGATCATCTGCCAAAGATCCAATAACCAGACTGGCAGATTACCGGCAAAAAGACATGTTCGGGGTCCACCTTTCTCCAGCAGGCGGCGCAGAGCGTCGGTAACTGACCGCGAAGGAGCCAGCTGCCTCTGGCGAGTGGAATTAAAGTTGTGGTGACGGCGGCCGATGCATGCTCAAAGGGTCCGTACACCGATGGACCTGCCGGAGAGCTATCCCGTGACACAAATCAAAGAACTTGCCCGACAGTACCTCGAACAGCACTACTTTGTCGGCAGCGACGGACTGTTGCACACTCCGGTCGGCCGAACGGCACGCGCCACCATACGGGTGGGCCGCACCGTCTTCCCCGCCGCATCCCTGATTGCCGAAATGCAGCGGCAGACCAGGTCTGCATAAGGCGGGTTTCAGAACCACCCGTTGTGCGTAGCCATCACGTCCGGTTCGGCGCCGGCGGTGCCAGGTCACTCCCGGCTCGTTTCCTGCCGAATGCGCGACCTAGTTCATCATTTGTTCCAGATGGACGAGTTCGTTCGAATCGATCATCAGTTCGCCCTTTATCTTGGCGATATGCTGGATCTGTTCCATCGAGTGATCAAGGTCGATTCCCGTGTGGGCCTTCATCACGAGATAGTCCGCCAGCTTCACGACTGCCAACAGGCTGCGTAGGGGCGCATCGTCGATTTTTTCGCACGATGTGCCGTGATGCAGGTAGATCGCCAGGCAGACCCGCTCGGGCAATCGCCAGTGCCGGGCGAACAGATAGCCTATCGCGGAATGGTTGACGCCGATCCGATAGTCCTCGATCCGGTTGATGGAAATCGGTCGTTCGTACCGCATCTGGAAAACGGCATCGTATTTTTCCGACATACGCTCGGCGACGAATATTGCGCCGCAGTCGAGCATCAGTCCCGCGATGTAGGCCTCATCCAGCGGCACGTCAAAAAGCTCAGCGGCTATCCTGACCGCCAGGTTAGCGACCTCTGTACTGTCTTCCCATATCCGTTTTGCGAACAGAGAACGGGTCGGCAGGTAGTGTCGGACATACGAGGCCATCACCAGGTTCTTGACCTTGTTGAGGCCGAGCAGGACGACTGCCTGCTGGACGGACTCGATATTCTCGTATCCGTATCCTGCCGAATTGATGGATTTGAGGACCAGGCCGGCCAGGGCAATGTCACTGTTGATCAGTCCAATCAGCCGGGACAAGTCCGGTTCCGGCCGTGAAAATTCTTCGGCGATCTTGTTGACTACGTCGGGAATCGACGGGAACGGGCTGTTCTGGATGAAGGTGTACGCGGCCCGAAGTTCCTGTTCAGGGGGATGTAGTTCTCTCATGTACAGCTCAAATCACTTTGGGGCTCGGCAATGCTATTGGCGGCAACGGGACTCATGCCTTTAGCGAGCTGCCGAAAGCGGATGGAATATTTTCGTGCCGCCGTTGCGATAGCTGTTACTGTGCCCTTCAGGAAGATCGGCGGACAGGGTCGATTCCCAGCCGCGCCGCCCCGATGTGGACCATCCGACAATTCTTAAGTGAGACGTGTAGCGGGCAGCCGCAAGGTCGCATGGTGTCCGGCGTCCGATGAGCACCTCGCAAGGGTGGTACGGCCCTGCGGGTGATCAAGAAAATCAAAGGCGCCTACCTGAAGACCAAGCGGGTAGGCTCGAGAATTACCATCGTGTCCGTTGAGCATCGCCAGGGCGAGTCCAGTGAGCGGATTCGGGTGCAGCGTCCGGACAACGCGCCATACCCGAAGCCATAGAGGAACAGGCCTTGACACAAAAACAACAGTACCGTGACCCGAATCAGGAGCTGCGTGTCTGCAAGATATGCGGCCACACGTTTCTTGCGGGACAGAACACGCGACGGAGCACCTGCTCGCCCGAGTGTGAGGTGGACCAGGTCGAGCGAAATCAGCGCTCAAAGCAACGGCGATACTGAAGTCGGCACCGTTCGGGGCGCCAGCGAGGTTGTCGCGTGTTCCTGCTCACGTGGGCCACAGTTGGAATAAAACCCCGGGGCACCGGCCTGCTGCAATGACAGGTCCCCCTGTGGCACGAGCGATGCCGCTTGCGCACTATACTGCGGCGAAGTGAGGCACAAGGGTGGGCTGATACGCAATGTCGCGCGTGATGTGCGTGGGAATCGCCACGCTGGATATCATCAACCGGGTCGAGCGCTACCCGGACGAAGACAGCGAGGTGCGCGCCTTGGCGCAATCGCAGCGATTGGGCGGTAATGCCGCAAATACCGCGACGGTGCTGGCACAGTTGGGTGTCCAGGCTTTCTGGGTCGGCAACCTCGCTCAGCCGGCCGAGATCATTGAACAGGGTTTTGCCCGCCACGGTGTGGACGTTTCGCTGGCGGTACGCATCCAGGATGCGGTGATGCCGACCTCATACATCCTGCTGAGCAGGGCAAACGGTTCACGCAGCATCGTGCACTTTCGCGACCTGCCGGAATACTGCGCCGAGGACTTTCTCGAGCTGGATCTGCGCAGTTTCGATTGGGTGCATTTCGAGGGTCGCGCGGTCGATCAGCTGGTCCCGATGCTATGGCGTGCGCGAGGCATGTGCGGACTGCCGGTTTCGCTGGAGGTGGAGAAGCCGAGGAACGGGATCGAGACACTGTTCGAACAGGCGGACCTGCTGCTGTTCTCGCGTGATTATGCACAGGCCATGGGGTTTGCGGATGCAGCGGCGTTTCTGCGCAGCCTCCCACAGGGCGTTCTTGCCACCTGCACCTGGGGTGCACAGGGCGCCTGGGCGATCGACCACGATGGCGGGCTGCTTCACGCAGCGGCTTCAGTCTCGGAGCCCGTGATCGATACGATCGGAGCCGGCGACGTATTCAATGCTGCGATGGTGCATGCGCTGAGCACGGGGTGCATGGTCGATCAGGCACTGGAAGCGGCGGTGTGCCGGGCGTCACTGCAATGTACACGGGAGGGACTGGATCTGCCCGACGAGTGAAAGCAACGCTTTCGCTCCAGGTTTGCTGGGTCCGGGATAGCGGGGCGCCGAAGGTCCGCCGACTTGTTATTGCCCCGAGTTTCCAACGACCTGGCAGCAACGCATTTCAATCCAGTGAGGCGCGATATCCGAGTAGCGTCTCTTGACGTCCGGTGACGTGCTGTCTTGGAGCTGTATCCAATCGGTGCCCCCTGTCACCGCTGCGCCGCTGACGGTCCAGGTGTTGGTCGCAGGAGTCTTGGGAATCTTGTCAGCGCTCTCGCCCTGTTCGAATCCGTCGATTGTGGTGATCAGGTATCTACCGTCTTCAGTGACGCTTACACCTGTGACGTGCTCGACATGCTGGAAGCCGGAGCTGCCATATTGTTCGTCGGCATGTATGCCGAGCGAGCAGTCATACTTGGGGTCTTCAGATTGCATCGTGCGGTGAAGCAGGCTCGCGACGCGTACCACGCTTCCCTTTTCGGAGACCCTTCCTGGCCATGTGGTATTGCAGTTGAGCACCGCATCCGCAGTATTGAAGGCGGCATAACCCCGTTGTTGCTGATCTGGCGTCATGCCCGGTTCGTCACCGTGCAGCTGGTCGAGCCGGCCCACAATCTCCGGGTTGAGAAACTCGCCGCGGAATGCTTCCGCCTGCGTTAGTACACCGAGGCGCAGCAGCGAGTGGATGATTGCGATGTTCCCGCAGCGTTTGCCCTGCTTCTTGTCTTCCGGCGTTCCCTGATCGTCTCCACCATATTCCCGAAGCAGATCGTCCGCCTCCCGAACATAACTGCACGATGCCTTGTTGGCTGTGCTCTCGAGTACGGCCTCGAGGGTCCAGCCCTGATTGTCGACAATCGTGATTGGCAGCTCGCTTGCGGGCTGCTTCACGAAAGTCGGGTAATAGTTGGCTGATACTTCGTTGCTTCTGACAGCCCTCGTCATGCCATCGAGAACCCTCGCAGAGACGGGATCCCTTGCCTGAAGCCCGAGCATTTCCCAATCCGTCAAGCTGAATACCCGACAGACTTTCGTGACAGGACTGCCGGCTTCACTCAGGAAGCACTGTTGCTGTGTCCGGCTTTCGATGTCTGAGGTCGCGCACGCGGTCAGGATCGCGGCTGATATTCCCGCACCGGTCGATCGGCAGCGACGAAACCACACCACGAATCGATGTCTTGAGAAGGAAGTGATATGTGCGTTCATTGCCATGATTTCCTGTTCCACGATTCGCCGCGAAGAGATCGAAGTTGGTGGCGCACGCGCCGGTTGTCGCATGGTTCTGACGGTTCATTGTAGAACCGGAGCCATCCATAGGCGAAACAGGCTGCCCTCTCATCCCTTACAGGCTTGATGGCTGCTGATTGTGGATCGACGAGGCGGCGTCGTGGATCTTTCAGATTTGAGCTGAAGTTCGTTCCATCCACGTTCCTGACCGGATGCGAGGGGCGGCCCTTCGGCAGCCGCGAATCGGGTCGATCGTTGTGGACGTTGAATCCAGCTGAACATCGGGACACACATATCGTGTGTCGGGCAATTTTCAGGCCGGTTGCCGTTGTCCCGGTGATCAGGCCCGGGTTGGAGGAAAAGGCCTTTCATGCTACGAATAGAACGACATGCACACGCCTCGCATCCCGTCAGCCGGAAGGACCAGACGTCCATGACCGCTCCCCGCCGCCGCCCCCTGATCCTGCTGCTGCTCGTGTTGGGCGTGGGCGGGCTGCTCGCCTGGGCCATCCTCGGTCGCTTCGAGGCGATGGAGGGAGGCGTTGCGGTCAAGGCGAAAAAGCCGCCGGTACCGGTCGAGGTCGCGGTGATCGAGCACGGCCCGATCGAGCTGCTGCGCACCTTCACCGGAACACTCGAGGCGCGCGCCGAGTTCGTCGTTGCGCCCAAGGTCGCCGGTCGGGTCGAGCAGATAAACCTGGACCTGGCCGATGAGGTGACCCGTGGCCAGATCGTCGCGCTTCTGGATGACGCCGAGTACGTACAGGCGGTGGCTCGTGCGCAGGCCGATCTCGAGATCACGCGTGCCAGCAATATCGAGGCCGACAGCCTGCTGCAGATTGCCGAGCGTGAACTCAGCCGGATCGATGACTTGCGTGGCCGTGGCGTGAGCTCGGAATCACAACGTGACGTGGCCAAGGCCGAGCAGCTGGCCAAGCAGGCGCAGGTCAAGGTGACCAACGCGCGCATCGCCAGTGCAGCGGCGGATCTTGAAGCGGCGCGCATCCGACTGGGTTACACCCAGGTCAAGGCCGATTGGCACGGCGGCAGCGAGCGGCGCGTGGTGGCCGAGCGCTATGTCGACGAGGGCGAGACGCTGGCGGCCAATGCGCCGCTGCTGCGCATCGTGGAGCTGGACCCGATCACCGCGGTGTTCTTCGTCACCGAGCGCGACTATGCGCGCCTGCACCCGGGCCAGTCGGTCAGCCTGTCCACCGACGCCTTTCCGGACGAGTCCTTTGCCGGCGAGATTCAGCGCATCGCGCCGGTGTTCCGTGAGTCAACGCGCCAGGCGCGCGTCGAGCTGCAAGTCTCCAACCCAGACCTGCGCCTCAAGCCGGGCATGTTCGTGCGTGCGACGGTGACGCTGGAGCAGGTCGAGCAGGCGGTGATCGTGCCGCAACAGGCGCTGACCAGCCGGGACGGGCGTGCCGGGGTGTTCATGGTCGGGCCGGACGACGCCAGCGTGGTATGGCGCGTGGTCGAGCCCGGCATCCTGCAGGGCGACCGGCTGCAGCTCGACGTTGCGGACCTGGACGGCAGGGTAGTGGTGCTGGGTCAGCAGCTGCTGGATGATGGCGCGCCGATCCGCATCACGCCCGACAAGGTGACCGCGAAGCCATGAACCTGGCGCGCGCAGCTGTCCGCCGGCCGGTGTTCACGCTGATGGTGACGTTGATGGTGCTGGTGCTCGGCACGGTGGCGCTCAGCCGGCTGCAGATCGACCTGCTGCCCAGCATCGAGCTGCCGACGCTGACCGTACGCACCCAGTACGAGGGAGCCGACCCGGTGGTGATGGAGCGCCTGGTCACGCAGATCGTCGAGGAGATCGTCGCCACTGTGCCCGGCGTGGTCGAGCTGACCTCGAGTTCATACGATGGCAACAGCAGCGTGCGGGTGAGTTTCGACTGGGGATCGGACATTGATGCGGTCGCGGTCGACGTCCAGGCGACGCTGCAGGACGAGATCAGCGAACTGCCGGATGATATCGTCGGCCCACGCGTCACCAAGTTCGACGTCGACAGCTTTCCGGTGGTGCTGCTCGGCATCTCCAGCGAGCTCGACCCCGTCGAGCTTACGCAGATCCTCGAAGACCAGATCCGCTACCGCTTTGCGCGCATCCCCGGCGTCGCCCAGGTCGATCCCTGGGGCGGCTTCACCCGCGAGGTGCGGGTCGAACTCGATCCGGGCAAGGTGAACGCGCTCGGCCTGCCGCTGAGCGATGTGCTGGACGCGCTGCGCAACGCCAACCTCGACCTGCCGGCCGGCAAGATCGAGCGCGGCGGCTACGAGGTGACGCTACGTGCGCCGGCTGAGTTCACCGATCTGGACCAGATTCGCAACACAGTGCTCAGCAAGCGCGAAGGCGCCCAGGTGACGCTCGGACAGATCGCCCAGGTACGAGACACCTACGAGAAGCTGACCCGGGTGATCCGAATCAACGGCGAACGCGGCCTGCGTGTGGCGATCCGCAAGCAGGCCGAAGCGAACACGGTCGAGGTCGCGCAGCGCGTGCTGGCCGAGGTCGACGAACTCAACCGGCTGTTCCCGCAGATCCGCATCGTGCCGGTGATCAACCAGGGCAATTTCATCGAGCGCTCGATCGCCAACGTTGCGCAGTCAGTGCTGTACGGCGGTTCACTGGCGGTGCTGGTGCTGCTGTTCTTCCTGCGCAACCTGCGCAGCACAGTGGTGATCTCGCTGGCCATTCCGATATCCGTGGTGGCGACCTTCGCACTGCTGTACTTCGGCGGTTTCACCCTCAACCTGATGACGCTCGGCGGGCTTGCGCTCGGTGTCGGCATGATGGTCGACAGCTCGGTGGTGGTGCTGGAGAACATCTACCGGCGCCGCCAGGAAAACGGCGAGACGCCGCGCACGGCGGCGGTCGCCGGCACCCGTGAGGTGTCCGCCGCGGTGGTCGCCGGCACCGTGACCACGCTGGTGATCTTCCTGCCGCTGGTGTTCGTGCGTGGCGTGCCCGGGGTGCTGTTCAAGGAACTGGCCTACGTGATCATGTTCTCGCTGTTCTGCGCTCTGCTGGTCGCACTCAGCCTGGTGCCGATGCTCGCATCGCGGTTGCTGTCCGCCGAGGACGAGAGTGCCCGGCGCGGCTGGCTGGCCGCGTTGGGTACACGTGCCGGCGTCGCGCTGACCGCGCTGGAGAATGGCTACCGCGACCTGCTGCGCGGCACCTTGCACCACCGCTGGATCACCGTGCTGGTGTCGGTGGCGATCTTCGCCGCCAGCCTGCTGCTGGTGCCATACATCGGCACCGAGTTCCTGCCGCCGAGCGACGAGGGCGAGGTGCGCGTGACCGGCGAGATGGACGTTGGCACACGCCTCGACCTGATCGACCAGCAGACCCGGCTGATGGAACAGATCGTCTACGCGGCCGTGCCCGAGTCGGTGTCCGCGGTCGCCACCGTCGTCACCTCTGGCACGCGCGGCAGCGCCAAGGCGCAGGGCGAGATCCGCCTGTCGCTGACCCCGGCCGTGCAGCGGGCGCGCTCCAATGAGGACATTGCGCGCGAGCTGCGCCACCGCCTCGACGGCGAGATCCCGGGCATGACCATCCGCACCCGCGCGCCGCAGGGCCAGTTTCTGCTGGAGCGCCTGCTGGCCAGCGAGGAGGGCGTCACGGTTGAGGTGCGTGGCTTCGATCTCGACACCCTGGCGATCCTTGCGCGTCGCGTCGCCGACGGTATTGCCGATGTGCCGGGCGTCACCGATGTCAGTGTCAGCCGCGAGGCCGGCGTACCGCAGCAGCAGATCCTGGTGTTGCGCGACAAGATCGCCGACCTCGGCCTGGAGGTGCGCGACGTGACCGAGGTCATCGAGACCGCGGTCGCCGGTTCGAAGGCCGGCGAGTACCGCGTCGCCGGCAACTCCTACCGCATCCTGGTGCAGCTGGCGAACGCCGAGAAGCGCTCGATCGACGAGATCCTCGACCTCACGCTGCGCACCCCGGCCGGCGAACAGGTCGCGTTGCGCAACCTGGTGACCACCGAGGCCGGGCGCGGTCAGGTGATCGTCGAGCGCAAGGACCAGCAGCGCATCGTCACCGTGAGCGCCAACATTGCGGACCGCGATCTCGGCTCGGTGGTCCGCGACGTGCGCACCCGGCTGGCCGATATTCCGCGGCCGGCCGGCTACGATCTGAACATCGCCGGCAACTACGAGGAGCAGGAGGAGGCCTTCCGGGAACTCACGCTGTCGCTGCTGCTGGCGCTGGTGCTGGTGTACATGGTGCTCGCCTCGCAGTACGAGTCGCTGCGTGACCCACTGGTCGTGATGCTGTCGGTGCCGGTCGCCGCGGTCGGCGTGCTGTTGACGCTGTTCCTGACCGAGACCACGCTCAACCTGCAATCGGCCATCGGCTGCATCATGCTTGGCGGCATCGTGGTCAACAACGCGATCCTGCTGGTCGACCAGGCCGGGCGCCTGCGCCGTGAGGGCCTGGCGGTGGTCGAGGCGTTGAGCGAGGCCGGCCGGCGCCGCCTGCGGCCGATCCTGATGACCACGCTGACCACCATTCTCGCGCTACTGCCGCTGGCATTTGGCATCGGCGAGGGCGCCGATGCACAGGCCCCGCTGGCGCGCGCGGTGCTCGGCGGGCTTGCCGCGTCGACGCTGATCACGCTGCTGCTGATCCCGGCGGTCTATGCGATCTTTCATCGCGACGAGGCTTGATCGCATCGCATGGCCCACCGGGCTCGGCAACGCCCGTGCCCGGGTCTGTCCACATCAGGCCGAGAACGAATCGGCGAGCGCGCGCAGCAGGCTTGCTCCATCGCCACGCCACGCACTGCCATGCATGCACGCGAGTGTTGAGGGATTTGTCGCGGCCAGTCGTTCGAGCATCGCCCTTGCGTCTTTTGTGTGTGAGAAGTAGTCCATTGCGTGGCGGAAGGCTTCGCTGGGTCCGAGGATATCTGACTCCGTGACCGGCGGAAGGTCCGCGCCGCCTTGAGTAAACAGGTCGCCACACAGAAGCGTGGACGTGCTCTCCTCAGTCAGAAACCCACAATCCCACGCATGCGGCAGATGCGGCGTATCGAACCAGCGTATCGAGTGCTCACCCAGCACGAGCCCTTCTCCATCGGCGATTGCGCGCGGCGCCCGATCTGCCAGGTCGCCGATCGACACCATGGCCGCAACAGTACCGCACAGTGGCACCGATCGCGGAGCGACGGCCAGCCATTCGTTGAGCGAACCACACTCGTCGGCTTCGACATGGGAGAACGCGATATAGCGAAGCGTCTCGATGGGCAAGACGCTTGCCACCGCCTCCCGTACCAGCGAGAACATCTTTCTCGGGCCGGTGTGAAAAAGCAATGGCTCATCATCCGCGATGAGGTATTGGTTGAACGAGAACCCACCGGCACCCGAAATCACAATTGGTGTGTTGATGCGATAGATGCCGTCGGCAATCTCATGCACGTTGGTACCGGACTGCTTGTTTGTAACGGCCATCGGTCACTCCTTGCGTGAATGGCGTGGGAGATGTGTCGATCTGCGCCTCAGCCGACCGTTCAACCAGGCTTCATGGTCGGCCTGGAGCAGAACCCCGGGTTACCGAATATCGTCCGATTCGCGAAACTACGCCAGAGAAACAGCAAAGCGGGGCACCGGCCCGATCCACCGCCATGGTGGGCTGATGCAGGCAGGGCAGTCCTAGGGGCCGGTTGAATTGGATGCCCCATCAGCCCTTCACGGCCTTGGGGCAAAGACCGGCATTCTTGCGCGCCTCGATGAAGGCCTCACAGCCGTCCTTGGCAAGCGGCAGACGGTATTCTTCCATGGCGTGATCCTTCAGCATCAGGGTTCCGATGCGCGTGCTGACTTCGCCGATGCGGTCGCGGAAGTCGGCCTCCATGTTCACCCTTGCCCGTTCATAGTCGAGATCACGGTTGCGCTCACGCTGGGTGAACTCGACGATCCTGCCGGATTGTTGCTGTCTGCGTTTTTCCATATGCAGCTGAGCCGCCTTGTCGCTGGCGTCATAGTGCGACTGCCGCAATTTGATGAGTGCCTTCTGTCGTTCCTCCATCAGCCGCGCGACATTCGCCTGCTCTTTGGTGATCTCGTCGTTCAGTTGCGAACGGATGGCTTCGATTTCTTCCGGCTTCGCGTCACGGGTACTCTGAAACAGCTCGAAAGCCGCATTGTGCTGGGCATTGCGACCGCGGATCTCGTATTGCTCCTTCACTGTCATCAGCAGCGATGCCGTTGTCGAGAGACCGGAGAAAAACTTGTGGAGCTGTACTGCCTGGTCTGCCAGCGATGGATCGTAGTCAGCGATCTTGACGAAGGCACCGCTCGGATCGACAACACCACCTTGTCCCTCCCACTTGGCGTACTCCTGGGCCAATCCCTCGACGTAGTCCACCACCTGCGGGCGTTTCAGTTGCCAGACTGCGTCCGCCGCAACATCGAGGACGAAGCGCCCCTCCTGGCCGTCCATATAGAGTTTCGACGCGATGGCGGCATTGCAGGGGTCGGCCTCACCATCGGCGATGGCATTCGCCTTCTCGTAAAGGGTGTCGCGCAGCGCTACGCGCATCGGTTTGGACAGTGCCTGGTAGATTCCCACCTGCTTCATGTTGGCGGCTTCGTATTCGTCCGCCGAGGCGTGTGGCGGTGTCGGCAGGCAGTCACGCCGGTAGTCCATAACCTTGAGCCCGTAGTGCATCCCGCCGGAATAGCCGAGATCCACAGTGCCATTGGCCAGTTCATCGGTCACGGCACCAAACAGGTCGGTCTCACCCTCCGGGGTATTACTGCCGATACAGCCCTGCCAGTCTGAACCGCCACCCGGCAGCGGCTCGGTCCACGAACCCAGGCCGCTGAAATGGCACTCGCCACCTTCCGCCTTGACGCCGACATGGCCACTTCGGGGATAGGTGCGACAAAGACACGAATACGTCTTGTCCGGAATGCTCACGTCAAGGTGCGTGGCCAGTTTTCCGATCTTGGCGCCACCCAGTTGCGCAATGTCGTTGGCGATCGCGTCACGCACCACCCTGGTCAACTCGGCCGCGCGGATATCGCGTTCGGTCTTGCCTTGCTCTGCGGCGAGTGGCGTGACCATCATCAGCAGGGGGAAAAGCAAAGACCCAATCAACGCAGAGCGGCCAATGTATTGCGGAATCATCGCGCCTCCCCCGGTGCCGGTCTGTCGAGGAATTCGCCGAGCGCCTGCCGTGCCCGTTGGCGCAGAAACTGTAGATAGGCATCCGCATCGAACCGGTCCGCCGGGATAAGACGGAAGCGTGTCTGCATGTCCACCTCTGCGCCCGGTGGCTGACGAATCGTCAGGGCCCTCAGGTCGAAGCGGCTGGACTGGCCCGAGCGTGCCGGTGCGGCCAGCAAAGTTGCGTAGAGCGGCTTGCCCTTTTGGCTCGGCGACCGCGGCATGTCACCCCGAATGCCCGGTCCGCCCGGCACACGGACGCTCAGCGAGTTCCAGGCGATCCAGATCTGCAATCGGCCATCCCAGTCTGGTGGCAGGGGCCGTACCCAGTTCTCGTAGTACCCATGACGCACCTGCAGGGTGTAGTGATCGTCGTCAGACAAACGGATCACGGAGAAGCGCGCGTCGTAACGTGTCCTGCGCACATTGTCGTCCGCCAGTCCGACGCCTTCGGTCCCGAGGACAAAATACAGACCACTGGTGTTATCGGGGTCGAGGGCCAGCTCGACCAGGTACGGCGCCTTGTCCACCAGCACGTCAACGTCTGCCAGCGGTACGGTGGAGGTGAAGCCGACCCGGCCCCAGCCATTTTTTGCCGGCACATCCACCCGCATCGAGCCAACTGCCAGGTGTGCGAAACGGCCGAGATCCTTTGAACCCTCTTCAATCACCTTCCACTTCTGCAATGCATCGGCCGCCAGCAGATCAGTTGCCGGAAACATCGCATCCGCCGGAGGTGGAGGCTCTGCGGTCGTGTCGGGCAGGTGGGAGAGGGTGATGCGCTTGAGACCAAGCCGGGACGGTGTTCCGTCGCTCCCGGTACGCGTGAATGCATAGACGAAGAAGCCGGTGTGCGGCCGCGCCAGTGACCAGGGTCCCTGCAGCGGCGGCAGGTCGTCGACACCAACGCTCACCTGGCCGGGGCTGATTGTGACGCTCACACGTGTCGGCGCATGGCGTTCGCTGCTGCCCTGCGGATGATCAACCGGTGGCTTGTTCTTCGGCCCCGGGGTCTCGTACCAACCGTAGACGCTGCCGTTGCCGTCATCGGCCGGTTGCCAGTAGAACACCATGCCGTACTGGCTCAGGGCCCATTCACCGAATGACTGCGTAAGGTGGAGCGAAAAGCGGTCACTGCGCCGGGGGTCGAGTTCGAAAGTCAGCGTCACACGTGCGTCGGGGCCGAAATCGTCGAGCCACACGCGTGGCACCTTGGACCCGATTCCGATCTCGGTCTTCTTCCGCTCACCCGGGATCTCGATGAACAGGTCGTCATCCTGTTCGCTCTTGATGTTGGAGAGCTTGCCGAACAACGAGGTGTCATGCAGCAGGCGCCAATCCTGCCGATCGGGTCTGTGCTCGAACAGGACATCTTCCGCCGGAGTGAGGCCTTGCGAGGCCGCCCCGCCAAGCCACGGCGAGACAGCGAACAAGAACAGAAGCAGGCTGCGGACGGTTCGGTACGGCATCGGTGCGTCGCCAGCGAAAAACAGTCTGTTTTCGATACTAGACCTATGCCAGCGGCGCGCTTTGCCCCCGGTCAACATTGCGGTGCGAGGTGGTGGAGGCGCTCAGCTGGCCGGCCCGGTGCCTTTGCCACCTCTCGTCGCATTGCTGCGACGTGATGGTTTGCGCCGCCAGAGCCCGAACGCCAGCAACCAGCCGACACCTGCAACGATCGGGTGCTCGAAATTCGGTCTGGCCTGAATGGCGGGTGCGCTGATGACCGGCCAGAATGGGGCATACCGCACGCGGAAGGGTTGTGCCTTCAGCAGCGCAGGCACCTTCGAGAAGTCGCCCAGCATCATGGTGGTGCCTTCGAAGGTACGGCCGTCGGGGACGGCAAATTCATAGTTGATCGTGTAGTTGAAACGGTTGCGCAACGGCTCGTTGCGCTCGTAGTTCAGCCGGCGCGTCGCGGTCACTGTCGCGGTGGCCTCGGCCCCGAACAACCCGAGCATCGGCACGACAAGTCCCCATGCCAGCAACACCAGCCCCAACGGGGTGAGAAGTATTCTGGCCCAGTTCATTGTTTTGATCCGCACCCTCCTGCATTCGAATCCGGGGGCGTGCGATCAGTATGAACCGTTAGCGTATCTGTGAAAAACAGGTCTCCAACGCGTACTGAGCTGAAGCCCAGGTCCACTTCAGTCACCAGTGAATTTTCAGGCTGTCGCTTCGCACGCGGCAGCCGTTGGAGATGTGCGGATATAGGGGCTCCTTGTGACCAGACAGGTACTGATCAAGTATTCTCATCAACTACCTTAATGTATTCAAAAATTCAATTCTGGATCTGAGCCGGGGCGGCTACAGTCACTCAGCGACGTCATTGGGTGCGATCGGCCGCGGTGTCGGGTCGCCCGCCCATGAGCCAGGCGTTGGCACAGACCCGAGATCGCGTGACCGCCGCGCCGTGATCCCACCCCAGAGAAGACATGAGCACAAAGAAACCGACGATCATCTACACGCTGACCGACGAATCCCCGTTGCTGGCAGCCTGTTCGTTGCTCCCGATACTGAGGACCTTCACGGAGCCTGCGGGCATCGACATCAAGAAGAGTGACATCTCCCTGTCTGCCCGGATCCTTGCCGAGTTTCCCGAGTACCTGGAACCCGGACAGCGGGTGGAGGACTGCCTGGCCGAGCTGGGCCGCCTGACCCAGGAGCCCGACACCAATATCATCAAGCTGCCCAACATCAGCGCGTCGATTCCACAGTTGACCGCCGCGATTGCGGAACTCCAGGCCTGTGGGTACGCAGTCCCGAAATACCCGGAGGAGCCACGGGGCGACGCAGATCAGCAGGTCAGGCGGCGTTATTCCAAGGTGCTGGGCAGTGCCGTCAATCCGGTACTGCGCGAAGGCAATTCAGACCGGCGTGCGCCGCCGGCGGTAAAGCGCTACGCGCGCAAGAACCCGCACCCGATGGGCAGGTGGAGCCCGGCCTCGCGGACGCATGTCTCGCACATGCGTGGTGGTGATTTCTATTCGAGTGAGAAATGCATGACCATGGACAAGGCGTGCAGCGTGAAGATGGACCTTGTCACCAAATACGGTGAAGTCATCGTCCTCAAGGAAAACACCGCCCTGCTCGAAGGCGAAATCATCGACAGCATGTTCATGAGCAAGAAGGCGCTGTGCGACTTCATCGAGGAGCAGCTGCAGGATGCCTACGAGACCGGTGTGATGTTTTCGCTGCACGTCAAAGCGACCATGATGAAGGTGTCGCACCCGATTGTGTTCGGCCACGCGGTACGCGTGTTCTACAAAGACCTGTTCGACAAGCACGGTGAGCTGTTCGAGCGCCTCGGGGTGAACCCGAACAACGGGATCAGCAGCGTGTACGAAAAGATCGAGCAGCTGCCGCGTTCGGTGCGCGAGGAGATCGAGCACGACATCCACGCCTGCTACCAGACCCGCCCGGAGCTGGCGATGGTCGATCCGCGCCGGGGTATCTCCAACCTGCACGCGCCGAACGATGTGATCGTCGACGCCTCGATGCCTGCGATGATCCGCGAGGGCGGCAAGATGTGGGGCCCCGACGGCAAGCTCAAGGACACCAAGGCAGTGATGCCCGAGAGCACCTATGCGCGCATCTACCAGGAGATGATCAACTTCTGCAAAACCAACGGTGCATTCGATCCGACCACGATGGGGACCGTGCCCAACGTCGGCCTGATGGCGCAGAAGGCCGAAGAGTACGGCTCGCACGACAAGACTTTCGAGATCCCGGTCGACGGTGTTGCGCGCATCATTGACGACGAGGGCAGGGTGCTGATCGAGCAGTCGGTCTGCAAGGGCGACATCTGGCGCATGTGTCAGACCAAGGATGCGCCAGTCCGTGACTGGGTCCGGCTGGCCGTGACCCGTGCCCGGCAGTCGGATACGCCTGCCGTGTTCTGGCTGGACGAATACCGCAGGCACGATGCCGAGTTGATCAAGAAGGTAAGACGCTACCTGCAGGACCACGACCTGACCGGGCTCGACGTCCAGATCATGTCGCCGTTGCGCTCGATGCGGTACACCCTGGAGCGGGTCATCCGCGGCAAGGACACCATTTCGGTCACCGGCAATATCCTGCGTGACTACCTGACCGACCTGTTTCCGATCATGGAACTCGGCACCAGCGCAAAGATGCTGTCGGTGGTCCCGCTGATGAAGGGCGGTAGTCTGTTCGAGACCGGTGCCGGGGGCACGGCACCCAAGCTGGTGCAGCAACTGCTGGAGGAGAACCACCTGAGCTGGGATTCGCTGGGCGAGTTTCTGGCGCTCGGTGTGTCGCTGGAACACGTCGGCCAAAAAACCGGCAACCACAAGGCAACGATCCTTGCCAGGACCCTGGACGAGGCAACCGGGAAACTGCTCGACAGCAACAGGTCGCCGTCGCCCCGCACGGGCGAGCTGGATAGCCGCGGCAGCCATTTCTACCTTGCGTTGTACTGGGCGCAAGCGCTCGCGGCACAGAGCGATGCCCCCGACCTGCAGGCCCATTTCGCGCCACTGGCAAAGGCGTTGAGCGAAAACGAACAGGCGATCATCGACGAGCTTTGTTTGGGACAGGGTGAGCCGGTCGATATCGGCGGCTATTACTTCGCCGACCCCGAGAAGACCAAGGCGGTCATGCGGCCCAGCGCGCGTTTCAACCAGGTATTAAGGGAAGCGCGCCAGCACCAGGGTTCGGCGCCGCCCGCCTGATCTCCGCATGGTCCCTGCGAGGCGGCCCTCCTCACAAGTCGAATGACTGCTCTTTGATGTAGGCAGGGCTTGTGCGCAGTGCTGAATGTCCGAGTGAGCCGCAGGCGAACGGCTTGACCGCCTTGCTAGCTCTATTCACGTGACCGATACATTCTGAACGAGAACTCTCTTGCCAACACACACGAGCCGCAAAAAGGCGATGTGCTCTCCATTCGACTTGGTGTACCTCTGTTTCCAGAAAACTGCGACGTCGGTTTCTTTTCGAAACACCGCCGCAAATTCTCGCTCAGCGAAATAACCCAACTTCGCCTGATATTCTCTATATTGAGCTTTGAGATTCTCCTCGGTAACGATCGATTTCAGATCATCCGTGAAATCTTTAACGTGACGTTCGTGATCGATCGACGTTGATGCCTCCATCAGGTTATCCATGATGGGATTTGCTATTGAAAGAATCTCGGACTCAGACATCTTCAGCCAATTCATCTGATTTGCTTTTCAGAGCTTACGCCCGTATTCAGCGGACCCAAACGCAGCGAGGCGTTTGTGCAACAATGCCGAAGGCATACGCAAAAAGCCGCGCGGAGTTTGGGGTCTGCTGGAATTTATTGTTAGCTGCCAACTGCATGACGCAATGCTTCCATAAATTTTTCCTCCGCAGCCAACGCCATAGCCGACTGCGATTCGTATAGATAGACTGTTTCTTCACCGAGGTGAGGAATCAGCAAATCTACTTGCCTGATTGGCCCGTATTTCTTTGGCTCAAGCGCCATTGGAACCCATTTTTCGTTCCCTTTCTTTGCCTGGACGAGCTTAATGTAAGCGCGGCGAAACTCGCGCCATGAACAGACCACGATTCCCTTTCGAGCGATTCCAATGAACGAATCTGGCCAATCGCTCGATTCATTCGACACAATCCAGTTATTGAACTCCCCGCTGGTGAGACGAATCGTTTCCAGCTTCACTTCCAATCCGTGCTGGTGTTTTCCCGCGTCGTAGTAGACAACATCCCCGACAATGCTCTTCGTGCCGTCAGGGTTGATGTACTCGGGCACCTTGCCCCGAATACTGAATATGCGAGGAATCAAGTAGGCACTGACAAAATGGTGCTCGCCGGGCACAGGGCGGTTCTCCCTCTTGGGCAAAACCATATATGTATCGATATAGCTGGAGTAAGTTTCGATCATCGACCACACGCCCTTATTTAGCTAACGAGACTGTCGAATTTCTGCTTTCACGAAAGCCGACGCCTCAATCTCCGTTATTTTGCCCGAGCAGGAGCCATTGGCGGACTTTATGCGCTCCAGGCGTGGAGGGGTGAAATCGTGCT
>Ga0116152_10000375_pt1 | contig 36309 bp, 38 predicted proteins | sample AD_UKC119_MetaG_FD_89894 | JGI IMG/M metagenome (GOLD analysis project Ga0116152, IMG submission 89894) | Active sludge microbial communities of municipal wastewater-treating anaerobic digesters from Hong Kong - AD_UKC119_MetaG | ecosystem: Engineered > Bioreactor > Anaerobic > Digestate... | reverse complement strand
CGTTGACTGGGTGGTGCTGACCGCCGCCATCGTCGGCCTGGGCCTGGCCGTGATCTCGTCGGTGCGCACCGGCGTCGGCGATCTGGCGACCGACATCTCGACCTCGCTGTCGGGTGCGACCGTCGCGACGCTGGGCGAACTGGGCGTGAACCAGTAATCCATCGGATTTCTTGGCCCTGACACGGGCCTGGCGGACCGCATCCCCCGATGCGGTCCGTTTCGTTCCGACGGCCACATCTTTCCCATGGTCGCGCCACGATCCTGCCCAAATCGCCCGGCAGGATCATGCGGTCAGACCCGCGTCACCGCGGGTGCATTCAAAGCAACCGAGAAAACCGCACAGGAGTTTGCCATGCGCGCAGTTCAGATCGGAGTCCTCGGCATCGGCCTGGCGCTGGCTGGTTTCGGCGTCTACATGGCGCAGAATTACGTCGCGCAGACGCGCAGCGCCCTGGCTGTCGTGCAAGCACGCAACGCCGCCGCGCCCGGCGCCATTGCCACCGTCAACGTGATGGTCACCACGCGCCCCATGCGCTACGGCGAGCCGATCCGCGCCGAAGACGTGCGAAGCGTCGCCTGGCCCGCGAACGCGGTGCCGCCAGGCGTGTTCAACAGCATGGATGACGTGGTTCCCGATCCTGACCGCCCGCGCGTGGCGCTGCGCGCGATGGAGCCGATGGAACCGCTTCTGGCGGTCAAGGTCAGCGAACCCGGCCAGCCCGCGGGCATCACCGCGATCCTGACCCCGGGGATGCGCGCCTTTACCATCCGCGTGGACCAGAACAGCGGGATCTCGGGAACGCTGCGCCCCTCGGACACGGTCGATATCTATTGGACCGGCCGTGGCGCCCAAGACGGCGAGGTCACGCGCCTTTTGTCCAGCGGCGTGAAGATCATCGCGCTGGACGAGAACGGCGATCAGGACCGCACCTTCAACGGCATTCCGCGCTCGGTCACGGTCGAGGCCGCGCCCGAGATGATCGCTTCGCTGGCACAGGGCCAGTCCACGGGACGGCTGTCACTTTCCCTGGTCGGCCTGGACGACACCACGGCGACCAGCCAGATTCAGGTGGACAGCCGCAGCCTGCTGGGCATGGAAACCCGGGCCGCGGCACCGGTCGAACGCTGCACGGTGCGCACCCGCCGCGGGTCCGAGGTGGTCATGATCGAGATCCCCTGCACCAACTGACGCGGCAATTGCGCCACAGGGAAGGCCCCCAGATATGGGGGCTTTCGCATGGGCGAACCGCGACACCTCGGTGCGGGGACGGACAACAACGCGAAAAACGCGCCGCAATCAATTGATTCTTGCATAAAAAACCGGATTCAAGCATTCTAGCCCCGACCGGTGCGCAAGATGCTGGCATCCTGAGGTGATCGAGAGGCAGGATCACATGACCGTTAAGAGTAGTTTCGCGCCGTCTCTGGCGCTGGCCCTTGCAGGCCTGGCAACCCCATTGCTGATGGCGGGTGGCGCCCATGCGCAGACCCTGCGCGTGGCCTCGACCAGCATTCGCGATACGCTGAGCGTGGCGATGAACCGCGCGGTGGTCGTCGATTCCGATACGCCCTTTGTCGAGCTGTCGATCGCCAACCCGGGAATCGCCGACATTTCCACCCTGTCCGATCGGTCGATCTATGTGCTGGGCAAGGCGCCCGGGCGCACGACATTGACCATCCTGGGTGCGAATGGCGAACTGATCGCCAACGTCGAAGTGCAGGTCACCCCCGATGTCGCGGAATTCCGCGAACGGCTGCGGCAGATCCTGCCGTCGGAAAACATCGAGGTGCGCACCGCCAACGACGGCATCGTGATGTCGGGTGTCGTGACCTCGGCAGCACGGATGGACGCGGCGCTGCAACTGGCCGAACGCTATGCGCCGGGCCGGGTGTCGAATCTGATGAGCGTCGGCGGCAGCCAGCAGGTCATGTTGCAGGTGCGCTTCTCCGAGGTGCAGCGGACCGCGGCACAGAACCTCGCGGCGAGCCTTGCCGTCGGTGGTGGTGGCAACGTCCTGGGCAGCGGCGCCTTCAGCACCGCGACCGCCGCGACCGCGGCGCTGGGCGGCTCGGTCTCGCCCTCGGGCGCGGACCGTCAGGGTGTGTTGTCCGGCGGCTTCACCATCGGCAGCGTGCAGTTCCAGGTGATGCTCGAGGCGCTGGAATCGAACGGTCTGGCGCGGACCCTGTCCGAACCCAGCCTCACCGCCCTGTCCGGCCAGGAGGCCCACTTCCTGGCGGGCGGCGAAATTCCCGTGCCGGTCGTCGGCAGCTCGGGCTCGGTCAGCATCGATTACCGGTCGTTTGGTGTCGAACTGACCTTTACCCCGGTCGTCGGCAATGACAGCCAGATCAACCTGACGATGGATGCGAGCGTATCCAGCCTGGATGCCGCGAACGGCGTCAGCACGGGCGGCGTGACAGTGCCCGCCTTCCGGCGGCGGCAGACCTCGACCACGGTCGAACTGCACGATGGCGAAAGCTTCGCCATCGCCGGCCTGTTGCAGGACGATTTCCAGGGCAACATCGACCAGGTGCCATGGCTGGGCGACCTGCCGGTGCTGGGCGCGCTGTTCCGCAGCACCAATTATCAGCGCAATCAAAGCGAACTGATGATTTTCGTCACCGCGCATCTGGTGACACCGACCCGCAGCGATGCGCTGATCCTGCCGACCGACCGGATCCGCCCGCCGTCCGAGCGCGACCTGTTCCTCAACGGGCGCATGTCCGGCGCAAGCGGTGGCGCGGGCGAGGTCGCGCGGCAGGACTTCCGCGGCGGCTACGGCTATGTGATGGAGTAACGCGATGCAGATTTCCCGCAGAGCCCTGATGCTGGGGATGGTCGGCGCGCCGCTGGCCGCCTGTAGCACCGCCGAACTGGGGTCGCATATCGACGAGGGCGGCTTCGGCAACCCGACCGCGCACAATCTTTTGTTGCAGACCGGGCAGTTGCCCTTCGCCATCGACCTGGCGCAGCGGTTCAACGCCGAAGTTCCGAACACTGTCACCTTCGATTTCGACAGCGCGCGGCTGGACGGTCAGGCGCAAGCCATCCTGCGCGTTCAGGCCCGTTGGATTCGCCACTTCCCCGAAGTGACCTTCCGTGTCTACGGCAACGCCGATCTGGTCGGTTCGTCCGCCTACAACCAGCGGCTGGGGATGCGGCGCGCCCGTGCGGTTGTCGCCTATCTGGTGCGCCAGGGCATCAGCCGCCGCCGGCTGGAGGCCGTCATTTCCAACGGCGAGACGCAGCCCCTGGTCCAGACCCAGGACCGCGAGCGGCAGAACCGCCGCGCGGTGACCGAGGTGTCCGGTTTCCTGCAAGACCACCCGCATATCATCAACGGCGAATACCTCGAGATCGTGCACCGCGAGTATGTTGACAGTGCCACCGCTTCAACCGGCCGACGCAGCTCGGGCGGTTCCCTCTGACCCCGACGAAGACCCCCCGCCAGATACCTCGCCTGGCAGGCCAGACGGCGCCCCGCTCACCCAAGGCGGGGCGTTCGTTTTTGTGACAGCTGGCCTGACAATTACGATTTTTTAGCCCCATTATCGCCAAGATTGTCCCCGAAATTGAATGCATCCCGAATCCGGAGAGGCCCGGATTGATCGGTTATCGGATGCCATCGCCCGTCGAACGCGGGCACGGAGGACCAAAACGATGTCGAGCGCAGCCGCCACCAAACACAATGCGCCCATTCGGGCCTGCACCGTTTCGCGCGATGTTCAGAACTTCGACCTGTTGATCGAGGACATGGAACTGGAACTCGGGGAAAGCTGGGGTGACCTGACCTTTCCCAGTGCCCTGAAATTCCTGGACCAACCCGACGCCAAGTCGCTGGAATTCCTCGCGATCGCCCTCGATGACGAGGACGAGACCAACCTCGCCATGGTCGAGGCGGTGATCCAGCGCGCGACCACGCTGGGCGTGCGGATCCTGCTGATCGCCGAGGAACTGGGGCCGATCGCGCTGCACCGCCTGCTGCGCCTGGGCGCCAGCGATTTCGTGCCCTACCCGCTGCCCGAAGGCGCGCTGCACGATGCCATCCAACGCCTGCGCCAGCCGGTGGCCGATGTGATGGCCATGCCCGGCAACGCCGGTTCGCGCAAGATGGCCGCGCCGAATCAGACCAGCGGCACGGTCTATGCCGTGCAGTCGCTGGCCGGCGGTTCGGGCGCGACGACCTTTGCCGTCAATCTGGCGTGGGAAATCGCCAACTCGGGCAAGGCCGCGCCGCGTGTCTGCATGCTGGATTTCGACCTGCAAACCGGCTCGATCGCGACCTATCTGGACCTCGCGCGCACGGAAAAGGTCTATGAACTGCTGTCGAACACGGCCGTGATGGATCGCGACTTCTTCATGAACACGTTGCAGACCTTCAACGACAAGCTGAAGGTGCTGACGGCCGCCGCCGACATGCTGCCGCTGGACATGATCTCGCCCGACGATATCGAACGGGTGATCGCCATGGCGCGCGCGAACTTCGACATCGTCGTGATCGACATGCCGGGCACCGTGGTGCAATGGACCGAAACCGTCCTGAACGAGGCCGATGTCTATTTCGCGACGATGGAACTGGACATGCGCTCTGCGCAGAATGCCCTGCGCCTGATTCGCGCCCTCAAGGCCGAGGACCTGCCCCTGTCCAAGCTGCGCTATGTGCTGAACCGCGCGCCCAAATTCACCGACCTGTCGGGCAAGGCGCGGGCCAAGCGGCTGGCCGAAAGCCTGGATATCGAATTCGAGGTGATGCTGCCGGACGGCACCACGCAAGTGACCCACGCCAACGATCACGGCCTGCCCCTGGCCGAGATCGCGCCGAAGAGCCCCTTGCTCAAGGAAATCCGCAAGGTCGCGCAATCCATCGTCGAAGCGAACCGCGACGAAAATCGCGCCGCCGCCTGAGGAGAGGGATCATGTTCTCGCGCTATCGCAAGGATACCACCACGCCGGCCAGCACGACGCCCGAATCGCGCGCGGTTCCGGTGCACGAAATGGCCCGTGTGACGCCGTCGTCGCTGGCGACCGCCCCGGTGCCCGCGGCCCCGCCGCCGCGCGCCAGCTTCAAGGCGCAGCCCACCGCGCCGATCGCCGCCCTTGCGGCCGCGAACGACAAGGACCGCCGCCGCCGGCAGCGCATCCTCGAGGTGAAGTCCGAGCTGCACACCCGGTTGCTGGACAACCTGAACCTCGCCGCGCTGGACAACGCCTCGGAAGCCGAACTGCGCGCCGAAATTGCCGCCATCGCCGCCGAGGCGCTGAGCGACATCAACTTTGCGCTGACCAGCGAGGAACGGCTGGCCCTGAACCAGGACCTCTATTTCGAGGTGCGCGGCCTGGGCCCGCTGGAGCCCCTGCTCAAGGACGACACCGTCAACGATATTCTGGTCAACGGCCCCAACCGGGTGTTCATCGAACGCTCGGGCAAGCTGGAGCTGACCGACGTCACCTTCAAGGACGAACGCCACCTGCTGCGGATCATCGACAAGATCGTGTCCGCCGTGGGCCGGCGCGTGGATGAATCGAACCCCTATGTGGACGCCCGTCTGGCTGACGGCTCGCGTTTCAACGCGATGGTTCCGCCGGTCGCGGTGGACGGCTCGCTGGTGTCGATCCGCAAATTCAAGAAGGAAAAGCTGGGCATCAACGACCTGGTGGCCTTTGGCGCCTTTTCCGAAGAGATGGCGATGTATCTGGAGGCCGCGGTGGCAACCCGGCTCAACGTCATCGTCTCGGGCGGGACGGGTTCGGGCAAGACGACCACGCTGAACGCGCTGTCGTCGTTCATCGAGAACTCGGAACGCATCCTGACGATCGAGGACACCGCGGAACTTCAGCTTCAGCAGGTCCATGTCGGCCGGATGGAAAGCCGACCCGCCAACGTCGAGGGCAAGGGCGCCGTCACCCAGCGCGACTGCCTCAGGAACGCGCTCAGGATGCGCCCCGACCGCATCATCGTCGGCGAGACGCGCGGTGAGGAAGTCATCGACATGTTGCAGGCCATGAACACCGGTCACGACGGTTCGATGACGACGATCCACGCCAACAGCGCCCGCGACGGCATCAGCCGGCTTGAGAACATGGTGGCGATGGCGGGCATCGAGATGCCGCTGAAAGCCGTGCGCAGCCAGATCGCCTCGGCGGTCAACCTGATCGTGCAGGTCAGCCGCCTTACGGACGGCTCGCGCCGCATGGTCTCGATCACAGAAGTGACCGGGATGGAGGGCGAGATCATCACCATGCAGGAGGTGTTCCGCTTCGAGCGCACCGGCCTGGAACCCAATGGCAAGATCCTGGGCCATTTTACCGGCGCGGGCATCCGTTCGCATTATTCCGAGCGGTTCCGCCGCTGGGGCTATGACCTGCCCTCCAGCATCTACGACGTTGTTCAGCAAAGGTAAGCGCCATGCAGATCGACCCGACATTCCTGATCTACGGCGCCATCTTCGGCGGCATTCTGCTGCTGGTCGAGGCCCTCTACATGATGGTCTTCGGCCGCTCCATCCGGCTGGGAAGCCGCCTGAACCGCCGCATGGAAATGCTGGAAGGCGACACCAGCCGCTCAGAGGTGATGGACCGTCTGCGCAAGGAGGCGACGCAGCACAGCAAGACGGCCACCCTGCCCTTCTATTCGCTGCTGGCCGAAAAGGCCGAGAAGGGCAAGATCGCCTTTTCGCCGATCGCGCTGATCGGCGTGATGGTCGTGCTGGCCGGTGTCGCCTTTGTCGCCCTCTCGCTGTTCACCGGCGCGCCCCTTGCGCTGAAGATCGGCGTCTCGGCGGCGATGGGCATCGGCGGCGTGTGGTTCTGGGTCGGCAACAAGGCCAAGAAACGCCTCTCGATGATCGAGGAACAGCTGCCCGACGCCATCGACCTGATCGTGCGCGGCCTGCGCGTGGGGCATCCGTTCGTGCACGCGCTTTCGGCCGCCTCTCGCGAAATCCCCGATCCGCTGGGCACGGAACTGGGTCTGATCGCCGACGAGGCCTCGTATGGTCGCGAGATGGGCGAGGCCCTGTTCGCCTTTGCCGAGCGCATGGACATGCAGGACCTGCGGTTCCTGGCGGTGGCGGTGACGATCCAGGCCCAGTCGGGCGGCAACCTGGCCGAGATTCTCGATGGGCTCAGCAAGGTCGTGCGCGCCCGTTTCAAGCTGTTCCGCCGGGTCCGCGCCATCACCGCCGAGGCAAAGTGGTCGGGCATGTTCCTGTCCGGCTTTCCGATCGCGGCGATGCTGATGATCAGCATGGTCAAGCCCGACTATTACGACGAGGTCAAGGGAACCGCCCTGTTCATCCCCGTCGCCCTGGTGGTGTGCATCTTCCTGGTCATCAACGTCCTGTACATGCGCAAGATGGTCAACATTCAGGTTTGAGGATCCGGTGACATGAGTAACTCGCTTCTTTCCACACTCGTCTCCCCGCCGGGCATCATCGCGCTGCTGGTCGCCGTCGGCGTCACGCTGACCCTGTGGATGATGACCAGCGCCAAGGATACGAAACCCGATCCGCTGGCCAAGCTCAAGGAACAGTCGCGCCGCGCCGGCGCGCACGAATCCGGCCGGCTGTCGAAGCGCGTGGCGCAGTCCTCGGCCATGGCCAAGCGTCTGGAAAAGTTCAAGGCGCTGCTGGAACCGGCCGACGCGGCCGAAATGGGCGAGGCCCGCCTGCGCATGATTCAGGCGGGCTATCACGGGCGCAACGCGGTGCGCGATTATCACGCGGCCAAATTCATTGGCGGTGTCGGCGGCCTGTTCCTGGGGCTGGTCTACATGCTGATCCTGCCCCCGGGGGACGGCGCGGCGATCTGGGCCACGGCAATGCCGGTTCTGGTGCCGACGCTGGTCGGCTACTACCTGCCGATCTACTGGGTCAACAAGCGCCAGGGCGAGCGTCAGTCGCAGATCACCCGCGGCTTTCCCGATGCGCTGGACATGCTGCTGATCTGCACCGAGGCCGGTCAATCCATGGACCAGTCCATCGCCCGCGTCTCCAAGGAGTTGCGCGCCGGCTACCCGGCCCTGTCCGAGGAATTCGACACCGTGTCGCATCAGATCAAGGCGGGCATGGACCGGCTCGAAGTGTTGAAGGACATGGGCGTGCGCTGCGGCAACAACGACATCAAATCCTTTGTCACGGTGCTGATCCAGTCGGCCACCTACGGCACCTCGGTCGCCGAGGCGCTGCGTGTCTATGCCGGGGAAATGCGTGACAAGCGCGTGATGCTGGCGGAAGAGAAGGCGAACGTCTTGCCGACCAAGCTGACACTGGGCACTATGCTGTTCACGGTGCCGCCGCTGCTGATCATCCTGATCGGGCCGTCGGTCTATGGTGTGATGGAAATGCTCAACACGGCTGACTTCGGCCTATGATGAAATGGATCGGGATGGCGGCGCTGATGGCGCTGTCGGCCTGTCAGAGCAGCGGCGCGTTCTCGCCGGACGGCTTGCCCGGTCGCGCCGTCAGCCCGTCCGAGGATGTCGATGGCCTGATCGTCGGTCACCGGCTGATGGAGGGCGGCGAATACGAGCTGGCACTCAGGGCCTATTACCGTTCGATCGCCGAACGTGGGCCGACCGTCGATGCCCTGTCCGCCATCGGCTCGGCCAACCTCAGGCTGGGCAGGCTGGGGCAGGCCGAACAGATGCTGAACAGGGCAATCGAATTCGACCCCGAATTCGTTCCGGCGATCAACAATCTGGGCGTCGTGATGGTCGAACGGCAAGAATGGAGCCAGGCCGCCCATCTGTTCCGCACCGCCTTTGCGCTGGACAGCGGACGCTCTGAAGAAATCCGCCAAAACCTCAGGCTTGCTCTCGCAAATCTGGGGAATCCGGGCTATAGTGCCGAAAACAACAACGATAATTTCGCTCTGGTGCGGCGCGGGAACGGTCGGTTCCTCCTTCTCGCAACGCCGTGAGCGGCGAGCAGTGAAGGACGGGACATGGCCAAGGTGTGGATAGCACCGGTGTGCCTGGCAGGGCTTGCCCTGCTGGGTGGGTGTGGCGAATCGATGCGGGCCCAGACGGCGCGCGCGATCGACAGCGTTGCCGCAATCGACCAGGAAAACATGGCCGAGATGATGCTGGCCGTGGCCGATCCGCGGGAATCGATCCAGTATTTCTCGCAGCAATCGCAGGCCCATCCCGACCAGGTGATCTTTTCGCGCGGGCTGGCAAAGTCGCTCATGCGCGCCGGCCAGGCCGAACAGGCGATCCCCGTCTGGCAGCGGGTGCTGGAACATCCCGATGCGACGACCGACGACCGTGTCGATCTGGCCGAGGCCTATATCCGCAACAACGACTGGGCCCAGGCCGAGGCGACGCTCAACACCGTGCCGCCGACCTATGAGACCTTCAACCGTTACCGTCTCGAGGCGATGGTCGCTGACAGCCGCCAGCAATGGGACCGTGCCGACAGTTTCTACGAGATCGCCGCCGGGCTGACCGCGCAACCCGCGGGCGTGCTGAACAACTGGGGTTATTCCAAGCTGACGCGCGGCGACGCGCGCGGAGCGGAACGCCTGTTCCTTGAGGCGTTGCAGCACGATTCCACGCTGTTCACGGCCAAGAACAACCTGGTCCTGGCACGGGCCTCGCGGCGCAACTACGAACTGCCGCTGATCGAAATGACGCAGGTCGAACGGGCCGAATTGCTGCACACGATGGCGCTGGCGGCGATCCGTCAGGGCGACGTGCAGACCGGCCGGGGCCTGCTGCAAGAGGCGATCGCGACCCACCCGCAATATTTCGAGGCCGCCGAAACGGCGCTGGCCGCGCTGCATTAGGTCCGACCCATGCTGACCCAATCTTCCCATGCGGCGCTCTGGTTTCTGATCTTCGCGACGCCGGTGTCGCTGTATGTCGCCTGGAGCGACGTCAAGGCGATGCGCATCCCCAACGTCGCCGTGCTGCTGCTGATGGCGATTTTCGCGGTGATCGGCGCCCTCCTGCTGCCGTTTCAGGTCTGGGCCTGGGCCTGGCTGCATTTCGTCGTGGTCCTGGTGATCGGCTTCGTGCTGAACATGACCGGCGGGTTCGGCGCCGGCGACGCCAAGTTCGCGGCCGCGATGGCCCCCTTCGTCGCGTTGGGCGATCTCAGGTTGTTTTTGGTGCTGCTTTCGGCGGTGACAATTGCCGCGCTGGTGATGCACCGCGTGATGCGCGCGATCCCGGCCGTGCGCAACGCCACTCCGGACTGGGCCAGCTGGCAACGGCGCGAGTTCCCCTTTGGCCTGGCCCTGGGGCCAGCGTTAATCTTTTATCTGGTTTTGGCAGCTATCTACGGAAGCTGACGCCGCGCCGTGAGGTCCGTGCATGAACGAACTGAGCCCTGACGCCCGCATCCCGGCCCCGCCGCCACCGGCCTCGTTGCAGGACACCGGCCTGCCGATGACGCTGATGCGGGACATCCTGCTGAAGACGATGTTCCGCATGTCGCTGAACATGGTGTCGGACCTGTCGCGTATCCTGTGCCTGCCTTTCGGGCAGGTCCAGCAATTGATCGATGCCGCCCGAACCGAACACCTGATCGAGGCGATGGGAACCCTGCACGCCACCTCGTCCTCGAACGAGATGGGCTTTCAACTGACCGACGGCGGGCGCAAGCGGGCGCAGCAGGCGCTGGCCATTTCGGAATATTACGGCGCCATGCCAGTGCCGCTGGAGGCCTATGGCGAGCAGGTCCGCCGCCAGTCGATCCGCAAGGTCAAGATCACCCGCGATCAGCTGACCGCCGCGATGGGCGACCTGATCCTGCCCGAGGGGCTGCTGGCGAACCTGGGCCCGGCCGTCACCTCAGGTCGGTCGATCCTGATGTATGGCCCGCCCGGCAATGGCAAATCCTCGATCTCGAACGGCATTCGCGACGCGCTTGGCGACAATATCTATGTGCCCCACGCGGTCGTGCATTCCGGCCAGGTGATCGCCGTTTACGACCCGATCGTGCATCGAAAGATCGAAACCCCGCAACAGACCGGCACGCAGCTCAGGTTGCAGGGCCAGCGGTTCGACCAACGCTATATCCTGTGCGAACGACCCACGGTCATCACCGGCGGCGAACTGAAGCTTGAGATGCTGGAACTGAAATACAATCCGGTGGCGCGCACCTATCAGGCCCCGTTGCAGTTCAAGGCGTCGGGCGGGGTGTTCATCGTCGATGACCTTGGCCGGCAAGAGGAACCGCCGCAGGCCCTGGTCAACCGCTGGATCGTCCCGCTTGAGATGAACTACGACATCCTGTCGCTCACCTCGGGCGAGAAGTTCATCGTGCCCTTCGACACGCTGGTGATCTTTTCCACCAACTTCCACCCCAACGCGATCTTCGACCAGGCCGCGCTCAGACGGATCTTCTTCAAGATCAAGATCGACGGCCCGAACCAGGCCGATTTCCTGAAGATCTTTGCGCTGGTCGCGCGCAAGCGTCGCATTCCGTTGAACGAAGAGGCGCTGATCCACCTGTTGCAGAACAAATACCCGACCATCGACAATGTTTATGCCAATTATCAGCCGGTGTTCCTGATCGACCAGATGATCGCCATCTGCCAATTCGAGGGCAAGCCGAACCACATGTCGCCCGAGCTGATCGACCGCGCCTGGGGCAACATGTTCGTCAAGGACGAGGACATCGTCCGCTAGGCCGCCGTCCCGCCGCCCCAGCGGTCGCGGACGGCATCGGCATAGGTGCGGCTGACCGGCAACTCGCGGCCGCAGCGCAGAACCACGAACAGCCGCCCGCGTTCGATCCGGATGCGCTGCACGGCGGCATCCGCCACCCAGTGCGAACGGTGAATGCGCAGCCCGGGCCAGTCACCCAGTTCACGCAGCGCGTCGGCAAAGCGCAGCAGGACAGAGCTGGGGCCGCGTTCGGTATGGACCTGGACGTAGTGGTCGTCGCTGGACAGCGCGTGCAACTCGCCCCGCTTGTCCTCGGGCAGGCGCTGCAAAAGCGCGGGCCCTCCGTCGGTGCCGACCGCCACGACCGCATCCGGGGCATCCGGCCCGTCCTCGGCCGTTTCGGTCGCAGGCTGAGCGGTCTCGCCGGATGATGGCGCCTGTGCGTCGGGGGCGGGCCCCGGATCGGGCATCCCCGCAGCGCCGGCCTCGGACTTTGCCCAGCCCCATTGCGGCGCGATCCCCAGCAACGACACGCCCAGCGCCTCGCGCAGGACCAGCATCGACACCAACACCGACAGCACCACCAGGCCGGTTTGCCAAAGGGTAAAGGGCTGGTCGAGGTTCGACACCCGCTCGTTGAAATAGAACAGCGGCGGCGTGTAGAGCAGCGTGAACAGCGGCAGCATCACCGCATCGACAAGCACCGGATTGCGATCACGCCCCAGGGCATGTTTCAGCAGCGATCTGAGCGAAACGGACAGCGCGATCGAAAACGCGACGACACTCGCCCAATAGGCCGTCCGCGCGGCAAAATTCCCCAAGGTGAACGATCCGAATGGTCCGGTAGTGGCCAGGATCAAGGTCGTCCCCAACCAGACCAGCGTGAGCGCACGGATTGGCCGTTTCCAGGGACACGCTGAGGACTCAATTCTACTGTAACGCAACGACATGGCTCGATTCGCATCGATGGATGGGTAATTTAAGAACGGAATTCAAGGAATTACCATCCCGAGAACGAGGAAAGAAACAGATGATCCGCAAGTTTGCCACCCTCGCTCACAGCCATGAGGCGAGTATCCGGGATAGTTTCGCGCGCCAGACGATGATGCACACCCTCGGGGCCGAGCTGATCGCAGTGCAGGCCGGCAGTTGCACCCTGCGGGCGCTGATCGCGCCGCATGTGCGCCAACAGCACGGCGCGGCCCATGCCGCGCTGGCCTTTGCCCTGGGCGATACCGCTGCCGGCTACGCGGCCCTGTCCACCATGCCCGAAGGGGTCGAGGTGATGACCGCCGAGATCAAGATCAACCTCTTGTCCCCTGCGGTGGGCGATGCGCTGGAAGCCGTCGGCACGGTCGTGCGCGCGGGTCGTCGGCTGACGATCGTCACCGCCGAGGTGTTTGCCCTGTCGGGGACGCAGCGCAAACAGGTTGCCCTGCTGCAAGGCACGATGGTGCCCGTCGATCCGGCCTGAGACTGGACAGACGCCTGCGGCACGGATCAAATACCGCCGCGGCACGTTCCGGCAAAGGGCACCGGCTGCGCGCGCCCGAAATCCTTTTGCCATGACGCCCGACAGGAAAGGCCAGACCATGCCGCTGCGGATCGAACGAACCGCGCCGACCACCGCCGTCGTGACCCGCCAATTCGCCGCCCCGCCGGCGCACGTCTTTGCCGCGCATTCAGAGCCGGCGTTGGTGCGGCAGTGGTTGACCGGCCCCGACGGCTGGGTCATGGCGCGCTGCGAAATCGACCTGCGGCCCGGCGGCACGCTGCGCTATGACTGGCAGCGCACGGACGGAAGCGGTGCCTTCCACCTGACCGCCGATGTGCTGGCCGTCGAAGCGCCGCACCGGATCGAGCATGTCGAGCGCATGTTCCTGCCCGACCCGACACCCGACAACACCGTAGAAACGCGGTTCGTCGCCGATGGCGGCGGCACGCGCATGGTCATGACCATGCGCGTCGCCGATGCGGCAACGATGGACCAGATGCTGGAAACCGGCATGGCGGACGGGATGGAGGCAAGCTACGCGCGCCTCGATGCCTTGCCGCGCTGAGCCGGCCGCCGCGCGCGCGCTCAGGCCGTCAGGCCCTGCGGCTCGGCCAGGCCGTTGGCGCGGCAGGTCGCCGTCAGCGTGTTCGCCAGCAGGCAGGCGATGGTCATCGGCCCGACGCCGCCCGGCACCGGGGTGATCGCGCCCGCGACCTCAACGCAGCTGGCGAAATCGCAATCGCCGAAAAGTCCGTTGCGGCCCTCGATGCGGTTGATCCCCACGTCGATCACCGTCGCGCCCGGCTTCAGCCATTCCCCGCGCACCATTTCGGGCCGACCGACCGCCGCGACCACGATATCCGCGCGGCTCAGCACATCGGGCAGGTCCCTGGTGCGCGAGTGCGCGATGGTTACCGTGCAGCTGTCGCCAAGCAGAAGCTGCGCCATCGGCTTGCCAACGATGTTCGAACGCCCGACGACCACCGCATTCATCCCCGCGAGCGAGCCGTGGTGATCGCGCAGCATCATCAGACAGCCCAGCGGCGTGCAGGGCACCATCGACTTCTGCCCGGTGCCCAGAAGCCCCACGTTCGAAATGTGGAAACCGTCCACATCCTTGGCCGGGTCGATGGCGTTGATGACCAGATCGCTATCCAGATGGCCCGGCAGGGGCAGCTGCACCAGGATGCCATGCACCGCCGGATCGGCGTTCAACTGCTGGATCAGCGCCAGAAGATCCGCTTCGGCCGTGTCGGCCGGCAGCTTGTGCTCGAACGAGTTCATGCCGACCTCGAGGGTCTGCTTGCCCTTTGACCGGACATAGACCTGGCTTGCGGGGTCCTCGCCCACCAGCACCACGGCCAGGCCGGGCGTCAGCCCATGCTCATCCTTGAGCCGCTGCACATGCTCGGCCACCTGCGCGCGCACCTTTGCGGCGAACGCCTTGCCGTCGATGATCGTCGCTGTCATCTCAAACCTCCGTATTCGCGTATTGGGCGCGGTAATGCGCCATTTGCATCCGGGTGGCCAGCACCGCGTTTTTCATCAAGGTCGCCACCGTCACCGGGCCGACGCCGCCGGGCACCGGGGTGATCCAGCCCGCGACCTCGGCGCAACTGGCGAAATCGGCGTCGCCCACGGTCTTGCCCTCGACCCGGTTGATGCCGATGTCGATGAGCGCCGCGCCGGGTTTCAGCATGTCGCCCGTGACCAACCCCGGCTTGCCCACCGCCACGAACACCGCATCCGCCGCGCGCGAATGCATCGCGACCGAGCGGGTCATGTGGTGGCAGACGGTGACCGTGGCCCCCAGGCCCATCAGCAGAAAGGCGATCGGCTTGCCGACGATCTCGCTGTGGCCGATGACGGTGACGTCCAGCCCTTCCAGCTTCAGCGGCAGGGTTTTCAGGATCTCGACCGCGGCGACCGCCGTGCAGGGCCCCAGCGCAAGGTCATTGTAGACGATGTTCCCGATCGAGGCCGGGTGCATCCCCTCGACATCCTTCAACGGATGCACCGCCTTTTGCAGAGCCTTCACCGGGATGGGCGCGGGCAGTGGGCGCTGGATGATGATCCCGTTCACCCGCGGATCGGCGTTCAGCCCTTGCAGCACGCCGACCAACTGCTCCATCGAGATCGTCCCGGGATAGTTGCGGGCTTCGAATTCGACCCCGGCATCCTGTGCCTGTCGCTGCTGGTTGCGAACATAAAGTTCCGCCGCCGCTGTATCCCCGACCGAGATCGACACCAGCCGCGGCTGCCAACCCTGTTGCGCCAGTTCGGCCGCCTCGCGCGCGGTTTCCTCGCGCATTTTCGTGGCGATAGCCTTGCCGTCGATCACCGCGGCTCGCATGGCGCACTCCTGCCCGGATGGGGAAACAAGGGCCGGAATGTATGCATTCGCACCCTGGCCTGCGGAAAAGGGACGGCGGGTTCCCTCGGGACCCCGCCGTCGCGCGTGTCGGTCAGAACAGCCCTTCGACAAAGCCGTCGTCGCTGATGCGGATCGTTTCCGCCGCCGGGGTCCTGGGCAGGCCCGGCATGGTCATGATCTCGCCGCAGATCACCACGATGAACCCGGCGCCCGCGCTCAGTCGGACCTCGCGCACCGGAACGGTGTGCCCGGTGGGCGCGCCGCGCAGGTTCGGGTCGGTCGAGAAGCTGTATTGCGTCTTGGCCATGCAGACCGGGAGGTGGCCGTAACCGGCGGCTTCCCAGGCTTTCAGCTGGTCGCGGATCGACTTGTCGGCGATCACGGCGTCGGCGTGATAGATGCGCTTGGCGATGGTCTCGATCTTCTGGAACAGGCCCATGTCATCGGGGTAGATCGGCGAGAAGTTGGCCGAACCCGATTCCGCCAGTTGCACCACCTTGCGGGCCAGATCCTCGATCCCGGCCGAGCCGTTGGCCCAGTGCTTGCACAAGATCGCCTCGGCGCCTTGCTGGGCGACATAGGCCTTGACCGCTTCGACCTCGGCGTCGGTGTCGGAATAGAAGTGGTTGATCGCCACCACCACCGGCACGCCAAAGGATTTCACGTTGGCGATGTGGCGGCCCAGGTTCGGGCAGCCCTTCTTCACCGCATCGACGTTCTCGGGGCCGAGATCGGCCTTGGCCACGCCGCCATTCATTTTCATCGCGCGCACGGTGGCGACGATGACCGCCGCGGCGGGCTTCAGGTTGGCCTTGCGGCACTTGATGTCAAAGAACTTCTCGGCGCCCAGGTCGGCACCGAAACCGGCCTCGGTCACGACATACTCGCCGAGTTTCAGCGCGGTCGTCGTGGCGATGACCGAGTTGCAGCCATGCGCGATGTTGGCGAACGGGCCACCGTGCACGAAGGCCGGGTTGTTTTCCAGCGTCTGCACCAGGTTCGGCTGCATCGCATCCTTCAAGAGGACGGTCATCGCACCGTCCGCCTTGATGTCGCGGCAGTAGATCGGGGTCTTGTCGCGGGTATAGGCCACGACGATGTCGCCCAGACGCTTTTGCAGGTCGGCCAGATCCCTGGAGAGGCAGAGGATCGCCATCACTTCGGACGCCACGGTGATGTCGAAGCCGGTCTGACGCGGGAACCCGTTGGACACGCCGCCCAGGCTGGTCACCACGTCGCGCAGCGCGCGGTCGTTCATGTCCATGACGCGGCGCCACACGACGCGGCGCTCGTCGATCTGCAGGCTGTTGCCCCAGTAGATGTGGTTGTCGATCATCGCGCTGAGCAGGTTGTGCGCCGAGGTGATCGCGTGGAAGTCGCCGGTGAAGTGGAGGTTCATCTCCTCCATCGGCACGACCTGGGCATAGCCGCCCCCCGCCGCGCCGCCCTTCATGCCGAAGTTCGGACCGAGCGAGGCCTCGCGGATACAGATCACCGCCTTCTTGCCGATGCGGTTGAGCCCGTCGCCCAGGCCCACGGTGGTGGTGGTCTTGCCCTCGCCCGCGGGGGTCGGGTTGATCGCGGTGACAAGGATCAGCTTGCCGTCCGGGCGATCCTGGATCGCGTTGATGAATTCCTGGCTGACCTTGGCCTTGTCATGGCCATAGGGCAGCAGATGTGCGGCCGGGATACCCAGCTTGTCGCCGATCTCCATGATCGGTTTCTTCTGGGCTTCGCGGGCAATCTGGATATCGGACTTGAACGACATGGACGGCGTCTCCCTGCGCGGTCGTGGGACTTGCCCATGACTTACCGGGCGCGGGTTATTGTATACATCCCTTTTGCGACCGATCCGCGCCGTTTTCCGCCCTCGGGAGTTTCCGATGGGAAAGTCGGCGGCCGCGCGGCGGTCAGTCCGCGACGGCCATCGCCGCCTGCGACCATGGGGGCTGGTCGGGAATGAACAGGCGCAAACTGTCGCCCAGCGCAACGGGGCCTTCGGCCTCGACCCAGGCGGTGACGCCACGCCGTCCGGCCGCGGCCGGCTTGAACCGCGCGCCGAACCCCGGGTGGCGCTGTTCGATGGGGCGGGCGGGCAGCGTGCAGGGGCGGTTTTCCATGTCCACCGTCAGGCAGGCCCCCGAATCTGCCAGCAGCCGCGACGACGGCGGGACGCGGCTGAAATCGGGCAGCCCGCGCACCACCATCGAGGCGCCCAGCAACGCCGGGTCCAGCGCCGGCAGGCCCATCGCGGCGGCGATCGAGGCCAGCTCTTCCTCGGACAGGATGCTGAGCTGGCGCGTGTTGCGGATCGGCGTGTTGCGCGGATAGAGGCCCAGCACCCGCGAACAGGACGGCCGCGTCAGTCCGCCGTGGGATTCGCCCTCGGGCCCGGCAAAGCCCAGCGTCAGCGCGGGCACGGGGTTCGCGGGCAGCGCGGCGTCGCGGTCGCCCACGATCCCCAACCAGGTGACGGTGGCCTTGAACCGGGTGGCGGCGAGTGCGGGCACGGCAAATCCTCCATGAAAAAGCCCCGGCACCGTGGCGCGGCGCCGGGGCAAATGCAAGGGGCAGACCGCCGGATCAGGCCGAGGGCGTCGGCTCCAGCCCGCCGTCGCCCGAATCGCGGCGCGGCTTGGTGCGCGGGATCGACATGACCGAGGGCGTGCCCGCGCTGGGGGAATCGTCCTCGTCGCGGCCGGGCCCTTCGCCGCGCATCACGCGGGTGATTTCCGGGCCGGTGAGGGTCTCATACTCCAGCAGACCCTGCGCCAGGTTCTCCAGCTCGTCGGCGTGATCGGTCAGCAACTGCTTGGCCGTGCGATAGCCTTCATCGACGATCTTGCGCACTTCCTCGTCGATCTTCTTCTGGGTTTCCTGGCTGGCGCTCGATCCGCCCGAGTAGTTGCCCAGATAGGACTGCTGCTCGTTCGCATAGTCGATATGGCCCAGCTCGTCCGAAAAGCCGAACTGCGTGACCATCGCCCGGGCGATGCGCGTGACCTGCTGAATGTCGCTGGCCGCGCCCGAGGTCACGTTCTCCTTGCCGAAGATCAGCTCCTCGGCCACCTTGCCGCCCATCGCCATGGCGATCTTGGACTTGTATTTGGTGTAGGTCACCGACAGTTGGTCCCGCTCAGGCAGGCTGAGGACCAGGCCCAGCGCACGGCCGCGCGGGATGATTGTCGCCTTGTGGATCGGATCGTGCTGCGGAACGTGCAGCCCGACGACCGCGTGCCCGGCCTCGTGGTAGGCGGTCAGCTTCTTCTCGTCCTCGGACATGACCATGCTGCGGCGCTCGGCGCCCATCATGACCTTGTCCTTGGCATCCTCGAAGTCCTGCATGGTGACAAAGCGGCGGTTCTTGCGCGCGGCCGTCAGCGCGGCCTCGTTCACCAGGTTCGCCAGATCCGCGCCCGAAAAGCCCGGCGTGCCGCGCGCGATGATGCGCAGGTCCACGTTCGGGCCCAGCGGCACCTTGCGGGCATGCACGCCCAGGATCCGCTCACGGCCCTTGATGTCGGGATTCGGCACCTGCACCTGACGGTCGAACCGGCCCGGGCGCAGCAACGCGGGGTCCAGAACGTCGGGGCGGTTGGTGGCGGCGATGATGATGATGCCTTCGTTCGCCTCGAACCCGTCCATTTCGACCAGCAGCTGGTTCAGCGTCTGCTCGCGTTCGTCGTTGCCGCCGCCATAGCCCACACCGCGCGAGCGCCCCACGGCGTCGATCTCGTCGATGAAGACGATGCAGGGCGCGTTCTTCTTGGCCTGCTCGAACATGTCGCGCACGCGGCTGGCACCGACGCCCACGAACATCTCCACGAAATCCGACCCCGAGATGGTGAAGAACGGCACGCCGGCCTCGCCCGCGATCGCGCGCGCCAGCAGCGTCTTGCCGGTGCCGGGCGGGCCGACCAGCAGCGCGCCTTTCGGGATCTTGCCACCCAGGCGGCTGAATTTCTGCGGGTTGCGCAGGAATTCGACGATCTCTTCCAGCTCGTCCTTGGCCTCGTCGATGCCGGCCACGTCGTCAAACGTCACGCGCCCGTGCTTTTCGGTCAACAGCTTCGCCTTGGACTTGCCAAAGCCCATCGCGCCACCGCGCCCGCCGCCCTGCATCCGGTTCATGAAGAACACCCAGACGCCGATCAACAGCAGGAAGGGCAGCCAGACCGAAATCGCGGACATCAGGCCCGACCGCTCCTGCGGGCGCGCCTCGACCGAGACGTGGGCGGCGATCAGCCGGTCGGTCGGATTTTCACCGCCGGGGCGAATCGTCGTGTAGACCTGCCCCCCGCGATCGGTGACGCGCAGCGTCTCGCCGTCGATCACAACCCGGCTGACGTCGCCCGCATCGACCCGTTGCAGGAAATCCGAATAGGCGACCGTCCGCCCGGTGGTCGTGCTGCTGCCGTTGTTGAACAGCGTGAACAGGACGATCATCAGGAAAAACAGGACGATCCAGAAGGCGAAATTGCGCGCGTTGCCCACGGGGCTCTCCACATCTCTCGGCCGGGGTGCGGCCAGTTGGCCCTAAGATAGTGATGCGCGGGGTGACTTCAATGCGATAGTGCCCTGTCAGCCACAATCGCGGCGAGAGGTCGCGCGCTCAGATGCCAGCCCTGCGGCCACGCCGCCAAGGGCGCGGCGATCAGAGCGTCATTATGCCAGATCGCGGGCAGTCCCGCCAGCACCGCGCGCGCCAGACCGGTCTCGCGCCAATGCGGGTGTTGTCCGGCCCTGGCCTGCCGACTCAACCGGGTCAGCCCGTCCTCGCCCAGCGCGCGGATTTCGCCCGGGCCCGGGCCCTCGGCCCGCCAGCGCCCGTCCCAGGGCGTGCCACGCAGCGCCGCCACCGCGACGGCCTCGCGCGACAGCCGCCATCCGTCACCCTCGGGCTGCAAGAGACACCCCATCAAGGTCCCCTGCCCCCGCGCGAGCAGCCGGTGCAGGTCCTCCAGCCGGGGCCGGTGCCAGGCGCCCGACAGATGCATCAGCAGATGCGCGGCCATCCGGTCGCGGATTTCGGGCAACGCGGGCCAGGCGGCGATCCGCAGCGTGCCGCGATCCTCGCGCACCAGCGCATCGAGCGCGGCCTGCGTCTGCGCCTCCAGCGCGTCGCGCGCGCGGCGCATCCGCTGCGCGGTCGCCGCCAGCCCGGCGGCGTCGATCCCCAGATCGGCCAGCGCGGCCAGCGCCCCGCGCGCCCGAGGCCGCTGGAACCGCAGGTCCGCGTTCGTCGGATCCTCGACCCACGACAGACCGCGCGTGCGCAAGGCGTCGCGCAGCGCCGCCCGCGACACGCCCAACAGGGGCCGCAGCCACAGAATGCCCCCCGCAAGCCGCCGCTCGGCCATGCCCGACACGCCGTCCACCCCGGACCCGCGCGCCAGCCGCATCAGCACGGTTTCGGCCTGATCGTCCTGCGTATGCGCCAGAATCACGGCATCGAGACCGCCCGCACGCGCCCAGTCCCCGATCAGCGCGTACCGCGCCGCGCGCGCCGCCCCCATCAGGTTGCCACGATGACCGCCCGCACCCTCGGCCCAGCGCAGCACCGCGTGCGGCACGCCCAGCCGCGCGCACAATGCCGCCACGCCCGCCGCCTCGTGCGCCGCCTCGGGCCTGAGCCCGTGATCGACCGTCACCGCCCGCACCCGGGCGGCGCCCAGGGCCTCGACCGCCAGCACCAGCGCCGCGATCGAATCCCCACCGCCCGACACGGCGATCCCGACCCGGCCCAGACCGGCGCAGGCCTCCCGCAGACACGCCAAAGGGGCCGGGCCCGTCATGACCCCGCCCCATCACCTTGTGCGAAATACGCTCGGGGGGTGCGGGGGGCAGACAGCCCCCCGCCGCGCGGGCGCCAGCCCCGCGGCCCGGGTCGCCCGAGGGCTGGAGGCTGGAGGCCTCCCGGCCGAGGGCGAAACCGCTCCGTTGTCCCTGGGCCCGTCACGCTCAGCGCGACAGCACCGTCACCGCGCGGCGGTTCACGTCCCAGCAGCGCGGCGCGTCGCACACCTCGATCGGGCGCTCCTTGCCATAGCTGACGGTGCGGATGCTGCCCGACGGCACGCCGGCGCCAATCAGGAACTGTTGCACCCGCGCGGCACGGCTCGCGCCCAGGGCGATGTTGTATTCCCGCGTGCCGCGCTCGTCGGCGTGGCCCTCGACCAGGATCTGATAGCCCGGGTTGCGCGACAGCCAGGCGGCCTGGGTGCGCAGGATGGTCTGGGCCTCGGGGTTCAATTCGGTCGAATCGACGGTGAAATGCACCGTGTCGCCGATCGTCTCGTTGAAATACGCGATCGAGGCCGGATCGTTCGGGTCGCCCAGCGCGCTCGAGGAAATGCCGCCGCCCGCGCCCATCGGGTCCTGGTAATCCGCGCCACCGCGCGGGTTGTTGCACGCCGCCAGCGCCAGCGTCAGCGCCACCAGCGTGGCTTTGGTCAGAAGGTTCATGTCTCTCGTCCTTATGGTTCTGTCCTGCCCTTGCGCGCATCATACCAGAGGGCGCGCCCGGGGGGAATCGGGGGGTGTTCACGTCACGCGGCGCAGAGGCCGGGGGCGGTGGCCGGCGTCGCGGCGGGCCTCAGGGCAACAGCGGAGACCAGCTCGGATCCGAGGCCGGTCCCGGGGTCGGCACCCGGCGCAGGTTGCGCCCGGTGATATCGACCGACATCAGCACCGGGTCCGCGCCCTGGTCCTGACGGGTGAACATGATCACCCGGCCGTTCGGCGACCAGGTCGGACCCTCGTCCAGGAAACTCGCGGTCAGGATGCGTTCGGCCGATCCATCCAGCCGCATGACGCCGATGTGGAAACGGCCGTTGTGCTGCTTGGTGAACGCGACCAGGTCCCCGCGCGGCGACCAGACGGGCGTCGAATAGCGCCCCTGCCCCTGGCTGACCCGCGTCGCGCCACCACCCTGCAAGCCCATGACATAGATCTGCGAGGTGCCCGACCTGTCGCTTTCGAACACCACCTGCTGACCGTCGGGCGAGAAGCAGGGCGCGGTGTCGATCGACTGGGTCTGCGTCAATTGCCAGCGCTGACCGCTGGCCAGGTTCAGCAAGAACAGGTCCGTCCGCCCGTCGATCGACAGCGAATAGACCACCGATCCGCCATCGGGCGAAAACCGCGGGGCAAAGGTCATCGTCCCGGGTTGATCGCCGATCACCTGCCGGCGGCGGCTGGCCACATCCATCAGATAGATCCGCGGAAAGCCGGTCTCGTAGCTGGTGAACAGGATCCGGTCCCCCGTGGGCGAGAAGCGCGGCGCAAAGGCCAGCGCGGTGCCATCCGTCAGGAACTGCGTGCCGTCGCCGTCCTGATCCATGATCGCCACCTGCTTGCGGCGGTTGTCGCGCGGGCCGCTTTCGGCGATGAACACCACGCGGCTGTCGAAATAGCCGCTCTCGCCGGTCAGCCGCATATAGACCTGGTCCGCCACCCGGTGCGCCATCCGCCGCCAGGTGTCGGTGCTGCCATCCAGTTGAAGCCCGTCGCCCAGTTGCTGCCCCGAGACCACGTCGAACAGCCGGAATTTCACCGTCATCTGCCGCCCGTTCACCCGCACCGCGCCGGTGATCAGGGCGCGCGCGTTGATCGCCCGCCAGTCGGCGAACTGCACCGGGCTGTCGAAACTGCTGACCCGTCCGACATGCGCCGAGGCCGGGATATCCCTGAGCAGCCCGGTGCCGGTCAGGTCGTTGGCGATCACCTGGGCCAGCGGCGCGGCGTATTGCCCGCCGGCACCGTTCTCGGCGACGAAATCGGGGATCGCGTAGGGCACGGGTTCGATCACGCCCTCGTTGATCTCGATCCTGAGCGGCGTCTGCGCCAGCGCGGCGCGCGGGGCCAGCGCAAGGCCGGCAAGCAGTCCCAGGACGGGGCGACGGGAAAATTGGGTCATCGGGTACTCATTCGCGCTGGGTTGAAGGTAATTTCGACCAGACGCCACTGGTCATACAGATCCTGCGGCAAACCATAGCCGTCCATACCACATTGGACGATGGCCTGTCGCCCGGCTTCAAAGGCCGCCTGCTGCGCCGCCGCCCCCCCGCCCGAGGCCGACACCATGCGGATCGAGCTGCCGATGGGCCGCGCGTCGGGCGTCATTTCGAAACCGATGGTGACGACGACGTTCAGGGCCTCGGTGGACAGGATGCCGGTGTTCCAGCAACTTTCGATGTTCAGCCGCAGCGCGTCCGCATCGGCCTGGCTGAGCGCGGGCGCCGGATCGGCCAGCGCCTGCGCCAGCGCGTCGTTGATGGCCGAGGCGCTGGGCCCGTCGTCCTGCGGCGCGGTGGCCGGGGTCGCGATGGTCGCGGGTGCGGGGGCAGGCGTGGGGGCGGGCGCGGGCGTTTCGACCCTGGCCGGGCGGGCGCGGGGGCGCAGGCTGACTTCGGGCGCGGTGGCGGTCCGGCGCACGGGATCGGTTTCCGAAATCTGGGTGTTTTCGGTCACGGTTTCGGTGGCGGCGGCCTCGCGCTGGGTCGCTTCCCGGGCCTCGGGCGCCGTGATGGTCGCGGTCGCGTCGGGCACGATCGCGGCCTGATCGCGCGGCGCGGTGCGCACCTCCGGCGCGGGGGTCGGCGCGGGCTCGGGCGCGACGCGTTCCGCCGGGCGCTGCACGGGGCGCAGGCTCGAATCCGGCGTGGTGGTCGGCGCGATGACGGCCGCCTGCGGGCGCTCGGATTGCGGCGCGGGCGCGGGCGCGGGGGTGGGCATCGGCGCAGGCGCGGGCGGCGTTACCGGCGACGGCGCGGTGATCGATTGCTGCGGCGGCGGCGCGGGCCGGGGCGCCGGCGCAGGCGCGCTGGGCGGCGGCGGCGGCGGGGCGGCGGCGGTCATCGCGGCGAAATCGCTGGCCGAGACCAGCGCGACCTCGGTCACCGCGGGGTCTGGTGCATTGTCGGGGGCGTGGAACAGGTCGAACAGCATGATCCACGCGATCAGCCCGCCGTGCAGCGCCATCGAGGCCTTCTGCCCCGTGTTCAGATGCATCTGCCCCACCAGCGTCATGGCGTTACCGGCCCGTATCGGCCCCGAACGAGGGGCCGCCTGTCTCGGTCACCAGACCGATGTTGTGGAACCCGCCCGCGTTCAGCGCACCCATCACCTGCACCACCCGCTCATAGGGGATCGCGCCGTCCGCGCGCAGGAACACGCGGTCGTTCTGGCGCTCGGCGGCAATGGCCTGAAGCCGGGGGATCAGGTCATCGGCGGCGATCGGCGTGGTCATCAACGCGATCGACCCGTCGGCGCCGATGGTGATGGACAGCGGTTCCTCTTGCTGCGCGGGCAGGGCTCCGGCGGCGGATCGCGGCAGTTCGACCGGAACGCCGACCACCAGCATCGGCGCTGCAACCATGAAGATCACCAGCAGCACCAGCATCACGTCCACCATCGGGGTGACGTTGATCTCGGCCATCCTGGCGGAATGGCCCCGACGCCGACGCCGCGTGCCGGACCCTGATTGCCTGCGGATCAGTTGGGCACCCATCGCTCAGGCGTCCAGATTGCGCGACAGAAGCGTGCCGAATTCATCCGCGAACTGCTCATAACCCGAGGCCACGGCGTCGCTGTCATCGCTGAGCTTGTTGTAGAAGATCGTCGCCGGGATCGCCGCCAGCAGGCCCAGGCCGGTCGCCAGCAGCGCCTCGGCGATGCCGGGCGCGACGACGGCCAGGTTGGTGGACTGCGCCATGGCGATCTCTTCGAACGCGGATTTGATGCCCCAGACGGTGCCGAACAGACCGACAAAGGGGCTGGCCGAGCCGACCGAGGCCAGGAACGTCAACCCCGCGTTCAGGTCCCGCGCCTCGCGGTCGATGGCCACGTCCATGCTGCGGTCGATGCGCTGCGCCGCGCCTGCGATCATCGCTCCGTCCTGCCGGTGCGACCGCTGCCATTCGGCCATCCCGGCCGCAAAGACACGCTCGGGCCCGCTGGCGGGATTCGCGCCGATGCGCTGATACAGCTCGTCCAGCGGTTCGCCTGACCAGAAGGCCGCGTCGAAGGCCTGCGCCTGCGCCCGGGCGCGGCGGAAGACCAGATGCTTCTGGATGATGATCGCCCAGGACCAGAACGAGGCCACGATCAGCAGCAACATCACGATCTTGACGAGGAAGGTCGCGCGCAAAAACAGCGCGATGAGCGAAAAGTCGATGTCGCTGGCCTGTGCCAGAGTAGCGGTGTCCATGCCTAGTTCCTGCTCGGGTGCGGGGCGACAGTTTCCCGAAGCCGCCCTCATTTGCGCCGATTCTAGCGGTTTTTGAAGCGGGGCGCCAATGGAACAACGCGATTGTTACGCAATTCCGCCGATCTTGGCGCCGATGTGAGCGAGTTCCGCAGGCAAGCGGCGCGGCCGCCCCTGAACGGACATGCAGACCAGGGTGGCGCGGGCGCGAAAGAGCACGCGTTCCGCGCAGAGCACCTGCTGGTCCAGAACCAGCCGCGCGGGGGTGGCCTGAACCGGCAGGGTGCGGACCGTCAGCCGGTCGTCCAGACGGGCCGGCGCCAGAAAGTCGGCCTCGATCCGGTGCACGGCAAAGACGATGCCCTGCGCGCGCAAGGCGTTCTGGTCGATGCCCAGGCCGCGCACCCAGTCCGATCGCGCCCGTTCGATGAACTTCAGATAGTTGGCGTGATACACCACGCCGCCGAGGTCGGTATCCTCGTAATACACCGTCACGGGAAAGCTGTGCGGGGCCGCGCTCATCGGTCGTGCAGCCCCTTGCCGGCCAGAATGCGCGCGCGGGCCTTTTCGATCCGCGCGACGCGGGTCGCCGGCTGTTTCGCTTGCCCCACATGCAGCGCCCAACCGCGCCGGCGCCCCGGGGTCAGCGCGTCCCAGGCCTCGCGCAGTTCGGGATCGGCATCGAGCGCCTCGATCAGGGCGTCGGGCAGGTCGAAATCGTCCGCGGGCAGGTCCACGCGTCGGCCGGCGGCCTCGTTCGCGATGGCCTGGTCCACAAAGGCGCGGATCACCGGCGCGGCGGCCAGAACCTCGGCCGCGTCGAGGAACCGCAGGGTGCGGACCGCGCGGCTGTTGGGCCCGGGCCGGCCCAGCCGCCCCTCGGGGTCATCCAGCAGGGCGCCCTTGAACAGGCCCAGAACCGCCGCATCGCGAAACCCCCACAGCGTGGCGATATTGCCGCCGTGCGCCTCGTAGCAGGGGCCGCGCCACTTGAAGCGTTCCTCAAGCGGCATCGCCAGCAGGATCGCGCGCAGCGCGGACAGGGCCTCTGGCCGCTCGCCGGTCTGGAAGAATGCGGTGATGCGCGGATCGGTCATGCGCCCAGGATACAGCCAAGCCAGGCCTGGGTGAAGCGGCAGAACGCGCGGCCCCGGCTACATCCGCGCGGCCAGTCTGAGGGCGTGGCTGGCGTCCCGCGCGACGGCTGGCATCACCGGGTCATAGGCCGCGCGGATCAGCGCCGCCACCTCAGGGCGCAGGACGGCGACACCGTTCGCCATCGCCAGGGGCGGTGTGTCGCGAAAGGCCGCGTCGCCCCACAGAACGATCACCTGCACCGCCTGCAACAGCGCCAGATCGGTCGCCGGCATCGCGCGCATTGCCTCATCCATGCGCACGAACACAAAAGCCGCCCGGATCGACCCGTCGGCATCAAAGCGAAAGGCGCGATACTGGTTCGCCTGCTGCGCCTTGAGCCGGTCGAGGGCCGGGGCCAACCCGCCGACCAGACGGTCCAGGTCAGGCACCGCCAGAAGCTCGTCCCAGTCGCGAAAGAAGAAGACGAACAGATTGGCGCCCTGTTCGGGGTCGGTCTCGGCCATCTTGTGGCCGGCCAGCGCCACGACCGCCTCGATCGCGCCCTTGACCACGCCCAGGGTCGCGTCGTCCACGCCAAAGACGATGGGAACGATCGGCCGGCCCCAGCGGGCAAAGTGATAGTGTCCGTCTGCGCGGGTGAAGAAGCGGTCGGTCGTCATGCAGGGTCCAGCGAGCGGGGAATGCGCGGGTAGAGCACGGCCTGCGACAGCCCCCGCGCGACATTGAAGATCATCAGCGACAGCCACAGGCCGTTGTTGCCCAAGGGCCACGTCAGCCAGACCGACAGCGCATAGGTCGCAGCGGCAAAGGCGGCGGTCAGCAGCATCTCGCGGGTGAAGGTGGCACCGATGTAGATGCCGTCGAACATCCAGGCGGCAATGCCCAGCACCGGGGCCAGAACCACCCAGGGCAGATAGTGCCGGGCCTCGATCCGCACATCGGGGGCGGTCGTCATCAGGTCGATGATCCAGGGCCCGGCCAAGGCAAAGACAACCCCCATCAGCACCGCGCCCCCCGCGCCCCACAGACTGGTCAGCCGCACCGCGCGCGCCAGACTGGGGCGCAACCGCCGCCCCACCGCCTGCCCCACCAGCGTTTCGGCGGCAAAGGCGAAGCCGTCCAGCAGGTAGGCGGTGATTTCCAGGAATTGCAACAGGATCTGGTTGGAGGCGATGGTCAGATCCCCCCGCCCCGAGGACAGGAACAGGAAGGCCGTGAAGCACCCCTGCAACAGGATCGAGCGCAGCATGATATGGCCGTTCACCGTGGCCATGCGCCTGAGCCGCACCGCGTCGAACACCCGCGCGCCGGTGGCCACCAGCCCCGCGCGGCACAGCCACAGGCCCAGCGCCAGCCCCGACCATTCGGCGATCAGCGTGGCCAGCGCAACACCTTCGACGCCCCAGCCCAGGCCCAGCACGAACCAGAGGTCCAGCACGACATTGGCGCCGTTCGTCACCGCCTGCATAACCAGCACCGCGCGGGTGCGTTCGATGGCGATCAGCCAGCCGGTCAGCGCATACATCGCGATGGTCGCGGGCGCGCCCCAGATGCGGATGTGCAGATAGGTCGCCGCCATCCCCTCGACCTGAACCGAACCCGGCGTCACGCGAAAGGCGGCCCAGATCAGCGGCCATTGCAGCGCCACCAGCACCAGCCCCGCCGCCGCCGCGATCAGCAGGCCGCGTTTCAGGATCGCGCCGGCCTCGCCCGTGTCGCCCGCGCCATGCGCCTGCGCCGTCAGCCCGGTCGTTCCCATCCTGAGAAAGCCGAACATCCAGTAGAACACCGACAGGATCACCGCGCCCAGGCCCACCGCGCCGATCGGCGCCGCCAGGCCGAGCTGCCCGACCACGGCGGTGTCCACCAGCCCCAGCAGCGGCACCGTCACGTTCGCCGCGACGATCGGCAGGGCGATGCGCAGGACGCGCGCGTGGGTCAGGTCGCTCACCCGTGTCAGCCCCGCGGCTCGCGGCCGGGGATCAGGAAATGCCCCGTCGCCTGCGCAAAGAGCCGGGCGCGGTTGTCCTGCCAGGCCTCGACATGGACCGAGGCATAGCGCCGCCCCGAGCGGTTCACCCGGGCCCGCGCATAGGCGTCGCGCGGCAGGCCCGAGCGCAGGTAATCCACGGTGAAGTCGATGGTCTTGGGCAAGCGCGGCAGATGCGCCTCGTCCAGCGCGCGGGGATCGAGCGTGCCGGTCTCCATTTCTTCCCACAGGCCCGACCAGGACAGTTCGATCATCGCCGTGATTTCCAGAAAAGCCGAGGTCACGCCGCCATGCAGCGCCGGCAGGAACGGATTGCCGATCAGCTTTTCGTCAAAGGGAAGGATGGCGGTCAGCTCGTCGCCGCGCCGGTCGAACTGGATGCCCAGAAAGCGGATATAGGGAATGCCGCCGACCAGCACGCGCAGCGCCTTGTCGCGGCGCTCCTTGATGATCTGGACGGGTTCGGGACGTTGGCGGCCGCTCATGATTTTGCCTCCGGGCGACCGCTCGAGGTTTCCATGGTGAACGCCCCCGAGGCGGTGGCGACGGGTAGCCCTTCGTCCTCGTCATGGGCGGTGGCGCGGACAAAGGCGACGGTGCGGGTGGCGTGGAAACATTCCGCCCGCGCCGTGATCCGCTGCCCGGGTTTCGCCGCGCGCATGTAGTCGATTCGCAGGTCCAGCGTCGCGGTGCCGCGCGCGCCCGGATAGGACATGACCGCCGCCCCGCAGCAGGTGTCCATCAGGGCCGAAACCGCGCCACCCGCGATCACCCCGGTCGCCGGGTCGCCGATCAGTGCCTCGCTGTAGGGCATGGCCATCACGGCCTTGCCGTCAGCGATCTGGATCAGCTCCAGTCCCAGCGCCTTGGCGTGGGGAATGGCGTCGATGAACCGCTGCGCGGGGGAAGGATCTGTCATTGCGCTGTCCTCGTGCCAGGCGTCATTGTCCAAGGGATGGCGCGAATTCACCCGGAAAGGCAAGGCCCGGCGCGGCGTCAGGCCCGGTCGCTTGCATTTTGCACATGCGAAACGACGGTTGCCACCGACCGCGGCGCGTCTTACGCTGCCCCCATAGGGACGGGCAAGGAGGCCGGGCGTCGTGCGATGAATGAACCGCGACTGACCTTCAAGGAGATGTGCACCAGGTTCGAGGTCACCCCCCGAACCCTGCGTTATTACGAGTATATCGAGCTGTTGCAGCCCGAAAAGGAAGGCCGCAACCGCTTTTACACCCCGCGCGAGGTTGCCCGCATGACGCTCATCATGCGCGGGCGTCGCTACGGGTTCGCGCTGGAGGATCTGCGCCAGTGGCTGCTGATCTATGAACAGCACGGCACCAAGCCGCAGATGAAGACCTTTGTCGAAATGGCCGACCGCCAGATGATCGAGCTGCAACGCCAGCGCGAGGAGCTGGCCCAGGTGATCGCCGATCTCAAGGCCATGCGCGACCTGGCCGAGTCGCTGTCCGCGGAAGCCGACGACTGAGCCCCCGCTGGGGTTGCGCGATCATGACGCTGGGTCACGGCGGAATCGTGACGCTGCGTCGGGGATTACGTTAACGTCAACTCCTCTTCATCTTGTGGTCAACAAGTCTATCTAGCGTTCACGGGATCACGGTTCCCGGACTGCGAGGGATGCATGGACACCGAGTTGATGACCATCCGCCAGATGTGTGACGTCTTCGACGTTACGCCGCGCACGCTGCGCTTCTACGAGGCCAAGGAACTGCTGATGCCGATCCGGCAGGGGCAGAAGCGGCTGTATACCCGCCGCGATCGCGGCCGGCTGAAGCTGATCCTGCGCGGCAAGCGATTCGGCTTCGCGCTGGAGGAAATGCGCCAGTTGCTGAACATGTATGATCGCGGCGGCCAGAACGCCGACCAGCTGAAAAGCACCATCGCCGCCGCCCACGAACGGCTGGCCCAGATGGAGCGTCAGCGCGACGAACTGACCGAAGCCATCGACGAATTGCGCGCGCAGCTTGGCCAGGGTGCCGACCTGCTGGCCGCTTTCAAACCCGCCGCCGAATGATCCCGCCGCGGACCTTTTTCTGACAGGAGATCCCCATGCCGCTTTATTCCGCCCCCGTGAAAGACATGCAGTTCCTGCTGCATGACGTGCTCAAGGCCAGCGAAACCGGCATCCCCGGCTATGCCGAACTCGACCGTGATTTCACCGCCGCCATCCTCGAGGAAGCCGGCAAGCTGGCCGAGGGCGTGCTGGCGCCTCTGAACCCCGTCGGCGACACCGAAGGCTGCCGGCTGGAAAACGGCGTGGTCTACACGCCCACCGGCTTCAAGGATGCCTTTGCGCAGATCAAGGACGGCGGCTGGAACGGTCTGGACCTGCCCGAGGAATTCGGCGGCCAGAATTTGCCCTATGTCGTCGGCACGGCCGTGGGCGAGGTCTTTGTGTCCGCCAACATGGCGTTCAACATGTATCAGGGCCTGACGCACGGCGCGATCAACGCCATTCTGGCGGCCGGGTCCGACGAACTCAAGGCGACCTATCTGCCGAAGATGGTCAGCCTGGAATGGACCGGCACCATGAACCTGACCGAGCCGCATTGCGGCACCGATCTGGGCCTGATCCGCACCCGCGCCGAACCGCAGGACGATGGCAGCTACAAGATCACCGGCCAGAAGATCTTCATCTCGGCCGGCGATCACGACATGTCGGACAACGTCATCCATCTGGTGCTGGCCAAGGCCCCAGGCGGCGGCGAGGGGACGAAGGGCATCAGCCTGTTCATTGTGCCCAAGTTCCTGGTCAACGCCGACGGCAGCCTGGGCGCGCGCAACGCCGTTTCGGTCGGCAAGATCGAAGAGAAGATGGGCATTCACGGCAACGCCACCTGCGTCATGAATTATGACGAGGCCACCGGCTATCTGGTCGGCGACCTGCACAAGGGCATGAAGGCGATGTTCGTCATGATGAACGAGGCCCGCCTGGGCGTCGGCCTGCAAGGGTATGCCCAGGCCGAGGCCGCCTATCAGAACGCCGTCGCCTATGCCCGCGACCGTCTTCAGGGCCGTGCCGTGACCGGCGTCGAAAACCCCGGCGGCAATGCCGACCCGCTGATCGTGCACCCCGATGTGCGCCGGATGCTGCTGGACCAGAAAAGCTTTGTCGAGGGCGCGCGCGCCTTCACCTTTTGGGGGGCGCATCTGATCGACCGCGCGCATCGGCTGGGCGACACCGAGGCCGAGGGCCTCATCAGTCTGCTGACCCCGGTCATCAAGGGGTTCCAGACCGATGTCGGCTTTGCCATGACGGTGCAGGCGCAGCAGGTCTATGGCGGCCACGGCTATATCGAGGAACAGGGCATGTCCCAGTTCGCCCGCGATGCCCGCATCGCCATGATCTACGAGGGCGCGAACGGCGTGCAGGCGCTGGACCTGGTCGGCCGCAAGCTGGCCGCCGACGGCGGCAAGCCGGCGATGGCCTTCTTCGAGATGGTCAAGGGCTTCATCAAGGAGAACGAGGGCGACGAGGCGCTGAAAGTGGCCTTCCTGGAACCGCTCAAGGCCGCGTCCAAGGATCTCCAGACGGCGATGATGTTCTTCATGCAGCAAGGCATGAAGAACCCCAACGCGGCGCTGGCCGGGTCGTCGGACTTCATGCACCTCTTCGGCCATGTGTGCCTGGGCTACATGTGGGCGCTGATGGCCAAGGCCAGCAGCCAGGCCCTGGCGCAAGGCACCGCTGACGCCACGTTCCACGAGACGAAGCTGGCGACCGGGCGCTATTATATGGCCAGGCAGCTGCCCGCGACCATGATGCACCTGGCCCGCATCCAGTCGGGCGCCGAGCCGGTCATGGCGCTGGCCGCCGACCGCTTCTGACACGTCCGGGCGGCGCCTTTCCGGCGCCGCCCGCCCCCTTGCGGAGGACCCATGCCCAAACGCCTGCGCCTGACCCGCCGTTTCCCCGTCGCCATGAGCGAGGATGGCTATCGCCGCCTGAAACGGTTCGCCCATGACGCGGGCCTGGACGAAGGCGAGGCGCTGTCCTTTCTGTTCGAACACTTCGACAGCGTGACGCATGCGGAAAACCTGGGGCACCGGCTGCGGCTGTTCAACGCGGAACTGGAAGCGCGCAAGAAATGACCTGGAATCCGGCCTTGGGAGGGGCCCGCCAATGAGCTTTCCGCTGACCCCGTCGCCCTGGATGACCGACGAGCACCAGATGCTTGCCGAGATGTCTCGCAGCTTCTTCGAAACCCGCTGGGTGCCCGAGATCCCCCGTTGGCGCGACCAGGGCAAGATGGACCGCGACACCTGGACCGAGGCCGGCGCGATGGGGCTGCTCTGCGCCTCGATCCCCGAGGAATACGGCGGTGCCGGCGGCGACTTTGGCCACGAGGCGGTGATCTCGATGGAAGCGGCGCGCGCCAACCTGTCCAGTTGGGGCAACGGCGTGCATTCGGGGATCGTCGCGCATTACATCCTCGCCTATGGCACCGAGGAACAGAAACGCCGCTGGTTGCCCGGCATGGCGACGGGCGAGATCGTCGCGGCGATCGCCATGACAGAGCCTTCAGGCGGGTCGGACCTTCAGGCCGTGAAAACCCGCGCCATCCGGGACGGGAATGTCTATCGGCTGAGCGGGCAGAAGACCTTCATCACCAACGGCCAGCACGCGAACCTGATCGTCGTGGCCGCAAAGACCGACCCGGCCGCGGGCGCCAGGGGGCTCTCGCTGATGGTCGTGGAAACCGAGGGCGCCGAGGGCTTTACCCGCGGCCGCAACTTGGACAAGGTCGGGCTCAAGATCGCGGATACGTCGGAGCTGTTCTTCGACGATGTGGCCCTGCCGCCCGAGAACCTGCTGGGCGGGGCCGAGGGGCAAGGGTTCTACCATATGATGCAGCAACTGCCGCAGGAACGCCTGGTCATCGGCGCCGGCGCGGTAGGCGCGATCGAGGGCGCCGTCGAACGCACCATCGCCTATTGCAGGGACCGCCAGGCCTTTGGCAAGCCGATCCTGGACTTCCAGAACACCCGGTTCAAACTGGCGGAATGCAAGACCAACGCCGTGGTCGCGCGCAGCTTTCTGGACACATGCGTCACCGCCCACCTGAACGGCGGCCTGAGCGTCGAGATGGCCGCGATGAGCAAATTCTGGCTGAGCGACCTGCAATGCCAGGTGCTGGACGAATGCGTGCAGCTGCATGGCGGCTATGGTTTCATGCAGGACTATGCGGTGGCCGAAATGTGGACCGACGCGCGCGTTCAGCGGATCTATGGCGGCACCAACGAGATCATGAAGGATCTGATCGGGAGGGGTTTGTGATGGCTCCCGCCCGTCGGGCGCAGGATCGTGGATCCTGTCCCTCCCGTTGGGCCGGGATGCGGGGGGCTGCGCGCCCCCCGCACCCCCGCGCCCAAGGGGGACACGCCCCCCTTGGGAAACCCCGTGCGTATTGGGGACAAGATGATGGGGGCACACCCCTCCCCGCCTGTGCGTTCCGCTCTCGGGCGGGTCGGGGTGGCATCACCTTGTACGGTCATCGGCTCGCCAGCCTGTACCGTGAGGCCACGGTAGCAGGCGTGTGGTTAGCAAATCGTAAACGCGCCCTTTCACCTTGTTCCAAATACGCCGGTCCCGCCCTCGCCACCGCTCCAACGCCGCAAAGGACCGCCCGATGAGTGCCACCCTTTATTGTTTCGGTGAATCCGGGAATGCCTACAAGGCGGCCCTGACGATGACCCTTGCGGGCTATGACTGGACCCCGCGCTACGTCGACTTCTTTGGCGGCGAGACCCGGACGCCCGAATTCCGCGCGATCAACGTGATGGGCGAAGTTCCCGTGCTGGTCGATGGCGACACCACCCTCAGCCAGTCCGGCGCGATCCAGTATCACGTGGTCAAGGCCACCGGCCGGATGGGCGGTTCCCCCGATCAGGCCGAGGAGGTGTTGCGCTGGGTGCTTTGGGACAACCACAAGCTCAGTTCGCAAGCCGGAATGACCCGCTTCCTGATGAATTTCCTGCCCGAGGCCAAGCGCCCGACCGAGGTGATCGGCTTCATGCAAGGCCGCCTGAAGGCGGCCTATGCCACGCTCGACGCCCATCTGAAGGACCGCGACTGGATCGTCGGCGACGCCCCCAGCATCGCCGACACGGCCTGCAGCGGTTACCTCTATTACCCCGAGCCCTTCGGTTTCAACCGCGCCGAATGGCCCGGAATCGACCGTTGGCTGGACGCGATTTCGGCCCTGCCCGGCTGGAAACACCCATATGACATGATGCCCGGATCGCCCGCCGACCGGGTCAAGGCCTAGGAGGACCTGATGACTGAAGCCTATATCTATGACGCCGCCCGCACCGTGCGCGGCAAGGGCCGCAAGGACGGCAGCCTGCACGAGGTCACCGCGGCCCGACTCAGCGCCATCGCGCTGAACGCGATCAAGGAGCGCAACGACCTCGACACCCGCGCCATCGAGGACGTGATCTGGGGCAACGTCACCCAGGTCGGCGAGCAGGGCGCCTGTCTGGCCCGCACCGCGGTGCTGGCGTCGGATTTCGACGAATGCGTGCCGGGCGTCAGCGTGAACCGCTTCTGCGCCTCGGGGCTGGAGGCCGTGAACATGGCCGCCAACCAGGTGCGGGGCGGGGCCGGCATGGCCTATGTCGCCGGGGGCGTCGAGTGCATGAGCCGGGTGCCGATGGGTTCGGACGGCGGCGCGATCGCGGTCGATCCGCAGATCGCCATCGACAACTATTTCGTGCCGCAGGGCATCAGCGCCGACATTATCGCCACGAAATACGGCTTTACCCGTGACATGGCGGACGCGATGGCGGTGGAAAGCCAGAAGCGCGCCGCCGCCGCCTGGGCGGACGGCCGCTTTTCGCGGTCCATCGTTGCGGTTCGCGACATCAACGGGCTGATGATCCTGGACCGCGACGAGTTCATGCGCCCCGAGACCGACATGCAGAGCCTTGGCGCCTTGAAGCCCAGCTTCAAGGACATGGGCGAGGTGATGCCCGGTTTCGACAAGATCGCGCTGATGAAATACCCCGAACTCGAACGGATCGAGCATATCCACCACGCCGGCAATTCGTCGGGGATCGTGGATGGGGCGGCGGCGATTCTGATCGGCAACAAGGAATTCGGCGAGAAATTCGGCCTGAAACCGCGCGCCCGCATTCGCGCCACCGCCAAGATCGGCACCGATCCGACGATCATGTTGACCGGGCCGGTGCCGGTCACCGAAAAGATCCTGCGCGAAAGCGGCATGGGGATCGGCGACATCGACCTGTTCGAAGTGAACGAGGCCTTTGCCGCGGTCGTCTTGCGCTTTGAACAGGCGTTCGGCGTCGATCATGCGAAGGTCAACGTCAACGGCGGCGCGATCGCCATGGGCCACCCGCTGGGTGCGACCGGCGCGATCATCATCGGCACGCTGCTGGACGAGCTGGAGCGCACTGGCAAGGGCACGGGCCTGGCGACGCTGTGCATCGGCTCGGGCATGGGTGCCGCGACGATCATCGAACGGGTCTGACCCATGGCCGGGATCGACG
>Ga0116152_10000374_pt1 | contig 36400 bp, 26 predicted proteins | sample AD_UKC119_MetaG_FD_89894 | JGI IMG/M metagenome (GOLD analysis project Ga0116152, IMG submission 89894) | Active sludge microbial communities of municipal wastewater-treating anaerobic digesters from Hong Kong - AD_UKC119_MetaG | ecosystem: Engineered > Bioreactor > Anaerobic > Digestate... | reverse complement strand
TATCACAATCTTCGAGAAAACCCCCATCTTACAAGTGATTTCAGAAGGATATGACAAAGACTCCGACCCCGACTTACATAACTCTCTGCCACTATTCGACTTTTAGCCGGACAGTACTGATTTGAGATTGGAGATTTCGGATCTGAGATTTCAGATTTCAGATTGAGCACTCCGCCCGTCGCGGGCGGGGACTCGGTTGGGGGGGGCGGTCTGTCACGACGCGTCCGCCTTTCCCTGGATGCGGCGGGCTTTTGCCAGGTACTCGGCCATGATCTTCTCGTGGCCGCGATCCGTCGGCTCGTAGTAGATTCGATCGACGCCGAGGTAATCCTGTGCGGCGATGCCGTCCTTTGCGTCGTGGGCGTATTGGTAGCCCGTCGCGTTTCCCAGCGCCTGGGCGCCGGGGTAGTGGCCGTCGCGGAGGTGTCGGGGCACGGGGATCGTGCGTCCCTCCTTCACGTCGCGGCTGGCGTTGGCGATGGCCATCGTGCCGGCGTTGGATTTCGGGGCGCAGGCGATGTAGATGGCGGCCTGGGCGAGGGCGAGCCGGCATTCCGGCAGGCCGACAAAGAGCGTCGTCTGCACGGCGGCGTTGGCCACGACAAGGGCCATCGGATCGGCGTTGCCGACATCCTCGGCGGCGCAGACGACGATGCGTCGCGCGATGAAGCGGGGGTCCTCGCCCGCCTCGATCATCATCGCGAGCCAATAGACGGCGGCGTCGGGATCACTGCCGCGCATGGACTTCTGCAGGGCGCTCGCGGCGTCGTAGTGCTGATCGCCTTTCGGATCGTAGTTGATGGCCTTCTTCTGAATCGAATCCTGTGCTGTTTCAAGATCGACACTCACGCCGCGCTGCGGGTCGGGCGACTGGGAGAGGACGGCGATTTCAAGGGCCGTCAGTGCGCGACGTGCGTCGCCGTCACTGATTCCGGCGAGGAAGGCGAGGGCGTCGTCCGTGATCGTCGCGCGCATCCGGCCGAGACCGTTCGTGTCGTCGGCCAGGGCGCGGCGGATGAGCGCCTTGATATCGTCTTCGCTGAGGGATTCGAACTGGAAGATCTGGCTCCGTGAGACGAGCGCCGAGTTCACGGAGAAGAACGGGTTCTCCGTGGTCGCGCCGATCAGGATGACGATTCCGTCTTCCACGTCTCCCAGCAGCACGTCCTGCTGCGCCTTGTTGAAGCGATGGATTTCGTCGAGAAACAGGACTGTCCGACGACCGTCATCTTCGAGTCGGGCCCGGGCCCGGGCGAGAATCTCGCGGATGTCCTTCACGCCGACGCTGGCGGCGTTCGCCGATTCAAAGGCGGCCTGCGTGACGCCCGCGATGATCTCGGCGAGTGTTGTTTTCCCCGTACCGGGCGGTCCATAGAAGATGGCGCTGGCGAGTCGGTCGGCGTCCAGCAGGCGGCGCAGCAGTTTGCCCTCTCCCAGAAAGTGGCGCTGGCCGGCGAAGTCGTCGAGCGTTTGGGGGCGCATGCGGGCGGCGAGTGGTCGGAAGCGCGCCCTGGAGCGCTGGCGTTGTTCGGCGAAAAGGTCCATGACGGCATCTTAGCCGATGTTCGGTAGAAATCAGGGGGATTTGTGTAGTGGGCGAAACCGGCGGGATGGACTAGGGTGTAGAGACGAAAGCAGCGGTTCCGCGTGAAAAAGCCCGACTGTCGGGCGGGGGGCGAGGCCCTGGCGCAGTGGCGCGGCCCCGGACCGCGGAACGAATCGAGTTGGGAGTGTGCATTGACGGCGAAGGCGAGCGCAGGCGTAAACGCAATCCCCGATGGTCTGGCGTCGGGGATGCGACTGAAACTGACTCAATACGGCGAGATCGTCGTCGGGTTGACGGGTGACAACCTGGCGGGGCTGTCCGCCTACGGCGATGGGCTGAACGGGACGCCGCCGGTCGTCGCAAGCGTGCTTGTCGTGCACAACGTGGATCTGCGCCAGCTTCGCCTGATCGCGGAGCGCGGTCCGACGCTCGGCAATCTCGGCATCACGGCGCCCGTTGTGATGACGCCGGCCTATATCGAGCAGTCGCTGGACACGTTTCCGCTGGAGATGATGGAGATCCATCAGCGGAATGTGTGCGTTTCCGGCGACGACTACTTCGCATCGATCGAGATTCAGAACGAGCATCTGCGGCTCCAGTGCGAGCGCGAGCTGAAGCGGATCCTGATCCGGCTGCGGCAGGGCGCCCTCGCGGCCGGCGGACGAGAGGACATTCTTGCGGAGATCGGCGCCGACATCGGTCTGCACATCGTCCGAACGGTTCGCGGTCTGTTGTGGCTGCGGAATGAGCGTTCGTTTCTCCCGATGGAGCAGGCCATTTCGGCGGCGTCGGGACTTATCGGCGGCCCGCTGTCGGGCGCGGCTCGTGCGATCCGTCCGTCCGGGGCGAGCGAGTGGAGTGATTTCGAAACGCTGTACGCCGACGTCGAACGCCTGGCGAGTTATGTGGATCAGATGAATGACTGAACGTGAAATGATCTCGGAGCGTTATCGCATCTCCGCCGTGGGTCGCGCTGCGCCGGCGGGACATGTGTTCCTCGTGGTCCTGATCGTCGTGCTGGCGGCGGGGCGGCTGGCGTCCGCGTCGCAGTATTCGATCAAGTCGGGTTACGTGAACGACTACGCCGGCGTTGTGAGTGACGGCGACAAGGCGCGGATCACATCCTTGCTGGAGGAGCTTGAGCAGCGGGCCAACGCCCAGATTCGCGTCCTCGTGATTCCGACGACGGGTGGCCGGGATCTGCACGACCTGCTGATGGAGATCGGTCGCGAGAGCGGCCTCGGACACAAGGGCGTCGATCACGGCGTCATTGTCGGCGTCGCCGTGAAGGATCGAAAATGGGAGTTTGTCACGGGTGAGGGCATCGAGGATACGCTGCCGGATACCTACCTTCACTCGATCGGAATGAACTACCTGGTCCCGGGTTTTCGCCGGCGGGATTACGGCGGTGGGCTCTACAGCGGACTTTCCGCGATCGGCCATCGGATTGCGCAGGCGGAGGGCGTGGCGCTTTCGACGCCGGCGCCTGTGGCGCCGCGACAGTACACAACGAGTCGCAGGTCGCGCGGTCGTGGCAGGGCGGGGATGTTCAGCTGCGTCTGGTCGCTCCTTCTTCTGATCATCATCGGGCGGATCATCAGCGCGTCTCGCGGACGCGGCTACGGTCGCTGGCGGGGAGGCTACAGCCCCGGCGGTTTTCTGACCGGCATGATGCTGGGAAGCATGCTCAACTCGCGCGGCCGGTCCGGCTGGGGTGGCGGAAGTTCGTTCGGCGGCGGAAGCGGCTTTGGCGGCTTCGGCGGGGGTGGCGGCGGCTTCGGTGGTGGATCGTTTGGCGGCGGGAGCTTTGGTGGCGGTGGGGCCGGCGGTAGTTGGTAGGCCTTGAGACGATTGTGTATTGAACCCGTGTCGCCCGCCTTGAAGCGATGGCGAATCTGATTGTGAGGAGTGACTTGCGATGAAATATGGACTGATTGCGCTGCTGGTGGGTCTGGCGATCCTCGTCTGCGGTGTCTGCGGCGGCGGCTGCATGTTGTACAGCTCGTACAAGACGACGATCTCGCTGGATGAGGATGTGAAGGCCAAATGGGCGGACGTTGAGGTCGACCTGCAGCGGCGATACGAGCTGATTCCAAACATCGTCGAGACCGTCAAGGGGTACGCCAAGCACGAGAAGGGCATCATCGAGACGGTCGCAGAGAGCAGGACCAAGTACTTCAACGCCAATGGCGCCGCCGCGAAACAGGAGGCGTCGGCCGGGCTGGAGCGCGCCTTGTCGCGCCTGCTGGTATTGCAGGAGAAGTACCCCGATCTGAAGGCCAATCAGCAGTTTCAGAACCTGGCCGTCAGTCTGGAGGGAACGGAGAATCGGATCGCGGAGAAGCGGCGCCGTTACAACGAGTCGGTGCGCAAGCTGAATTCGCACATTCGAGGGCCGATCGGTTCAATTGCGGCGAGCTGGGCGGATGTCAAACGGGCGGATTTCTTCGAGGTCGATGAGGCGGCGAAGGAAGCCCCCAAAGTGGACTTCGATTCATAGTTCGCGACGGCGGGCGGGTCATGAGACCGCCAGGTCGACGATTCCTGTAGGCCGAGCGTGTCACTGGCGCGCTCGGCCTTTTTCGTGCGCAGTCCGCGCCGCGCGCGGGCGTGCGCTGAGCGCTTCGTCCGAGTTGGGCGCCCGGAAGGAATCGGCGAGGGGTGAAACATCATGCTCGAATGCGGGTTGATTTCGAGGTCCCGATAACCGGGGAAACTTCACGCGGCAGTGCCAACAGTGTGTCGCCAGGCGCAGGATTGACTGATCCGCGTACAACCACGTACCGATGTTCGGCGCATGGGGTGGTTCAATAAAGGGGCGTCGAGAATGCCGGTTTTCCAGCTTGCCTATCTGAGTCGATACAACGATCGCGTCGGAGGAGATCACGAGCCGATGATATGTCCCGCGGGAACGACGGGGATGTTGATATACAAGGCGCCGTGCATTTTTCATCTGATGGAAGGCGACGCCGCCGACCTGTGCTGCGCCTACGGCGCCGTATGCAGGGCGCCGGCGCACGACGTTGTCCATTGCGTGTTGTTTCGTCCCGTGGCGAATCGAATGTTCTCAGGGTTCGAGACTAAGGTCATTGATTCGAAGCGCGACGAGGATGATCCCAGAGCCATCGATCTATGGGCGGCTTTGAATCTGGAAACGCCAAGGGATGATGCGGAAGCGATGCGCCAGGTGGAGGCCGCCTTCGCATGGTTCGTCGGGGCGTCGATCGGGCCGATGAGCGATGCGGCTGAGTTCTCAATGCTGGATTCCGGGAATCCGGCTTTTCAACCCGTCTAGCTGACCCTCCTTCGGCTGTTCCGTGTGTGTTCCCTGCCGGTTCAGACGGAGGCGAAGCGCCGGGGGCGCGTCGATCTCGAATTTTCAAACAACCTTGGGCAAATGCTGAGCGCCGCGCGCGGGCCTGTCGTTATTCCCATGCGGGGGGCCGTCAGGCAGAAACTCACCTTCCCCCCCTTGAGGCTCGGCGGCTCTTCGCTTTTTTGGAATTCTCGCGGTCGCCCGGTGGGGGCGGATCGCTGTCTTATGATGCGCGGACGGGGCGGTGGCGAGCGCGTCGCCCCGCGCGCCGATAGGATGTTATCCGTCCGGCATTGCTCGATATTGGCCGGCTATTGCGTTGTGCGATTGCTGCGCAATACAGCCTGCGAATGAATGAAGGACTGACTGGAAGTGCGGCGTCATTCATTGGAAGTCGTCTCTGGTCAGAGCATCCGTCGACGGCCGGCGAGCTCTGAGGAAAGCGCCGCCTGTGACGATTCGACAACGCCGCGGGCGTCGTCATCCAGCTTCTTGCGGAGGCCCTCAAGATCGCTGATGAGGTTCATCAGCTTGGATCGGGCGTCTCCATCGCACAGCTGGGCGGCGGCGTGCGTGGTTGCGAGCATTTTGCCGAGCATTCCAGGGGCGATATTCACGGTCCGCATCTGGATATGATCGACTTTGTAGGTGCGTTGTTTGGTTGAATATCTCACGGGAACGCCCGCATCCCGTAAGCAGTTGATATCGCGGAGAAGCGTCCGCTTGCTGACACCGGAGGCTTGTTCCAGGGCTTCCCAGTCATCCCGGGATCCGCCGCGCCAAAGGAGGTCATAGACCTTCACCAGGCGCACGATTTTCCGGGGTTTGTTTGCCCTGGGCGAACCGCCATTGGAGCGGCCAATCTTGGATTCGATCTTGAAATGTGACGGAATCATAGCTCCTCGCATCTCAAAACGACGAATCTCAGTAATGCGCTCAAGCGAGTTCAAACTTTTTTGCAATGTGACAGATGGATGGACATAATAGAAGTCGTGGGCCGGAGCTGGATTCTGGGTCACGCGGATGATTCGGCCGGGAGGAGACGCTACGGGGACAGGAGGTCCGGGAGACGGATCACGTATGGACCGGCGCCTTTTGGAATCAGTATTTATTCAGGCGACGCCAGGCCTGCTTACCTTTGTGGAGAATCGGATTCCCGCGTCCATGCGCTCCCAGCTGGCGGCTGAGGATGTGTTGCAGGACGTCTGGATTCTCGCCGGCCGAAACATCGAGACGTTCCAGCCGGATGGTGATCACGCCGTCGAGCGCTGGTTGACGCGGATTACGCGCAACGCCCTGATCGATCGCATCAAGTCGAAGAGCCGCGCCAAGCGCAGCGGGCACGGACTGCGCCTCGCGGGCATGGGCGGCAGTTCAATGCTCGATCTCTTCGCGACTGTCGCGGCGTCGCAGCGATCGCCCAGCAAGGACGCGAGGTCGGCCGAAGCCGAACGTGTGCTGCTCAACGCCCTGGAGAAACTCCCGCTGAATCGTCGTCAGGCGATCTGGATGAAGTACATCGAGGAAACGCCGACCAATGTGATCGCCGAGCGAATGGACAAAACGGAGTCCGCCGTCCGCAGCCTGCTCGCACAGGGGATTACCCAGTTGCGGCGAACGATCGGGCGGCCGGGGCGGTTCTTCAGCGATTCCGGAACCTTCTGATACACGTCACACATTCAAAGTCCAGCCATGACGAGCGGCTCGAGCGAATCCAATTCCGCCGACAGTCGACCTCAACGCCTCCAGCGGGTGGTTGACGCTTTTCGCGATGCGTTGGACGCGGGGCAATCCGTCGACGATCGCTCATTCTGCGACATGCACGCCGATCTCATGCCGGAACTCGGCATGCAGATTCGAATGCTGCGGCGCATCCGTGGCGTCGACGTCGACAGCGATGAGTCCTTCCACCATGTGGCCGCCGCGAAATTTGACGACGAGGACATTCGGCGATTCCTGCAGGAGAACCTCACCAAGTACACGATCCAGGACGCCATCTCCCGCGGCGGCCAGGGCCTCGTTTTTCGCGCGACGCAGCTCAGCACGCATCGTGACGTCGCCATCAAGGTGCTGGCCGACGGCGTTTTCGCCTCGAAGCAGCAGCTTGAGCGGTTCATGCGCGAGATCGAGCTGGCGGCGCGACTGCGACATCCGAACATCGTCGCGATCCATGACAGCGGGACGGTCCAGAACCGGCCCTACTGCGTTATGGAGTATGTCGACGGTGAGCCCGTTGACGACTATGTCCTGCTGGAGCGGCCGAGCCTGCGGGATCGGGTCACGCTCTTTGCGAAGATCTGCCGGGCGGTGAGTTACGCGCATCAGCGCGGCGTGATTCATCGCGATCTCAAGCCGGCGAACATTCTCGTGGACAGTGAAGGCGAGCCGAGGCTGCTTGACTTCGGCCTTGCCAAGGACGCCTTTGCCAGGGAAGCGAGCAACGCCGGACTGTCGATGCCCGGGCAGGTCATCGGAACGCTCCAGTTTCTGACCCCGGAGCAGATCCGTGGTATTCCCGGCGAGATTGACGTTCGGACTGACATCTATGCGCTGGGGCTCGTGTTCTATCAGGTGCTGACGGGAACGCCGCCGTTCCCCGCAAAGGAAAGCTACGACGATGTGCGGCGTCAGATCCTTGAAGCGCCGCCGACGCCGTTCCGCGCGCTTGTGTCATCGCAGCCGGGCGCCCCGGATCCGAAGGACCTCGATCCGGATATTGAGGCCATTCTGCGAAAGGCGCTGGAGAAGGACAAAGACCGTCGATACCAATCCGCCGATGCGATGGCCGACGACTTCGAGCGCTACCTTCGCGATGAGATCGTTGTCGCTCGGGCGGATACGCGTTTCTACATCTTTCGAAAGACGGTGCGTCGTTACCGCATCCAGCTCGCCGTGGCGGCGGGGTTTGTCCTTCTGACGACGGCGGCGGCCATCGTTTCAACGTCGCAGTATTTTCGCGCGTCGAGGGAACGGGATCGTTTCGTTCAGGTGGCCGGAGTCGCGCAGGACGTCATGAATCAACTGCTGACGAAGATCGACGACCGGGTTTCCCGATTGCCGGGTGGCCAGGTGGCGCGCGATCAGATTCAGTCAGACCTTCGACCGAAACTCAAGGCGCTCGCACAGCTTCTGCAGAGTGTCGGGGGAATGGATCGAGAACTGGCGCACGTGAATCTGAACCTCGGGAAGATCGCGGAGCGACGGGGCGATCGCGTTGGCGCTGAGAAGGAATACCTCGCTGTCATGGACGCCATCGCAAAATCCGGTGAGACATCCGCAGCCATGGCGGCGCTGGAGATCGAGGCGAAGATCGGCCTCGGCGCCGTCGTGACGGATCCCGTTGCGCTCCTGCATGAGGCGATCGAGCTGGCCACGGCTCGGGCCGCTGAGGCGCCGGATGAGGTGATTTTCAAGGCGCTGTGGTGCGAAGCGGAAGTTCAACTCGCGCGTCACCTGGACATGACTGGCGCGTACTATGAGGCGGCGACCGCGGCGGATCGCGCCCTCGACGTCTTTCATTCGGCGCCTTCGGATTCCGGCTATCGCCCGCGCCTCGTCCTGGCCGCCGCCGACGCGCATGAGCAGGGCGGCGGCGTCCGTCGACTGCTGGGCGACTGCGGTGATTCCCGCTGGCATTACCAGGTGGCGAGCGACTTGTTGGGTGAACTGCTGGATCGATCGCCGGCGGATGTGCTTACGCGGCTGCGCCGGATGCGGCTCGACATTCGAACTTCAGGTCTGTTGCAGAGCATGGGCGCGACGGAGGAAGCCCTGCGAAGTCTGAACCGCGCCATTTCTGACGGAGAGTTGCTCTGTCAGCTGGATCCCAGCGAATTCGAATGGTCCCTGAGCCTGGTACACGCGTGTCTGTTCAAGGCGGATATCGTGGGGCGGGACGATCCGGGCGCCGCCCGGGAAACGATCTGCGACTGCCAGGCGCGACTGGCGGTGATGAGCCGGGCCACTCCCGGTTCGATTCGCATCCGATACCTCCAGGGGCTGGCCCTGATGATGGAGGCTCAGATCGACGAGGGGGCCAGGGAAGATGGACAGGCGGAACGCGATGAAGGCGCCGCCACCGGCGAGAGCGATCCGCCCGCCGGCAGCGAGGACTGCGACGCGGCGATCATCTCCAGGTTGAATGCGGCGGCGGGCGTGTTCGCCTCGCTGGAATCGACGGATCCAGGGCGCACCGAGGCCGAACTGCAGCTTGCGGACTGCTTCTTCTCGCTTGCTGTGGTCTATCGACATCAGGGACGCGTCGATCTGGCGAGGCCCCTGGTGGAGCAGTGCTACGAGCTTTCGCTGAATCAATTCGCCGCTCAGCCCGACGCCACGAGTCGGTGGATCACCCTCATGGAAGCGCGCTTTGAGGCGCTTCGATTCGAGATTGGCGTCGAAGGTGGCGCCAAAGCGGGCCTGCAGCGCGAGATTGCTGATATGTTGCGCGTCCTGTCGGGCCTGAAATCGTCGCCGGTGTATGACTGCTATCGGCTGCGCATCGACAGACTGAGCGACCTGAGTCGGCGGACGATCGCATACCTTGCCAGCGAATCCTGACTGCGTTGCCCGCGCCACACAATACGCATGACGACGCATCGTTGATGAGATGCGTCGTCACGGGCCTTTGTGTGCGTCTTGTCGACGCGTTTCCCTTCCTGGCGTTCTTTCATGACCTCAGGGGATGTTCCGTCCGGCGTCTCCGGCCGACGCCGATTGTCCCCTGTGGTCGTCCGGGACGGACTGCATCCATCAGGACGATCGCCCGGCTGATTCAGGATGCGCGGCGCGACAGGATCGCCCGCGAGGCGAGGCGCATTCGGTCGTCATCGCACGCGTCATTCGAGGCCTGAATGGTCGCAACAGCATTGTTCAGAATCCGCACGAGCGAGTTGAATCCGCCTGTCGATTCCGCTGTGTCGTTCGATTCGACGTCGGAAGCGCCGACCATGGTGCCCGGAATGCGATGGTACTTTCTGATTTCACCGATATCTTCGGGCCGGGTGACAATCGGTTCGCCTTCGCCCTGCTGGGTGAATGTGTACTTGACCTTGGCCTTGTTCGGGAAGTTCTGAGGGTCGAGTCCCATGAAGTAAAAGACCAGCGAACTGAAGTACTGGCCTGAGAAGACGCTGGCCGTTCCGGACATCTCCGGCGGCACGTCGAATTCGGCGTCCTCGGGAGCGTCGAGGTCCGAGTGCTCGACCCAATAGAGGCCATCCGATGTCGTCAGGTACGGCGCAGTGACCTTCCACACGATCGGGTCGTCATTCGGCCGCGGCATTTCGAAGTACGCGGCCTTGACCTTCCAGCCGACGGCGTCGACGTCGCGGGAGTGCTCACCCAGATCGAGGTAGACCGTGAAAATGACCTCGCTCTGCGGATCGGTGTAATCGTCAAGAAGGTCATAGGCGATCATCAGGTCGGCGTTGACGGCCATCGCATTGGACGTGGCAAGGAAGAGGGCGCCAGCGAAACTCGTCATGATGATTGCGATCGTGCGTTTGTGTGTGTTCATGCCAGATAAACTCCTGCCAGGGCTTGCGCAGCGCGCGGATACAGACTTCCAGAACGCCACCGGGCGTTCCACCAAAATCTCGACAAACACTGAATTCCCCCCCCGCGGGGTGATCCGACAGTCGGCCCTCAGGGGCGTCGCTTCGGACTCTTCAGGTCATCAACGACAAACGGGGGTCGGGCGCTCAACAAGTTTTTTTGGGCAAACAAAAAAACAGGATTTCGCAATTGACTTTGCGCCGACATGAGCGCAACGGCCAGGAAGGGCGTTAGTAGTCGTGAACCTCAGGGGAGGTTATGAGCGGCCGGAACCGGGGCGCGTGTCTCGACGCTCGTCAAAAGGCCTTATGACGAAGGAATCGTCTCTTATGGTCAAATCTTCTTATTCTGCCGAACCGAATCAGAATCATGGAAGTGGATTGAACGGTGGCTTGCTGCGTCTTCGTTCGGATCAGCGAATGATCAATCGGATCATGTCACTTGCGTCCGGTGGAACGCGCGTGGAGACCTCGGATCCGCCCGCATCCCTGCAGAGCGAGATTGCCCGCCTGAACCGGGCTCAGCTGCTGGGGTTGATAGAATTTTCGGCCGCCCTGGTCATACTCGGAGACTGACTTGCTCCGAGAGGGCGGCGCGTGGCACAGATCGGCCGGATGGTCGAAGAGGAAGACAAGAGCCGCATTCGGCGAATCTCGACAACGAGATCGTCGGTTGCGGCTCTTGTCTATGAACTTCTGAGCGTGTCCTGTTGGGTCAGGCGGTCAGGAGGGACGACACAAAGGCGTTCAGATCGGCGCCATCTCGCAGTGTGTCCTGATTCATGTCCGCCTGATCCCTGTCACAATCCGGGAACGCGACGTCGTATCCATCCGGATCCAGCAGCGCCTGAATGAACGGGGCGACGTCCTGCGTGTCGACGAGACCGTCACAGTTCATGTCACCCGGCGGGTTGGCCGTCGGAACATCCAGTGTCATCGTCACGACATTCGCCGCATTTGAATCGGTGTAGGACATCATGAACGAGTGATCGACGACGACCAGCGTGCGCGACTGGAACGCGTAGTCGCCGGGCTGCAGGGCGCCGCTGGTGTTCACGGAAGGGCAGCAGTTATCGACAGTGAAGGCGATGACCTGGCTCGGCGATCCGCCGCCGAGGCTGTCGATGCGCACTTCGGTTTCTGAGATCGCTCCATTGATGAATCCGAAGGCGTTGTAGGAGCCGCTCACGTTGAAGTCAGTCGCCTCCGTCAGCGTGAACCGCACTTCGAAGACCGTCTCCGCGTACCCGAGGGCGTAGTCCGTTCCCATCGTTCCGCCGCCCGCGTCCGTGCGCACCCACATGTCCACGCTGTATTCGCCGTGGCCGATGTGGCTGTTCTGGGACGACTGTGAAGAGCCGCCGTGGAAACCAAGATCATCCCAGGCGAAGGATTCGACATATCCGTCGAAGTCGTCGCAGTTCGCGGGACCGTCCATCTGGTAGGGACCTTCGATGTTGTCGCCTCCCTGGCTGCTGCAGATGACAAATCGCGTGCAGCCGGTCTCAATGACCTCCGCAAAGAGGCGGGGCGTCCAGGCAAGCGTCAGCACGGTGGCGATCGTCAGTACTCGCGACATCGATGGCGTCCCTTTCGACAGACATTGGGGCGATCCGTGATTTCGGCCGCCGCGGAAGGACATTGCTTCCTTCGGGTTGAAGAGAGGGGATTCGTGTCGGGCCGCGACGCGCATCGTCGCGGCCCGCATTCGAAACACCCGAGAAACGACTGCGGTTCGACGCATCACGCTGCGCGTCGTCGTCGAAGGGCCGCGATACCGCCGATCGCCAGCAGCATCAGCGAGGAGGGCTCCGGCGTCAGCGTCAGCGTGACATTCGCCGCGGCTGTCGATGCGTTGGAAAGCGGATCGAACTCGAAGAAGTAAGAGATGTCGGTCCACGCGTGGGCCCGGAACCGATAGTCACCGGGCGCCAGGGAGCCCGACTCATTCAGCGTCGTGCTCGAATTCCCGCCGATGTAGTTCACAAAGGTCTGCGAAGGCGAGCCGCCGCTGCCGACGTTTGTCAGACTGATCTGCATGACGGAGTCGCCGCCATTGACGGAGGCGGCGCCTGTCAGCGTGTAGTCGACGGGCGACGTGACTGTGAAGAGTACTTCAAAATAAGCGTCCGAGCGAGCGCTGCCCGACTCGAACGGCTCGGCCGACGCGGCGCCGTAGGCCTCGAGATCGGCCATATAGACGCCGGGGTCGATGGACGAGGTCTGCTCGCCGCGAGCGTCGCCGGAGCCGCCGCTGTCGGAGGATGTCGCCGTCGTGCTGTCAGTGAACGCGCCATAGATCATGGGGCCGTTGTTCTGATGGGGACCGTCGCTGGAGCCGGCGCTGGCGGCGAGCGCGTAGTCGTAGCGATCGCTCCCGGTTTCGATGACGCCCGCGCGCGCCACGGAGGCCGTTAACGCCAGCGCCAATCCTGTCATGAGAATTCTTCGCATCATTGTGTTTCTCTCCCTTTGCCGTTCCTGTTCATGATCCCCGGTTCAGGCCGCCACTCGGCGTCATCCTGTCGGACGGGAATCCACCCATGGGTTTGTGAGGCGTATGAAACGCGGGCCGGCGATCGGCGCCTGGGATCCGGGCGTGTGAGCCATTATCCCGAGAGGGCGCCGTGACTTTCAATTGTGACGCGGGTTGGATTCCCGCATCGCCGATATCCGCAAACGCGTTCCGGCGTCGATTCGACGGCCCGTCAGACATCGCTGATATGCGCCGCGAATTTGATGGGCGCCAATGCCATCGCCGCCCGGCCGGGACGGGGAATCCGTTTCGCCGGCGGTCGATTCCGTCGGCGTTCCCCCTCTCATCCACCTGTATGCGCCCCGTGGCGGGTTCTTACTCCTCGGGCGCATTTTTTTCGGTACGGCCGCGGGGCGAACATTCTCGGCCGTCTGGCGCCGGAATTTCGCGCGAATCCTCGAATTCTCGATAAGAAAACCCGCCGGACCGCATATAGGGGGCTGAGCCGTCGTCGGCGACGCGATCGTGCGGCGCGACTGGGAATCGGATTGAGTGGCGCGAGTGAATCTTGGAATGGACGCTTCTGAGGAAGTACAATCGGGGCATCGACCACTTCGATCCCGCAATCAGCGGGACAGGGGATTGTTGCGCATGCTCCAGCCCAGAAGATTCCCGGATACGCGACCTTCGCTCATCGCCACACTTGGCGAAGGGCCTGAGGGGCAGAGCGCCTGGCGGGAGTTCTTCTCCCGATACGGCCCCGCGATCTATCGCGTCGCCCGCCTTCGCGGTCTGTGCGATGAGGACGCCGACGACATAGTCCAGCAGGTGATGGTCGCGATCTCATCGCATATCGGCGACTTTCAGTACGATCGGGATCGCGGGCGATTTCGACACTGGGTCCGGACGATTGCCGAGAACAAGATTCGTCAGAATGCGCGGCGCGGGACACTGCCCGTCGCGTCGGAGGCGGATGTTGCCGGCTGTCCTGACGACGGACCGAGCATCGAAGATGTATGGAAGCGGGAGTGGCAGCTGCAGGACATCCTCTGGTGCCTCGACCAGGCGTCTGACGATATCTCGCCGCGTCGCATGGAAGCCTTCCGTCTTTACGCCATCGACGGTCTGCCGGCGAGCGAGGTCGCGAGTCGGCTCGATATGTCCGTGGGACATGTCTATGTCGTGCGCCATCTCGTTCTCAACATGATCCGCAGGCGGATCAGGGATCTTGACGACATCGAATAGATGAGCGCGTCGGTTCGGCGCGCGGCGTCGCATTGCGCGCCATCCGGAACGGGTCGATGAAGAAAACAGCCACATGTTCACTTGCGCATGAGATCGAGCGGATGCTGCTCGCCGTCGATGATCAGTCGAACGTCGACGAGCTGGCGGCGCATCTGAATGAGTGCGACGCGTGCCGCAGGCTCGCCGAATCGATCGGCGCCCAGTCCCATCTGGAGCACGAACTCTGCTGGGCGACGGACGCCCGCGCCAAGTCGCAGGTGGATGTCCAGGAGCCGTTGCGACGACTGAGCGAAATCCTCGTCGACTACGAGATCATTGAGGAAATCGGCCGCGGGGGCATGGGTATCGTCTACAAGGCGCGTCAGGCGAAGCTGAATCGCATGGTCGCCATCAAGGTGCTGCCGGCGCTGCTGGGCGTCGTGCGACCGGAGTCCCGGGCGAGGTTTCGTCGGGAAGCCGAACTGGCGGCCGGACTCGAGCATACGAACATCATCGGCGTCTATGACTACGACGAAACGGATGGCACGCACTACTACGCCATGCAGCTGATAGAGGGCCGTTCACTTCGCGACATCCTCGGCGAGATCGAGGAGTCCGGGGCCGTCGACGTCGTCCTGGGCGTCCCGGGCGACGGCGCCGATCGATCGACCCACGCCGCGACGCCGTCGCCATCCACGCCGAGATCGTCGGATTCGCAGATCGGCGGCAATCATCGCGCGTACTATCGGCGAATCGCGCATTGGATGGCCGAAGTCGCAGACGCCCTGCATTACGCCCACGAGCACGGCGTCATTCATCGCGACATCAAGCCGTCCAACCTGCTGCTGGCGGACGATGGTCGCCTCATGATCTCCGACTTCGGACTCGCGCGGCCGTGCAGTCATGAGGCGCTGACCGTCAGCAACTCGCTCGTCGGGACGTGTCGATACATGTCGCCGGAGCAGCTGGATCCGACGATCGGAATGATCGATCGCCAGATCGACGTCTACGCGCTCGGAGCGACGCTGTACGAACTCCTCGCGTTCCGGCCCATGTTCGGCGCGGAAAGCGATCGGGAAGTGATGCGCCAGGTGCTTCACTCGGAGCCCGCGCCGCCGACTCGATTCTGTCGGCACGCGCCGGCCGAGCTGGAGACGATCTGCATGAAGGCCGTAGAGAAGGATCGACGGGCGAGGTACGCCACGGCCCGCGACCTGGGCGATGATCTTCGGCGATGGCTTCTCGGGGTTCCGATTCAGGCGAAGAAGCTGGCGCCGCCGGCCCGGCTGGCGAAATGGCTGCGTCGGCGAAAGGCGGGCGTGGCGGCGGTCAGCGTTGCGTCGATGGCCGTGGGCGCCGCGGGCTACTTCTACGTCGCGATGGGCGATTCATCGCGCGCCGCGGACGCCGCCCGGGCCGACGCACAGTCACAGTATGTTCAGCTGCAGCTTCGAGAAGCGCGCTCACGACTGGCCGAGGGCGATTTCGCTCGCGCCCTCGAAGAGATCGAGAAGGGTCTCGTCAAGCGATCGGACGCCACCGACCTGTTGTCACTGAAGGCGGAGATCGCCTTTCGGATGGGACGATGGTCCGAGGCGAAGGAGATCGTCGAGTCGATTCTGTATCGCAATCCGGGGGACTGGCGCGCGCATTACATGGCCGCATTTGCGGCGAGTCGCGCCAGCGGCTGCAACTGCATTACCGTGGATGCGCAGACAGTGGCGCGAAATTCCGCGACGAATGAACAGTTCGAATACCATCTGGAGCAGGTCCAGCGGCTCAATCCCGGGTCGGCGGAGGACTATTGTCTGCAGGCGTGTCGGGAGGCGGACAGCGCGAGCGCCGTTCAGCTGCTCGATCGGGCGCTGCGACGGAATCCATCGCTGGGCGAAGCGCGTCTTCTGCGAGCGTCGCATTATGGCGAGCTGGGCGACTACGACGCCATGCTCGCGGATACCGACGCGACGATCGACATGGACTTTGGTGGCGCGCTCGTCCACGGTCAGCGCGGATCGGCGCTGGCCTACCTGAATCGCTACGCCGAGGCGGCCGCCGCCTTTACCGAAGCGATCCGCATCGATCCGAGGAACGTCCACTGGTGGTACGATCGCGCCGCGGCCCGCGCTCAGATCGGAGACGACAACGCGGCGCTTCAGGATGCGGCTCAGGCGCTGCTGCTCGATCCGGACTATTCGTTCGCCTACGTCGCCCGCGGCAAGGCGCTGGTGGGACTTCGTCGATTCGACGAGGCGCGCGTGGCCTTCAATCAGGCCGCCGAGCTGAATCCCGATCTCGTCGACATCTATGCGGAAAGAAGCGCGCTGAACAGGATTGAGGCCCGCGTCGACGAGGCGCTCGCCGACGCGCAGCGCGTCCTGGATCTCGACGCCACGGACTTCCGTGGCTACCAGCAGAAGGCGCTGGCCCTGTTGGAGCGGCGATCGTTTGCCGAGGCGGTCCGGACACTGGACGCATTGATGGCGTTCGAGCCCAGTGAAGACACGATCCGCATCCGCGGCGCCGTCAACTTCTATGCGGGTTGGTATGAAAGCGCCATCGCTGATTTCACGGAGGCTCTTCGATTGCGCCCCGGGTTTGCGGCGAGTTACGAGTTTCGGGGCCGATCGAACTTCCGACTGGGCAGGTTCCAGGAGGCGGTCCTCGACTTCACGCGCTGGATCGACGCGAGCCCGCAGCCGACCGTCGCGCACATACGTCGCGGCATGGCCTACCAGATGCTGGGCGACTTCGAGCACGCGCGCCGAGACTACGAACATGGGGGAGCGCAGAACGCCATCGTCGATGGGTACGCGCGTGTACTTCTGTATTTACTGCCGGATCGATCCTCCGCCGACGCGGATTCGCTGAGCGATGTGGCGCCGCGGACGTGGACGGATCGGCTCCTGGCGTTCGTTCAGGAGCGTATCGGCCAGGACGATCTGTTGGCGGCCGCGGCGAACGACACGGAGCGAACGGAAGCGTACTACTACATCGGCGCGATACTGGAGAATCGCGGCGACGTTGATGAGGCCATGACCTGGTTCGAGAGGTGCGTCGCACAGGAGCGACTGCGACTGCTCGAAACGGAATTTGCCGCCGTGCGGTTGAGGGCCGCCGGGGCCGATTTCTGAATCCGTCGGAATGTTGTTGAAGGAAGTGCGCCCGGCGCGACCGCTGGAGCGCGTTGGGGGATGCTGCGCGCCGCCGTCATGGCGAGCGGCGATCTGTCAGAAGGGAATTCAGCTTGTCTTCGAGACCTATTGCGATCGTCTTCCTGCTTTCGATGTTTGCGACCGCCGCGGTTCGCGGCCAGTCCGGCGCGTTGATCTACGACAACGGGACGTTCATCACGGGCGACGGTTCGCAGGTCTGCATTGACGCGCCGGGGAATACGAACACAAGTTCGCCCGCCACGGGCACGACGGGCGGTGTCGAATCCTATTGGGCGCAGGGGCGTGTCATCGACGACTTCACGATACCTCCCGGCGAGTCGTGGACGATTCAGACGATTCGCTGGCGGGTCTATCAGACCGGCACGATTTACGACGCCCTCATTCCGACCGCGTATGTTCGACTCTGGGCGGCCGATCCGCAGTTGGGCGGCGATCCCATCTGGGGCGACTTCGAGGCGAATCGCCATGAGAACTCGACGTTTTCCGGCGTGTATCGAACGGCGCCGACGAATCTCACGAGTTGTGCGCGGGCCATCAGGAATGTCGATATCGATGTGTCTGTCCTGCCTTCGCTGCCGCCGGGCCGATACTGGATCGAAGTGGGTTTTGACAGTGAGCTTCCCGGCGGGCTGTTCTCGCCGCCGACAGAGCCGAGGCTGCCGACGGACAACGGTCTGCGACTCGACTTTTCCGGTGTCGCTCAGCCCGCATTGGATGGCGGCAGCGCCGAGCCGCTGGAGTTTCCGTTCCAGCTGTACGGAGCGACCGGCGCCGAAACGACAAGCGGGTGTGTCCTGCCCGGGGGGACATGCGTCGACACGACGCTGGACGATTGCGTGAATGTCCAGGGCGGCGTGTGGAACTATCTCCATCCATGCGCGGCGCTTGGCGCCTGCTGCAATCACGCTGATGGAACCTGCGAGGAGAATGTCGGCGCCGAGACCTGCCAGGCCTTGGGTAACGTGTTCAGTGTGGGTCAGTCCTGCGCGTCGATTCCCAATTGCGGTCAGTCCATCGGGGCGTGCTGCTATCCCGATGACGTTCCCACGCACTGTCAGATTCTCTCCCGCGGCGTCGATTGCGCCGCCGCCGGCGGCGTCTGGCATACCGGCTCCTGTGTGAGCGCGTCGTGTGACGACACGTGCGCGACGGCGCGTCGCGTGTTCGATGGACCGACCTTCTTTGACAACATCGGCTACACGACAGACGGTCCCCTGACGCCGAACGCCTGCGGAAACAACCCCTTCGTGGGCGGGGCGGACGCATGGTTCAAGTACACGTCGACACTCGACGCGGCGGGCGGTTCGATCGAGTTCTCGCTGTGCGGTTCGTCGTTCGACACGACATTGCAGGTGTATCAGGTCAACGCGGCAACGAACTGCGACGATCTGGCCGCGACGTCGCTGGCTGTCTACTGCGACGATGATGGCTGCGGCGAAAGTGGCGCGTCCTACCTGTCGGTCCCCGCGGCGGCGGCGGATGCGTTTCTGATTCGCGTTGGCGGGTTCGACGGCGCAAGCGGCAGCGGAACGCTGACGATCACGCCGCTCGCGAACGGCGCCGGGACGTGCTGCTCCCTGTCGGCTTCGTGTCGCGTGGTGTCGGAAAATGAATGCGCCGTCGGCGTGGAGTCGTTCACGCCGGGCGTTCTGTGTACGACGCCCGGATTCGACTGCCCGCCCTCAGGCGCGTGCTGCATGGGCGTGTTTGGCTGTGAAGTCCGACTGGAGAATCTGTGCGAGCAGAATGGTGGCGTATTTCTGGGAGATGGCGTTATCTGTGGGGCCCCGGATGACTGTGATGGTGATGGCGAGACGGATCGCTGCGCTGTGGCGATGGGGGCGCCTGACTGCAACGCCAACGGGATCCCGGACAGTTGTGATGTGGCGCCGAATGGGTCGGCGACGGATTGCGACGCCAATGGCGTGCCGGACAGCTGCCAGCCGCCGGCGAACTGCTGCCCCGGCGATGTGAACGCCGATCGAGTACTCGACAGTCGCGACATTCAGGCGTTTCTCTCCGCGATGTTCGACGCGCCGCCATTCTGTTTTTCACGAGATTTCTGTCGGCTGGATGTGAATGGCGACTTCTCATTTGACGGGAACGATATTGTTCCGCTTGTCGATGCGCTGCTGGCGGGCAATGACTGCCCGATCCTCATGCACATCTCCGGACGCGTTGACACGCTCAATGAACTGGGCCAGGTAACGGGCCGCGCCAACAAGGTCTTTGTCATGGACGCCGAAGGAACACTGCTGTACGCGTATGACCAGACGCCGAACGCCGCGGAGGACGACTGGGGATATCGCGACGGCGCCAGCGACGGCGAACACGTGTATTTCGGATGGATCGGCGGCGTATCGCGACATGACGCCGACGGCGGCAATGGAACACAGATTATCTTCGGGGCTGTGCCGGGAACCGGGGCGACGTGGCGCGCCCTGGCCTTCGATCCGACCGGCGATGGTGGAAATGGCAGCCTCTGGACGCAGAGCTTCACCTCCGAACTCGTCGAAACGGATTTGTCCGGCAATCTGCTGAACTTCTACTTCAACGACCTGAACCTCTACGGTCTGGCCTACGATCGCGAAACGGGCATGTTGTGGGGCCATCATCTGGATGTGACGGACGCGTCCGCCGTGATGGTCGAAATTGACCCCGCCGATGGCCAGCCGACGGGGAATTCGTTTCCGTCGCACTTCAATACGCCGGGCGGGGCGCTGAACGGTCTCGCCCAATACGGTGGCCTGAGCTTCGATCCGATCACGGGCGATTTCTACGGACTCCTGCAGGGCTCGCCGGAGGACGCCATCTTCCGGTGTGATCGATTCGGAAACCTGGTTCACCCACCGACGGTCAATCCGCGCGCGGATCTCAACGCCCAGACCTCCACGACTCGAAATCTGGGTATCGTTGTCGTAAGACCATAGGGGTTTTCGCTAGTCGGTATGGCGAAAGTTCGGAGTATTCGTCTGAAGTTTCGACGATCGCGTTTTCTCTCCATTGCGCGTGGCTCCCCGCATATAATTCACCCCGTCGAGGGGTCCCCGGGCGAGGTCGTTGACGGGGATTCGCATCCGCGCCAAGTCAACGGATGCGTATTCGCCGTCTCGACGCATGTTCTGGGCGCCCTCAATGCATCGCGATTCACACCATTCCGGGATGGAGCCCGAGAGGGCTGAATATTCGCCAAGGCCTGCAATGGGTGTCGACCCGACACTCGACGTTCGTGTTCACCCATTCGACGTGGGCGGCGCGCGAGGCGATGGGGAGTACGACTCGGCGCCGGGCTGCCAGCTTACCGTTGATACCGATCGAATTATCTGTGTGTGCGATTGCGCCGGCGCTGCGATTCTCGGATGGAAAGCGGATGAACTTCTTGGGCGCTCACTGGACGACTTCATTGAGCCGGCGGACGCCGCAATGCTCGCGCGGCGCTTTGGCGACGTCGCCGCCGGTCATCGCGAGTTCGAATGCGAAGCGGGCCTGCGACGATCGGACGGCCGGCCCGCGGCGTTCGAGATCGACATCGCGCCGGTCAGGTCGCCGGCGGGCGCCATCGAGGCGTTTCAACTGCGGCTGACGGAAGTGACGCCGCTGCGTCGGGCTCGCCGCGATCTGGCTGCGGCCAAAGCGGCGCTCGCCGAACAGCTTCAGGATACGGAACGCCTTCACAAGATCAGCCTGCGGCTGGTGGACAGCGGAGACCTCTCGCCCATTTTTCGCGAGATCATGTCCGTCGCGATCGCCATCACGCGGGCGGACGCCGGGAACATGATGCTCGTCAACGAGTCCACCGGCGAGTGGGTGACGAAGGCGCAGGTCGGGCTCAGTGATTCCTTTCATTGCTGCGGCGGTCAGTTGCATCCCGACGCCGCCGACATGCCGTGTCATCGCGCGGTCACGACGGGGAAGCGCGTTGTCATTTCCGACCTGTCAAAATACGCGGAGTCGCACGAGGTCGTTCACGTCCGCGCGTTGCTCGCCGAAGGAATCAGCGCCGTTGAATCGACACCTCTGATTGCGCGAAGCGGACGGATTCTCGGCGTGATCTCGACGCATTATCGCGTTCCCACGCGGCCGGATGACTGGGCGCTCCAGCGACTGGATCTTCTCGCCAGGCAGGCCGCGGATCTGATTGAGCGTGCGCACGCCCATCTGGCGCTGCGAACGAGCGAGGAGCGGCTGCGCGGATTTCTTGAGACGGAAGCGGTGCTGACTTCCGTGATCGAGATCAGCGAGGATGACTACGTCTATGTTCAGCCCAACGATCGGATGGCCGCGTTCTTCGGAATGAAGGCGGCGGATCTGACGGGGCGATCCGCGCGCAGCCTCGGAATCCCAACGACGAAAATCGCAGAGTGCCTCGCCCAGTTTCGTCGCTGCGCACAGACGCGGGACGCGATCTCCGCGGAATATGCGTTTCCATTCGGCGAAACCGTCCACTGGTACGCCGGGACGATGAGCTTCCTCAACGAGGGTCCCAGGGGGCCTCAGTTCATTCTGACGCTGGTCGATGTGTCCGATCGGAAGCGAGCCGAGGCGGCGCTTCGGGCCAGCGAGAACCGGTATCGGATGTTCGTCGACAACGCGACGGATGCGCTGTTTCTCCATGATTCGGAAGGCCGCGTCGTTGACGTCAACATCCAGGCGTGCACGAGCCTCGGCTACGAACGCGACGAGCTCATCGGCGTCAGGCCCGTCGCCTTCGATCCGAAGGTTTCTGAAGATCAGCTCATCGAAATTCGTCGCCGTCTGCGCGCCGGGGAGCGACTGATCTTCGACACGGTGCACCAGCACAAGGACGGCCGGTCCTTCCCGGTCGAAATCCGGGCGAACCGGTTCGAGATCAACGGCGTTTCATACGATCTGGCCCTGGTGCGGGATATCACGGAACGCAAACGCGCTGAAGAAGCGCTTGCGCGAAGTGAATCCCGGTTTCGCGGCGCGATCGAGAACATTCCGGATGTCATCGTGATCTACGATCGCGATCTGCGAATCCAGTACATTAACGCGGCAACGCAGGCGCTGACGGGGCGGACGCCCGACGACTACATCGGCAAACGTGATGAGGAACTCTGGCCGGCCAGCGTCCATGAGACATACATGCCGACGCTGCGGGCCGCCCTGGAAACGGGAATCCCGCAATCCCTGGACACGGACATCCGGCTGCCGGCGGGGGATGTCAAGTCGCTCTTCATCCATTGCATTCCACTGTTGGATGCGTCGGGCGCCGTCCATGAGATCGTTGCCATCACGCACGATCTGACGGATCGAAAGCGCGCCGAACGCGTGATCCGGGAAAGCGAACAGCGGTTCTCCGGATTCATGGAGAATCTGCCCGGATTGGCGTGGATCAAGGATGCGGACGGACGCTATGTCTATGCCAACGAGGACACGGCAAGTCGACTGGGCGTTTCAAAGTCGGAGATCCTCGGCCGGCGGGATGTCGATCTCGTTCCGCTCGACGTCGCGTCGGAGTTCCTCGTCAGTGACCGGCACGTTCTCTCTTCCGGAAAGGGCATTCAACTCTACGAATGCCGCGCAAACGAACATGGCCAGCCGCGCCACGCCCTGATCAGCAAATTCCCGATCTCCCTGTCGGAGGGTACCTCCGCGTTTGTCGGTGGCGTTGCGATCGACGTGACGGAACGCATGGAGGCCGAGGAAACGATCCGGCGTATCGTGGACGGCATTGCGCCGACGACGGGGCGCGACTTCTTCCGGGCGTTGGCGACACATCTGACCGACGCGTGTCAGGTCGAGTACGCGTTCGTCAGCCGAGTCGATCGGGCGGATCCGCTGACGCTTCATTCCATCGCCGTCTGCAGCCATGGCGAGCTGATCGAAAACGGGACGTTCGATATTCGCGGAACGCCCTGCGAGCACGTGACGACACCTGGCATCTCCTTCGTCGAAAAAGGCGTGCGGGAGGCGTATCCGGACGATGTCCTGCTCGACCAGCTGGGTGTTGAGAGCTACATGGGGGCGTCGCTTTTCTCCAGCGGCGGTGAGCCGCTCGGGGTTGTGGCGCTGATGCATACGCAACCCATCGCGAAGAGCGATCAGGCCCGCGCCATTCTGCGCGTCGTCGCCGCCCGCGCCGCCGCCGAGCTTGAGCGCGAGCGAGCCCAGGCGGAGCTCGATCGGACGCGGCTGGAATATGACTTCCTCGCCGAGTCATTTCCATCAACTGTCTTTCGCGCCGACGCCCTGGGGCGCGCCATCAGCGTCAACGACGCTCGCTGGATGCGGCTGACGGGGGGGGCGCCGGGCGGCTGGTCGGGACACGGCTGGCTGGACGCCGTGCACGACGATGATCGACTTCGCGTGGTCAGCAGCTGGCGGTCCTTCGTCGCAAGCGGCGCCGCCTGGTCAGAGGAATTCCGATTCTGTCGCGAGGACGGTGGCTGCGCCTGGGTCCGGGCGGAAGCCGTTCCGATGCGCGATCCATCGGGAGCCCCCGTCGAGTTCTTCGGGGCGTTTATCGATATCACGCACCTGATCGAAACCAAGCAGGCGCTGCGGCTCACGCAGTTTTCCGTCGATCAGGCGTCGATCGCCGTGTTCTGGGTCGATCGTTCCGGCGCCATTCGCTATGCGAATGACTGGGCCTGCAAATCCGTTGGATACGCCCGGGCCGAACTGCTCGGTATGTCGATGATGGACCTCGCCGATCATTCGCCCGATTCGTGGAATACGCGTTTCGAGAACATCAAGCGAATGGGCTGTGTCCGGCTGGAGACACGTCATCGCCGGAAGGATGGCTCCGATTTTCCCGTGGAGGTCACGATCAACTACGTTCGCTTCGGCGGCGAAGAGTTCCTTCTTGGTTTCGCCAATGATGTGACCGAACGAAAGAAGGTCGAGGATCGTATTGAGCAGCAGAGCGCCGAACTCGCCCACGTCTCACGGCTGAGCGTGATGGGGCAGATGGTGGCGACGCTTTCCCACGAATTGGCGCAGCCGCTCAGCGCCGTCGCCAATTATTCGAGCGCGTGCATGGCGCATCTGGCGGATGAGAAGGAGAGTGACCCGCTGCTTGCGGAGTACCTCGACGGTATTTCCCGGCAGGCAAACCGGGCGGGCGAGATTCTCCGCCGTGTGCGAGACTTCGTCCGCAACACGGCGCCTCGGAAGGCGGTTTTTGATCTGAATCCGATTCTCGACGACTCCCTGGCCCTGATGGCCAATGAATTTCGTCGACGTCAGACGGACATTCGGCGACAATTGTCGGAGTCATCGCTGTCGGCCCTCGTCGATCGCGTGCAGATCCAGCAGGTGATCATCAACCTGCTGACGAATGCGCGGGACGCCGTGAGCGAACCTGCGGCGTCACAACGCGTTGTCATCGCCAGATCGATCGAGCGCGACGGGGCGGCAATACTGGAGATCGAGGATTCCGGCGTCGGCCTGTCGGACGTCGTCCGTGAGCGACTCTTCGATCCGTTCGTAACCACCAAGGAGTCGGGGATGGGCATTGGCCTGAGTATCTGTCGATCGATCGTCGAGTCGCATGGCGGCCGGATCGAAACGGGGAAGGGCGAACTGGGCGGCGCGTTGTTCCGAGTGATCCTTCCGCTGGCGGAGGAGGCGCGCCATGGATGAGAAGGCCTGCGTTTTTGCCGTGGACGATGACGCCCTCGTTCTGCGATCGCTCTGCGCCCTGCTGGGCGCCCACGGTTTCGAAGTCCACGGTTTCAATTCGGCCGAGGCCTTCCTCGCCGCCGCGGACTTTGACAGTGTCGGCTGCGTGATTACTGACCTGCGCATGCCGGGGATGAACGGCGAACAGCTTCAGGCCCATCTGGCTGATGTCGGCAGCTCGCTGGCTGTCGTGGTTGTGACGGGCCACGCCGATGAGCCGACGGCCATGGATCTGATCGACAACGGCGCCGTCACGGTCCTCGACAAGCCCTACACCTGCGCCGCGCTGTTGTCCGCCGTTGAGTCCGCCATTGAATACAGTCGCCGGCGCCACGCCATTCAGTTCGAGGGCAACGGCTGCTAGGGGGCGCTCCAGCCGCCGTCGATCGTCGTGTGGCGGCGGATTCACGTTAGAACCACGTCATGCGGGCCGTGCAGTACATCTTGTTGGCGATCATCCTGGCGACACTGGGCCTCTGGGCCTACTGCGCGTTCTACATTCTGGGTGTGTCGACTCGGCAGGTCACGGTCATCGCCGGCCGCGATGGCGTCAGCGGCGTCTTTCTCTCGGATTCGATCGGTCCTTTTTCTTTCGACATCGACTCACCGCGTGAGTCACGCAGCGCCGACGGAGGAGGAATCGCGTTCAACACGATGTCCTACGCGGATATGCCGGCGTTCGCCCGGAGCGCACCCATGCCGTGGGTTAGCTGGCCCGAGATCAGTATCTCGTCGATGGATATCGCAGATCGCGGTGGATTTGTGGTCAAGGGGCGATTTCCCTATTGGCTCGCGCTTACCGTGCTGATACCGCCGTGGTTCCTTCTGCACCGCAGCAATCGACGATATCGCAGACAACTGAAATGGGTCACAAAGGGCTGTTGTCGGTCGTGCGGGTACGACTTGTCCAGCAACGAGTCCGGGGTCTGCCCCGAATGTGGCGCGGCCGTGTGGACCGCGGAGCGGTTGAGAGCGCGTCGCGAGCCGACGCATCCGAGGATTCGACGCGCCCTGGAGCTCCTCTCATTCGTGTGCATGGCGATGAGCGTTTCGGTTTTCATCATGACGATGCTTGGGGACGTGACGTTGGCCACACCTGAATACGCGACGTATCTCACGGACGGCGGCGTCGTCGTGGTGCATGACTGGGAGGCCGTCACGAGTTTGTATTCGAGATGGCGGGGCGTGGGTTTTCTGAAATTCGGACCGGGCCATCCTCGGGGCGACATGATCCTATGGCCCGAAGTGACGACGTTCTGGGTTAGGTTGCCCCTGTGGCCGATCGTTCTCGTGGTATCGTTCGCCTGGTGGCGCCTGCGCCGGACGCGCCGGCGCGTCGCCGCCTGGAAGGCGCCGGCGGGCGGCGCAGTGGCGGCGCCGACGGCCTGAGAAGAAAGGGGCGCGTTCACGGCGCTGGACTTCGATGTGATTCGGCACGCCGGCCGGCGCCGGCCGCGGAATCCCGCCCTATGGACCGGTTCCAACGGCGATGGTGGATTGACCAGCACGACAAACGCGCGGAACAGGGTACAATTGAGGCGGTAACGCGAATTGCGCCCGTAGCTCAGTTGGATAGAGCAACGGTTTCCTAAACCGTAGGTCGCAGGTTCGAATCCTGCCGGGCGCGTTACTCCTTCCCCGCCTGTCATTGACGTTTTTCCCGCGTTCCTGGCGCCGTCTGGGCTGTTTTCGGCGGGCCGCGATCCTGCCGATACGCTGCACCGCGATGCACCGGACAGCCCCCGTTTTGCACGCTCCATCTGTAAGCGCATCTGTAAGCGCGCCGGATTGACCGCCGCAGGTGTCACGGCCGCCGCAGGCTGGACGTCGAAATTCGGAAGCCGTTGAACGGCCGCCCGCTCGCTTCCGTCGAAGGTCTCGCCGTAGGTGTTGAACGTCAGGCTCGGGTCGGAATGTCGGGCGAGCGATTGTGCCGTCTTGGCATCGACACCACTGGCCAATACCAACGAAACAAACGCCTTCCGCAGACTGTGAAAGTCGGCCTTTCGGCCTGCGCCATCCTCATAGGCCAGGAATACGCTGGCTTCGCGTTCCTTGCGTTCTGCGTCGCCTTCGGCCTGATTGATCCACTTGGCCCGGGCGTCCGTCAGATCGTCCCGTAGCATCCTGACGACGTTACTAACGTTCGGCATGCTGAAGGCGGGGGAGTCGGCCGACTTGCCCGCAATCTGTTTGCGCAGAATCGGGACCGACTCGGGCCGCAGGGGGTGCGTATCACGTCGGCGGCGCTTGCTGCTGGCGGCTTCGACGGTAACCGTTGGGTTACTGCCGTTCAGATCGAAGCTACGGGGCGTCAGGCTCCGAATCTCCGACGAGCGTAGGCCGGTCTCGACGGCGAGCCGATAGAGCGCGGACCGTTGCGGGCCGGTCATATTCCAGCGCGTGCGCAGTTTCGTCGTCTCGGCGAGTAGCGCGGCGATCTCGTCACGGGACAGCGCCCGGCGCTCGTGTCGCCTGTCGGTCTCGACGTTGAGCCGTTTCAGGTGCGATAGCTGGCTTTCAAATACGCGCCGCTCTTTCACAAGCCACGACACAAACGACTTTACGACCGTCAGATAGTGGTTACTCGTCTGGATGCCGATCCCCGGTTTCGTCACTTCATCGGTCACGGGATCGACTTCATCGGCCTGTAGCTTCGCCAGCGCCTTCGTCACCGCGCCCGCCGTCAGATCGTTCGCCGACTTCGCGCCACTGACTTCGATAATGCGGCTGATTCGGCTGTGCGTGTTCTCGATATGCTTCGCCGATCGCCCCCGGCCCGTCAGGAATTCCCGGTAGTCGTCGAGATGCGCCGCGATCGACTTCGCACGCGCCGCCTGATCCCCTTCAATGATGCCGTTCGTGGCCATCGACTTCCGGATAGCCGGGTCGAGACCGTCCAGCCATCGCCGAATCTCGGGCGGGAGCGGCATAGTCTCGGACCGCAGGCCGATGATACGCTCGCACTTCCGGGCAAGCTCCCAGGTTGCGCTCTTGTCCTTGTACCCTGGAATCCGCTTCTCGCCTCTCGGCGTTATCACGCAGGCGTACCACTTCGCCGACTCCTTCGCCTTGCCGTCGCGCCCCTTGTACGTCTGTCGTCTTACTGTCGCCATGATGCCACCTTTCCGAATATCGACATCTGTAGTTTATCGTTCAACGCCGTGCAATTCCATAGTATTTGCAGGCGTTTTCGTTCATCCTGATTCATGCTTCGGCCGATGCCCATTCGGCCCACCGAGTGTTTTCTTGCGCCAATGAAGACTGCCGTCCACATGACATCGTCGGCCCCGGAAAACCCGAACGCTCTCGCTGAATCGCGATTGCCATTCGGGAATTCCGGTTGCCGATGCCTGTCCGTCTCGTCGCTCGCAGACGATGCGGACGATGCGGACGGTTACTCTCTGAATCTCTCGTTGACGATCGAGATCAGCCGCTTCCGGTCGTGCCCCTTCGGCCCTTCAAAATTCACAGAGATTCCCTGCTGTCGCAAGTTCGGCCTGATTCGTTCCAGCGCCGATCGCATTTCCCGCGGACCCGCTGGCAGACTCATAGCGGGTCCATTGTCCGAGTCGGATCGAGGAAGCACTTTCAGCCATTGAATTAGTTCGGTTGCCGTACCCTGCCAGCTGGGCTTATCCGCCATGAATGTCAGGATCGGATGTCCGATGGTCGATGCTTCCAACGTCGCTACGTTGGCGGAGTCTCTGTTCGACTCGTAGGCCTGCATGAATTCGCCGGGCTTTAGCCCGAGTGCCGACTCAGCTGCGACAGCCCAGCGAGCGAAGTCCTTCATGCGGGGGCTGCGTCCAAGTTTCACGTTGTCGATGTTTCGCAGCGCGGCCGACAGCGCGTCCAGCAACCCCCCAAATATCCTCGGCAACGTGGCGTTGAATTCAGCGTAGAGCGTGGCTTCGTCCAACCTGTCGGCGTCCGAAATCGTCGGCAAGTGAAGTTGGATACAACGATCCAACAGGTCTGCACGCTGGGCGAGATTGTCGATTCCGTTTATTAAAACTGGCCGAACGACGTCGATAATCGTCTCGTCATCGTCGGTATAGAGTTTCCGGGTTCCGAATCCACCGCCAGTCGCCAAGACACACAGTGAGTCTGATAGCCCCGTACGCAAGCCGGACAGGTTGTCATATGCGACGATCCAGGAATTGTTGGCGGCAATCATCATGTCCCGTTCATCCCTCGGCGGCCGACGAAGTAGCGTCGAACTAGGGTCAATCAGGGACCGAATCATCCGGCACATTGACGACTTGCCCGAACCGTGTTCGCTGTTGATCGCTAGCACCGGGTACGGACCTGAAGGCCTAAGCGCCATCACAAGCCAGCCGCACAGCAGCGCCCATTGCTTGTCGTCACCGACATTGATGAATTTCCGCAGTTCCGACAGACTCCCGCTTCGCTGAGGGATCGGCAGGGCTTGTATTCCCGATGTGCGTCTGAATAGTACCGGGCATTCGTCTGACGATATGACCCGCCATCCGTCTTGAGAGACTTCGACGACTTGCCAGTCCGGATCGCCGATGTCGAGATAGATCGACTTGTTATGTTCGGCCGTGCGGATAAACACTGGCCGCAGGTCTCCGGCGTGAATCGCCTGTCCCTCCAGCGTTCGAATAGCGTCCGCCAGCGTGGTGGCGCTTGCCACCTTGTCGTATATTTTGAAGCAGAGATGGGAAACCCACCTCAGGAATGACTTGCTCTCGATGCGGTGACACTCTCGATGCCCGGACTGCTGGATCGTCGCGTACGCAGTATCGCTTGAGTCCTTGAACAGATTGGCCCGGGCGTCCGTGACGAGTCGAACGATTTGATGTGGTCTCAGGCCACGATCGTCCGCACCGTTCGCACCGTCCGCACTTACGACACACTGTCCAAAGCCCGCCCGTATCCTGAGCTCGCATTCGGCAGCGTCCCATGGAACGCAGTCGATTGCGGCTATGGTCGCAGCTGCATCTTGAATCTGCTTGTCATCAGCAAAATTCAATGTCTTATGAAACGGGCATAATCCCAAGTCATTCACCAATACGAATGCGCACTCCGGTCCCTCCTCGGAGTCGCGCTCGACTTCGATCTTGACGCGTGGGGCGCGGTCATCAATTGTCCGACGTTTACCGTGTTTCGACGAACTGCTATACTCAAGGTTGTCAGAGCTTTTGCCCTGTGCCGCGACGCCTTCGCGGCCGGGGCCTTTTCTTTGATTATTCACCCAAACCTCCTTTCGCGGAGTCTTCGGCTTGACTGGGGCATCCCGCACTAATCCATCGATCTATCGCCTTTGAGTCCCAGCGTACGGCACGCCCAAGGCGAACCGGGGAAGGGATCTGCTTCATCGCTTTCATTTTCCAGACTTTGCGCTTGGATACTTTGAGTTCTGTTGCTACGTCTTCAACATCGAGCATTCGACTCGCTCGGGGGCTGTTGGTCGTTTGAGACATGCTGTTTCCTTCATGTCGCAGCTGTCCGACATTACGGAGATACACCCCGGGTTCAGAAGTCGGGCTGCGAGAGATTCCAGTTTGAATGTAAGTACTGGGGCTGCGCGAACCGATATCGTTGCCCGCACGCGACATGAGCGCATGCAAAAAGCAACTACGGCAAGGCCCGCGCCCTGGAAGTGAACTATCTCAAAACTGTTACCGCCGATTTGCGATTTCGTGCAGCTCCGCGTCCCAACGGAAACTGCAATTGCCAAGTGTATGAGGTATTAAAGCGTACCAATATCCTGATTTCAAGCCTCGGCGCGCCAAGCAATGACCGGGGTTCCTCATGGATCTGGGCGTCGGCTGCGTGTTAGGCCCGACTTTCATGGCGCGACGTGATTCGTGCATCGCGGGATGGTAGGATGGAGTGCGTTACCGTGCATCTGTGTGCACGTTGATTCGCATTAGGACACTATGCCGGGAGTGTAATTGACCATGTACTCCGATTTAAGAGCACGAGCACTTTGGCTACTCGTTCTTGTGGCGACGCCGGTTTCGACCGTTGCGAGTACCCCGTATTTCATGGGCTTGGGAGATTTGCCCGGCGGTGACTTCAGCAGCTTGGCGCTCGGTATCTCGGGCGACGGCTCAACTGTCGTCGGACGAGCGGCGTCGGACACGGGGTTTGAGGCCTTCGTCTGGACCGCTGATTCGGGCATGGTCGGACTTGGCAACTTGCCCGGCGGTCCGGCGATGTTCAACAGCCAAGCGCAGGCCGTTTCGTATGACGGATCGGTAGTTGTTGGGACAGGTGAATCGGCCAACGGCACCGAAGCATTCATGTGGACTGCGGGCACGGGCATCGTCGGACTCGGCGACTTGCCCGGCGCGGACTTCCAAAGCCAAGCGTTCGATGTTTCGGCCGATGGTTCGGTCGTCGTGGGACAGGGCCGCTCCGAACACGGCACGGACTCGACTGAGGGATTCGTTTGGAATAGCACTGACGGGATTGTTGGTCTCGGTGACTTGCCAGGAAGCGGATTCAGCAGTCACGCTCGCGGCGTGTCTGGCGACGGTCACACGATTGTTGGCTGGAGTAGTACGAACAACGGTGATTCCGCGTTTCGATGGACGATGGAGTCCGGAATCGTTGGATTGGGTGGCCTTCCAAACGGCGATGGTGCAAGCAATGCGAGAGCAATATCCGCTGACGGATCGACAATCGTCGGATGGGCTCCCAATGACTTAGGGACGGAAGCGTTCCGTTGGACAGCCGAAGCCGGGATGGTTGGACTAGGAGACCTGCCCGGCGGCAACTACATGGGTGCGGCGTTTGCGGTCTCGGGTGACGGGTCGGTCATCGTCGGTCAGAGTGATTCGTCATTCGGAATGTCAGAGTCGTTCATCTGGGATGATGCACACGGGATGCGTCGTTTGCGCGACGTTCTGGTGGGGGAGTACGGCTTGAATCTTGACGGCTGGACGCTCTCGACCGAGACGACCGGAATCTCCGATGACGGCTTAACGATCGTGGGCCGTGGCGTAAACGCCGATGGGCAAGCCGAAGCATGGATAGCCCATATTCCTGAGCCTAACGTGGGGCTGCTGGTTCTTGGGGGCTTCTTACTTCTATGTTCGCATAGACGATTTGCGCGGAATCCGTCTTGAGCGTCGAGCTTGGTCGATCGACGACAACGGTTGCGTCGCGCATTTCGATGACATAGACTAAGTTGATGATCTTGCGACCCGCAGGTTGGAACGTTGTTGTGTTAGGAAAGTGGAATTGCGCCCTTTTTACACCTGCGAGGATCAGAAGCCGAGTCTTCGGACTTATGGAGGGGGTCCCCGTCGAAGTCCTTGTTTCGCTTGATGACGTCTCTCCGCCGAAAGTAAGGCATGAGGGCATTCTTGTTTCGGTTTCCGAAACAAATCTCGCCGTCGTCGCGGAAGCATGCAATTTTGATGAATTGGACCGTGCAAGGTCGATCGCTGCGAATTCAATTGCGACCCTGCCGAGTACTCCGCTAGATGCGTGCGGATTCAACATTCGGTACAGGTCTGAGGCGCTCCCTGAATCGTTGATACGGCGATTCTCAATGGACCTGGACCGCCGGTTTAGTGAGCATGGGTTTGAGATCGTAGGCAGGAAGTTCCAGAGAATATTGAAAAAAGACGCAGGTACGATTACCGTTATTGTGGCGCAAGACCCGGACAGCAACGTCGAGCTTCTCATCAACTTTGAGCTAAAGTCCCATAGTTCGGAAGAGCTAATAGCGTGGCTGTCCACTCCAATGGAAGGCGTTCGAACCGCAGTCGATACAATAATAAGGCAGTCGCTTGAGCTTGATGAGGGTCATTACATTGTCCAGAACTGCGATGATGCACAATCAGGTCCCGAGTAATCTCGCGCCCGTTGCTGAAATCAACGAGCCCAAAACAAAGGCGGCTACGACTGCGACAGCCATCGAATACGGCCGAGTAGTCGTTACACAGAAAGTGACCGGGGACGTCAAAATGCGGTTTTCGCCCCGTGATACGCGCGGCACAATCCAATCAACAGCAGAGATATAAATGAGTTTCTGATGCCGTCGCACTGGACCTACGACGAGTTTTCAGACGAGCAGGATTTGTTCCAGGGCGACATTATTGAGCCAACGAAATCACTTCGACAGATCCTTGAGATCGTCCATCCACACTTTCTCGATGCCAAGTATATCGCATTCATGGTGACCACACAGTCATGTGACCTGGCTAGGCGAAGAAAGAACTTTGGGCATCAAGTGAATCTCTGCGTCGTTAGAGAGATTTCTTCGATAGCCCAGAACCTCTTCGATCTTGCATGCGGGACGCAAATACCGGGCGTCTTTGATCGCAGCAAGAAGGCCAATCTGAAAGAACTCTTGGCAAGGATAGTCAATCAAAACGAACAAGCCATTGGACTGTTTTATTTGCATCCAGATCTTGATGCAGGAGTTTCGACACCTTGCGTTGCAATGTTGCGGATTGGTATCGCATTGCGGTCGAAGCACTACGATGTGCTAAAAGCCTCGCGGAGAGGTAGGTTGCGCCCCGAATTCCAAGCAAAATTGGGCTGGCTAGTTGGGAATCTATATTCGCGCGTTGGTACCGAAGACTGGAGTTTTCCGGCAGATAGAAAGTTGGTTCAGGACGGGATTATCGCCGACGCATCTGAATGCGTCCCGGCGACTTGGCTTTCTAGCGACGCCATTAATCGTGCAAGAAAAATGGGGCTCAGCAATGCTGAGCAGGTGAGTCGCGCGATTAATGAACTGGAACCAGCGCCACTGGATAAGCGTTTGTTGATTGAGCTAGGGAATATTCTGAGCCTTCCTGAATTTGGGATTCCTGCAGAATCGCAGGCTCGCTTACTGAAACGGTTGCCGAGTATAGCGTCATTTGCCGAGTTGCTGCGAGAGTGTCGGAAGAAAGGATCTGGTTGAATCAACAGGATCGCATGGCTGACGCGGCCTCGCTTAAGAAGCGGCGTCATCAAGATCGCTTCGTAGATCACATTGAGTCCTTTGCGCCAACTCGGATTCCAGTGAGTAGTGAGAAGAGGCTCGTGATTGGCGTAAGCACAGTCGAGAACTCCTTGAGGAACGATAGGTCACCAGCAGCGAGATCGGAGATCGATTTGCCTCGGTGCCAAAGATCCGACACAGCCATTACTACTATCAAGAGCACGACAGTTAAACAGATAACGACGACGAAGGCAATGTCTCCTCGATCGGTGCCCGCCCGCAGCTTGATTTCGCGATCGTTGTCCATCCGTTTCTTCTCCAGCACAAAGATCTGCGCTGGGGATAATCGCGAATAGCGGGAACGCGGCGCGAAGTAGAATCCTACAATCGCGCTTGTTGGGATTGAGAACACCGGAATCATGGACTTGAGTTCGGACGCACGGGTAAGTGCAATCCACGTGACGACGGTCGTTGAGATTATTATCAAGCCACACGCTAGACCAAATCGCTGCCGACGTAATTGCGGAGAATTCTCGTAATGATCGGCAGGTTGTTCGGGATTCTCTGACGGATTTACTTCACTCATCGCGTGTCGCCCCAGAAGATGTCTCGCACGTGTTCCATCGCGCCGCAATGTAACCTAGGGCGGTGAGGTACGTAAGTTGTTCGATGCAATGGACGTTGATGGCCTAGCCGATTAGGTGACACCGAGGGCCTTTCATCGGCGGTCGCGCCGATGGGCCGGGGTTGCCGGGTGCACCCCCACCGGGGTACCCGTACGGCCCCCTAACATGGGCCGAATCCGGCCCGAACCGCAGGCCGAAACCGGGCGACGGACCGGCCCGAGTCGGGCGTCAGGCGGACGCTGGGATTATGCGGGGATCGAGGGGCGGAACGCCGGGCGAGCGCTCCCAGGCCCGTGAAGGGCGCGTAGGAAAACGATTGCCCCGGACCGGCGGGGCGAACCCAAGCCAAGAAGTAGAACACTAACCCCCACTGAAAGGCCGATCGATTCCCGGCCCGGGATGCGGCGAACGTTCGGGGCGGTCAGTCGGCGGAGGTCTTCGAGTCGCCTATCAACACGCCAATCCGCTCGCGGACGTCGGCCGACAGCGCAGGCCACGCGATGATAACCCGGTCCAGATCGGCGTGCCGCAGGATCAAATCTGTAAGCTCGTCTGCAAGACGTGTCACGTCAATGTCGTTAACATTGGTGCATTCAGCAGTTACGGAATCAGAATCACGGTTTCCTAAACCGTAGGTCGCAGGTTCGAATCCTGCCGGGCGCGTTTTCTTCGTATTGCGGGCGATCGCGGGCGCTCCTCGGGCCGGATGACGAACAAAACTCACCAGTGAGGCGACAATGTCCGATTCGAAGCTGGAATCTGCGCGCATCCTCAGCGCATTGCTCGGCCACGCCGTGGGCGACGCCCTGGGCGTACCGGTCGAGTTCGCGCTGCGCGCGGAGCGCCTGCGGGATCCCGTCACGGAGATGCGCGGCTTCGGGACGCATCATCAGCCGCCCGGAACCTGGTCGGACGACACATCGCTTACCCTCTGCACCGCCGAAGCGCTGTGCGACGGATTCGACCTTGCGCGGATCGGCGCCCTTTTCTCAAAGTGGTACTTCGACAACCATTGGACACCACACGGCAAGGTGTTCGATGTCGGTATCACGACCCGCGACGCCATTGTGAACCTGAAGAACGGCGTCCAGCCGACACTGGCCGGTCCAAATGACACCTACAACAACGGCAACGGTTCGTTGATGCGAATTCTGCCCATCGCGATCTACTTCGCCCACGATTCGGCGGAACGGCGGCGCGAGTGCGCGATGATGGCCAGTTGTCTGACGCATGGCCACATTCGATCGCAGCTCGCCTGCGCGTTCTACAGCGAAGTCGCGGCAAGGCTCCTGCGCGACGAGGATTACGCCGAGGCCCTGTCCGCTACACAGCGAATGTTCCGCGCGATCATTGATGAGCGCCACCTGGAAGAAGCGATCAGCTTTCATCCCATTCTGGACGCCGATCTGCCGGACCACGATCCGGGTGAAATCTCGGGCAGCGGGTATGTCCTTCATTGCCTGCGCGCCAGCCTCTGGTGTGTCGCCCGATCGCAGTCCTACGAAGAAGCCACGCTGATGGCCGTCAATCTCGGCGACGACACGGACACGACGGCGGCCGTCACGGGAGGTCTCGCCGCCCTGAAGTTCGGCGCCGATTCGGTCCCGCAGCGCTGGATCGACGCGCTGGCGCGCCGGGATGACGTCGTGGGGCTCTATGCGCGTTTTGCCGATGAAGTCGTTCGCCTGGCGCGCCCTTAGCGACAATTCGAGAAATTCAGCCGCTTGATTCAACGGACGTGTCGCCGGATGTTCCGGTTTGCTCGTTCGGCGCGACCTTTGTTTCGCCCTCTCAGGGCTAGGCTCCGTCTGAGAACCCATCAGGCCAGCGTTCTCAAGTAGCGTTGGATGAACGCCATTTTGATCATTCCGCTGTAATTCTTGGCGGTCTTCTCGAATCGCGAGAAGATTCGGCGGCATT
>Ga0116152_10000373_pt1 | contig 36412 bp, 32 predicted proteins | sample AD_UKC119_MetaG_FD_89894 | JGI IMG/M metagenome (GOLD analysis project Ga0116152, IMG submission 89894) | Active sludge microbial communities of municipal wastewater-treating anaerobic digesters from Hong Kong - AD_UKC119_MetaG | ecosystem: Engineered > Bioreactor > Anaerobic > Digestate... | reverse complement strand
TCAACCATACTTTCACCGACTATAAACATTCGCCCATGATAAGTTTGGCTGACTTTCCTGCATTGATCTTTCAAATTTTCCTATCTACCAATAAGCTCAATTTTTGAGATAATGTCTAATGGGTAAACTTGGCTTTTGAAATTGACCAGGCAGTAGAAAACTCGGTAGCGGAAAACTCGATCAACCCACAGAATATTGAAGCTGATATCCGCAAGAAGCTGCTACCTCGCATGTTCCAGGAATGCAGAGCCATTGGCGGCGGCATGGACCAAGCCAAGAAGATTGTTGAGATGATTGTTCAAATTACCCGTGTGGGGTTAAACGGTGCTTGAGCAGGTATATCCGATGAATGTGCCGATTAAACCACAAAGCGAGACTATGAGCTTCCACTACGGTGACGAGCGGATTACCTTTGAGCGAGTCAAGCGCCCGCAAGCCACTGGCAACGTATTGCTCAAGGTTCATCCGGACTGTCGGGTAATTGCATCGGCCCCCGAAGATGCTGACAGTGAGGCAGTTCTATCCGCTGTTAAAAAGCGTGGTCGTTGGATATACGAGCAGCTCAGAGACTTCCGTAAACAGCTTGAGTTCACCACTCCACGCCAGTACATCAGTGGCGAGAGCCATTATTACCTCGGGAAACAGTACCTGCTGAAAGTGATTGAAGCGCCTGAACAGGTTCAAGGCGTGAAACTGCTACGCGGTAAGCTGGAAGTATCGGTACGAACAAAGTCCGCCGACAAGGTTAGGGAGCTACTGACGGACTGGTACAAAGCGCGCGCCAAGGATACCTTCGGCAAGCGCCTCAATGCCATGCTGGATCAAGCCCTTTGGGTAGATGAACGGCCGCCGCTACGCATTCTGACGATGAAAACTCAATGGGGTAGCTGCTCGCCGAACGGTCGCATTACCCTTAATCCTCACCTGGTTAAGGCACCGCGGGAGTGCATAGACTATGTTATTCTGCATGAGCTTTGTCATATTGCGGAGCATAACCATAGTGAGCGGTTCTATCGATTGATGAATCAGGTAATGCCAGGCTGGGAACACACCAAAGCACGGCTGGACGGGCTGGCTTATCGCCTGCTACCCACTTGAAGCGGCACTTTTATCACCCTCTCTGCACCACGTACCAGACTGCAACTAACCCGTAGTTACCTGTGGCCTTACATCCGCGCCATCACTTCAATACCCAGTAACTCCAGCCCGGTTTGCAGGGTATCTGCAGTAATGGCGGCCAGTTGCAGGCGGCTGGCGCGGGCAGCAGGTTCAACACCATCCTTCAGGATGGGACAGGCTTCATAAAAGCGCATGAAGCTGCCGGCCAGTTCATACAGATACAGGCACAGCTGGTTGGGCAGGCCGTCTGCCGCCACGCTGTCGACCACTTCATCAAACTGCAGCAGTTTCACGGCCAGTGTCCGCTCGGTTGGCTCCCGAATCAGGATGGGCGTCGCTGCATCCGGTTGTGCGGCACCACTTTCCCCGGCCTTGCGGAAAATGCTCTGGATGCGCGCATAGGCATATTGCAGGTAGGGAGCGGTATTCCCCTCGAAGCTCAGCATGCTGTCCCAGCTGAATACATAATCCGAATTGCGGTTCTTGGACAGGTCGGCATATTTGACGGCCCCGATACCGATCTTGCGTGCAATGTCACGCCGCTCACGTTCCGGCAGTTCCGGACTCTTGGCATTGACCAGGGCAAAGGCCCGCTCTTCGGCCTCATCCAGCAGTTCGGCCAGTTTGACCGTGCCGCCGGCCCGTGTTTTGAAGGGCTTGCCATCCTCACCCAGCATGGTGCCGAAAGCCATGTGCTCCAGTGACGTCTGCGCATCGGCAAAGCCGGCCTGACGTGCCAGGGTGAACAGCTGGCGGAAATGCAGGCTCTGGCGCATATCGACCACATACAGCACCCGCCCTGCCTTGAGAACCTGCGCCCGGTAGCGCACGGCAGCCAGGTCGGTGGTGGAATACAAATAGCCCCCATCGGATTTCTGCACGATAAAAGGCGTGATGCTGTCATCCTTGTTGCGGAACTCCTCCATAAAGGCGCATTGCGCCCCCTGATCTTCGGACAGCAGCCCCTGTTGTTGAAGCAGGCTGACCACCTGGGGCAGATCGTCGTTATAGGCACTTTCCGGCATCACGTCCGTGCGTTTCAGGGTGACGCCCAACCGCTCATACAGGGTCTGGCAGTGGGACAGCGAGATATCAATGAACTCATGCCACAGCTGCAGGCATTCACTATCGCCACCCTGCAATTTCACCACCTGGGCGCGGGCACGATCGGCAAAAGCCGGGTCCGCATCAAAGTGCTGCTTGGCCTGACGGTAAAAGCTTTCCAAGTCGGCAAGCTGCATGGAGACTTCCTGTCCCCGGGCCTTGAGGTCGACCATGTAGGCCAGCAGCATGCCGAACTGGGTTCCCCAGTCACCGACATGATTCTGGCGGATCACCCGCTGGCCAAGGTATTCCAGTACCCGCGCCATGGCATCACCGATAATGGTGGAGCGCAGGTGCCCGACATGCATTTCCTTGGCCAGATTGGGAGCGGAATAATCAACCACGATGGCCTGCTGTACATCCGGTGCCAGACGGGTCGGGGCCGGTGCTGCCAGTTGTGCCGCCAGCCAGTCATTGTTGAGGTGAATGTTCAGGAAGCCGGGACCGGCGATTTCAACCCTGTCGGCCATGTCGTCCAGCGCCAGCTGCTCCAGCACCCTGGCTGCCAACGCGCGCGGGTTCATTTTCAGCTGCTTGGCCGCCGCCATGATGCCATTGGCCTGGTATTCGCCGAATTCGGGACGTGAGGACGCTTTGACAATGGCGCTGGCAGCAGCCGGGGCACCGGCCTGTTGCAGAGCTTGGGTGATTTTCTGGTCAAGTTGCTGGCGAATATTCATGTCGCGGTCAGTGGTTTTCCGTAAAAAGGCGCATTGTAACCTGAAGCCGGGGGCAGATTAAGCTTCTCTGTGCAGATACCCTGGCCGGTTCAGCACGGATCCCGACAAACTGCTACAGTTATGATTCCAGGTTTGGTGATCGTTCCATTGCATGAGGCATTGACAATGAAAAAAAATTACTGCTCCGGATTGCTGTCAAGCCTGTTGCTGAGTGGCTGCAGTCTGCTGCAGACGCCACAGGACAGGGTGGTGGTACGGGATTTTGGTATTGCATCAGCAGCATTCACCGCCTGGGGTGTCAGCAAGTGGGACTGGTTCCAGTATGCTCCGACCTTCAAGTCTGAAGGCTGGTTCGGTAAGGATACCCATGCCGCCGGGGCGGACAAGGCCGGGCACTTGTACATGTCCTATCTGCTGTCGGAGGGCATGCTGTGGGATTTCAAGCGCAACGGGGTGGAACAGCCGGAGCGCAAGGCCGCGCTGGCGGCACTGGCAGCCATGACCCTGATTGAGGTCGGGGATGCGACCTCCTCCAAGTACGGCTTTTCCCATGAGGACTGGATTGCCGATGCCGTGGGTGTGGGGGCATCCTGGTTTCTGTCTGTCAATCCGGAATGGGGTAACCGGATTGACCTGCGGGTCGAATACTGGCCATCACCGGGTTTCAGCGGCAAATACGATGCAGCGGCTGACTATTCCGGCATGAAACACCTGATTGCCATCAAGGGCGATGGTTTTGAAACATTGCGGGGCACGGCACTGGAGTACCTGGAATTGCAGGCCGGCTATTATACCCGGGGATTCCGCTCTTATGATGCCGGGCATTATGACACGCCGGAGCGTCACCTTTATATCGGCATCGGACCGAACCTGCCGCGTATTTTCGGCAAGGATACGACGCCGGGAACCTTCTTCCGGTATTACCAGCCGCCGAAAACCTACCTGGAAGTGAAGAATACTTTTTGAGTATATTTTGTGTATCAGGCGGGACAGACCAGTTGCTGACAATGACTGATCTGGGGTAAATTTAGTCATCTGACTTGTTAAAATAATATCCATTATAATCCGGGCAGGGTATAAAGTGCTGTGTCTGGTATCAGGTTTCAACAGTTTCAGGCGGTGTGATGATTTCAAGGCACAGATCAGCCAGGGATGTCGAGCGGAAACGTCTGGTGGCTTATGTCAGGACTCAGCTGACGGGGAAAGGTCTGTCATTCGGTCTGGGGGAGCAGGTATTGTACGGTACTTCACCGCTGGAGCGCTTTTTCACTGCTCTCCTGTTTCCGATTCATGAAAGTGAAGAGGAAACGGATGAAGACAACGGTGAATGGGAGCAGGGTGATTATGATGTCAGCCCCGGATTGGCAACAGAAATGCAGGGCCAGCCATCCATCGCCATGCCGGCTGGAAGAAAGCGGCGCTATATGCCGCCATCCTCTGTCGGTATTTCTTTTTTTCTGACCGGTGAGAACCCTGTTCTCCGGGTTTTCTATCATGCAGTCCGGTATCGCCAGTTAAAAAAACGTGATGAATCCTCCGGGCAGTTTCTTGCTTCCGCTTGGGAGCGTATCCATTTTATGGACAGTGGGCATGAAGTGGTATTTGAGCCGCACGGATTGGCAAAATATTCGGTACTGAGGGATGGAAATAATGACGGATGTGCACGTATCGAGGCAGTCTGGCGGCCTTATCAGAATGGTTATCTTGTCACCCTTACGCTGTCGAACCAGCAGAGACTGGAGCCGGACCTGCAAGGTCCGGACTATACCCGGCAGCGCAATGAAACCACCCTGTTTGAAGTAGAGCTGCGCTGTATTATTGAAGCCGGTGTGATCGGTCAGTACCCATCCAGAAACAAGGCCTTGCTGAGTGAGGAGGAGAAGCGGATCGAACTGCGCTACAAGGATGTTCCCATTTATGCCGTCGGACATGGGGCTGCGGCAGACTGGGGCGAGAATGTTGAAGGGCGCATGGAGGTCCGGGTTGATTTCATCCCCGAACTGGAAGTACCGCAGGTAACAGCCGATACTGCTGCCGGAAATGAGACGGTATTGCAGTTTGCCTTTTTGCAGAAAGAGGACAATCCGGAGCTGATCCGAAGCCTGCAGCAGTTTGTCGATGGCTATGCCGTCTGGGTCGGTGAGCAGTGTGAGCGGGCGGCAGGGGAGGCCCCGGAAGATCGGGAAATAGCTCTGGGTATGGTGCAGGATCAGCAGCGGGCACTGGAACGGATGCAGACCGGTATTGCACTGCTGGAGCAGGATATCAAGTGCCGCAGGGCATTTGCGGTGATGAATCAGGCCATGCTGATGCAATGGCAGGTGGCTGATAACAACAAGGGCAGCCCGAAACCGGCCCAGGTTTATCAGTGGCGGCCTTTCCAGCTGGCTTTTATCCTGATGGCACTGGAGTCGACTGCCAGGGAAAACAGCAGTGAGCGGGATACGCTGGACCTGATCTGGTTCCCGACCGGGGGCGGCAAGACTGAGGCTTATCTGGGGCTGATGGCATTTGCCTTTGTACTGCGGCGGCTGTTATACCCCGGCAGTGGAGCAGGAACAGCGGCCATTATGCGCTATACCCTGCGTCTGTTGACCACTCAGCAGTTTCTGCGGGCCAATCGGGTCATGATGGCACTGGAGCTGATCCGGCGGGATGCGGCATCTTTCAGCTCCGGGCTGGGAGACAGCCCTTTTTCTTCCGGCATCTGGGTGGGTAATGCCACGTCACCCAATCATTTTGAAGAGGCCAGAGGGCTGGTTGAACGTGGAATGTTCAGCAAACTGGTATTGCAGGCCTGTCCCTGGTGTGACACGCCGTTCAAAGCTGAAAATTATGTGGCCGGCGAGCATGACTTTTATTTCTGTTGCACCCACCCTGAGTGCGATTTCGGTCGCCATCCTGCCCCTTATAACCGCCTGCCCTGTAATGTGGTGGATGAAGCGCTGTATAAAGACCCTCCCACGCTGCTTATCTCCACTGTGGACAAGTTCGCCCGTTTCGCCTGGGAAGCACGTGCCAGTGTTTTTCTGGGGGGTGAACACAGACGGGCACCCGAGCTTGTCATCCAGGATGAATTGCACCTGATTGCCGGAGCGCTGGGGTCGATTGTCGGTCTGTATGAGGCTGGTATTGCGGCGGCACTGGCTTCAAAAAAAGTTTATCCCAAGTATATCGCCTCCACCGCAACCATCCGTAATGCCGCTCAGCAGGTACGCACGCTGTTTGCCAGGGACATGCAGCTGTTTCCACCTTCCGGGCTGCGCCATGATGATTCCTACTTTGCCAGAACCGTGCCGCTGGAGCAGAAGTCGGGGCGCTTGTACCTGGGGTACCTGGCTCCGTTATTGCCGCAGCAGGAATGCCTGTCACCACTGGCTGGTGCACTGTTGACTGCCCCGGTGGTCCTGTTCCGGGAAGATGAAGCCCATCAGGACTGCTGGTGGACCCAGCTGATTTACCACGGCAGCCTGAAAGGGCTGGCCAACAGCAATACCCTGTACCAGAGCAGCATTCCGCGTTATCAGTCCCGCCTGACGCTGGAGGCCTTGAAACAGGCGGTTGATGAGGAAAGTCCGGGTTTTCTTGAAAGCCGCAAGATTCGGAAGCTGGAAGACTATGAAAAGGTCACTGACCCGGTGCTGAAAAGGCAGGTTGAGGCATTTCTGCCGGTACGGGAAACGGCGCTGTGCTCGCTGAGCAGCCAGAATACTGCTGAAGAGAATGCGATTTTCTTTGCCGGTCTGGCGCGTGAAAAGCATGAGCAGGACTGTGTGGATGTGGTGCTGGCGACCAACATGATTTCGGTCGGGCTGGATGTTTCCCGGCTGGCACTCATGATCCTGAATGGCCAGCCCCTGACCACAGCGGAGTATATCCAGGCCAGCAGCCGGGTGGGCCGGGGCGAGACACCGGGCGTGGTGTTTGTCAATTACTACCGCAACCAGGCCAGAAGCCTGTCCCATTATGAAACTTTCCGGTCCTACCATGAGTCGTTCTATCGCTTTGTCGAACCCTCCAGTCTGACCCCCTTTACCTGGCAGGCGCGTCAGCGGGCTTTGCATGCTGCGCTGGTGATTGCCATCCGTCATGGTGTGGCGGGGTTGTTGAAAGATGAGCGGGCCGGGGATTTCAACAAGGAGGATGAGAAGGTGCGGGCGGTGATTCAGGCGCTGGAGTGGCGTTGCCGGAACGCACTGGCGGGACAGGAGGCACTGGCGGACAACACTCTGGCACATATTCGTAATCTGGTTGAAACCTGGCATCAGGAGGTGGCTGACTGCGAACGGAACAGGGTCAGCCTGCATTATTACGGTAAAGATCGGGGCTTCAGGCTTCTGCTGTGTAATTTCAATGAGGACCGGGGCCTGTGGAAAACCCTGCAGTCCATGCGCAATGTGGAAAATACCGGCTTGTTCAGACTTGTTGTAAAGAAGATGGGAAACGATGAAAAACAGGCATGCTGATCGGCAGCAATACACCCCTGTCCGCTTTTCGCACCTGATGTCCCATGCCGGGGTGGGCAGTATTGTCCGTTCTGCCACTGGCCGGCTGATGGTGATTGCGGATACCCGCTTCTGGCTGGACAAAGACGGGCAATGCAGTGCCGTTCCCGTTCCCTATGTGCGCCGGATCAGCAAGGCACTGGTAGACGGGCGGGAGCTGCGCATGCCGCCGCAGGCAGAGATGGATGAGGGGGGAGCATCCGGCAGTATTCGCGGCAGCTATCTGGCCGCCGTGCTGTTTCCAAAGTGGGCATTGTGTCGTTCCTGTGGTTTTTTATATCCAAACCCCTGGCCTTGCAATCTGGATCAGGCTGGTGCTGAGCCTCTCCGTTGCACTCATTGCCAGCCAGCACCGGAACTGGAGCAGGTAACCTGGTGCGCCGTCAGCAGCCGGGGGCATCTCGCTGAGGTGGGCTGGCATTATCTGGCACATCCCGACGGGAAGGGCACGCATTGCAAGCCTGATTACCAGAGTGCCTATCTGCGTCTGGGAATGGATGGCCGGGGCAAGCGTCAGGTTATTTGCAGCCGCTGTGGCAGTCGGGGCAGTTATGAAAACCAGATACTGCCTTCCATCAGCGGCCAGCAGCCCTGGTTTTGGGATTCAGGACCGAGGCCACAGCTGGATGAAACTGACCGGGTGCAGGTGCTGGCGCTTAACAGTCCGGGTGTTTATATCCCCGAGCGTGTCAATGCACTGGTGATTCCACCGGAGTCGCGGCAGAACAGGAATTTGCTGGTGGACAGGCTTTACGGCAATTCGGCTGATTGTCGTGTACTGGCAGCGGCAGAGCAGCGCAATCGTTTGCTCAGAAGGTCCGGTTTTCTCGGTATTGCCGAAAAGTATGAGACCTCTCTGGCGGCCCTGGAAACTGCCTGGGAGGCGATTAAAGCGGGGTATCCGCATATTGATGAAGCGAATCTGCAGGGTGATCTGAAGCAGGAGGAGTACAAGGCTTTTCTCAGGCCGCTGGAGAGCCTGAGCGAGGATGAGGACTTTGTCACCGGGCATCAGACAGAAAACTGGCGGGCATTATTGACACCTGATTTTCCGGAGGCGCTGAAGCCCGTCATTCGCTGTATTGATCAGCTGGTTATTGCGCGGCGTTTACGGGAAATCCAGATTTTCAAGGGTTTCTACCGGTTGTCAGTTACCGGGGATGACGGTGGCAGAAAAACACCCGTATCTCCCGATATTGATGGCAGTGGGAACTGGTTGCCTGCCATCGAGCTGTTTGGTGAAGGGGTATTTTTCACTCTGAATCAGACTTGGCTGGAGTGCTGGGAAAATGAGCCGACCGTTATTCATCGGGCCGATCAGGTACGTGAACGCTTTGGCGCAGCCGATATGCACCTGTCCGAGGACGTGGAGGTCACTCCCCGGTTTCTGTTACTGCATACCCTGGCTCATCTGGTGATACGGGAGCTGGAGGTCAGTGCGGGCTATCCGGCAGCTGCGCTGCATGAGCGGATTTACTGCTCCAGAGCCCGGAATATGGCTGGTATTCTGATTTACACCGCCGTACCGGATATCGCAGGCTCCCTGGGGGGCATTATTGAAAGTGCCGAGCCTCGACGGTTTCTGGCTTTGCTGGAGGCTGCTTTCAAACATGCGCAATGGTGTTCACTGGACCCGGTGTGTGCCGAGCATGAAGGGCAGGGGCCGGGCTGGCTCAACCGTGCGGCCTGTCATGCCTGTACGCTGGTACCCGAGCCTGCCTGTGATTATGGCAATGTTTTTCTTGACCGGATTTTTATCAAGGGCAGCCAGAGTAATGATCCGGGCAAGGCTGTTCCCGCCCTGCTGGATTTTATAAGCACAAGCTGAGGGGGAAGTGATGGCAAAACGCCGTTTTCAGCTGCCCAGAGAAGAGGAGTTGAGCAAGGAGCAGGACAGCGTGCTGGCCCTGCCGGAAGACGGACAATATTTGATTATCGGAGGACCGGGTACCGGCAAGTCGGTGGTGGCGCTGTTGCGGGCCATGAAGTATTACCGGCCTAACAATAGCCGTTTTCTTACTTATAACAAGGTATTGCGGGCGGCTACGGAGCAGCTGGTGAATTTTCCCAAGCCTGATGATGCGATGACGATAAACAGCTGGTTTTTCAGGTCTTATCAGCGGATATTTGGCAGGAACCAACGGCTCCCCGAAAAGCAGCGCTTTGTATATGATTATGAAAAAGTTGTCGATCAGGCGAATCGGATACCCGAACAACGAAAACAGAAATGGTCTTTTTTTCATCTCATTATTGACGAAGGTCAGGACATGCCGATTGGTTTTTATCGGAGTTTGATGGAACTCGGGTTGGAGAATTTTTTCATTGTCGCGGATCAGAACCAGCAGATTACCGAGCTGAATTCTTCCCGTCAGGAGCTGACGGCTGTATTGGCACTTCAGGCCAGTGAGGTCTTGGAGCTGACTCAAAATTATCGTAACTCCCGTCCGATTGCGGCTTTTGCCGGCTACTTCCATACTGACAAAGCCAGCCCGCCACCGATGTTGCCGGACCGTCCCTCACTGGATACTCCGCTGCTGTTTGAGTATACACGGGAGCAGGACTGTATCAGCCTGATTCTGCGTGAGTCTGACAAGGATGCAGGCAGGCTGATTGGAGTCATTGTGGCCAATAATGAGATCAGAAAGCGTTATGTGAAAGTGTTGCAGTCTCTGGATATTGCACTGGATAACACCAGGCCGACTGTATCGACCTATCCCGATCTGGACAATAACCGTGATGTGAATATCGTATTTTCGCGGGGAGGTGTGGTGGTATTGAATGCTGCCTCGGTCAAGGGGCTGGAGTTTGATACGGTTTTTGTGGTGCTGGATGGTTTCAGGGTTGTGGATGAGACAGACATGAAAAAGAAACTTTATGTCATGACCTCACGTGCCATCGATCGGCTGCTGCTGTTGAAAAAATCCGGGGATGGTTCTCGGGCGATTGAGGCTTTGCTGCCCGCTGACGAGATGCTGCTGCGACGGGAAAAGCTGACCACCGGATCGAATGTGCAGGCCGTACAAATGGCATCCGGTGTTGTCGACTTTGATGATGAGATTATTTTTTAAGCATTGACAGGTATTTTATGGCTCGACAAGCTGGCAGAAAACCGCAGGCACGCTGGTTTTTCCCCACCAATAGCGTCAATGTCCGCATAATGCTGGCTCAGGGACTGCTGGCGGGGCATGACGGGTTTCTGGAAAAGTATTATCAGGATTTGCTGGTGTTGTGCCCCGGTTGGATTCCGCTGTTCAGGAACAGTGTGGATAGTCAGGTTTTCCCCTGGATTGTGCGTGAAGCCTCGCACCTGTCGCCCTGCCTGCTGGAGCTGGATTTATCCGGATTTGATCTGTCCGGCAATATCCGGGTTTTCCGGGATGGGTATTGGAGCGAGCAGCCTTTCAGCGAGCTGGAAGCGCTGGATATTGAAGTGATGTTGCTGCCGGCTCCTTTGCCGCTGGGCATGATTCGGAAAATCCTTTTTGCAGACCAGTCAGTACTGCAGGCGTTCCGGAAAGACTGCGACATGCGCGGGAATACGGTGCTGGACCCGAAAATACTGTCTGCCACCCGGACAGATGCGAAGCTGTTTTCGCTCCCCGACCGGGATATGTTTGCCGATGACAATATGCCGATTCCGGTTCCGGCTTTGTTTGATGCAGGGACAGGTAACGGGCTGCCTGCGCCTGATGCTGTCAGACCGGACCGGCAACCGGATTACCGAAGCGTGTATGCCTGGGGCGGCATGCTGGCCCTGTTATTCTACATGGCCAAAAATGGGCGACTGAGCCATGAGTTTTACCGCTTGCTGGTACAAGGGGAACTGGCTGAGATTAAAGCGCAGTATGGCGAGCTGTATTCGCTGCTGGCGGGGTTGCTGGAACCGGAGCAGCATGAGCATGCCATCCACCGCTCGGAGCGGGAGCAGATTGATGCTGAAATCACGAAAATTGCCATTCATGCCGATAATGTCAGAGACAGCCTGCTGAGCTTTTTTGCCCATCACCCTTGGCAGGATGAGAAAGTACGGGCCAGAGCCACCCAGCTGCTGCAGACCCTGAAGCAGTTTGCGACCGGTAGCGACATCAGCAGGAAACCGTCGGATTACTTCAGCCGGGAAACCTTTCTGGGGCGGAACCTGCTGATGCTGTTCTACCGGGATTCCAGTGCCGAGTGGCTGAGGGCTGATGCCCCTTTGCCCGGCCAGTTTGATGAGCAGCAGCTGCTGGGTTTCGCACTGTTATTCGGGCTGCGTGACCGCTTTACCGGTATTGCACCATTTCTGCGCCGTTACCGTCATCTGCAGAACTATCTGTCGCTGCTGATGGCCCGGTATGCGCATCAGTGCATGGGTGCGGCTGTACACTTTGCAGAACCTGCATCCGGCCCGGAGACTGTCTGGGGCTTGCTGCAGAAAAAGGCCAGTCGTAAAAAGCTGGTGGATCGACTGAAGCTGAAACACTGTATCTCCAGCACTTTTACCGTTCGGGAGTTTACCTATGAAGGGGGAAAACTGGTGATACCCGGAGTGGTGGAGCCGGATTATCAGATCAGTGAGTCCGGTTATTATCAGGAGATGCATGCCCGCATGATTGATGATACGACCTATAACAAAATGGTTAAGTAGTCACCCATGCAGCTTATCCCGGCTACCCCTTACCAGACCGGAAGCCAGGCGGAACACCGTCTGTTCCGGAAGTTGCAAGAAGCTTTTTATGCAGAGTCGCACTTTATCGCCTTTCATTCCCTCAACCTGACCCGGCACGCGTACAAGCGCTTCAGTGAGATTGATTTCCTGCTTCTCTGTCCATACGGACTTTATGTGCTGGAAGTCAAAGGTGGTGGTGTCAGCCATCAGCAGGGGTGCTGGTATACCCTGGATCGTAACCGGCAGCAACATGCGATCCAGCATCCATTCAAGCAGGCGCAGACAGCATTATCCGCCGTGCTGGAAAAGATCGGGAGTGCGCCTGACCGGGAGGGTCTGCAGATTGCTTCCGGTTATGGTGTGGTATTTCCCGATGTGGAGTGGCAGCATTCCGGGGCGGAATGGGACCGGGAGCTTGTCTGTGATTTCAGGCGTTTCCGGGATTGTGAAAAGTGGTTGCAGCAGTTGTTTCGTTACTGGCACCGCAAGCCCGGTAATGCGCACTGTCTGTCGGCTGAGCAGATTCAGGACCTGAGCCGGTTTCTGCGTCCGGATTTTGAGCAGGTGGAAAGCCTGAGTGCAAGGCTGGACCATCTGCAACACCAGCAGGTGGTACTGACTGAAGAGCAGTACCGTTATCTTGATATTGCGGTGGCAAACCCGAGAGTGCTGTGCTCCGGCGGGGCCGGAACCGGCAAGACCCTTCTGGCTGCCGAGCTGGCACGTCGGCTGGCGGCGGAAAAGTGTCAGGTGCTGTTGCTGTGCAAATCCGGCTGGTTGCGGAGTTATCTGGCAGCTCGCATTTTGCTGGAGAACGTGATGCTTTCCACCCTTGACAGTGTTGTACTGGACAGCCGACGGGCTGGTATCACCCGCTATGATGTGCTGATTGTGGATGAAGGGCAGGACCTGTTCACCTGGCCGGCAATGGCCGTGATGGATGACTGGCTCACCGGTGGGCTGGCAGATGGGGAGTGGTATATTTTTCACGATGCCAATCATCAGTCAGGGCTGCTGGATGAGACACGGACGGAGGAGCTGACAGATGTGCTTGAGTCCCTGAAACGCCATGCTCCGGCCCAACTGCCACTCACGCTCAACTGCAGGAACAGCGCTCCGATCATTCATCACATCGAATATCTGCTTCAGGTGCAGATCGGGCAGCGGGGACTGGGATATGGGCCTGCGGTGCGGGAGTGTCTGGCTGCACCTGCTGCCGGGGGCGAAATACTGGCACGGGAAATTGAGCATCTGTTGCAGCAGGGTGTGGATGCCTGCGGGATTACCATCCTGTCGCCGCTGGCCTATGAGCATTCCAGTGCTGCACGCCTGCCGCCTGCCATGCAGCGCCATCTGATGCAGCTGGATGATTATTCCGTACGCCAGCTGCCGCTAAAGGCCATCAGTTTTGCCGAAATCAGGCATTTCAAGGGACTGGAAAATCAGGTCATTATTGTCGTCGACCTGCCGCATCCTGAACGACTGGACAGTCAGCACAACCGGGCCAGCCATTATGTGGCACTGACACGGGCTGCAAGTCTGTTGGTGATCATCTGGTCTGCAACATGAAGACGGCATACGGCAACAGGATAAGTATTTCCGGACGTTTCTGCCAAGTCTGTGCCTCAGACCTCAGAAATGCCTGTACAATAACTGGATACCCTGGCTGGCCGTTGAGCATGAGCAGCCCCGTCATGCTCCCGGCTCGGTCAGGTAGTGATACCAGGCCTCAAACAGGCGCGTATCCGGTGAGGCCACCACCGAGCGTGGCTGCATGCCGGGTTTGAATACCGGTTCGTCATCCAGGGTACGGGCCTTGCCCCCGGCTTCGGTCAGAATCAGGGTGCCGGCAGCCAGGTCCCAGAGCTTCATGCTGCCGTGCAGGTAAAGCTGGCCCCGGTTGGCAGCCATCCAGGCCCATTCCAGTACACTGCTGCCGATATTGCGCTGCGAGCCGTAGGGCGGGGCGTGGCTCAGGCGTTGGCGCAGGTTCAGGGGCAGGCGTTTGAAGTCGATAAAGGCCACGGCATTCTCCAGCGGGAAGCCGCTGTCCCGGCAGTGCAGGCGGCGTCCGTTCAGCCAGGCCCCGGTGTCCTTGATGGCACTGAACATTTCATCGCGGATGGGATCATAACTCAGCCCCATGACCACCTCACCCTTGCTGATCAGTGCCAGTGAGGTGGCAAACAGCGGTACCCCGGCAGCAAAGTTGGATGTGCCATCCAGCGGGTCCAGAATCCAGAGCCAGTCGGCTTCACACAACCGGCGCTCCTGCTGGCTGACTTCCATTTCCTCGCTCAGAAAGGCGATGTCGGGCCACTGCTGGTGCAGAAACTGTTGCAGACGCCGGTTGGTGGCCAGATCCGCTTCAGTCAGCAGGCTGCCATCCTGTTTGATGGAAAAGTCAACATGCTGGTAGCGCGACAGGATTTCTTCACGGGCGATAATGCGGATCTGGCGATCCAGTCTGGCAATGTCGGGCAGCATGCGGACTCCTGGCAATGAGGGAGCACTTAAATCTAAACGGGGTATCCGTGAGGGTCAAGTTGCCATGGTGGCCGGTTCCGGTTTATTTCGGTCCGGCATGGGTTTATCCTTGCTGCTCCCAAGCAAGGATTACAGAGTATTCATGAGCCGTTATCAGCGCCAGAAGGATTTTTTTCATGGCAAGGCCGCGTCCATCGGCGTGTTGCTGGTGAATCTGGGGACGCCGGAACAGCCGGAGACGGGGGCCTTGCGGCGTTATCTGCGTGAATTTCTATCCGACCCTAGAGTGGTGGAGATTCCACGCCTGATCTGGTACCCGATTCTGTATGGGGCCATTCTGCCCCGACGACCGGCAGTCAGTGCAGAAAAGTACAAGGCAATCTGGACCGACAAGGGGTCCCCGTTAATGGTGATCAGCCGTGAGCAGCAGCAGGGTATCCAGACCGAACTGGAGCGTCTTCTGCGCGGGCCGGTACAGGTGGAACTGGCCATGCGCTATGGCAATCCCTCGATCCGCAGTGCCCTGGCGCGTCTGAGTGAGGCCGGGGCCAGACGCCTTGTTGTCCTGCCGCTTTATCCGCAATACTGTGCTGCCACGACCGCATCTACGTTTGACCGGGTATTTGCCGAGCTGGGGCGCTGGCGCTGGGTGCCGGAGCTGCGCCTGATCAACCATTATCATGATCACCCGGATTATATTGCCGCACTGGCCGACAGTATCCGCCGCCACTGGAATCAGCACCCGCGCGGCGAGTTGCTGCTGATGTCCTTCCATGGCATTCCCCGGCGCAATCTGACCCTGGGTGATCCGTATTTCTGCCAGTGCCAGAAAACGGCACGCCTGCTGGGTGCAGCCCTGAACCTGCGTCCGGAGGATTACCGGGTAACTTTCCAGTCACGCTTCGGCAAGGCGGAGTGGCTGCAGCCCTATACCGACAAGACCGTGGCGGCATTGCCGGATGAGGGTATCAAGCGGGTGGATGTGGTGTGTCCGGGGTTTGCGGCGGACTGCCTGGAAACGCTGGAAGAAATACAGGTGGAAAACCAGGCGCTGTTTCTCCAGGCCGGTGGCGAAACCTTTCAGTACATTCCGGCGCTGAATACCGGGTTGGAGCATGTCCGCATGCTGGCCAGTCTGGTGTTGCAGCATGCGCAGGGCTGGCCGGAGGCATCACCGGACTGGAACGGGGCACAGGTGCAGAAACAGGCCCAGCTGAGCCAGAAACTGGCCAGGGCGGCAGGGGCCAAAGCATGAGTCGGAACAAACGCTGCTGGACCGGTTTCCGGGGCTTTGTGCACGACGCGTTAGTGGGCATGAAATGAACAGGATAAGGCAGATGAATCCGGGTTGCAGTGGAAAAGTGGGATTGATCCTGATCGGGGATGAGTTGCTGAACGGCTCGCGTCAGGATAAGCATCTGGGGCGGGTGCTGGCGCTGCTTCAGGCGCGTGGCATGGCGCTGGCCTGGGTGCGCATGGTGGGTGATGAGCCTGCGCGGCTGACGGCGACCCTGGCGCAGAGTTTCCAGACCCCGGAGATTGTGTTCAGTTTCGGGGGAATCGGGGCGACACCGGACGACCTGACCCGCCAGTGTGCCGCACGGGCGCTGGGCGTGAAATTGTGGCGGCATCCACAGCTGGTGGCGCTGCTGGAGCAGCAGTTCGGGGCGGAGGCATACCCTAACCGCATCCGTATGGCGGAGTTGCCTGACGGGGCGGTACTGATTCCGAATCCGGTCAATCGTATCGCCGGTTTCAAGCTGCTTGATCACCATTTTGTGCCCGGCTTTCCCAATATGGCCTGGCCCATGATCGAGTGGGTGCTGGATACCCATTATCGCGGCTTCCATGATCCGGAGCCGGGCGTGGAGTGGCGCTGGCTGCTGGAGGATGTGCGCGAGAGTGAGCTGATCCCGATGATGGAGGCGCTGTTGCTGCAATTTACCGATGTGCGCCTTTCCAGTTTGCCCAGCACTGAAAAGCGCCACCAGATTGACTTCGGGCTCAAGGGCAAGCGTCAGGCGGTGGCGGCTGCCGGCAGCTGGTTTGAGGGGCGGATGCAGCAGGCCGGTGTGCGTTGTCGGCGGCTGATGCCGACACCCTGACCGGGATTGCCTGCCGTGCCGTCTGCTGAGGAGAGGATGAGACTGCCCGGAGCCTTGCTGGCTCCCCGTTATTGGCCGGCCTGGATTGGCATGGGCTTATTGTGGCCGCTGGCTTTTCTGCCGGTCCGGCTGCGGCACGGGCTGGGGTGGCTGCTGGGGTGGCTGATGCGGCTGGCCAATCCCAAACGCCGGCATATTGTGGATACCAATCTGGCGCTGTGTTTCCCCGAGCTGGATGCCGGGCCGCGGGAAGCGTTATTGCGTGCCCATTTCCAGGGCTACGGCTGTGCACTGCTGGATTACAGTGTGCTGTTTTTCCGTTCCCGGCGCTGGCTGTACCGGCAGCTGGAGATTGAGGGGCGTGAGCACATTGAACAGGCGCTGGCACAGGGGCGCAATATCATGCTGCTGCTGGGGCATTCGGTGTGGCTGGAGTTTGCACCGCTGGCTGTCGGGCAGTATTACCGGGCCTATGGCTCCTACAAGCCGTTCAAGAATGCGGTACTGGACTGGCTGATCAGTCGGAGTCGGCTGCGGGATGTGGCTTTTGTGGTGGCACGCGAGGCCGGCATGATGAAGCTGGTGCGTTCCATGCAGCCGGGCCAGCTGCTGTTTTTCCTGCCAGATCAGGATCACGGGGTTCAGCATTCGGTTTTTGCCCCTTTCTTTGCCGCTTCCAAGGCCACCCTTAATACCCCGGCCCGGATGGCGAAACTGGGGCAGGCGACGGCTTTGCCGGTTATGGCTTTTTGGGATGGGGCGCGCTATCGGGTGGTGATCGGACCGGCGCTGGCAGCATTCGGGCAGCAGGGAGCGGAAGTGGATGCCCGGACCATGAATGCCGGGTTTGAAGCCCTGATCCGGCGACAGCCGCAGCAGTACATGTGGACCCTGAAGCTGTTCCGTACCCGCCCGGTGGGGCAGAAGCGGGTGTATTAGGTTGATTCCGGTTGCCGGGTCAGCAGGCGGCCCGGATCGACAAAAAACAGCCGTTGCCAGGCCTGGCGCTGCTCAGGTTGATACAGCCAAAGCTGGGGGTAAGGCGTGCGGATGGCGTAATGCAGATGGGGTGGTTTGCCTTGGGCATTACCGCTGGTGCCGACCGCGCCGATGGGGTGGCCGGCCTGAAGCCATTGGCCACGGGTTGTGTCGATCCGGCTCAGGTGGGCGTAATAGTGGAAGCGCCATTTGGGTCCCAGTATGAGTACATAATCACCACCGCGCGGGTCTGTGCCGGTGCTGATGACCAGGCCCTGCGTTGCCGTCAGTACCTGTCTGCCTTCCGGTGCAAAAATGTCGATGCCCTTGTGGGTACCGGAGCGTCCCCAGGGGTAATACCAGAATGAGCGCGGGTTCCAGTCTGCCGGGCTGGCATGCTGCACCGGAATGACCGGGGTTTCCGGCAGCAGGAATCCCGCTGCTGCAGTGAGCAGTAATGCTGTGGTGAGCAGGCGTAAAGGCATGGCGGTTATTCCTGATTGATACCGGGATGACAATAGCAGCGGTATGTGCAGACCGGGTGCAGGTGTTGCACTTATTAGTTGACTCCAGTCTCAGCTGACAGGCGTCCGAAGCCAGAAAGAGAAGCCGATGGGCAAGCCGCGCTGCATTCCTTGTTGGCAAGGTTGCCGAGTACGGAAGCTGTATTGATCTGGAGCAGCTCGCAGCAAGAGGAAAAGCCGGGAGGCGTCACTCGATATTCTGAATCTGCTCACGCATCTGCTCAATCAGCACCTTCAGGTCCACGGCGGCCTGAGTGGTTTCACTGTCATTGGATTTGGAGGCCAGGGTATTGGCTTCCCGGTTCAGTTCCTGCATCAGGAAATCCAGCCGTCGCCCCACCGGTTCGTTGCGCTCCAGCACGGCAGAAATCTCGTCCAGATGCGCCAGCAGCCGGTCCAGCTCTTCCTCTACATCCAGCCGTTGGGCCATGAACACCAGCTCCTGCTCCAGCCGGTTGTTATCCGGGGTCACATCCAGCTCTTCCAGGCGCTTGTGGATGCGTTCACGCATGAACTGAATGATTTCCGGGCGACGTTTGCGGATGCGCACAATGATCTCGGCGATCTGGTCGCAGCGCTGCTCAATGAATTCCAGCAGGCGTCGTCCTTCACGCTCGCGCATGTCGATCAGCTCGTTGAGCACTTCCTCCAGCAGCTGCTGTGCTTCAGTGCTCAGCGTCTCCATATCGGGGCGGCTTTCCATGGTCACACCCGGCCAGCGCAGAATATCGACCGCCTTGAGCTTGTCCGGTGTGTCGGTAATGGCTTCGATCTGGCGGCAGGCGATAATCAGCGCCCGTGCCAGTGGCTCATTGACCACGATGGTGCTGTTGGCACCGCTGCTGGGGCTGAAGCGCAGGCTGGCTTCCAGTTTGCCGCGCTGCAGGCGGTTTTGCAGGATGGTGCGGAATTCGTTTTCAATCGGACGCAGCTCATCGCTCAGGCGCAGGCTGATGTCGAGATAGCGATGGTTGACGGTGCGTAACTCCCAGCTCAAGGTTCCCTGGGGGGAGGTGATCTCACGGTGAGCAAAAGCGGTCATGCTGCGGATCATGGGGCGTCCTGTGGTATTTCAGCCAAAATGCAGCATGATTCTAGTGGATTTGTTGCGTCAGGTCATCAGCTCAGTGTGAGCTTCAGTGCATTGCCGGGGGGATGGCATCATGTTTTGTCGTGGCACAGGTCCAGATATCCACACGCCGGATACCGCTGTCGAGCAGCACTTCCCGCAGCGCCTGACAGGTCAGACCGGTGGTGATTACGTCATCGAAAATGGCCACATGCTGAAACGGCAGCGGTGCGGGCAGCCGGAAGGCCTGCTGCATATTGCGCCGCCGCGCCTGTGCGCTCAGGCTTTTCTGGTCGCGGGTTGGGTGGGTGCGCAATACTGCATCAGACAGGAGCGGCCGCTGCAGTGCCCGTGCCAGCGGGCGGGCGAGTTCCAGTGCCTGATTATAGCCCCGACTGCGCAGGCGGCTGACATGGAGGGGGACCGGAATAATGGCCTGGGGCAGGGGATGTTTCTGTAACCTGTGCTGCAGGCCGAACCGGGTCAGGTCCGCAAGCAGGTGCAGCTGTTGCAGTCCCTTGCCGCGTTTTGCCGCCAGCAGCAGTTCCCGTACCGGACTGCGATAGTAAAGGGCGCTGATTTCACCCCATTCGCCCGGTTGCTGCGGGTCAACCCAGGGCAGGTTGGCCAGACAGCGCTTGCAGACTGACAGCCCGGTGTGTGACTTGCCCGGTAAGGGCAGGTCACAGAAAACACAGTCCGCCAGTGGCAGCCGGCAGGCGTCCGTGAGGTTGTGCCACAGTGATGCCAGGCTTACATCCATGCGGCAGCACCCCAGAGCCGGGGCAGCCGGGCCAGCGCCAGCGCCAGCAGACCGGCAGCCATGCCGTAACCGTGTGACTGCTCCAGTACCGGGGCGGACAGGAGGGCTTCGGTCAGGGGGCTGCCGCCCATCCCGCTGTCGGCCAGCACCTTGGCCAGCGGCAGACCGCCGAGCATGATGCCGGTGAGGTAGTCACGTGCCAGCAGGCTCAGAATGCCACCGCACAGGAACAAACCGTACAGGATACCGGAGAAACCGGCATACCATTGCACCGCAGGATGAAACAGCAACAGGCCCAGACCGACGCCGGAAGCCCCGAGGAATATGGAGAAAATAAGAAATTTGAGGCTGAAGCGTGTCGCGCACAGGAACATCAGCAGCCAGAATCCGGTCAGATTCAGAAGCAGGTGCACATAATCAAGGTGCACCAGGCTGGCGCTCCACAAACGCCATACTTCGCCCGCCAGTATTGGCTTGCGCAGGTAGATCAGCGCGGGCTTGAAAGGCTGGAGCAGCAGCAGCAGCAGGCTGAATCCGAGTGAAAAGGACAGCATTCGGACAGGCATTGGATGATCAGGACCCCGTTCAGGCATTCTTGAAACTTCGGGTTATTATGACATCATTGCGGCCTTGATTTTGTTTTTCACGACTGAGTGGGTTGGTACCAATGAAAATGAAAAGAAGGATTCCGGTCGCCAGGGCCGCAGGTTATACCCTGCTGGAACTGTTAATCGTCATTACCATTATCGGTGTACTGCTCGGGGTTGCCGTTGTTAACATGAGCGGCACGCCGGATGAAGCCCGTATCGCCGCAGCCAAGCAGGAGGTGAAAACCCTTGAGCTGGCCCTGGACATGTACCGCATGCACAACGCCAAGTACCCCGAGTCCGGCAATCTCAAGGCGCTGGTGGAAAAGCCGGCTGATGCGAAGAGCTATCCGGCCAATGGCTATCTCAAGGGCAAGACCGTGCCGGCTGATCCCTGGGGCAATGTCTACAAGTATCTCAATCCGGGTAACCGGAGCGAAATTGACATTTACAGCTTGGGACCGGACGGGCGTGAAAGCGACGATGACATCGGCAACTGGTCGCTGGACTGAAACGGTATCGTGCCCTTGTCGGACCCGGACATGCAGCGTGGCTATACCCTTCTTGAGCTGCTGATCGTCATCACGGTCATTGCCGTCGTCACCGGTATTGCCATGCTGTCCTTCAGCGGCTTCCAGGCCGATCCGCTCAAAAAGGAGCTGGATCAGTTGCGCTACGGAGTGGAGCTGGCCGTGAACGAGGCGATTGTGCGCTCACAGGTGCTGGGTATCCGTTTCACTGCCGACGGGTATGATTTTGCCTGGCTGGATGATGATGGCCGCTGGAAAGCGCTGGAGGGGGACCGCCTGCTGAAGGTGCATGCCTTTGCCGCCCCGGTCAGGGGCACGTGTCAGGTGTTGCAGGATGAGCGCATTGCCATGGCGATGCAGCCGGATGCGCCGGAGGTCAGCATTCTGCCGACCGGGGAAGTGACACCGTTTGCCTGTGAACTCACGACTGTGGGGGGCGGGCAGGAAGTGGCGCAGTTTGATGCGCTGGGACGGCTGGTCAGGCCGGAGCCGGCGCAGGGAGGGAATGAATGAAAGCCGGCAGCCGGAACCGGCGGACCCGTGGTTTCACCCTGATTGAAGTCTTGATGGCGCTGTTCCTGATTGCGCTGGTGATCGGGGTGGCAAGCAAGGTGGCGGGTAACTCGGTACGCAACATGACGCTGATACGGGAAACCACTTTTGCACGCTGGGTGGCCCTGAACCAGCTGGAGCTTTACCGGATCGCCCGGCAGACCGGGGAGGCGGCCGGAACCCGTGGCGAGGAAGAAATGGGCAATATGCAGTGGCGCTGGGTGATCGAGCCAGACGACACTACAGCAGAAATTCTCAAGGGTCTCAAGGTATCGGTCTACCGGGCCGATGATGACTTCAACAGTGATCCGGTCGTTACCGTCAAGGGATTTGAGGCCGGCGAATAGGCGGCTATCTCCCATGGGGTATTTGGCGCTCCCGCCGGCTGTGCCAGCCCCGTTCGACTGGAATTGGGCTGGCTGAATAAGCTATAGTTCCTCCCTGCCAAGGGATAAGAAATTGTTGTCTTTGAGGAAAGTCTGCGTCATGAAGAAACGGAAATTTGCCACAATGGCATTGTTGGCAAGCTATTTTCTTGTATTCATGCCGATGGCCGGCAGTGCGGAAATTATCCCTGTTGAGGCATCGGCATCGGTATCCCAGTCGGTGTTGGGCAGTTCCGTGATCCCCTACAAGGAAGTGACCCTGTCGGCCCAGATTCCCGGCGTGATCAAGTTCATTGCCGGCGAGGTCGGGGATGGCTTCAACAAGGACGGTTTGCTGGTCCAGGTTGATGATGCCCAGCTGCTGGCTAAGCGCAATGCCGTTCTGGCGCAGATACAGACGGCCCAGGCTGCGCTGCAGAATTCCGAAGCCCAGTACCGGCGCGAGATCATTTCACCGCGCAGCAAGGATATCGGCACCATGCCCGGTTTCGGCCTGCCGGCGATGATGGACAATTTCATGACCCGCCCCATGGCGGATGCCCTGATGAACAACTATGACTCCGATGTCGGGCGCTATACCGATCTGGTCAGCAGTGCGGCAGGTCTTTCACAGGCCAGAAGCGGCCTGCAGCATGCCTATTCCGAGCTGCAGGGCATTGATGCCGGTTTGCAGGACTCGCGCAGTGTGGCCCCGTTCGAGGGCATTATCATGGAAAAGATGGTTGAGGTGGGCGATACCGTCCAGCCCGGCCAGCCGCTGGTGCGTTATGGCTATGTGCGTTACAAGCGCCTGCTGGCTGATGTGCCTTCCGGACTGGTGGGCAATCTGCAGGAAGGCATGGTGGTGCCGGCGCGCATCAACAGCCAGACTGAAACCCAGGCCAGGGTAAGCCAGATTTACCCGGTGGCCGACCCCGAACGTCATACCGTGACCGTGAAGTTTGACCTGCCGGTCGACGTGGTGGCCGCCCCCGGCATGTATGCCGAAGTCTATCTGCCGGATCGTCATGCCAGCGCGGGTGAAGTAGCGATCATTCCGCGTTCGGCCCTGCTGAGCGGGCGCAGCCTGCCCAGTGTGCTGGTGGTGGCGAACGGCGCTTCCTCGCTGCGTCTGGTACGGCTGGGGGCAGAGCGCGGGGACAAGGTGGAGATTGTCTCGGGGCTGAAGGTGGGTGAGCGCATCATCAATGGCCCGCCATCCAGTGCCACTTCAGGCTGGATGCCTGACAGCCAGTAGTTCCCTTGCACAAACTGACGAGGCATTCCCCATGAGTGAATCCAATCAGGGTGCAAAGCCGGCACCCAAGCATCATCTTGGCCTGGCGGGGCAGACCGCCAGAATGTTCATCAACTCCCCGCTGTCCCTGCTGCTGCTGGTGTCCTTCATGGTCATCGGCATGTTGGGCCTGATTATTACCCCGCGTCAGGAAGACCCGCAGATTTCCGTGCCGATGGCCGATATTTTCGTCCAGTATCCCGGTGCCTCCGCCGAGGAGGTGGAAGCCATTGTCGCCAAGCCGCTGGAATCCATCCTGTTCGAGATCACCGGCGTCGAGCATGTCTATTCCGCCTCCCAGCGCGGCCAGGCCATGGTAACGGTGCAGTTCAAGGTCGGGCAGGACATGGAGTCCTCCCTGTTCAAGGTCTATGACAAGCTGCAGTCCAACCGTGACCGCATGCCGCTGGGTGCCTCTGAACCGCTGGTCAAGCCCATGGGGGTGGACGACGTGCCGGTGGTGACCATCACGCTGTGGTCCAATGCCGTCGACGATGCCCAGCTGCGCCTGGTCGGACTGGAAGTGCTGCAGGAACTGCGTGAAGTACCGAATACCAGCCAGAGCTTTATTGTTTCCGGGCGCAAGGATGAGGTGCGGGTGGAAATCCTGCCGGAGCGGCTGGCCACTTACGGCGTCTCGCTGGAGCAGGTGGCCAATGCCATCCGGCTGGCCAATACCGAGCGCAATACCGGGCAGGTGGAGCCGAACGACAGGGTTTACAAGGTTTACAGTGGTTCGTTCCTGACCTCGGCTCAGGACATCAAGCGCCTGATGGTGGCGGTGGTGGACGGGCGACCGGTCTATGTGCGCGATGTCGCCAATGTCGAGGAAGGGCCGGGTGAGGCCGAGCGCATGGTTGGCTATTACACCGGTAATCATGCCGACGTGGAAGAAAAAGCTGCCAATGCTGCTGCTGTCACACTGGCGATTGCCAAGAAACAGCGCACCAATGGCGTGGAGGTGGCCAGTGCCATACTGACCCGTCTGGAAACCCTCAAGGGGCAGGTGATTCCGGATAATGTGCATGTGGCCATTACCCGTGATTACGGCGAGTCGGCGCGTGACAAGGTCAACTCCCTGCTGAAGAAGCTGTTCATCGCCACCATGATCGTGACGGTGCTGGTGTGGATTGCGCTGGCCTGGCGGGCGGCGACCGTGGTGCTGATCGTGATTCCGGCGGTGATCACAACCACCGTGTTTGCAGCCTGGGCCCTGTCGATGACCATTGACCGGGTGAGCCTGTTCGCGCTCATTTTCTCGATCGGGATTCTGGTGGATGATGCCATTGTCGTGGTGGAGAACATCTACCGGCGCTGGCTGCTGGCCAGCAGCCAGAGTCTGGAAGTGGCGGTTGATGCGGTACGCGAGGTCGGCAATCCGACCATTCTGGCCACGGCCACGGTCATTGCCGCCCTGCTGCCCATGGGCTTTGTCAGCGGCATGATGGGGCCTTACATGCTGCCGATTCCGGTCCTGGGCTCGGTGGCCATGATCATCTCCCTGTTCGCGGCCTTTGCCTTCACCCCCTGGCTGACCTACAAGCTCAAGCCCAGTCTGGAAAAGCTGCATGCCGATGCGGCCAGGGAGCATAAACAGGCGGCGAAGCTGGAGCGTCTGTTCCGGCGTCTCATTATTCCGTTGTCCACCCGTGGTACACGGGGTTACGCCTTCCTTGCCGGCATTGTGGTGGCGTTCTTTCTGGCCTGTTTGCTGTTCTATCCACTCAAGCAGGTTGTGGTCAAGATGCTGCCACTGGACAACAAGTCCGAGTTCAATGTGGTGGTCAACCTCAAGGAAGGCACGGCCCTGCCGGTGACGGCCAACCTGCTGAACACCCTGGCTGTCGAGCTGCAGAAAATTCCCGAGGTCACGGCCCTGCAGACCTATGCCGGTACCGCATCACCTTTCAATTTCAACGGACTGGTTCGCCATTATTACCTGCGTCAGGAACCCTGGCAGGCGGATATCCAGGTGCAGCTGAATGACAAGGCACATCGCCAGCGCACCAGCCATGAGATCGCGGTCGAGGCCCGTGAGCTGCTGACGCCGCTGGCCCGGTCAGCCGGTGCCCGCATCCAGGTAGTGGAAATGCCGCCGGGACCGCCGGTACTGCAGACCGTGGTGGCCGAAATCTATAACCCGGACAACACGATCCGGCGTCAGGTAGCCAAGGACATGATGGGCATTTTTGCCCAGGCGGAAAACCTTGCCGATGTGGACAGCATGATGGAGGAGGCACATGAAATGCTGCGCTTTGTGGTGGATGCCGACAAGGCCCAGCGCAACGGCATTTCCGTGGACGACATCAACCGGGCACTGGAAATGGCCATGGGAGGCTATGTGCTGGGCGACATCAAGCGCAACTCCACCATTGATCCGACCCATATCATCCTGCAGGTGCCGCTGAGCGCCCGCTCCCAGCTGATGCGGCTGGTGCAGCTGCCCGTGACCAACCTGCGTGGTCATTCGGTCTCGTTATCAGAGCTGGGCAGTTTCAAGCGTGAGCCGGTAGACCTGCCGATTTTCCACAAGGACCTGAATCCGGTCGAATTTGTCACGGCTGAAGGCGTCGGGCACTATGCAGCACCGGTCTACGGACAGTTCGAGGTCGAGAAGCTGCTGCAGGATGCCAATGACGGCCAGGGTTATCAGGCACCGGATGGCAGTACCCTGGTTGCCGGGCACTGGCTCGGTGCACCGGATAATGTCGGGCTGGGGACCGATTTTGAGTGGGGTGGTGAGTGGACCGTCACCTACGAAACCTTCCGGGACATGGGCATTGCCTTTGCTGCCGCGCTGGTACTGATTTACATGCTGATTGTGGCCCAGTTCGGCAACTTTATCCTGCCGGCGATTATCATGGCCCCGATACCGCTGACCCTGATCGGGATTGTGCCGGGGCACTGGATCATGGACGCCGAGTTTACCGCCACTTCAATGATCGGTTTCATTGCATTGGCCGGTATTATTGTGCGTAATTCCATCCTGCTGGTGGATTTCGTGCGTGAATCGGTGCGTTATGAAGGCCTGAGTGTCACCGAAGCCGTGATCCTGTCCTGTGAGGCACGGACCCGACCCATCCTGATCACTGCGCTGGCCCTGCTGGGAGGCTCCATGGTCATCCTGTCCGACCCGATTTTTCAGGGCATGGCTGTTTCCCTGATTTTCGGGGGCGCTGTTTCCACCCTGCTGACCCTGATTGTCATTCCGCTGGGCTGTATCAGTGCCAGTGATGCCTTTGACGGGCCTCAGGTGCCACCCGAAGGGAGGCCGGGAAACGGTGGCGGTGGCTCTGAGCCACGGTTGCCGGGTGACGAACCTCAGGCGGGGGTTCAAAAAAAAAACCTGAAGTCGAAGTCAGGTCTTGAGCTTGCCCGCATGACCGCTGCTTATGCCGGCCTGTATGTTGTTTCTCTGGGGCGGGCATTCGCTGAGGGTGTCCGGGGCTGGTGGGTTGCCATTCTGCGGATGTACCGCAGAAAAGAGGCTGCGTTCCAGAACGGCAGGGCAGAAGAAAAAAAATTCAAACCTGATAAACTCAAGGGAAAGCAGCCGGGAACCAGGGTTGAAATTCCGGGCGAAGTAGAGGAAAGTGTCCCCTCCGGATTGGAGCCGCCAAAAGTCGATGTATTGGAAAACAACATATTGGCTGAGCCACCGGAACCACCAGATGATACTTCAACCAGGCCAGACGAGATTGAGCCTGCAGGTGTGCCGCTTGAACAGCCGAAACCACGGAAACCTGCAAAACGTCGGGGTATAAAACTCAAGAAGGATATTTAATTTTGCAAGGAGTCCAGGTATGAAATCCTATTCCAGAAGCCTTTTAAGCCTGGCCATTGCTGCTGCGTTGACTTCAGCCGTGATGGTAACGGGGGCCGCTCAGGTTCATGCGGCTGGGGCCGATCTCCCGCCACCCCCTCCAGGGCCTTTTGTAGGCAGTGACGTGCAGGTCGGTGCCGGAGAAGAGGGCACGACAGCCGGTGGTGGTGGCGATGCACAACAGGCTGATGTGGCTGCCACTTCCGTTGAGATGAATGTAGCTGCTGAACCGGTCGCACCGATCCAGGCCGAAGCACCGGCAGCGCCTGTTGCCCCGGAACCGCCTGCTGTTCCGGCTGAGGTCCGGCAGGCTGTAGCAGTACCTGCCGCCCCGGAAGCACCGGCTGCTCCTGAAGTCGCTGCCCAACAGGTTGAGGCTCCGGAAACTCCTGCTGCCCCAGAAGTTACTCAACAGGCTGAAGCTCCGGAGGCCCCGGCTGCGCCTGAAGCTGCTCAACAGGCTGAGGCCCCGGAAGTCCCGGCTGCCCCTGAGTCCGCAGCCCAACAGGTTGTGGCTCCTGTCGCTCCGGAAGCTCCTATTGTCCCTGAAGCCGCTGCCCAACAGGTTGAGGCACCTGCCGTGCCGGAAGCTCCTGAGGCTGCTCAGCAGCAGGCAGAGGCTCCGGAAGCACCGGCTGCTCCTGAAGTCGCTGCCCAACAGGTTGTGGCTCCTGTCGCTCCGGAAGCTCCTGCTGTACCTGAAGCTGCCCAACAGGCTGAAGCCCCTGCCGTGCCGGAAGCTCCTGCTGCTCCTGAGGCCGCTCAGCAGCAGGCAGAGGTTCCGGCAGCCCCTGAAGCCACTGCTGTACCTGAGGCTGCCCAACAGGCTGAAGTGTCTGCGGCTCCAGAAACCCCTGCTGCCGCCGAGACGCAGCAGGCTGAAGTAGAAGCAGCTCCAGCTGAAACCCAACAAGCTGAAGTGTCTGCAGCCCCAGAAGCTCCCGCTACCCCTGAGGCCGCTCAACAGCAGGCAGATGTTCCTGCCGCTCCGGCGACCCCTGAAGCTGCTGCCCAACCGGCTGAAGCTCCCGCTGTCTCCGAGACGCAGCAGGCTGAAGTAGAAGTAGCTCCAGCTGAAGCCCAACCGGCTGAGGCTCCTGTTGCCCCGGAAGCCCCGGCTGCCCCTGAAGCACAGCAAGCTGAAGTCCCTGCACCGGCTGCTGAAGCCCGGCCGGCTGAAACAGCCCCGGTTGCCCCCGAAGCAGAAGTACCGCAGGCAGAGGCCCAACCAGCCGAGGAAACCGCTCCGGTTGAACCTGAAGCCCCCGAGGCTCCGGTTGTCGTCAAGGTGCCTGCCCCACTGGATATTGAAGCCCCGATTGCTCCGGAAGCTCCTGCTGTCAGCTTGTATGATCAGCAGCAGAATACTGTAACTGAAGCCCCGGTTGATCCTGAAACGGTTGTGGTTGTCGTTGAGGAAGTTGTCGAGCCCGAAGTACTGGTTGTGACTGAAGAGACTGTCGAACCCGAAGTGGTCGGGGTGGTGACTGAGGAAGTGACCGAGCCTGAGCCTGCCGAACAGACTGAAGCCTCTCCGGCTGTACTTGGTCCGGGTGGGACTTTACCCATTCAGGATGTCGAACCCGAAGTGGTCGGGGTGGTGACTGAGGAGGCAGCAGCCGAACCTGAGCCTGCCGAACAGCCTGAAGCCCCTCAGGCACAGACTTTGCTTGGGCCGGGCGGTGAAGTGCCTGAAGCACCCGAAGCTCCCGTACCGGCTGAAGCGCCGCTTGCGCCGGAAGCTGCCGTACAGGTCCCGATTCCACCCGCCGTAATGCCCCTGATGCAGGCCCCGCAGGGTATGCCCCAGATGCCCATGGGGATGATGAACCCGTATGGACAGCAGCTGCCACCCGTGCGTTACTGGTATGTCATTCCGGCGCTGCCTCAGGGGATGCCTGTTTATCCGGGAATGGGGATGCCGCAACAGCCCGGCATGCAGCCATTCCGGATGCAGGATCATCAGCGTGGCATGCAGCAGCGCGGTGGCATGCAGCCCCGGATGAATCATCCGCAGGCAGGTCAGCCACAGCCGCAGGGCCAGCCCCCGATGAAGCAGAAACATCGGAAGCATCATCAGGATCAGGCTCCAAAGCAGGAGCAGGGTGCCCGGCACTAGGTAATAACCGAAGGCTCTTGTTTCGATGAGGTTCAAGGCAATTTTTAGTCAGGCTGAAGGGATATGATCACGCTGGTCGGTAATCTCAAGGGAGGCACCGGTAAAAGTACGGTGGCTTTCAATCTGGCCCTGTGGTCAGCCAGAAACCGGAACCGGCGGGTGGCCGTTTATGATCTGGATCCGCAGGCAACCATCACGGATGCTTTCGAGATACGGACCGAAGAGGGGTATCTGCCGGCCATTGTACCGGGGCACTCCCTGGAGCAGCTGGCAGCGGAAGGTGATGATGCCGAGGTGTTGGTGGATGTGGGGCTTTCCGACATGGAGGCAACCCGCAGGGCCATACAGCTGGCAGACCGCATTCTGGTCCCGGTTGCGCCCAGTCAGGCTGATGTCTGGTCTACCCAGCGCTTTCTGAAGATCATTGCCGAACTGCGTGCTGACCATCCGGCCAGGGTGCTGGCCTTGCTGAACCGTTCGGATACGCACCCTGCGGTGCGTGAGACGGATGAAACGGCCGAGGCATTGACCCTGCTGGGTGGTATCGAGCTGTTGCAGAGCCGCCTGTACATGCGTACAACCTACCGCCGCTCCTTCAGCGAAGGGCTGGCGGTGTTCGAAATGGAGCCACGTTCCAAGGCAGCCGCAGAACTGGATGCATTGGGCAGAGAAGTTTTTGAAATCAGATAGATACCTCCGGGGTACAAGGAACAGGAGTTTTCCATGCAGATTTTACGTTGGCTATTGGTGCATCCGATTATCTTCGGCTGGGTGCTGGTTGTACTGGCGATCCTGCTGAACTACGGCGTTGGCAGCAAGGCTCCCGAGCATGCCGCTGACACGGCTGAAGTGCAGCATAGTGAAAGCAGTTCAGCTGGGGCAGCAGCAGGGCAGACTGCCGGTACGGAAGGAACTGAAGCATCTGCCGAAGCGACAGCTGATGCGGAGCAGGCCGCCGTTATGGAAGAAGCCGATGCGTCTGCAGCGGCAGAGCAGGCTGCCGGCACGGAAGCGGCTGCTGCACCTGCCGAAGTGGAAGCTGATACCTCGGCGGAGCAGACTGCCGGCACAGAGGCTGTTGCTGCGGGCGCCGAGCCTGTCCAGGCTCTGATGGCCAAACCGGAAGGTGCAGACAGTGCTGCCATTGAACAGGCGGCTGAAGCAGTTACTGAGGCCGTGAGTGCAGCGGAGAGTCAGGTTGAGCAGGTGACAGAAACCGTGGCGGCAACCGGTACTGTTGAAGCGGCTGCCGACACTGCAGCTGCCGCTGAACAGGCAGCTGCCAGTACTGAAGCAACTGCTGAACAGGTAGCTGAAACTGTCGAAACTGAAACCGCTGCCACAGCCGAACAGGCAGCTGCAGAGGCTGAAACAGCGGCACAGGCTGCTGAAACTGCCGGAACTGAAACCGCTGCCACAGCCGAACAGACAGCTGCCGGCACGGACACTGCCGAAACCGCTGCATCAGTAGAGGCACCGGCAGAGCTGGAGACGCCGGAAGGTACCGTGGTGGAAGCAACATCTTCTGATGCCGACTTGCTGCAGGCGGCCCGTGAAGCTTACTGGAGCAATGATTTTGAGCGCGCCAGCGGATTCTATACCGAGCTTCTGGCACAGAGTGACAAGCCGGACTACAAAGGGGAGCTGGCCAATGTGTACTGGAAACAGGGCAAGAGCAACGAGGCGGTCGCCCTGTATCTGGAAACCGCAGCCTGGCTCAAGACGCAGGGGCGCATGACCGAACTGCAGAATATCAAGCTGTACGTCGAAATGGTTGATCCCGAGAAAGCTGCAGAAATTGAGGCCATCATTCAGCAGTAGTCAGGTCAGTCCGACGCTTGCCCTGTTGGCAAAAGGGTGGAATATCCGGTATTCCACCCTTTTTTATATGGATAAAGTGGGTATGGGCTTTCCATGGCAAAACGGTTATAACCTGTGGGCAAGTCAATCAGAAAAACAAACGTTGCCGAAAGCCGGTCAGGCGTTTGTTGATCACAGGAGCTCATGTGTCCCAGGAAAAACAGCTTGCCAGTCCCGATACGGAAGTCATACAGGAAATCAAGGAAGTCGAAAAGGAGTTGCATGAGTTTGAGGCCAAGGAGTCCAGTGTAACCCGGACCCTGCAGATCATTGTCTACCCGGCATTGGTCGCCTTTATCATTCTTGCCGCCTACGGTTTTTATCTGGTTCAGTCGCTGACCATGGACGTGAAGCGCCTGACGGAAACCATTGCCAACATGAATACCGACATTCATGACAACCTGGGGGCGATGACCGGTACCATGAGCAAAATGTCGGACCACATGCAGCAGATGGTGAACTCCACTGACAGCATGAGCCTGACACTGCAGAATATGTATCGCAATACCCTGCAGATGTCCGGTGACATGGCCCAGATGAATATTTCCACCTATAACATGGCGCATTCATTTGCCTATGTGCAGCGTGACATGTGGAGCATGAACCGCACGGTCTCGAACCCCATGCGCATGATGACGAGTTTCATTCCGTTTTTCGGCAGTTCTGATTCGCCGCCACCAGTGGCCAGCCCGCTGCTTATGCCGTATTATGGCATCCAGCCATGGGGGTACCTGCCGCCGTCTGTGCCGCCGCAGGCCCCTGCATCACTGCCGGCAAATACCCCATAGCCGGGTTGCTCCAGGCAGGATTTCATGATCAGGCGGGAAAGGTGGCTGACCCCCTGATACCAACCTTGGGAACAAAAGCAGAATGACACCGGTCAAACGCATGGATGAGCGCCTGAAGCGCCTGCAGGAGCATCTTAAACGGGAGAGTCCCGTACTTGTGGATGTAGTGAATAAATTCAGGGGGCTGGACCGGGTTGCCATCAAGCTGGGGCTGCTGGGAGATGGTGATTCCTATGCCACTCAGATTTCCTGGTGGCCCATGATTGCCGTCATGGGAACTTTCTCTGCCGGCAAGTCCAGCTTCATCAACAGCTATCTGGGAATGGACCTCCAGCGTACCGGCAATCAGGCCGTGGATGACAAATTTACTGTCATCACTTTCAGCCCGGATGGCAGCACCCGTACCCTTCCGGGTCTGGCACTGGATGGCGATCCACGCTTTCCGTTTTACCAGATCAGCGAGGAAATCGAGCGGGTGACGGCCGGCGAAGGGGCCAAGATCGATAACTACCTGCAGATGAAAGTCACACCGAGTGAGATTCTGCGTGGCAGGATACTGATTGACTCGCCCGGATTCGATGCCGATGAGCAGCGCAAGTCCACCCTGCGGATCACGGACCACATTATCCAGCTCTCTGATCTGGTACTGGTGTTTTTTGATGCCCGCCACCCGGAGCCGGGGGCGATGCAGGATACCCTGGAACATCTGGTCAAGGGAGCGCAGCGCCGCAGCGACAGCAGCAAGTTCCTGTTCATCCTGAACCAGATTGATACCTCGGCGCGGGAAGACAATCTGGAAGACATTGTGTCCTCGTGGCAGAAGTCGCTGGTTCAGGCCGGCATGTCGGCCGGCAATTTTTATGTGCTGTTCAATGACCGTCTGGCCATACCGGCAACAGACGAAGCGGTGTGGGCGCGTTACATTGCCAAGCGGGATGCCGATTTCAAGCGCATTGATACCCGGATCCGGGATGTGAATACCGATCGCGTCTACCGCATCACCGGCAGCATGGAATCGCTGGCAAACCAGATTGAACAGCAGGCGGTTCCACACCTGAGTGCAGCCTTGAAGCGCTGGCGCAAGGATACCCTGATCTGGGATGCGATTGCATTCAGCGGTATTGTGGTCGGGGCAGGCCTGCTGAGTGTATGGCTGGGCTGGTGGGCCGGTCTGCGTTTCAATCCCCCCTGGCTGGAGCTGGTGCAGTCTTCACCGATAGCACAGGGTATTGCCATTGCCGTGCCTGTTCTGCTGCTGTTGGTGCTGCATTTCTGGATCAGGGCCAAAGTGGCGGCCTATGTGGGTAAAACTTTGCCCCAGAAGGAATCTTTTGGTAATCTGAGGCAGGCCTTTCGCAGGAATACCCGTTTCCCGCACTTGCTGCTGAGTACGTCACCGGCGGGGTGGAATCCCCTGACCCGCAGCCGCTTGTCGGAGGTACGTGATTCTGCCGACCGTTTTGTCCAGAGCCTGAATGACCGTTTTACCAATCCGTCAGGGCAGGAACAGGCAGAGACGGAGGCGAACAAAAAGGCCTGAGCGGTGTACACCGCGATTATCTTCATATGAAACTGTTTCCTTTTACCTTGCCAGCATTTTTGCTGGCATTTTTCTTGTGGCTTCCGGGCCTGTTTCTGGGCGGTTGCGGGAACAGCGGGACTGATGCCCTGCGTCTGCAGGGTGAAACCATGGGTACGACCTGGAGCGTGATTGTGGTACCCGGTGAGGGCCATCCCCTGCAGCTGGCAGTAATCCGGCCTGGAATCGAACAGGTACTGGAGACCGTGAATGACCGCATGTCGACCTGGCAGCCGGATTCCGAACTGTCCCGTTTCAACCAAAGCCGTGAGACGGACTGGTTTCCGGTATCCTCCGAACTGGTTGGCGTGGTGGAAGCTGCACGGCAGATCAGTGAAATCAGTCATGGTGTTTATGATGTGACCATAGGGCCACTGGTCAATCTGTGGGGTTTCGGGGCCGGTGAGGCCGGAGTACAGCCTGTGCCTTCGGAGGTCGAGGTCGAGGCTGCCCGGATGCGGGTCGGGTTTCACCGGCTGGAAACTCGTGAGCAGCCACCGGCACTGCGCAAGCAGCAGCCGGACCTGTATGTGGACCTGTCTTCGATTGCCAAGGGATATGGGGTGGATCAGGTGGGGGAATACCTGGAAGCTCAGGGTTCCAGCCGTTACATGGTGGAAATCGGGGGTGAGGTGCGTACCCTGGGCCGGAGTCCGCGCGGTGATGCCTGGCGCATTGCGATTGAAAAGCCGGTCGATCTGGGGCGTGCGGTGCAACAGGGCCTGAAGCTGGAACAGGGCGGGCTGGCCACCTCCGGTGATTATCGCAACTTCTTCACCGAAAATGGCAGACGTTACTCCCATACCCTTGATCCCGTCAGTGGGCGCCCCGTGATTCATCATCTGGCCTCCGTTTCGGTACTGGCACGGAACACCATGCTGGCTGACGGTTACGCCACCCTGCTGATGGCCATGGGTGAGGTGAAAGGTCGGGAGTTCGCCCTGAAGCATGGAATCGAAGCCTTTTTCATCTGGCGCACGGAAAACGGCTTTGATGCCTTTGCCACCGACGGTTTTCGCCAGCGGCTGGCCACGCCGGACTGAGGGGCTGAAACATGGCGCGGGTACTCCTGTTCAACAAGCCGTTTGATGTGCTGACCCAGTTCACTGATCAGGCCGGGCGTCGCACGCTGGCGCATTACATTGAGGTCCCGGGGGTCTACCCGGCGGGGCGTCTGGACCGCGACAGTGAAGGATTGCTGGTATTGACGGACAGTGGCCGCCTGCAGCAGCGTATTGCCGACCCGGCACACAAGACCGGCAAAACCTATTGGGTGCAGGTGGAAGGGGTGCCTTCAGAACAGGCGCTGGAACCCCTGCGCCAAGGTGTGCAGCTCAAGGATGGCCTGACCTTGCCGGCACAGGTCCGCTGCATGGATGAACCGCCGGGATTGTGGGTGCGTCAGCCGCCGATCCGGGTGCGTCAGTCGGTACCGGACAGCTGGCTGGAGCTGACCATTCATGAGGGGCGAAATCGCCAGGTGCGGCGCATGACGGCTGCCATCGGTTTTCCCACCCTGCGCCTGATCCGTTACCGGGTAGGGCGCTGGACCCTGGACGGGCTGGCTTCCGGTGAGTGGCGCGAGGTCTGAGCTGGCGGGTGGTGTCTGACAACTAACGGCAATCGGTACGTAACTGACCGATTTCATGCCTGATTCGCGTTTCCATAGCCTGCCATACCGGCAACTGCTCCTGTTCCAGCTCATAACGCCATGGCAGCCCGTCCTGATGGGCTCCGCTGGGGTGGCGCTGGCAGGGGCGCGTGCTGCCGGGACTGCACAGAAAATAAAATCCGGGTAACAGGCCCTCCGGCAGCAGGATTTCCCTGAAAGCCTTGAAACCTGCCAGTGCGGCAGCCTGCAGCTGGGGGTCGGGCAGGTCGGGTACGCTGTCAGCCCGGTAGATGCGCAGGCCGTGACGGATTTCGGCAGGCGGGAGGGTGAGCAGGACCGCCAGCATTTCATCCGGAAAGTCCCGGCTGGTATCCAGATTCCGGATCAGGGTCACGACAGGCAGGTCGGGGTTGGTCAGCTGCAAAATCAGTTCACTGTCCGGTGCAAGCTGCATCCCGGTATTCTGCAGGTAGCTGTCCGGGATACGGTAATGGCATTGTTGCCGGGCCTGATTGAATATGCTCAGTTCCAGTGCCCCCGAACCGGCACGTTCCAGTTGTTGGCTGATACCGGCCCGGTGCGGGAGAAAAGGCAGCAGAAACAGCGGAATGGCCAGCAGCAGTGCGGTGTGCTGCCTGAAACCCAGCCGGTACATACAAAAGAAAAAGACCATGGTCAGCACGAAGGCAGCCAGCAGGGCGCGGGGATAAACCTCAAAGCCCTTGAACCCTAACAGCAGGCTCTGGGCGGTGATGAGCAGCACAAACAGCAGCGGATAAACTCCGGAAATACCGAGGGCATGGCGGCTGGCTTTGACAAACCAGACCGTGACCAGCCAGCCGCCACTCAGGGCAGCCAGCAGGTACAGGGATTTTGTCAGCCACGGAAAAGTACCGGCCAGCGGGCCTGCCTGCCACAGCAGACAGAGGCCGAGCAGGAGGCTGCTGACACTGAACAGGAGACGGTTGGGAAAATGCTGCCAGAATCGGGTGATGTGGTTCATGGTCCGGCTGGTTTGTTTTTGATGACAGGGATTAATGCAAGTGATGAATGCAGGGTTATTTCAGCATCGACAGTATTGCTGATACCGGTTGTCTTGTCGTCGAATCCGGCGGTTATTGCGTCCGGGGGTGTGGTTGTACTGACCAGTGGTGGGCCGACGGGGTCGGGTGTTTGCCACCCTGATGCCGTCATGGGGGTGTGACCGGAAGTGATGCCAGCCAATTTTAAGCGGCCTGTCGGGAGGAGAGGTTACTCCAGTAATCGTTCCATCCCCCATTCAGTCGGGTGACCCGCAAAGCCAGCATGGGATCAACAT